>Ga0306920_100001422_pt1 | contig 29687 bp, 27 predicted proteins | sample flu12Cox44000170_FD_204666 | JGI IMG/M metagenome (GOLD analysis project Ga0306920, IMG submission 204666) | Lab enrichment of tropical soil microbial communities from Luquillo Experimental Forest, Puerto Rico - flux4day.12C.oxic.44.000.170 (v2)... | ecosystem: Environmental > Terrestrial >... | reverse complement strand
ACCACGCTCGCTGGCTGCGACCCTGAGCGGGCCGCGGCGCGATCGCGCGCGCCAGACGTTCCTGCGCGAGGTCAAGGCGGTCTCCCACCACGCCCTCGAGCTCGACCTCACCCCCGGCCGCTGCCGTTGCCGCGTCATCCTCGACATCTAGCTCCGCCGCCACCGGCGCCCGGCGGTCCGAATCGGATCGACGCAGCAACGGCCCGCCCCGCAGCCCGTTGTGCGCCCAAGGCGGCGGGCGAGGGCCTCGGGACGCGGGCGGCCAGCGTACGCGGTCGCCATGGGGCCCGGCAGAAAACCGAAGCGGTGAGCCGGGCCGCCTGTTAGAGTGATTGACGTAATGTGGCCCCGCCGCAGCGAACGCGAGTGGAGCCGGCCGTCCCGCCCGTGACGCCGCCTCTTCCGGCACGACCGCGAACCTCCAATGCCGCGAACGCCATGGCCATCGTCCTCCGGACCGGCGCCTGGCCGAGGCGCGCGGGCTGAACTCGCGGACGACTTCGCCTACAATATAATGGGCGCGAGGCGCGGGGGAGGGGGCGCGGTTCCCGCCAGCCACGAGCGCCAGCGTCGTACCCCGGCCGCCGGGCCAATGACCGCGTCCGGGACCCAGTCGCACGCCATCCGGAGCCACGTTCTGGCTGACGTCTTTCCGCACCCGATCCACGCAGGAGCCGCTACGCCGGCCTCCAGTACCGACGCTCGCGGCTGGCCGCCGCGGCCCGGCGGCGCGTGGCTCGCCATCCTGGTCGCGGCGCTCGGCGTCCGCGTCGCCTTCGTCGCCGTGCTGCCGCGGGCCATCCTGTGGGCGGATGCGCAGGAGTACGAGGCGGCGGGACGCCAGCTGTACGAGCACGGCACCTACGGGCATCAGGCCCTGCGGCCGCCCGGCTACCCGACCCTGATCGCCGCGGTCTATCACCTGTTCGGCGAAAACCTGCTGGCGCTCCGGCTGGTCGAGGCCCTTCTGGCCGTGGTGAGCGTGGCGTTGATCGGCCTGATCGGCACGCGCGTGTTCGGACGGCGCGCCGGACTGATCGCCGGCGCCATCGCCGCGCTCCATCCCGTGCTCGCCTTCCTGCCCTCGACCCAGTACTCGGAGAGCACGCTGGTGCTGGTGATCGCGCTCGGGCTCGCGGCCACCTTCGCGGCGCTGGGGCGGGGCAGGTGGTGGCGCTGGCTGATCGCCGGGGCGCTGTTCGGCGCGGCGACGCTGGTGCGCGCCAACACCGTCGGGCTCTTCCCGGGGCTCGCCCTGGGGCTTGCCCTGGCGTTGCGCCGCGCGCGCCGCGGCATCCTCGCGCCGGCGCTGACATTCGGGCTCGGGCTGGCGCTGGCGATCGCACCCTGGGTGATCCGCGATCATCACGTTATGGGACGCTGGTTCTTCATCTCGACCGGGGGCGGGCGACAGCTCTGGCTCGGCAACAATCCCGCGGCCAATGGCTCGACCGTGATCCACCCGGCGCCCGACGCGGAAACGCAGGCGGCGTTGAACCGGCTGCCCGACGAGTTCGCGCGCGACCGCTACCTCTATGCCGAGGGCACGCGCTACATGCGCGAGCATCCGGGGCGTGCGGCGTGGCTCTACCTGCTCGAGCTCGGGAACCTGTTCGCGCTCTACCCCGAGACCTCGACCCACCTCTATGTGAATCCCTGGAGCCGTGCGGCTCAGAGCGTCGCCAGCCTGCTGGTGTTCGCCGGGGCGCTGATCGCCAGCGTGCGCCGGCGCAACGAATCCGGCTTGTGGCCGCTGCTGCTCTCGTCCGTGAGCTTCGCGCTCATCAACTCGGTGGTGCTCACCGGCATGCGCTATCGCATGGTGATCGAGCCCGGCCTGATCCTGATGGCGGGGGCCGGCTGGGCGGCCCTGCTCGCCCGCTCCGCGCCGGCCGCGGGGTGGCGCGACCCATAACCCGCGTGTCGGGGGCGCGGGGCCGTAGTAAGATATGAGCTTCCCGCACCCCGGCGGGACGGCCCCCACCCGCGGGATGGGCCCCTCGAGCCGGGACCACGTCCCCGCTCCGAACCCGCACGGCCACCCTCGGAGCCCACGGAGAGCCCCCCGAATGCCGCAGCACAGCGAGCCGCCCCCCCATCGCTCGGGCGCGCCGGATCCGCGGGTCCTGCATTCGGGCATCGTCGGCGGCAGCTCGCGGCGACGCGGGTCGCTGTGGCTGATGCGGCGCATCGACGTGTGGGTCGGCCTGCCGGCCTGCTTCGCGCTCGGGCTCCTGGTCAGCCTGAGGCGGCGCATCCTGCCGCGCCGTGACCGCCCGATCCGCGAGCGCGGCACGCTGGTCATTCTCAAGTTCTTCGGGATCGGAAGCATCATCGAGGCAACACCGCTGCTGCGCGGCATCCGCCACCGCTACCCCGAGGCGCAGCTGGTGTTCATCACCTTCCAGGGCAACGAATCGCTGCTGCGCCGCCTCGACCTGTGCACCGAGGTGCGCGTGATCCGCACGCGCTCGCCGCTCGCGTTCGCGCTCGACACCCTGCGCCACGTGCTGTGGATGCGCCGCCGCGATGTCGACGCCGTCATCGACCTCGAGTTCTTCAGCAAGTTCTCGACGCTGATGGCGGTGCTGGGCGGCGCGCGCAAGCGGGTCGGCTACCACCTGCACGCCTTCTGGCGCTCGAGCCTGCTCACCCATGCGGTGTGCTTCAACTACTACCGGCACATCGCCGACATTTTCGCCGAGGCCGGGAGCCTGATCGGCGCCCCGATCGAGGATCGCAGCCTGAGCCCGGTGCCGGTCGACGACCTGGCGCGCGCACGGGTCGCGGAGCGGCTGCGCGAACACGGCATCGGTCCGCGTGACCGGCTGGTCGGGGTCAACGTCAACGCCGGCGACCTGGCGCTCGAGCGCCGCTGGCCGGCCGAGCGCTTCGCCGAGCTGATCGAGGCGCTGGTCGCACGCCACCCCGACGTGCGCATCGTGCTGACCGGAGCGCCGGGCGAGGCCGGATACGTGCGCGGGGTGGCCGAGCGGCTGGGCGCGGCGGCCCGGCCGCGCACCCTGGTCGCCGCCGGCCTGTGGTCGCTCGACGAGTTCGTCGCCGCGCTCGAGCGCATGTCGTGCCTGGTGACCAACGACTCGGGCCCCATGCACCTCGCCGCCGCGCAGGGCACGCCGATCGTTTCGCTGTGGGGCCCGCAGCGCCCCGACGTCTACGCGCCGCGGGTGGCAAACCAGGAGATCGTCTACGAGGCGTTTCCGTGCAGCCCCTGCATCCACATGCTGACTACCTTCGAGGGCATGTGGTGCCATCACGAGGGCTGGTGCATGCAGGCGATCGCCACCATGACGGTGCTGGCCGCGGTCGAGCGCCGGCTCGCCGCCGGCGACGCGCCGGCCGGCGCCGGAGCGGTGGCGGCGCTGCGCCTCCACCGCGGGGGAGCGACGGCGATCCCGGAATGAACCTGGTCGTCGGTTCCGGCCCCTCGGGGGTCGCCGCGGCGCTCGCCCTGCTCGAGCGCGGACAACCCGTGACCATGGTCGACGTGGGGCGCGCGCTCGAGCCGTCGTTCGCCGCGGCGCCGCGGGAGCTCGCCGCCCTGCGCTACGAGGAGTGGCCGGCGGCCACCCGCGCCCGGCTCGCCGCCATCACCGGGCCGACCATCAACGGCTTCCCGATGAAGACCAGCTTCGGCTCCGACTTCGCCTGGCGCGGCGCGCCCGAGCTGATGCCGGTCGAGACCCGCGGCGCCGAGGTGCTGACCTCGTTCGCGCGCGGGGGCCTCAGCAACATCTGGGGCTCGAACGTGCTGCCGTTCTGTGCCCAGGACCTCGAGGGCTGGCCGATCGGCCCCGCCGATCTCGAGCCCGGCTACCGCGCGGTGCTGGCCCACATCCCGCTCTCGGCCGAGCGCGACGAGGAGCTCGAACGCCTGCTGCCGCTCCACACCGCGCGGCTCGAGCCGCGCTGGCTGTCACCGCAGGCGGCGACGATGCTGGGTGACCTCAGGGAACGCCGCGAGGCGCTGCGCGCCCGCGGAGTGGACTTCGGCGCCTCGCGGCTCGGGCTGCGCACCGGCCCCGCGGCGGCCGACCCCGGCTGCGTACGCTGCGGGCTGTGCCTGCACGGCTGCCCCTACGACCTGATCTACAGCTCGGCCCACACCCTGGCGGCGCTGGAGCGCGACCCGCGCTTCCGCTACGCCGGCGGCCACTTCGCGACCCGCTTTCGCGAAACCGCGTCCGGCGTCGAGCTCGAGGTGCTGCGCGCCGCCGACCGGGCGCCGGCGCGCTTCGCAGGCACGCGCCTGTTCCTCGGTGGCGGCTGCTTCTCGACCACCCGGCTGGTGCTCGAGTCGCTCGAGTGGTTCGCGCGCGAGGTCACGGTGCTCGAGAGTCAGTACTTCCTCATTCCGCTGCTCCACTGGCGGCGCTTCCCGGTCGCCGACCAGCGGCTGCAGACGCTGTCCCAGCTGTGTCTGAGGCTGCGCGACCCCGAGGTGACCCCGCGCGACGTGCACCTGCTGCTCTATACCTACAGCCCCCTCTATCGCGCCGCGCTCGACGCCACGCCGCTGCGCTGGGCGCCGCCGCTGCGGCGCGCCGCGCTCGAGCGCCTGCTCGCGCTCCAGGGCTATCTCCATTCGGACGTCTCGCCACGCCTCGCGGTGAGCCTGCGCCGCAACGCCGCGGGGCCCCCGACGCTGGTGGTCGAGGGACGCGCGCGTCCCGGGACCGCGGCCACGGTGCGGCGGGTCGAGGCGCGGGTGCGGTCGCTGAGCCCGCTGCTGCGCGCGAGCCCGATTCCGTTCGCCACCCGGCTCGGGCCGCCGGGGAAGAGCTTCCACTCCGGCGGCAGCTTCCCGATGCGGCGCGACCCCGGCCCCGGCGACGCCGATGCGCTCGGCCGCCCGGCAGGCCTCGCGCGTGTTCATCTGGTCGACGCGAGCGCGTTCCCCACCATCCCGGCCACCAACCTGACGCTCTCGGTGATGGCGAACGCCTACCGCATCGCGGTCGCGAGCTGTGCGCTCGAGCCGCACGCCGGCGGGCCGGACCGCGCCCGGGCTCCGGCATGATCGCGATCACGGGGGCTTCGGGCTTCATCGGCGGCATGCTGTGCGCCGCGCTGCGGGCGAGGGGCGAGGCGGTGCGGCGGCTCACCCGCCGGCCCGATCCCGGGCGTGGCGACGCGGGGTTCGCGCTCGACCAGCCGCTCGAGGCGCGCGCGCTCGCCGGCGTCGATACGCTGATCCACGCCGCCCACGACTTCCGGCCCACGCGCGAGGAGGACCTGCGCCGCCTCAACGTCGGCGGCTCGCGCCGGCTGTTCGAGGCCGCGCGCGGCGCGGGGGTCGGGCGCCTCGTGTTTCTCTCCTCGATCGCGGCCTACGCGGACAGCAGGTCGGCCTACGGTCGGGTGAAGTGGACGCTCGAGCAGGACGTGGCCGCGCTGGGCGGCATCAGCTTGCGGCCGGGGCTGGTCTACGGGCGTGAAAGCGGCGGCCTGTTCCAGTCGCTCGATCGCGTCATCCGTGTCGCCCCGCTGCTGCCCGACCTGAGCGCCAGGGCTGGAATCTACGCCGTCCACCGGACCGATCTGTTGCGTGTGATCGAAGCGCTGCTGGCGCGCACGCCGGAGCGCCTGCCCGCGCTCCTGCCGGTCGCCCATCCCGAGCGCCTCACCATGCGGCGCGCCACCGAGGTGATCGCCGAGGCGGCGGGTCGCCACGCGCGCTTCGTTCCCGTGCCGCCGGGTGTCGCGCTGGCGGGCCTGCGTGCCATCGAGGCGACCGGCGCCCACCTGCCGTTTCGCAGCGACAGCCTGGTCAGCATGCTCCACGGCAACCCGGCGCCCGGTCTGAGCGCCGAGGTGCTGGGCGTCTCGCTGCGCCCGTTCACCGCGCGATCGTTGCGCGAGTAGCTCGCGCTCGAGATCGGGCGCGCACCCCCGGATGCCGGGTGCGCTTGTGGGCGAGCCAGCCTGCCGCGCGATGAACCGCAAGCGTGCCGCTGCCGCGCAGACGCGGAAGCTCGAAAGGCCTGCTGGCCCTGGCCGCCAGCGCCGGCCTTGACAGGCGGTGTGGCGGCCCATAGCTTGATCACCCGCCAGTGTCGATCAGGGACGTGCCGGTTCAGCCGGTCCGTCATCGGGGTGGCCGGCTGCCCCGCAGCTCGTCATGGGAAGCGCACACGGGAACGCCATGACACTTCCCCTCGGTTCCCGGGCCCGAGATGCGAGGGCCGACTCCGCCACCGGATTGCACGCCGCGCCGGCCGACGACCCGGGGGCCGCGCTCCACCCCGGGGTGGTCCGGAGCCTTCCATTCGGAGTCACGATCTGGCGCCGCCGCGATCCGGGCGAGCCTTCCTCGTTTCACCTCGTGGCCTCGAACCGGGCCGCGGATGAGCTGGCCGGGTTCGCGCTGGAGCCGCGTACCGGCGAGCGGCTGCTCGATCTGATCCCGGACGCCGAGGCGAGCGGCGTCCTGTCGCTCCTGAGCGAGGTGGAGCGCACCGGAGCGCCGCGGGACCTCGGTCCGGTGAGCATCGGCGCCGCGCACGTGCCCCCGCGAAGCTTCGGATTTCACGCCTTCCTGCTCGGGGATGGATCCGTCGGGATGACGGCGGAAAACCTGACGCAACTTCAGCGCCGCGAAGAGGAGGCGCGGCGGCTCCAGGACATCGCGCTGGCGGTCGGCGAGGCCGACGATTTCCGCGCTGCGCTCGGCGTCGTGCTGCAGAAGGTCTGCGAGGCGACCGGCTGGACCTACGGTCAGGCCTGGGCGCCGAGAAGCGACGGGACCCGGCTGGAATGGTACGCGGCGTATCATGGCCCAGACGATCGCCTGACGAAATTCCGCCGCGAATGCGAGACCCTGTCGTTTGGTCTCGGCGCGGGCCTCCCGGGCCAGGTGTGGGCCTCGAAGCGCTCGCACTGGGTCGAGAACACGGAGGGCAGCGACGTATTCTCGCGCTCCCGTGCGGCGGTGGAGGCCGGCCTGGAATCGTGCGTGGCGGTCCCGGTGGTCGCGGGCGGCGACGTGGTCGCGGTGATCGAGTTCCTCCAGACCGGGGCGCAGCCTGAGGACCCGCGCCTCCTCGGCACCGTGCAGACCATTGCCGTCCAGCTCGGTTGGCTCATGCAGCGCAAGCAGACCGAAGAAAGGCTGCGGCGCTCCCATCACCGGTTGCGCACCCTCTCGGGGCGGATCCAGTCGATCCAGGAGGAGGAGCGTACGACGGTGGCGCGCGAGATCCACGATCAGCTGGGCCAGGCGCTCACCGCGGTCAAGATGGAGACGACCTGGCTCCACAAGCGGATCTCCGAGGGCTACGCCTCGCGCAAGGACCTGATGGCGCGGCTCGAGTCCATGGCGCGGCTGGTCGACTCGACGATCGACCAGGTCAGGCGGATCTCGGCCAAGCTCCGTCCCGGCATCCTCGACGAGCTCGGGCTGTCGGCGGCGATGGAATGGCAGGCCGAGGACTTCCAGAGGCGGACCGGCGTCCTGTGCACGGTGTTCGCGGATCTGGGCGAGTCGCGCCTCGAACGCCATGCGTCGACGGCCCTGTTCCGGATCTTCCAGGAGAGCCTGACCAATGTCGCCCGGCATGCCGGTGCGAGCTGGGTGCGGGCGGTCCTGCGTCGCGTCGGCGGCCGTCTGGTGCTCGAGGTGCACGACAACGGGCGCGGCATCTCCGAGCGCGAGATCTCGAGCGCCGCGTCGCTGGGGTTGCTGGGGATGAGCGAGCGGGCGCGTCTGATCGGCGGCCAGCTCGAGATCTCGGGGCGGGCCGGCGGCGGCACGACCGTGCGCGTGACCGCGCCGCTGAGACGCCACAGCGGCGCCGCGGGGGAATGATGATCCGGGTGCTGGTCGCCGACGATCATGCGGTCGTCCGCCGCGGCCTCAAGGAGGTGCTCGAGGAATCGAGCGACATCCGGGTCGCGGGCGAGGCCTCCAACGCGCAGGAAGCGATGGAGCGGGTGAAGGAGGGGGCGTGGGATGTGGTGGTGCTCGACATCAACCTGCCGGGCCGCAGCGGCCTCGACCTGCTCGAGGACATCCACGCCCTGCGGCCAAACCTGCCGGTGCTCATCCTGACCATCTACTCGGAACAGCAATACGCGCTGCGGGCCCTCAAGTCCGGGGCCGCCGGGTACCTGACCAAGGAGACGGCGCCCGAACGGCTGGCCGAAGCCGTTCACAAGGTGGTCGGGGGCGGTCGCTACGTGACCCCGACCCTGGCCGAACGGCTGGCCTCGATGGTCCGCTCCGGCTTCGAGGGCGCGCCCCACGACCAGCTCTCGGAGCGCGAATTCCGTGTGTTCCGCCTGCTCGCGGCGGGAAAGACGGTGTCACAGATCGCCGGGACCCTGCACCTGAGCGTCAAGACGATCAGCACCTACCGGGCCCGCACCCTCGAGAAGCTGGGTCTCGCGACCAATGCCGAACTGACCCAGTACGCGGTGAGGAACGGCCTGGTCGAGTGACCCGCCGCCGCCGGCGCGGCTGTAGGACCCCGCCCCACATCGGACGCGCAAACGTCCGACAGCGAAATCAGCCTTCCTCCGATGGCGGCGCCGCCGAGCGCGTTCTACGGTTCGCGCGCGCCCTCTCGTCCTTCACGGCGGTCCGTTGGACATCACGCTTGCGGTGCCAAGGGTGGAGCCAAATGAAAGGAGATGTGTTCGACGCATGAAGCCAAACCGAACGATACCCGGAGCGCGCACTCCCAGCGTCGATGGAAATGCCTCCGCGAGCGCCGCCGAAGTGCAAAGGAGAACGAGGATCATGGCCACGACTGAGATTCAGGAAGACACGAAGAAACTCGCGCCCGACTCCACCTCCGTCCTGCTCCGCGAGCTGGTTGCGCATCTCGGCCAGAACCGCACCCAGCTCCGCGAGGAATGGGTGCGACGGATCAGCGAGGCCCGCCTGCTGACGACCATGACGAAGGACGAGATCTTCGCCGAGGCGACCTCGGTCTACGACAGCTACGTCGAGGCCCTCGAGACCCGTACCTTCGAGGCGTTGCAGGCCTACGCCCAGAATCTCTCGGAGCGCATCATTCCGCGCGGCGTCGAGACCCACGAGGTCGTCGGCATCGTGCTGCTGCTCCGCGACGTGCTGGCGCGCTCCCTGTTCGCCAAGTATCAGACGGACAGGGCGCTGCTCGGCCGGGTGCTCGATGCCTACGAGCCGGCCGCCAACGCCATCGCGATCACGGTGTCGGTCGGGTTCGTGCGCGAGCGCGAGCGCATCATCCGCGAGCAGCAGGAGGCGATTCGCGAGCTGTCGACGCCGGTGCTCCAGGTGCGCGAGCGGCTCCTGATCCTGCCCATCATCGGGCTCATCGACCCGCACCGGGCCCGCCAGCTCACCGAGCAGCTGCTGCGGGGCATCCGCGCCAATCGCGCCAAGGTGGTGGTGATCGACATCACCGGCGTGGCGGCGATGGACGCCAGTGTCGCCAACCACCTGGTGCTGACGGTCGAATCGGCGCGGCTGCTGGGCGCCCGGGTCATCGTCACCGGGCTGTCTCCGGAGATCGCCCAGACGCTGGTCAACATCGGCGTCGACCTGGGCAAGATGAACACGGTGGGCGACCTGCAGGGGGGCATCGAAGAAGCCGAGCGACTCCTCGGCTACAAGGTGGTCCTGATCACCGAGATGTCGACCACCTGATTCGTCGTCGAGCACGGCCAACCGCGGAGGCCTTCCCTTGCAAGTCCCGATTCTCAAGCAGGGCCCATACCTCATCGCGACGATCCAATCGGCGCTCACCGACGCCGACATGATCGAGCTGCGCGACGCCCTGGTCGAGCGGGTCGGCAGCAACCGCTCGCAGGGCGTGATCATCGACGTGACCGCGCTCGACGTGATGGACTCGTTCGCGACCGGCACGCTCCAGGACGTCGCCCACATGGTGCGGCTGCGCGGCGCGGAGACCGTCATCGTCGGGATCCAGCCCGATGTCGCGTTCGCGATGGTGCACATGGGCCTGAATCTGGAGGGCGTGGCCACCAGCCTCGATCTCGAGGAAGGACTGGCCTACCTCGATCGCAGCACCAACGCGGCGACGGGGCGATGAAACAGGCTGAGCTCGCGGCAGAGACGCGGTTGTCCGTGGCTTCGGAGCGCGACATCGTGCGGGCCCGGATGCGGGGGCGCGCGATGGCCGTGGAGCTGGGATTTCCCGCGGTGACCGCCACGCTGGTGGCGACCGCGATCTCGGAACTGGCTCGCAACATCCTGCTCTACGCGCGGCGCGGCGAGATCGCGCTGTGGGTGCTCGAGCGCGGCGGGCGGCGCGGGATCGAGATCGTGGCGGGTGATGACGGGCCGGGCATCCACGACGTGACCCGGGCGCTGCAGGACGGGTACTCGACCTCGGGGCGCCTGGGCCTCGGGCTGCCCGGGGTGCGGCGCCTGATGGATGCGTTCGAGATCAGCTCCCGGCCCGGGGTCGGGACCAGCGTGAGGGTGCAGAAGTGGAACGACTGATGGCCCCGGGCATCGAGTGGGCGATGGCCTCGCGATCGCGCCATCCGGGGCAGGAGTCGGGCGACGCCTGCCTGGTGTGCGCGCTCCCGGCGGGGACGATGGTGGCGGTGGTCGACGGGCTGGGGCACGGCCCCGACGCGTCGGTCGCGGCCCGCCGGGCGATCGCCCTGCTCGCCGAATCGAGCGGTGAGGCGCCGGTCGACGCGCTGCAGCGCTGCCACGCCGGCCTGCGGTCGACCCGCGGCGCCGTGATGGGCGTGGCCTGGTTCGACGCCGCAAGCGACACGATGACGTGGATGGGGGTGGGCAACGTGGCGGGCGTTCTGCTGCGGGCGGGCGGCGCGTCGGGCCCGCTCCGCGTGATGCTGCTCACCCGTGGTGGCGTGGTCGGGCGCCAGCTTCCGTCACTCCACGCCTCGGCGGTCCGGATCGGAAATGGGGACGTCGTGGCGCTGGCCACCGATGGTATCCGTGGCTCGTTCTCGAGCGCCATGCCGTGCCCCAGGGACCTGCAGCCGGCCGCGGACGGCATCCTCGCCAACTTCGGCGGCGGCGGCGACGACGCGCTGGTGGTCGTGGTGCGTTATCGGGGGGAGACCGCATGATGGCGGCCGCGGTGGACGTCGAGCGGCGCTGCGCGCAGGTGCTGCGTCATCACCTCGAGACCAGCAACGAGGGTTCGCTGTCACAGGCCTATGAGTTCGGCCGCTGGGCGCTGGGGCGCGGTCTCGGGGTGCTGGATATGGCGATGCTGTTGTCGCACGCGGTGATGCACTCCGGCCTCGCGGGCGATGGTCGCGCCGCGCGCCCCTTCGAGAGTTTCGTGCTCGAGTGCCTGTCGCCGTTCGAGATGGCCCATCGAGGCGCGCGCGAGGCCAACGAGGCGTTGCGCCGGCTCGACGAGCGCCGCGAGGCGCACGTGCGCACCATCGCGCGCGAGCTCCATGACGAGACCGGGCAGCTGATCGCGACGCTCCACCTCGCGCTCGAACTCATGCGTTCCCACCTCGACCCCGGCGGCAGCGCCCAGCTCGATCGTGCGTTCGGGCTGCTGCGCCGGGTCGAGGAGGAGATCCGGAGGCTCGCCCACGAGCTGAGGCCGACCGTCCTCGACGACCTGGGGCTGGCGCCCGCCCTGCGCTTCCTCGGCGACGGCGTGTCGCGCCGCACCGGCATTGCGGTCACGGTCGAGGGCGCCACCGGCGGGCGCCTGCCCCCCGAGGTCGAAACCGCGCTCTACCGCGCCACCCAGGAAGCCCTGACCAACGTGGTACGGCATGCCGGGGCCACCCGGGCCTCGGTGGTCGTCGAACGCGGTCGCGATGACATCCGCTGCCGGATCTGCGATGACGGCCGGGGATTCGATCCCGCCGCCGTCGCCGCGCGCGGCGGGTGCCGGGGCATCGGGCTCGAGGGCATTCGTGAACGGGTCGTCCAGCTCGGCGGGACCCTCGAGGTCCGCTCCGGGCCGGGTCGCGGAACGGAGCTCGCGCTACGCATTCCACTGGAGGTGAGACATGATGGCGCGTCTGATGATCGCGGACGACCACCAGCTGTTTCGTGAGGGGCTGCGGCGGCTGCTGCCGTCGGATGAGTTCGAGGTCGTGGCCGACGTCGGCAGCGGTCGGGACGCGATCCGCGAGGCCCGACGTCACGAGCCCGATCTGGCCCTGCTCGACGTCTCGATGCCGGGGCTCAACGGCGTCGACACGGCGCGCGAAGTGATGCGCGTCTCGCCGCGCACCCGGGTCGTCGTGCTGACCATGCACCGCGACGATCCCTACATTGTCGAGGCGCTGCGCGCCGGCGCGCGCGGCTACGTGCTCAAGACCCAGTCCGTGACCGAGCTGCTGGCCGCGCTGCGCGACGTCGCGCTCGGCGGCGTCTACGTGCCGCAGCAGTACTGGCGCGCGGTCGTCGAGTCGCAGCAGAACAGCCACGAGCCGTCGGTTGATCCGCTGACCCCACGCGAGCGCGAGGTGCTGCAGCTGGTCGCCGAGGGACGAACGACCAAGGAAATCGGCGCGACGCTCAATATCAGCTTCAAGACCGCCGAGTCCCACCGCCTGCGCACCATGTCCAAATTGGGGATCCACGAGACCGCGAGCCTGGTGCGCTACGCGATCCGCCGTCACATGATCGAGCCCTGAATGCGCAGGTGCCGGGCCGTGGGCGAGCCCGCGTTGGGGATCGGGAACACGCGCTCCCGTGCATGACTTTCGATCGCAGGCCGGTTAGGAAACCGGCTGTAGGACGAAGCGGCATGGTCGCCGACGCATCCCTTAAGGTCGAGTCAAGAAATCCACGCCACCGGTGTCGCGTGCCACGGTCGCGACGCCCCACGACCGATGGGCTCCCAAGAAGGCAGCCTTGCGCTGCCGACCCGGCTGAGGGCGGCGTCCGACAGCGCCATGAGGGATTTTACCGGTCGCGATTTCAGGGACACTCCCCATCGCGTCCATCGTCGCAGCGATCTAGCATTCCTTCGGTACGCGAAGCACAGGGACCCGTCGCCCACGACCAGCGGAGAACGGAATGGATTCCATGGCCCGGTCACGCACCGTCGCCCTCAGCGCCGCCCTCCGCGCCAAAGGTCCCATTTCCCTCCCACGCCATCACGAAATTCGTCGTTCGCAGCGTTGGCGCCAGCATGCGTGCTGGCGTGGGCGGCCATCCGGGTCCGGTCTGGCCACGGACCCACACGTCGGCGAAATACTTGACCTGGGTCTGTCTGGGGTGCGGCCACGGGCTCGCTCAACGTCCTCAATACCGACAGCGTGCGGCGAGGAGCGACACGGGCGTCACCGAGCAACAGCGTGCCCACCCCGGGCAGCCCAGAAGGCCCGCCAGCCGGGTCGCGCCGGAGCGGAATACCCGTGCCAGCGCCATCCCTGCCTGTCCCATTGCCTGGACCCGGCTGGCAGGCCTAGACTCTGGGGGCGCTGGCCGCGCCGGAGGAATGCGCCATGCCGCCCCAGCTGGCTCGCGGTCGCCTCGGGCGACCTGATTCGCTCACGCTTCTGTTCGCGTTCGTCGTGCTTGCGGAGTCGGTGGTCTGCGCTCCGCTCGCTCGCGCTCAGCTCACCTGGGATATCCACACCGCCGATCCGGTTCAGAACTCCGGCTGGACCACGGCGCTGCGACTGACTGCCGCCGGGCTGCCGCGCGTTGCCGAGTGGGCGCCGGGCACTGGCGTGCGCTACGCCTTCTACGACGGCACGAGCTGGAGCGTCGAGACCCTCCCACCACCCAGCGCTCCGGCGGCCATCGAGACGACGGCTCCCATGGCGCGCGCTCGATCTGACGCCCCGGCCCGCATCGATCTTCTGATCACGACCGCGACCGCGCTGGCGCTCGATGGGTCCGAAGACCCGTGGGTGGTGAGCGCGGTCACCGACCAGCTGAACTACGACCCCGGGCCGAGGCCGCTCCGGGCGGCCCATCGCGTCGGCGGGGTCTGGAGCACCGAGAACCTCGACCCGGGGTTTGGCCAGCCGTCGGTCGAGGTCGGCGGGTCCGGCAAGCCTCAGATGTGCTTCGACGCCGGCACCCCGGTGGTGACGCAGGGACTCGACTACGCCGTGCGCGACGCGGGGGTGTGGAGTTACGAAACCGTCGATGTCCACGGCTCCTCCGGGATCCTCAAGCTCGACGGTCAGGGCGTGCCGCACATCGTGTACTGGGATGGGGCGCGTGCCGCGCTCGTGCATGCGATCCGTGTCGGTCCCGCGGCCTGGGACACGACCACCGTGCCCGCGCCCGCGCCGTTGGGATCCTACGCGTTCGCGCTCGGGTCCGATGGTCGCGCGCGTGTGGCGGTGACCAGCCTTCACTCCGCGCCGCCGGATCAGAAGGCGCTGCGCTATCTCGAGCAGCAGCCCGACGGATCGTGGACGATGGATGTGGCCGACGCATCGCCCGGCGACAAGGTCGAGCCCAGCCTGGCCCTCGATCCCGCCGGCGATCCGGTCATCGCCTACAACGACCAGGGCGCGCTCGATCTCAAGGTCGCGTACCGCAAGGGCGGCGCATGGACCAGCCAGATCGTCGATGGCGCGGGGAACACCGGCTACTACGCATCCCTGGCGGTGGACAGCCACGCGCGCCCGGTGGTGTCGTTCCAGACCGATGCCGGCCCCGTCGAGACGCGCGTCGCATTCGGCAGCTCGACGGTGGGCGTGGGCCCCGGCGCATCACCCGAGGCTCTCCGACTCGTCGCCCTGCGTCCCAACCCGGCGCGCGCCGGCGCACCGCTCGCGCTCACGCTCACCCTGCCGGCCGATGCGCGCGTCAGCCTCGAAGCCTTCGATGCGTCGGGGCGGCTGGTGGCGGCGCGTGCGCCGCAGGCCCTGGCGACCGGCGTGGCCACGCTCACCTGGGACGCCGCACCGCGCGCGCCCGGACTCTACTTCGTGCGTGCGTCCGCAAACGGCTGGCAGGCGATCGCCAAGCTGGCCGTGACGAGGTGACGGCGCGCCACGCCGCGGTTGACGGGGCCACGCCCCGTCACTAGCATCCCCGCGCATTCGAGACATTCCCCCCCGCGGAGGAATCGATGCCCGATCGCCCGCCCGAGCCGTCATCGTTCTCGCTGGTCCGGGGCGGCGCCCTCCTGCGACTCGAGCGATTGTTGGGCAGGGACGTCTTTCGACCCACCACACGGGCCGTGCTCGGCGTGCTCGTCACCGTCGTGCCACTGGTCGTGCTGGCGGTCGCGCAGGGCGTTCTCTTCGGCCCTCGCGTGACGCTGCCCCTGGCCTACGATTGGACGATCTACGTACGATTTCTGTTCGGGCTGCCCATGCTCCTCATCGCCGAGGAGCCGATCGACTTCCGCCTGGCGATGGCAGTCCGGTACTTGCGGACCTCGGGGCTGGTGCAGGACAGGGCACGACCGCGCTTCGAGCGCGCGATCCAGGAGCTCGAGCACTCCCGCGATTCATTGTTCCCGGAGACGGTTCTGCTGGTCGGGGCCGTGGCGCTGGCCTGGTTCAGCACCCGGCACGTGCTCGGCCTGTCGGCGTCGAACTGGCAGGCGTTGACCCCGGGCGACGAATCGAGCGTCACCTGGGCTGGACGCTGGTTGGATCTCGTCAGCCTGCCGTTCCTGCAGTTCCTCATCTTTCGCTGGCTGTGGCGGCTTGGTCTGTGGTCTCGGTTGCTGATGCGCGTTGCCCGCCTCGACCTCGTTCTCATCCCGACCCACCCCGATCGCGCCGGTGGCCTGGGCTATCTGGGCGAAGCGCATACCGTGTTGGGCGTTTTCCTCGTGCCGGTGTCGGCGGTCATGGCGTCACGGGCCCTCCAGTCCGTCCAGTCGGGGGCCGCCTCGTTGGCTTCGCTCAAGGGCCCCCTGGTCGGGTGGGCGGTGCTGGCGCTCGTGATCACGCTCGGCCCGCTCATGGTCTTCGTTCCCAAGCTGCTCGCGGCGCGGCGCCAGGGGCTGGACGATTATGGCGCGCTCGCCATCGAGTACACCCAGGGCTTCGACAAGAAGTGGGTGCGCCAGGGCCGGCCCAGCGAAACGGATCTGCTGGGCGCGTCCGACATCCAGTCGCTGGCGGATCTGAGCAACAGCTTCGCGATCATCGACGCGATGCGGATCACGCCCCCCAACCTGCGGAACGCGGCGTCGTTGCTGGCCGCCGCTCTCCTCCCGATCCTGCCACTGCTCGCCGCGGTCGTGCCGGTCGAGGTGATTCTCAAGCAGATCGCCCAGCTGGTCGCACGATGACCCGTCGTTGAACGGGTCCATCGCATCTGCTACCTTCCCGCGCCTAGTCCTAATGCTGGTCGCGATGACCGATTGGAGGTTCATCATGCGGTGGAAGGTCGTAACCTTGATGGCCGGGTTGTTGACCGTCTCGGCGGGAGCGGCCCTGGCCCAGGGCTACTACGATAGTCGCAGTGGCGGGCTCGAAATCATTCCGTTTGCCGGATACCGCTGGGGCGGCGGCATGTCCTCGATCTCGGGGGTGCGGAGCTTCGACACTCAAGACAACGTAGCTGCGGGCGTCGCACTCGACTTCCGCACGCCTGGGAACAGCGCGGCCGAAATCTACTGGAGTCATTTCGCCGGTGACATCAACGCCACCCTGAACAACGGCACCAAGCTCACCGAAGGGCCGCTGCAGCGCGATGACATCATGCTGAACGGCATCTGGTACGCCTACCGCGCCAACCCTCGCCTGCTGCCCTACTTCAGCGCCGGTCTGGGTGGGTCGATCTTCTCGACTCCGAAGACGGCGTCGGTCGGTCGCTTCGCGTGGAACATCGGCGCCGGCCTGCGCCGCGACATCGGCCAGCGGCTGGGGATTCGCGCCGACGGCCGATGGATGCTCACCTGGGTGACCACCGGCACGGGGATGTGGTGCGACCCATACTACGGGTGCTACTCAGTGGGGACCGGCGAGTACTACGATCAGTTCGAGCTGACCGGCGGGCTGATCCTCAAGCTCGGCGGGCGCTGAGCCACCCGCGACGTTCGCGACTCCGGGTTCGCCGCGATCGACATTCGATCGCGCCCCGGGGTCGCCCGCTTGACCCCCGTGCCATCCTTGAAGCGGGGGCGAGGTTCTAGCGCAGGAAGACCACGCGCGAGGCGGTGGCGCGCCCGGCCTGGATCACGCGGATCCAGTAGGTGCCGGGGCGGATTCCCGGGAACTGGAGCCGGGTCCGGTACGATCCCCGGCCCGGCGCGCCCAGCTCCCGACGTTCCAGCGTTCGCCCCGAGAGATCCGTGAGCTCGATCAGCGCCGCTTCGGGACCCGCCAGCCAGTAATCCACCTCGGCGGCGTCGCGCGCCGGATTGGGCCAGACGCGCTGGATCGTCAGAGGCTCGGAATCGCCCACGCCGTAGATCGGCCAGGTGAAGTTCCCCACCACGTAGTCCTTGATGTCGGTGGCCAGACCGCAGCCGCCGCCGCAGTCCTCCGCCCAGTTGCTCGCAAACAGGATGCGCTGTCCGTCGCGCGACGGAACCGGGTGGGCCTCGCAGCGGTAGCAGTTGGTGGTGAGGCTGTGGATGTGGCAGTAGCGCTCGACGCTCTGGCTGCCGTCCAGCTTGATCGCGGTGATCTCGTCGCTGAAGCGCGTGCCGTCCTGTTTGAACCAGCTCACGTACGCCCACCCGGGCCGGTCGACGTTGCGCATCGAGACGTGGAAGACGTAGGACTCGTTGTTGCCGTCGGTGAGCGGCGTCACCGCCCCGTCGCTCAGGCGCACCTTCACGACCTGCCCGACCGTGGATCCGGGGCAGGATCGCCCGCCGACCAGCACGTCCTGGTTGTTGTCGAACGGGTCGACCCCCACGTCGGCGTGCTTGATCGGGAAGATCCAGCCGTTGGGCCGGTACTGGAAGGAGCCGCAGCGCAGCGAGTTGTCGGCCATGTTGTGGGGCTTGAGGGCCAAGGTGGCCGGATCCACCTCGTAGATGCGGTTGGCGTCCAGGGTGGTGTCGTTGCCGCTGCCGAACTTGACGTCGACGTACTTCCCCGAGGGCGAGATCGAGACATTGTCGATCGTCCACAGGTTCGGCGCGTCGGTGGTGAGACTGCAGGGCGGGAAAGTGTAGACCGGCCCCATCCGCACGGACGGATACGGCGGGTAGGGCGGTTGGGGGTCCATGTCGACGATGAACATGGCGCTGTTGTTGTTGAGGGCGACGAACCGCCCGTCCTGGGACGGGTTGCCCTTGCCCGAGCCGATCCCGTAGTCAACGGTGATCGGAAGGGCCCAGGAGCGTGTCGTGGTGCAGGTGGTGACGTCGAACCACGAGAGCTCGGTGCCTGCGGAATCCACGTTGATCATCTCGTGGGAATGCAGCGTGCTCGGGTGCCAGCGGTAGTCCCACAGGTGGGAGTTCGGGCACGGCGCCAGCTTCGGGGCGAACGACGTGCCGTCCAGGATCAGCGGTGTCGGGAAGCCGGGGCTCCAGTTGTCGATGATGACCATCGAGTTGTCCGAGCTCCATGGCTGCTGCCTGGAGTACGTGTGACGCGCGTTGAGGCCCCAGGCGCCTGCCACGGGAGCGGTCGAGTGGCTGAGGTCGCCGGTCATCCGCTCGATCATCGAGCCAAACGTCGGATCGATGAAGGGAACCAGATACCACGGCTTGTTGACGGGGGGGACGGTGTAGACCGCGAAGGGGTCGGTGACCGTCGCGCGCCGCGCCGAGTCGGGCGGCGGGGCCATCGTGCGCGCGGCGAGAGGAGTCGGCAGCGTCAGGGCCAGCAAGGTCGACCCGATCGCGGCGCATCTCAAAGGAGCCTGCAGTTTCGGCATGACCGATCTCGTTGCTCCATACGGGGATGCGCAGCGCTCGCGTTGCGCGAATACCAATGATAGCGAAACCGGGGGGCGCGTGGGGGTGGAAAACCCAACTAATGCGGCAATTACCCCATTCGATGGTGGGCGCCATATAATTGCCACACGTGCGGCAACCCTGTGATGTGTTGGTGATTAGGGCCCGCTCGGCGCGGCTCGGAGGCGGGCACGTCGCCACGCGCGCGCTTGCGATCGAGAGATCGATCAGCGCAGGAAGACGACGTGCGAGGCGACGGCTTGCCCGGCCTGACTCAACCATACCCAGTAGATTCCTGGGTGGATGCCCGGGTCCCTGATCTGAGTCTGGTATCGCCCCGGGCCCGGCGCACCAAGATCGAGCCGTTCCACGATTCGTCCGGCGGCGTCCAGCAACGTGAGCTGCGCGGGCTCCGGACCCGCCAGCCGGTAGTCCACTTCGGCGGTGTCGAGCGTTGGATTGGGCGTGATCTGTCGGATCGTCAGGGCCAGCGTATCGGCCGCGAACGGCGGCGGCGGCGGGGGCGGCCCCGGCTGATAGCTCACGACGTAGTCCTTGATGTCGGAGGTGGTGCCGCAACCGATGCCACAGTCGATCGACCAGGTGCTGGCGAAGATCACGCGCTGGCCGTCGCGCGACGGCACCGCGTGCGGCTCGCACAGGTAGCAGGCGTTGGCGTCGCTGTGCATGTGCGCCAGGCGCTCGCACGCCTTGCTGCCGTCCAGCTTGACCGCGACGACCTCGTCGTTGAAGCGCTGCCCCGCGCTCGGCAGGTAGCTCACGTACGCCCAGCCCGGGCGGTCGAGGTTGCGGGTCGAGATGTGGTGCGGGTACGCCTCGTTGCTGGGATCGGTGAGCGAGGTCACGGCGCCGTCGCGCAGCCGCACCATCACCACGCCCCCCAGGGGCTGGCCGTTGATGCTCGAGGGGCAGCCGCCGCTCTGCTGGCCGACCAGCACATCCTCGTTGTTGTCGTAGGGATCGAGGGCGAAGTCGGCGTGGCCGAGGTCGAGGATGTACCCGTTCCCCGGATCATGGCCGTTGCACTCCGTGGTGCCGGCCGGGTAGACGTGGGGGGTGAGCGCGAGGGTCTGGGGGTTGATGTCGAAGACGCGCGGGAAGTCGCCGTTGTAGTCGACCACGGCGTAGCGGCCGGAAGCGGAGACCGAGACCCAGTCGATCGTGCAGTCGCTGGCGCCGCAGTTGGGGGCGATGGTGACCGGAGGCCCGATGCGGCGGTTGGGGTAGGGCGCGAACGGCGCCCGCGGGTCCATGTCCACGACGACCATCTGGGTCGCACTCCCCAGCACCACGAAGCGGCCGTCGTTGGACGGGTTGCCCTCGCCCGAGCCCAGGTCCGCCACCGCGAACGGCAGCGACCACGACCGCGTCCGGGCGCAGGCCACCACGTCGAACCACTGGAGCGTCGTGCCCGCGGCGTCCACGTCGATCAGCTCGTGCGGATGGGCCAGGGAGGGGTGCCAGCGGTAGTCCCAGATCGCGCCGGCGCAGGGTCCAGACAGCGGCTGGTAGCTCTTGCCGTCGAGGAAAATCGGGTTGCCATCGTTTTCGATCACGATGATGGAGCCATCCGAGCTCCACGGCTGCTGCTTCGAGTAGACGTGCCGGGCAACGGCACCCCAGGTGCCGGAGGCCGGGGCCATGGACGCGCCGATGTCGCCGGCGATGCGCGCCACCTGGGTGTGGAACGTGGGGTCGCTGAACGGCGAGAGATAGGCCGGCTTCGGCACGTTGGGCTCGGCGAAGACCAGCGAGGGATCGGTGATCGGCTGGGCCGTTGCGGGCGCAGCCCACGCAAACACCAGGGCGAAAGCGAAAAAAGTGCCACCCGGCGTCATCGGGGCACACCTCGACGGGGCATGCGAGGTTGACATGATCGACCTCCCTGTCTCGGGCGCGGCTCCGACCCATGCACACTCCCGCGCAGGACCTCGACCCAGTGTGCTCGTCTCACTCGCGGTCCGGCATCAAAACGCTCGCGCAGGAAGCCTCTCTCCTTCGATGACCCCCATGGAATGGCTCCCGGCCCCGATAGTCAAGTAAAGTCGGGGTCCTCTGCCGGGGTCGTGCCGCTCCCAATCGGGGTATCCCGTCGCGCATTCGCGTAACCGGTTGAGCGTCATGCAATGCGATGAGTACGAACCTATTCCGGCCCTATCACAGTTGGTATTCGGTGGGGGCCGATTGTGCCGGGGTCATTAACGATTTCGATGCGGAGTCACGCCCTGGACCGAATGAGTGGGGCTACACGTAGAACGTGCCGTCCAATCGCGCGACGCCGATCGGACTCAACAGGGTGACGGCTCAGCGCCGTTTCCTCACCGCCGAATGGCGCAACCTCGTGATGCTGAACTACGAGGTTGACCCTTCGACGCTTGCCGGTCGTGTCCCCGCCGGGTGCGAGATCGACTTCTGGGACGGGCGTACCTTCGTGAGCGTTGTCGGCTTCCAGTTCCTTGCCGCTCGTGTACTGGGCGCTCCGATCCCCTTCCATCGGAACTTCGAAGAGGTCAACCTCCGGTTCTACGTGCGTCACAAGGAGGAGGGTGAGTGGCGCAGGGGTGTGGTCTTCGTCCGGGAACTCGTTCCGAGGGGGGCGATTGCCTTCGTGGCCAACCAGGTCTACGGAGAGAAATACCTGGCCCTCCCGATGCGGCATCGCATCGAGCTCCGCGGGGGGACGCAGTCGAACCGTCTGTCGTATCAATGGCGACGGTCTGATACCTGGGAGAGCATCAACGCGAGCTTCTCGGGCGCTTCGTTTCTCCCTGCAGATGACGGGGAGGAGACCTTCATTACCGAGCACTACTGGGGCTATTCGCAGCAGCCGGACCACTCGACGATGGAGTACCAGGTTGAGCATCCCCGGTGGCGTGTTTGGCACGCTGAGGCCGCATCTCTCGAGTGCGACGTCGCCGCCCTCTACGGCCCAGCGTTTCGCGAGCCACTCGCCGGCTCGCCGAGCACCGCCTTCGTGGCCGACGGTTCTCCGGTCGCCGTGCGCCGTGGCCGAATGCTGCGGTAGCGCGTCTACCGCCCAGCAGGCCGCTGAAGTTGCCAGCCGCGGGTTGAGCACGACGGCTGCGTTCGACAAGCGGTGTGGTAGCACCATGCTCGGTCCCAGCTTGGCGGCGATCCGCCAGGCTGCGAGGGGCTGCGAATCCTACGAAGCGCTCACGATCCGCCGTGTCTCGTACGCCCGGTATTGCAGCGCCTCCGCGAGCCGCAGCGCGCTCACGCCTTCCTCACCCGCCAGGTCCGCGATGGTCCGCGCTACGCGCAGCGCGCGGTGGACACCGCGCGCGCTCATCCCGCCGCGGTCCACGGCGTCGGCGATCAGCAGACGCGCTCCGGCTCGAGCGCGCAGCACGGGCGCATCGCGGCGCTTGACTGCGGTTGTTCCGGAGGTGAGGCGATCGCTTGCGGCGCGGCACGGAGCATTGAGCGCTCGGAGCCCGCTGGCGCCCTCCATCGGCTGCGTTCCTTGCGGGGAGGGTCTCGATCCGGCAAGGTGATCGCATGGACAAATCCACGATCCTCGTGTGCGGCCCGAACCCGGCGGCCGTCGGTGGGGGGCCCACGCACATGAGGACGCTCTGGGCGTCCCCTCTCGCGTCAGCGTTCGATCTGGTCCTGTTCGAGACCGGGAGCCGGGGCGCCGAGAGCCCGGCGCGCGAGGAGCGTCCGCTCGCGATGCTATGGCGCCTGGTCTCGAGCCCGTTCGCGCTCGCGGGCGTGATCGCCCGGCGCCGCCCCGCGGTCGTCCACCTGAACACCTCGATGACCCCCAAGGGGTTCTGGCGGGAGATCGCGCATCTCGCCGTCTGCCGGTTGTCTGGCCGCCGCGTCGTGTACCAGATCCACGGCGGCTCGCTCCCGGAGATGACCCGGGCCCCGTGGATGCGGTCCGTGGTGCGCGCGGTCCTCGGCTGGCCCGACGCGGTCGTGCTGCTGGCATCGACGGAGAAGCCCGAGTACGAGCACCTCGGTTCGGTGCGCCGGATCGCGGTCATCGCGAACGCGGTCGAGACGGCCGAGTTCCGAAGATGTGCCGGGCGCGAGCACAGCGGGAGCGTGAGGCGCCTCGCCTACCTGGGCCGGCTCAACGGCGACAAGGGCGAGCTCGAGAGCATCGAGGCCACGGGGATGCTCCACGAGGAGCCGGGGTTCCGGGATCTCGAGCTGCGCGTCGCCGGTACCGGGCCGGCGCAGGCGGCGCTCGAGGACCGGATCGCGCGACTCGGGCTCGGAGGCTGCGTGCGTCTGATCGGGGCGATCCACGGAGACGAGAAGGTCCGGTTCCTGCGCGAGACCGACGTCCTGCTGCTGCCCACCTATCACGCCGAGGGCCTGCCGTACGTGATCCTGGAGAGCCTGGCCGCGGGCACCCCCGTCGTCACCACCCGCAACGGCGGGATCCCGGACGTGGTCCACGACCACGTGCACGGGCTGTTCGTCGAGCCGCGCGAGCCCGCGCAGATCGCGGCCGCGCTGCGCGAGATGGCGGCGTCCCCGGAGCGGCTGCGGGCCATGTCGCGCGCGTGCTCCGAGTGGGCAGAGCGGGAGCTCGGGCTGGCCCGGCTCGCGCGCCAGTTCGCGGCGCTCTATCGCGAGCTCGGCGCGCGTTGAGCCTCCTACGGCCGCCGGGAAGGATGCTGCGGATCGGGGCACACGCTGCCGACCGCCAGCACGCTTGCGGCGCGGGGCACCTCGCAGCGGAGCGTCGTGACCGCGCGGGGATTGGGCGCCGGGCGGCGCGAACGCCAAGACCGCGGGCAGACGGTCACCGGTCTGCCGTCTCTCCTGGTCCCGGTGCGAGGCTGGTCGCTGGGCGTGGCGGGCGCCGGGTGTTCACCTTGAGGTTGCGAACCGCCGCGCTTCGTAGGCTCGATAGTGCAGCGCCTCGGCGAGCCTGAGCGCGCCGACCGGCTCCTCGCCGGCGAGATCCGCGATCGTGCGCGCCACGCGCAGCGCGCGGTGGACGCCGCGCGCGCTCATGCCGCCGCGATCCACGGCGTCGGCGATCAGGTGGCGCGCTTCTGGCTCGAGCGCGCAGCACCGGCGCAGCGCGTCATTCGGCAGCGCCGCGTTGAGGAAGCCACGCGCTCGCTGGCGCGCCCGCGCCGCGATCACGCGCTCGCGCACCGCCGCGCTCGGCTCGCCGGGCGGTGCGCGCAGCAGCTCGTGTGAGGTCAGCGCCGGCACCTCGACCTGGAGATCGAGCCGGTCGAGCACCGGGCCGCTCACCTTCGCGTGATGCTGTGCCAGCTCGGTGGGGGTGCAGCGACAGCCGCGCTTCGGGTGCCCGAGCCAGCCGCATTTGCAGGGATTCATCGCCGCGACCAGCAGCGCCCGGGCCGGGAAGCGCGCGTGGCCGGAGGCGCGGGCGATCGAGATCGCGCCCTCCTCGAGCGGCTCGCGCAGCGCATCGAGCAGCCCGCGCGGGTACTCCGACAGCTCGTCGAGAAACAGCACGCCGTGATGCGCGAGCGACAGCTCGCCGGGCCGCGGCGGGGCGCCGCCGCCGATCAGCGCGGCGCGCGACAGCGAGTGATGCGGGGCGCGGAACGGCCGGCGCCGCACCAGGCCGCGCCCCGGCGCGCGCGCGCCCGATGCGGAGTGGAGCCGCGTCACGGTGAGCGCCTCCTCCGGCAGGAGCGGCGGCAGGATGCCCGGCAGCCGGCCGGCGAGCATCGACTTGCCGGCGCCCGGCGGTCCGACCAGCAGCAGGTGGTGGCCGCCCGCGGCGGCGATCTCGAGCGCGCGCTTCGCCATCCGCTGACCGCGCACCTCGCTCAAGTCCGAGGCCGCCACCGGCTCGGGATCGGGCATGGCCGGCGCCTGCGCCTCGATCTCGCCGCCCCGCAGCCAGTCGGCCACGGCACCGAGGGCGCGAACTGGCAGCACCGCGAGGCCCTCGACCAGCGCCGCCTCCGGCGCGGCGTCGGCGGCGCACAGCAGCGTGGTGGCGCCGGCGCGCCACAGCGATTCGGCGAGCGACAGCGTACCGCGCACCGCGCGCAGCGAGCCGTCGAGCGCCACCTCGCCGATCGCCGCCACGCCGTCGAGGCGCGCGGCGGGCGCCTGTGAGGTCGCGATCAGGATCCCGAGCGCCACGGCAAGGTCTGCCGAAGCGCCTTCCTTTCGTCGCTCGGCAGGCGCGAGGTTCACGGTGACGCGCCGGTCGGGGAGATGGAAGCCGGCGTTCCGGAGCGCGGGCCAGATGCGATCGCGCGCCTCGCGCACCGAGGGATCGGGGAGCCCGACCAGGATGAAGCCCGGGAGGCCGGGGCCGACGTCTACTTCGCATTCGACCGGGAAGGCTTCGAGCCCCCACAGCGCGGCGGTGCGCACGCGGCTCAACATTGCGGATGCTCCGCGGGGGCGGGATCGCGGGGGGGTGCGGGCGACGGAGGCTAGGCCGGGCGCGGCGCCGCGGTCAAGCGCGGGCGCTGCGTGGGCGCCGACGGCCCGCAACAATCGCCAGACTTTCTTGACGTGAGCCGGACACGGTGGACGCACGCGGTTGCTTAGAGTCGGCGCCATGACCGGGCTCTCGCGCTCGATGCTTGCGGCCATTGCCATAGCGGTGGCGCTCGCTGGTTGCGGTTCGGATGGAAGCGGGCGCGCCGAGCACTCTGTGCCGCCGCTGGCCGCATCCGGACCGGTGGTGCCGGTCACCGCCGACGGGATTCACCAGCTGGTCGCGCGGCCCGGGGCGCGCGCCACGATCGTCAACGTGTGGGCGGCCTGGTGCGCGCCGTGCCGCGAGGAGTTCCCGGCCCTGCTGAGCGCGGCGCGCGCGCGTCGCGACGCGGGACTCCGGCTGGTGCTGGTCTCCGCCGACTGGGACGATCAGCTCCCCGCGGTGCGCGCGTTCCTCGCCGGCCACGGAGTGGCCGACACCACCTACCTCAAGAGCGGCGACGAGCAGCAGTTCATCAACGGTTTGAGCCCGCGCTGGTCGGGCTCGCTGCCGGCGACGTTCGTGTACGATGCCCGCGGCCGGCTGGTGGACCAGTGGGAGGGCATGGCCGACGAGCAACGCTTCACATCCGCCGTGGACCGCACACTCGCCGCAGCACATCCCTAGGAGGCTCGACGAACATGCGACTGACCCGCTGGCACCTGCTCCCGCTCGCGCTCATCGCGCTGCCCTCGCTCGCTGCGTCCGGTGCGCCGCTCGCGATCGGAGCGAAGGCACCGATGCGTGAAACCACCATGAAGTGCGTGGGCGGATCCGACACCTCGATCGCCTCCGCCGCTGGCAAGAATGGCACGCTGGTCATTTTCATGTGCAATCACTGCCCGTGGGTCAAGGCGTGGCAGACCCGCATCGCCGCGATCGGCAACGCGGCACTCGACCAGGGGGTCGGAGTGATCGCGATCAACCCCAACGACCCGGCGGCCTATCCGGAGGACGACTTCGACACGATGGTGGCCCGCGCCCATCAGCTCGGCTTCAAGTTCTGCTACGCGGTCGACGCCACCTCGGAGATCGCGACGTCCTTCGGCGCCAGCCACACCCCCGAGGCCTTCCTGTTCGACGCCAGTGGCAAGCTGGTCTACCACGGGGCGGTGGACGACAACGCCAAGGATGAGTCGGCGGTCAAGCACCCCTGGCTCAAGCAGGCGGTGTCGGCGGTCGCGAAGGGCAAGCCGGTGTCCGACGCCGAGACCAAGGCGATGGGCTGCAGCATCAAGTTCCGCGCGCCGCGCTCGAGCTAGAGCCGGGGTTGCGCATCGTCGCGAGCCTGATCGCCGCGCTCGCCGCGCTGGCCGCGGCGGGCTCCGCCTTCGAGTGGCTGGCGGAGCGCCACGATCGCGCCGCCTTCCCGCCGCCCGGGCGGCTGGTCGACGCCGGCGGCCACCGCCTCCACCTGCGCATCGAGGGCGCGGGCCAGCCGGCGCCGACCGTGATCCTCGAGTGCGGCATCGGCGGCGCCACCTCGAATAACTGGGGCTGGATCGAGCCGGTGATCGCGGGCTTCGCTCCGGTGGTCGCCTACGACCGTGCCGGACTGGGCTGGAGCGATCCGGGACCGCTGCCGCGCGACGGGCGGCGCATCGCCGCCGAGCTGCACCTGGCGCTCGCCAACGCCGGGCTCCACGGCCCCTACGTGTTCGTCGGGCACTCCTACGGCGGACTGCTGGCGCGCCTCTTCACCGACGCCTATCCGGACGAGGTCGCGGGGCTGGTGCTGGCCGAGCCGTCGCATCCCGCGCTGTTCGAGCGCGCCCCGGGGTTCGGGCGCATGGTGCGCTGGATGTCGATCGCGGTGGCGGCGGCGCCGGTGCTGGCGAGCTTCGGCGTGGTGCGCCTGCTGCTGCCGCTGGTCCACACCGACGCCGACGTGCTGCCGCCGGCCGAGGGCGCGGCGCAGCGCGCCTTTCTCGCCTCGCCCGCGCACTGGCGGGGCGTCGCGGCCGAGCTGCCGTCGTGGCGGCGCGACACCTCGCCCCAGGCCGCGGTGGCCCGTGACTTCGGCGATCGGCCGCTCATCGTGCTGACCGCCGGCGTCCACGGCGCGCGCCCCGGCGGCTGGGTGGGGCTCCAGGGCTCGACCGCGGCGCTGTCGAGCGATCATGCGCAGCGCCTGGTGCCGGGCGCCACCCACGGCTCGATCGTCAACGATCGTCGCTATGCGGTCGCGATCACCGAGGCGATCCGCGAGGTGGTGGAGGCGGCGCGCAGCGGCGGCCGGATCGACGGCGACGCGCACCCCGCCCCGGCCGGCGAACCGTCAGCGCACCACGCTCGGGACCGACACGCCGGGTGAGGGGATGGCGAGCGCATCGCAGGCGAGCCGCAGGAAGCCGCCCTCGGGCAGCTTGCCGCGCCGCAGGGCGCGCACCTGGCCGGTCCGGTCGACCACGAACCAGGCCGGACGCGGTCGCACCGTGGGCGGCCCAAGCAGGTTGAACTGCGAGGCGATCACCGACTGCGGGTCGGCGAGCACCGGAAAGCCGAGGCCCAGCCGCCGCGCCAGCGCCGCCGCCGCGCTGGGGCGGCGATCGATCACGGCGACCGGGATCACCTCCACGCCGTAGAGCGAATCGCGCTCGCTCTCCAGCGCGCGTAGCGTGGATTCGGCGGGCGCGAAGACCAGCATGACGCTGCCTTGCTCGAGCAGCCGGTGGAGACTGAACCACTCGCCTGACTCGGCCTGGTACGAGAAGTCGGGCGCGGGATCACCGCTCTCGATGATCACCGGCGCGGGCTCGGCGGCGCTCAACCAGGTGTGGTCGAACGGCCGTGTGTCGTCGATCCCGGTGCGGTTGACTCGGGTGACGGGGTCCGACAGGCAGGCGGAAGAGGTCGCGGCCAGCAGGGCCGCGACCAGCAGGATGGCACGACACGTCACGGAATCCTCCGGGTCCGGGTGAGGCGAGCGAAGCCCGCGCGAGCGGAGCGGTGCGTCCTCGCCGGCATCGGCACCGGGACCCGAAAGCTTGAGGCCTGAAGCGCTCTAAGTCTGTTTCAGGCCTCGAGATACGTGCATTTAGAAAGTCGAGACTGCGATTTGCGTCAGGCGTCCGATCTCATCGGGCGGGAGGTGTCGTCCGGAGAACGCAATCCGCACGACCCCGTCACGATCGAGGAGAAAAAAGCCCGGGATGGTCTGGCGGCTGGCGGAGTCCCACAGGCCGTAGGCGGCGGCCACTTCGCCGGTCGCGTCCGCCAGCATCAGCGGAACACTCTCGCGCTCGGGGTAGGTGTCGAGCGTGCGCGCCTTCTCATGACACACCCCGACGATGCGCACGCCGATCTCGTGCATCTGCGGCACGATCGCGCGCATCGCCACGAACTGGTCGCGCCGGTCGCTGAACACCAGCAGCACCAGGTCGCCGCGCAGGCGCGACAGCTGGACCGGGAGGCCGTGTGAGCCGTCGAGCACGAAGTCGGGGGCGTGATCGCCGATGTAGACGAAGCCGGCGGAGTTGAGCTGGGCGTGGGGGCTCACCAGCGCCGGCTGGCGGTCGCTGGGAGTCGGGCTCGGAATCTTCGAATCGGATTGGCCGAGGGCGGGCGTGGCCAGGGTCATGCCCAGCAGCGCGGCCACCACGACGAAGGTTTTCATGGCGCCTCCTCGAAATGGAGATCTATCCGGGCGCGTACCTCCGTGGTTCGCGCCCGCGCGCAGCGGCGAGGCTCACGGACTCGGCCGCTTCCCGGATCGCGCGCAGGTTGGCGGTGGGGGTGGCGGGCGGGATCGAGCAGCCGGGCGCGGCCAGCCAGCGGCGGCCCCCGGTGCGCTCGAAGGCCGCGCGGTATTCGGCGAGGACGGGCTCGGGGCTCGAGGCCTGGAGCGCCCCCTCGTGGCTGATCCCGCCCATCACCGCGCCGCGCAGCCGCCCGAGCGCTGCGGCGAGATCGGGATTGGTCGGGTCGGTGGCCGCCCACGAGAAGGCGGCCACCGGGTAGTCGGCGAGCTCGAGCAGCAGATTGCGGCGCTTGCACACGTGAAGCACGTTGAAGCGCGCGCCGGCGGCCGTGGCCAGCACCCGCAGGTCGCCGGGTCTCGCCCACAGGCGATAGTCCTCGGCGCTCATCAGATCCTGCGAGGCCCAGTCGACGGTGGCGAAGAAGATGCCGTCCGCGCCGGCCTCGAGCAGCCGCGGAACGTAGCCTTCGTAGGTGGCGGTCACCGCCTCGAGCGCGCCGCGCACCGGCTCGGGATGGGTGCGCATCGCGTCGCGCAGCGCGCGGGGCTCGGGCACCATCTCGCCCAACACCGCGAGCGGCGTGAACACGGTGGCGATGAGCGGCACGTCGGCGGGCAGGGCCGCGCGCATCAGACGCACCGCGTCGACCTGCTCGGCGAACGCCGCGGCATCGGGCGGGCGGGGCGTGATGCGGCCCCAGTCGCCCGGCTCGTGCACCGGCCA
>Ga0306920_100001421_pt1 | contig 29696 bp, 28 predicted proteins | sample flu12Cox44000170_FD_204666 | JGI IMG/M metagenome (GOLD analysis project Ga0306920, IMG submission 204666) | Lab enrichment of tropical soil microbial communities from Luquillo Experimental Forest, Puerto Rico - flux4day.12C.oxic.44.000.170 (v2)... | ecosystem: Environmental > Terrestrial >... | reverse complement strand
TTGCACAAAAGCATCCGCCGCTGCCTGTGCCGAAGGGAACGTTTTCTGGGTCGATTGCGCCGTGTCCGCCGTCTTCTGTGGTGGCGCGGAAGCCGGCGACTCATAGATCATTCCGCAAGCGCAAACCAAGAGCAGCAAGCTCAACAGAACTTTCCGTGGAATTGGATTATTCTTTGGTGAGGTCATTGGCGTTTCCTTGTTCATGGTTCTTATCTCCTTCGACCGCCACCGCCACCGCGCGAGCCCATACTGGACGAGCCTCGCGAGCTGCTGGCACGAGCCGAACTACCGCTCATTCCGCCGCCACTCATCCCGCGAGATCCCCCGGAACGCGAGGTGCTTTGGTTGCCGACGCGATCCCCGCCTCCGCCTCCACGGTTTCCACCGCGGTCACCTGCACCGCCGCCGCGATCTCCCCCGCGGTCACCTCGGTTGTCCCCCACTCCTCCTCTGTCGCCTCGGTTGTCGCCAACCCCGCCTCGGTTGTCGCCAACCCCGCCTCGGTTGTCTCCGACTCCACCTCGATTGTTCTGGCGTGCATTTGCCTGGCGGTCCGCCACCGACGACCCGCGCGTCGTGCCTCCAAACTTGTTTGCGGTTTGCCGGTCGGAGTAGGGAGCTCCGCCACGATGCTTGGGATTATGTTGCCAGTTGCCACCGCCGGCCCCGCCGCGATTCGGTTGTTGCGAAACGCGGTTACCACCTTGAATGTTGGAGTTGCGATTGAAATTATTATTGTTGTTTATGGTGACATTGTTGTTGCCGCCCCACCCGCAGTTGTAGCCCCAACCGCCAGACCACATCGCACCCATGGCCACTCCCACACCAAACGAAATGGCCATTCCTGCCGCGTAGTAGCCCGGCGGCGGATAGTAGACCGGAGGATACGGGTAGACGGGCGCCCCGTACACCACCGTGGGGTTATAAGAGGGCACATAAACGACTTCGGGATTGGCCTGCTCGATGACAATGACCTGCTTGGATTCCACGACCTTGGTCTCGACCTTTTGCTGTTCGTTGGATTTGAGATTGCCCTTTTCCTTGGCCTTCTCGCGCATCCGCTGTACCGCTTCCATCACGTCATTTTGCTGCGCCAGAAAGGCGTTCCCCAGTTCCGTGGTCCACTGGATATCGTCCGCGAGCCGCTTGACCACGTCCGGGAGCCCCGCCAATGCCTGCACGCTCGGGTCCCACGGCTGTTTCGCCACCGCGTCGGCCAGCGCCTTATCCTTCACATCTTTGTTTTTCGCTAGCCACTGTTGGAGTTGAATGATTTCCAACGGGTAGGTGGAGGCGGCGAGTACCTGGGCCAGCATGGGATCCGGATACAGCGCGATCGGCGCCACCAGTGAATCCAGTTGGTCCGCCGGGATTTTGACCGCCTGTTGCTCGCCCGTTGGTGCTGCTTGTTGTGGCGACTGAGCGCCAAGAATCCCGTCGCCGGGCACGAGTAACACGCAACACAGAACGGCCAGAAAATTTTGTGTGATTTTGGAAAGAAGTTTTGATCGAAATGTTTTCTTCATCATGATCGACCTTTTCCGTGTGACTGCCCTCAACACTCCGCCGCGCAATCAAACCCGAATAGCTTCTGCTGGAGAACCCAATTCCCTCGTTAGAGTCCTCACTGTTCCGCAGGCAAAGGTACGCCGTCCAAAGTGCTCAGGGCATTCCAGCGCTTCTCCGTTCCATGACATCCGCTTTCCTTGAAGATCAACTGGCTTACTCCTGCTTCCTGGATTGATGGGAATTCTGCCCTACGTATCCATTTAGGCTGATCACGCAGCGCCGGCAACTAGGGAAATCCCTAACTAGAGAAACTTTGTTTCCCGCATTCGTCGAATTGTTCAACCGACCTTATTGGGCCTTCCACTTACCCCAAGGCCGTGAGTAAATTCCTTTCTCCTGCATCTCTTATGACTTGGAAAATGCCCAGATTTCATGTCGGAGTTAACGGAGAGATGTACGGTAGGCCGTCGAGTACAGCGTAGATCGCCGGGATCAGGTGGGCCTTCATCCGGGATTTCCAGACAAAGCCCAGTGCGCCCTCCCCCAGGCACGCTTTAACGAATTCCTCGCCCGATTGAATAGTCAGGAATACAAACTTAGTGGTTGACCCGCACTCTACGAGCTTGTGGACAGCGTCAATGCCGTTTATTACCGGCATAGTGATGTCAACCACAACAACGTCCGGATTGAGGCGCTGTACTTCTGATACAAGTAATGCCCCATTGCTCGCCGTGCCTACAAGTTCAAAGTGGGGCCGCAGGAGAGCGATCTCGGCTTCCAGGAAATCGGAATGGTCATCTGCCAAAAATACGCGTGGGCGAACCAAGGTTCGCCTCCATTCAAGCCGAACGTGCACCCGTCCTCAGGGAGTAACCGGCTACGGTGCAGTTCCAAATCTAAGAATTAATCTTGGGGCTGGTTTATGCGCCTGCGCTACTGGGGAAATCCCTAGTCGCCCTTGGTCAGGATGAAGAAATTCCTGGTAGCGTCAGTGTGTGCTTTTCACCTGAAATGTAGGCTCGGGATGGATTGAGATTAGATCACGCTGCAACGCAAACAACACCAGAGCAGCGTTGCTCTTGAGGTTAAACGATTCCATGATGTGGTGCTTGTGGAATTCCACAGTCTTTTCGCTTAAGTTCAGGAGTCCAGCGATCTCCTTTATGGCTCGTCCTTCTGCCAACAACTGAACAATGTCTCGCTGCCGTGTGGTCAATTCCTTGGAGAACTGCCGTGCCCGCGCCCTGGTGGCAACCCAATCTTCCGCTCTCAGTTTGGGTGTCACGTAGGCCTTCCCATGCAGGACATGATCAATCGCCGTCAGCAATTCCTGCCCACCCGAATGCTTGAGCACGAACGCAATTGGCCCGAGTTCGAGTGCGGCGGCAGCCAGATTGGGATCATCCCGCATGGTCAGGAAGATGAACTTTACGCTTGGAATCTGCTCCTTGATTCTCCGGGCCGCGTCCAAACCATTCAGGAGGGGCATCCCGATATCCACAAGGATAACATCGGGCCTGAGCCTGAGCGCTTCCCGCACCATGTCGCGGCCGTTCAACACCACGCCGACGACCGAATACTTCTTGTCAAGATACATGCACAAAGCTTCGCCGAATATTGCGTGATCATCCGCGATGAGGAACACTGGATAAGATCTGTCCGTCGGCGCTTTCCCCATGGGATATGCTTCTACTCTTTCTGGGCGGCATGTCCGCATACGCAGGTGCATGCGGATCAGAAGACACCTTTCATGAAGGCGAAGCAGATTTGATTGAAGCAATGGAGGGGACACCGTCGGTGAGCTGCGGTCACAGCCGAAGGTGACGTACTTCGCAGGAAATCGTCACACTTTTGCGCAGTCACACGATTTTGCGAAACCCCTTCCTCCTCTATTCAGACTGGCGTCGCCTTCGGTAATCAGATACTGCTCCTCTTGCATTGTGAAATCAAGATAGAAACCGGACCTGACCAGGATTGATCTGAAAGACGGCACCAACCAGTTTGGCGCGGCCTTCTTGCACAGCTCGGTTCCTTTCCGGCGTCTCCAGAGCTGGTGCATGGACCATCGAACAGCGGCCTGGACGGCCAGGGCAAGTTGGTCCTGCCCGGAAACACTGGGGGCGAATTCGGGAAGCCCGGGAAGAACGTTGTCCACGAAGGTGTGCAAAGCCGGTCTTACCGCACCACCCCTCGTGCCCCAAAAACCGCATAAGGCGTTGTATTCAAGTGCGCTCCAGCGTATCGCGTGCTGCCCATGCCTTCGGCCGAAATGACATTGCCAGCGACCCAAAATAAAAAGTTCTCCAAAATTCGCATCGAAAATCGATTCCGGCGGAGCCCGGGAGTCGCTGCATCCGAGAATCGTCGCGTACGGCTCCTCTTTCTTGCGATCAAAATTCGCTCTCTGGATTTGACAACTAGGGATTTCCCTAGGCGACACGTCCCATTATGTAGATTTAGCGTTGCGTATGTACGCCCGAGGCATACGAACCGGCACGTTCAAGGACGAACCTATGACAAGCATTAAATATTCGAAATCAACAGTTCGCAAATTCGGTTACGGCAGTTTGCTGCTCGCTACTCTGATCGTTGCAGCGGTGACACTTGCACTTCCCGCGGGGGACAAAAAGTTCAAGGTAGGGACGATCGACGCAACGGCTATGGGTACCAGCACGCAGCTAGGCAGCAACGTCAGCGTGAAAATAATCATCCATGAGTTCTCTACGGAGGAGGACAGAGCAATCCTAGTTGAAGCCTTTAAGAAGGGGCAAAATGAGGGTCTGGTCAACGCCCTGACCAGGATGAAGGCCGATGGCCGCATTGCCATCACCGGCACTCTTGGCTATGACCTCAGTTACATTCGACTGATCCCAACGCCAACCGGCCGCAAGATTCGCTTTGTCACTAATCGTCTGGTTAGATTCGGTGAACATTATTACGACACGCAAAGCAAAGCCTACAACTTGACCGCAGGCGAAATCGAGATCAACGATTCCGACAAGAACAAGAGCAGCGGGGTTCTCTACCCAGCGGCCCAGCTAGTCATTAACAAAGAAGGCCAGCTCGAGTTCCAGCTCCGACAAAACACCTGGAAGCTCGTCAACATTATCGACTGGGACAAAGCCGGTACCCCCCTCGAGTAGAACCATTTGAAACGCTCGGGTGTGTACTAGTCGCTTGGAGGCAATCGCTAAAGCTTTGCTTTCTGTTGTGCCTGGTTCTCGATTTCCCATCTTTACGGCGTGAGGTGCCCAATGAAGATTTATCGTTATCCTGTAGCTGTCTCCAGTCTGTTCGTCTTGCCGCTTCTTCTAACTAGTTTTATGGCGGGCAAAGACACTAAAAAGAAAGTCAAAAACGACGTTTGCTCCGCGTCCAATCCCGCAAGCATTTGCTCCGTGGCCAACACTTGCGGCTCCCCTTCCTCGCCTTGCACCATTGATATCAGGCGCAGCCAGGGCAGCGACGCCACCGCGAAACCGAGTATCCCCGACGCCAAGTCCAACAAAGCCTTCTGCATCAAGGTCGGCACCACCGTCACTTTTTCCACCGGTTCCAAGAATACCGGCTTCGTCATCGACTTCGGCGATGCCAATCCGTTTGACCACGAAGGTGACATCATTGGAGGCGCGGATCGTCCCATCACGGTCACCGCCAAACATCCTGGTTGCTACACTTATTCCATCGGCGCTTGCACCCCCGGCACCGTCTACGGCATGTGCGGCAACGCTAACGCTCAACTCATCATTTCCGCCAACTAACTCCTGCCTCCCTGCAGGCGGTCTCCGGCTTGCGTTGAGGCAACGCGTGGCTCCAACTCTGTGTCTGGGTCGCGGTCGTCTGCTCAGAGTTCTCCTTGCCGAGCGTCTTCCCTCCACACCCGCCGCCGACGGTTTTCCGTCTTGGTTCGGGCACTTCGCAGGCATTACACGATCGGACAGGGCCTTCACCACTGGTGAACTGGTTTGGTTTTGGATTGATGCCGTTAACTACCGAATTAGAGGCGGTGAATCTCGGATTGAGCAGCGTCGTCGTGAAGCTGAGCTGGCCGAGACCGCTGTCACGCGCAGCGAATTGATTGTCGGACGGCGAGTTCATCCGAGTGAGGACACGGCCGTCGGGCGGGAAAGACGTGATAAAGCTCGATCTCGACTTGCGTTACGGCACTGAGCGGAGTGCCCGAGGGCAGCAATCCAATGAAAGTGGCGCTGTTGATGCTGGTCGCCTGTGTGGTCACGAAGTCGTCGGCCGTCTCGGTCTCAAGCTTGCCCGCACTCGCTACTCGCGAGAGCGTGGCAATCTTTCCGTCGGGCATCGCCACGCCATCTTGAACACCACGTGTCTGGGGCGTAAAATTTCATTACCCTCCCAGCCCAACCTTGCATGCGGTTCTCGGAGCACATGCAAAGGAGGGCCTGCTATGCCAATCACCAAAGAATTTACCGTGTTAATGGAGGATCGGCCTAGCACGCTCGGAAAACTCTGCCGGGCGCTCGCTGATCGCGAAGTGAACATTCTCGCACTTCAATCCTTCCCGATCGGAGGGAAAAGCGTGACTCGATTCATCGTGGACAATCCGAAGAGAGCCAAGACGGTGCTGGACAGCGAGCGGCTGACATATGCGGATGTAGAAATCGTCCAAACTAAGATTCAGCATCGACCCGGCGAGATCGCGCGGCTGGCATCCCGCCTCGGGGAAGCAAACATCAATATCAACTACGCATATTGCGGCTTGGAAGTCGGTACGAATGCGCCTCTGGTCTTCTTCGGCGTCGCGGATATAGGCAAGGCGGCCTTAATTCTTGAGCAGGCTTCAGCTGCCGCTGTGAAGCTTTAGGGACTTCGGAAAGCGTCGCGGCCGTGGTGGCTGCCAAACTGAGACACACTCTGAGATCACATTATTTATGGGGGAGAGAGAATGCACAAGAAGACCATGGCTAGTCTGCTATTCGCGACGGCGTTGGGTTTGCCGCTGATTGCCTGCGAGGACACAAAAGCTCGACAAGAGAATGAACAGTTGAAGGCACATGTGGCGGAACTCGTCAAAGAAAATGGAAATCTGGGGAATAGTGTCGATGCTCTGACTCAGGAGAACGCCGCCTTGAAAGAGGAAAACGAACGACTCAAAGCGAAAAAAGGTCAAACGAAAAGTTCAAAAACCAAACACCATCGACACACTACCAAGCACGCAGCGACCAGCCCGAACTAATTCCGAAAGCGAAGTCGCTCATCAATCATCCGGCTTGGCAGCAGTGGGCAACTCCCGAGTCGGCTAAACGGACATCTAGGTACCGGGGCCCATTTCCCCCACATGCCCCCGTGCATTCCTTCGCAATTCGCGCACCAAATACGCCACTACCACAAGATTCAGGAGCAGCAAGAGCACCCTCGAAACGGATGGGCCCTTGTAAATTTCAAGAATCTCGATCGGCATCAGCGACGCCGTGGAAATAATCGTTAGGTACTCGGCCCACCGCTTCCGAAGCGCCAGCCCAACTCCTTCGCACAAAAAAAGCGCTGAGTAAAAGAAAGTCCCCACGCTCAACTCGCGCAGTTTTCTCTCGTCTACGTTCGCTGATTTTTCCAGAATCCAATGCAGGTAGTGGCTATGCGGGTCGACGCGCAGGAGATCCACCCAGTTTGCTATCTCTGCCGCCAGGTCTCTGTGCAAGAAATGCAGTGCGCCGAATCCCACCGCCATGAGCCCCAAACCTTTTAGGATCTTGAATGCGGCAATTACCATCAGACCGCGCGCCTGCTTCTTCTTCTTTCGCGTGGACGCCATGGGGAAGCAAAGACTCTACCATGTCGGAAAGACCGTATGTCAGAAGAGCGTCACCTTACTGCGACGTTGGGGCACACTCTCGAACGTCAGCCTGCGGGACTTCTAACTGCGGCGCTTCGCACGTGCCGCGCCGATGCTTCTCGCGCTGCTTGCCGTGATGACAGTTTTGCACTACGCAAATATCACGCCGTTCGTCGTTTCTGAAAAAACAGGTGGTATTGGCCGCACAAATACTGGTCTCGCTAACGCTGCACATCAACTTGTTGCAGGCGCAACGCGGATGGCTTCCAGCCAATTGGGGCGTCCTCTGGTCTCTTGCCCTTGAAGAGGTGTTCTACCTCTTTTTCCCGCTCGTGGCGCGGTTTTTTGGCCGCAGCAAGTTTTTTCTGTCTATTCTGGTCTGTTTCGTCGCGTTGGGACCCTTCGCTCGCACAATATTTGCCCATGGAAATGAGATATGGTCGGAACAGTCGTATCTGGGCGGTATGGATGCAATCGCTCTCGGTTGTCTGACTGCGCTGCTCGACCGCCGGTTCATTTCTCGCGCACCGCGCTGCGCGCCAGTGCCCTAGCAGGCACGACCCTGATCTTATCCATCCTTGTCGGCTTGCGGCTGACCTATATGCCGCTTATTGGAAAGGCCCTCGCCTACTCGCCCCTGCTCGGTCTAGGCCAGCGTAGTTACGAAGTGTATCTGACCCACATGTTTGTCGTTTTCACATTCTTCGCGATCTTTGTACATTATGGGAATCCGATCTGGTCGGTCCCGTTGCTCTTCGTCGCCACCGTTATCGTCCTGCCGCAGTCCGAGACATCGCCGCCCGTTTCTTCTCTGAACCCCTTAACCGGATGCTCCGTGAGCGTTGGAACGACGGGCTCCGACAACTCGGCAGCGTCAGCGATTCCTAGCATCGCAGCAAAAGGGATATGTACTCAAGATGCCGAAGCCGAGAGTGAGATTCTCGGGACCTCGCTCGGGACGACAAACCGATGATAAAGCTAGCACTGCTCGGTAGACTGAGCGCTGGGGGCAAGGTTCCCCGCTCCCCAACGAAAGCACGCTGCCTGCTCGCAGCTTGTCATGATAGGATTCGCGGACCTGCGTTCTATCTAACGACCATGATCAAAACCTACTGGAAAACTGTTCCTCCGAAGTCACTCCTTGGTTTCCTGTTGGGAGTCTTCTTCCTATTCAGCACGATTGGGATTGCCAGTGACATTGCGGAAATGGGTCGCCAACCCATGCTTCGCTTTGTGGTGAGCATCTTGCTTTCGGGCATCTTCCCTGTGCTCTATGCGTTTACAGGTTTCGCCCTTCGCAAGCAGTTTTGGAAGGGAGTCTTGCCGCTCTTTGCCGTGCACTTTGTGCTGATGAATCTGCTCGTCAACTGGCTTCCCTCCCCGCTACAACCCGCACACATGGGTGCAGCCGAGATCGCCCGGCTGCAGAGCCGCCTGTCTTTCGATGGGCTCGCAGTCATGATTGCAGTTGGTTTGGGCTACGGGTGCTTTCTTTACGTTTCCATCACCGAGTTCCGGCGTTATTTCCGCGTGCAAGCGGAGATAGAGCTGGCGAGAGAAATCCACCTGGTGCTGGTACCGGTTATCGACACGAAGATCGGAAGTTTCGAGTTCTACGGGGGGTCGTCCCCGAGTGGAGAGGTCGGAGGTGATTTAATTGATCTCGCGGGAACCGATGATCATTGGGTAGCTTATGTTGCGGATGTGTCCGGTCACGGAGTGGCGCCCGGAGTGGTTATGGGGATGGTCAAGAGCGCGGGCCGGATGCTCCTGAGTTCGGGGGGCGACACCGAGCATCTGATGTCGCGGCTCAATGAAGTGCTGTACCCGCTCAAGAAGCCGGATATGTTCGTCACCTTTTGTTTTCTCGCCAAGAAGGGGAACGCATTGCAAGTGGGGCTTGCCGGTCACCCACCCATACTGCAATTTTCCGCGACAACCAGCGAGGTCAAGCAATGGGAATGCCCTAATATGCCACTAGGCATTCTTCCTCACGGAGAATTTGTGAGTTCCGAAATTCGTGTAGAGCGTGGAGACATCTTCGCACTTTACACGGACGGTTTACTCGAAGCAGCGAATGCAGCAGGGGAAGAATTTGGGAGTAAGAGGCTCGAAACAGAATTGCAGAAATGCCGCACGGAACCTTTGAACGTGATTTACCGATCTGTTCTGGAAAGCGTCGCGCGGCACGGCGGGCAATTTGACGATCAATCGCTTCTATTGATTCGGTATCTGTCGGGGTGATAAGTACCGTCCATCGCGATTATCTCCTAGCTACTTTCCATCGCAAATATAGAGCATCGTAGTGCGCATTTGTTGACTTGGGGATGATTGGATGATGTAGGAGTGTAGCTTTTCGCGTTGCTGCTTCTGAAGGCAACGTGATCAAACTGCGGCATCAGTAACCGAGTTTGTGGCACAGCGGGCTAGCAAAAGACATCGAAGATTTGTGGGCAAGTGCAAGCAGCCGAGAACCAGATCATCATGCACTATACAGTTTTCGCCGAACGCCCGGAGGATTCCCAACTGTTGGTTCCCGCGGTCGAACAACACCAGCATCAGTTCGGGCGCCCACCACGAATGGTCGCTGCCGACACGGGGTTCTACCGTCTAAAGAATGAGAAAACCATCCAGGCCATGGGGTGACCCGAGTCGCGGTGCCAAGTCGGAGCACGAAAAGTAGCGAGCGGCGAAAACTGCAGAGAACCCGTTGGTTCGGGGCTGGGCAGCGCTGGCGGTCTGGATGCGAAGGTCGCATCTGCGTGCTGAAGCGGCGCCAGGGGCTGCATCGCTGCCGCTATCGAGGCTTCGAAGGTATGCAGCGATGGGCCGGTCTTGGAGTTATCGCGAACAAGACCGTTCAGATCGTTCGTTGTCTCGCTGTGCAAAGGGCCTAAGATTTGAGACCGCGATGCAAAGGGGTCGAGGGCGGAAATCAAACGGCAAGCAGAATTGTACGATCCCTACAAACGGATTGGCTTACTCAGAATGAGCTATTTTGCGACGGAAAGTAGCTAGTTCCCTTCCGCAGGAACCTCAATTCGACCGTGACGCTGCTGCCGAAGACGCGGCAAGAGATTCTCGAAAAGAATCCACAACGCTCTGAATGGCGCGGACCACCAGCTCAGGTTCTTCTTGCATGATCCAATGGTTGCTTTTTTCCGCGAATACATACTCACCGAAAGGCAGGCGCCGGGCCATGGCGGCGTGTTCTTCGCGGCGATGCTGAGGGGCACTGCACGCCGATAAGATTACAACCCGCTTGTCGCAAAAATTACCGAGTTCGCTGACGCGTGCCGCGCTGACAGGCAGATTTTCCAATTGACTTGCGATCGCAACTGCGAATTTTTCTTGAATCCAGAAAACGGAGGCCATGACTCTTTCGTTCGCGGGCAAGGCCCAAAACCACGGACTCGAAACGGACCCGGATTCTTCGGGCGCTCCTCGACTGATCAGCCGGACGAGACGGCTCGCGGGTTTGTTTGCTCCGCTAGTCAGAAGGAAGGCCACGAAACGAATGAGGCCAATGCGAGAGAGGAGCGCGGCGCGCCGGCACACCTTTGCACCAACGCGCATGAGCTTCCGGTCATGTTCCGAAGGCGGATTCCATTCCGCTGAGACGACGGGATCCACAAGAACCATTCCGGCAGTTTGCTCAGGGTAGCGTCTTGCGAACAAGGGCATTGTTAGTCCGCCGAAAGAATGTCCCACCAGAACATAGGGAGGCGGAATGGCCGCTCGCTCTAGCAGCGAATGAAGCTCATCCACGATTCGTTCCGCCGTTCGAGGCATTGGACCGGAGTCGCTCCAGCCCAACCCGGCACGGTCATAGCTGACGACCTGATAGGATTGGGCCAGCTCTCTCTGCAGATCATTCCAGCTAAGTACGGTCGACATCAGCCCCGCCTCCAGAAGGATGGTCGGACTGCCGCGGCCTGCTTCAAGAACGTGCAGTCGATGAGTCCCCAGATCCACCAATCTCCCAGGAGGAGGATGCATCTTGCGATCCCTACGTGTCCCCAGAGTGTGGTACACCACGCCAACCAGGATCCCACACACCGTGAGTCCCAAAATCCATGCGAGTGTATGAATCAACTTTCCGGCTCCACAAGAGAATCCGTGCCAAGTTCGACGTTTTGTCCGTGGAAATGGCTATGCAAATCTTCGGCCACGCAAGAGGCAACGTCAACGCAATCGCCGATAGACCGGCCCTTCAAAAAGTTTCCTGCGACGTAGAGGTTTGGCAGCGTACGCAGAACCCCCTGGATCTCTGCAACTCGTCGCGCATGACCGATGTTATATTGCGGCAGTGCCTGCGGGTATCTCCAAACCACGCGATCCACCGGCCCGCCAATCACTCCGAGGATTTTGGCGTTTTCCCCTTCCACGATCTGCGCACACTCTTCCTCGGACATAGCCACAAGAGAGTCGTCTGTATTTCTTCCAGCAAAGCTGGTCATCAGCACCTTCCCTTCGGGAGCATGGTCTCGAAAGAGGGAGGAATTCCAAAAGGTGCAAATGGTATGTAACCGTTCCGCGCGTGGGACCATGAAACCAAATCCATCGAGGCTGTTAGACACCTTCGAGCGGTCGTAGGCAGATGCCACCGCGCACATCGGCTCGTACTCAATCGCAGTAAGGAGTTGGCTAAGTTGCGGAGCGCAGTCTTCCAACAACCGTGCCGCCACAAACGCCGGTACCGCCAGGACCACAAACCCCGCTGTAATTTCTTCGCCACCCGACAGGTGTATCTGCCATCCGGCTTCTATTGTCCCGTTTTCGCTTCGCAGGGGTGCAACGGACTCGATCCTCGCTCTGTACTTGATCTGTTCTTTCAATTCTTCCGAGAGTTTCTCTGGCAGTGTCCCCATTCCTGACTTGAAGGAACCCAGAGACGGTAGAGCTTCGGCGACGTGTAGAGTTCCACCTTCCGTATTCCCACGGGGTGCTGACGAACTACGTGACACGCCGGCACCTTTCTTGGACTCACGTGCACGAAGGGCACCGCGCACTAGGCTGCCGCTGCTTCGTTCCCACTCTACCAGAACCGGAAACGCGCTCTCCATGCCCATTTTATGGGGGTCACCAAAAAAGATCGTGGAGATAAAGGGATCCACTAGATTTTCCAAGACGTCTGCTCCGAATTTTCGTTTGGTGAAATCGGCTAGACTTTCCTCATGGGCAGGAGGATGCGCGCGTCGGAAGGCCTCCGTAAGGATTCGCAACTTGGATCCTAACCCCACCAGCCGCGTCGTGACCAGCCCCGCTGGTGAGAAAGGCGCTGGATCCAGGCGACCCTGACTTAGGATATAGCGCTTCGCTTTCCGGTCACCCACCACAAACTCGTTTTCCAGTTTCAACTCGCACACGAGCTTCCACACCGGGGCTGGAAATCGAGGGCATTGGGGTCCGCCCTCAAACAAGAATCCATTCCTTCGAATCGTAGCAATCAAACCGCCGGCGCGGTCCTCAGACTCGAGGACAAGGGGAGGAATTCCGCCCTGCTTGAGACGATGAGCGCAGGCTAAGCCTGAAATGCCAGCCCCGATCACTACGACTTTGTGCGTGTACCCCACAACAGGTAGAGTCTATCAAAGGGCTAGAACTGCTGGCCGGTTCAGTCTTAATTGAGATTACCCCCAGCGGGATAATCGCTTTCGAGGGTGACATTGGAGTCGCTGGTCGAATTCGTCTCGACGTACGCGGCGCGCGGCGGCGAAATCGCGCTGCGCCAGCGACGCGGCTACCGCATGGAGAGTTGGACCTATGAGCGGATTGTCGCGGCAGCCAATCGCCTGGCCAGGGAACTGGAAGCTCGCGGCATTGCAAAAGGCGATACAGTTCTGTTGTGGGGCGAAAGCTCAGCAGAATGGATCATTGTCTTTTTCGGATGCCTGCTGCGGGGGGCAGTCGTCGTGCCGATCGATCGTGCTTCCACGGCCGACTTCGCGCGTCGAGTGGCTCGCGAAGTGAATGCCAAGCTGGTGTTTTGCACCCGCGAGCAGATGCAGGGCTGGGCCATTTCCTCAGTCCCGTTGGAATCGCTCCCGGAGTTAACTGCGCGACACGACTCATCGCCTTACCGCTCGCCGTCCTTATCGCGTCAGGACGCGGTCGAGATCATCTTTAGCTCGGGGACAACAGCCGAGCCCCGCGGCATCGTGATTTCGCATGGAAACGTGCTCGCGAACATCGAGCCGTTGGAACGCGAAATCAAGAAATATCTTCGATACGAAAGGCTTGTCCATCCCCTCCGTTATCTGAACCTACTGCCTCTCAGCCACGTTTTTGGCCAGATGCTCGGAGTGTTCATCCCACCGTTGCTAGCCGGCACGGTTGTTTTCGTCGATTCGCTCAAGCCATCGGAGCTGATGTCCACAATTCGGCGAGAAAAGATTTCCATCCTTGTGGCTGTCCCTCGATTTATAGAATCCCTTCAACGCGAGGTCGAACGCCAGCAGGAACACATGCGTAGCATAGAGAAGTTCCGAAGAAACTTCGCACTTGGGGAGAAGGAGCACTTTCTTCGTCGTTGGTGGCGATTTCGCGGAATCCACGCGCGTCTTGGCTGGAAATTCTGGGCCTTTATCTCTGGCGGCGCAGCCTTGCCAGAAGAGACGGAGACGTTCTGGAACCGTCTGGGGTATGCGGTCATCCAGGGGTACGGGATGACGGAAACGACCTCGCTCATAAGCCTGAATCACCCTTTCCAATCGGCCAGGGGGTCGATTGGTAAAGTGTTTCCGGGCATGGAAGTGCGCGTGGACGAAAACGGTGAAATTCTCGTTCGTGGCGAAAACGTCGCGGCGGCATACTGCCAACGTGGCGAGGTTCAGTCATTGCCGGAATCGGACGGATGGTTTCGCACCGGGGACATTGGAGAGACGGACCAAGACGGCCGCCTGTATTTCAAGGGTCGCCGAAAAAATATCATCGTCACCGCGGCGGGCATGAATGTGTACCCTGAGGACTTGGAAAAAGCCTTATTGGCTCAGCCAGGCGTCCGGGACTGCGTCGTGATTGGACTCGACCGTGGCGGTAACGCGGAGCCTTACGCTGTATTGTTGATGAGTGAGCCCTCTGCAAGCCCGGCTCTCGCCGTCGAGGCCGCAAATCAATCGCTTGCGGAGTACCAAAAAATCCACCGCTGGTTTCTCTGGCCGGAACCTGACTTCCCCCGGACGCCTACGCAAAAGCCAATTCTTCCTCGCATCCGCGAAGTCGTGAATGAATCCAGATCTGGCGCGCATCCAACCGTTTCGAACGGTAACTCCCTGGCCGCGCTCATTTCGCAAATTACCGGGCGCCCCGTTCCATTGGATTCCAAATCGACAACCCTGGAAGCCGACCTGAAGCTGACCTCACTCGATAGAGTCGAACTGATGAGCGCCCTCGAACAGCGATACCAAACCGACCTCGATGAAGTACAGTTTGAAGATGTTGCAAGCATTGGCCAGCTCGAGGACCTTCTCGCGCGGGGTTCTTCTGCGACCGGTGATCACGTCTATCCCACGTGGCCGCAACATTGGATCGTTACAGCCTTCCGCCTGGCGGTCTATTACTTGCTAGCCTGGCCGGCGACTTATCTTCTTGCCGCTCCTCGCATTCGCGGACGGGAGAATCTGCGCGGGCTTCGTGAACCCATCCTGGCCATCTCCAACCATGTTACCTACCTCGATATCGCATGGATCCTGCCGGCGCTCCCTGCTCGATTTCGCAATCGGCTTGCGACCGCCATGGGCGGTGAGAGACTCGCGAGAATGCGACGCCCTTCCAGGAGCCTGCCACGATTTAAGCGACTCCATGAGCAGCTGAATTACTTTCTCGCTCTAAGCCTCTTTAATGTTTTTCCCCTGCCGAAAGAGTCGGGTTTCCTGAAAAGCTTTGCGTTCACGGGCGACCTCGCGGATCGCGGGTGGAACATCCTCGTCTTTCCGGAAGGTCAAACAACGGAAGGCGGCCACATGATTCCGTTTCGCTCTGGAATCGGCCTGCTCGCTAGGCAATTGAATATTCCTGTGGTGCCAATGTACCTGGATGGGTTGTTTGAAGTGAAGCAGGCAGAGCGCATTTTTGTGCGTCCGGGTCATGTACGCGTCACAATCGGGCAACCGGTGCGATTCTCTCCCATCCAGGATGCAAGCGAGATCGCTTCAGAACTGGAGCGCCGTGTTCGGGCGCTTCAGTCCCTCTGAGAATGCCCTTCGCCCCTGAAGATTGGCACGCGTCGAATCAAGAAGAATAAAACGACGAGAGCAAGGGCGATGGCAAGGGAAACCAATTTCTGATTCATCACGAACTGTTTCGCCGCCGCGCCGTATCGCGCTCCCAGGAACCCCTCGAAGAAAAACAGACAACCCCGGCCCACAAAAGTGCCCACTACAAATGTGCCTAGAGGCACTTGAAAAACTCCCTGTGCTATTACAAACGGTTTGAACGGTACGGGAAAAGGAGCCACCGCAGGGAGAAAAACACACGCCATTGGATATTCCTGAACCAATCTTCGAATCCTGCCCGGTCGATGCCCTTGCGTCCTTTGATAGTAGGCTTGCCCGCCCTTTCGAGCCAGGAGGTAAATCCAGATGCAACCCACCAGCGAACCGAATGCAGCCATCGCAGCATAGTACGGCATGAGCGTGGGCCTACGGCTGGAGAGGTCGATTACCAGCAGATCAGTTACCAAAGGAAGTGGCAGAAACGACGAATCCAAAAAAGCAGCAAAACAGATTCCTAATCCCCCGAGCGCAGGCAGCGTTGTGCCCAACCTGCCACGAAACTGTGTCCATTTGAAAATGAGAGCGTCTCCTCGAGCAATGTGCAAATCGGGTACCCGAGCTGATGCTCCTCAGCTGGGGAGGCCTGCATCCTCCCGGTTTTTCGCCAAACTGGGTACCCAACGCTAGAATGGCGCCTGGCGGTTCGCGCCTCCCTCTATATAGCATTGCCCCCACGCTCTTCAGCAATGTATCATTTTGGTCAATTTCTGAATCTAAGCTCGAAAGGGGGATTGCTCTTTTGCCTTGTATAGTCGCTCGCGTTGGCAGGAAGCCAATGTAGGAGGTCGCGGCATGAGGGTGTCATCATAAAAGTAAGGGTGTGTATCACAAGTTTCAGGGTTTACGTCACTCAAAATTTGCTCAAGGAGTGATTCATGTCCAGTCACCAGCAGCCCGTTCCTACTCTACCCACTCTTCCGTTTCGCTTGGATGTTCCCCTGCACACTTTGCTTCAACAGCCGGATCGAGGGTCTTCGCCAGCTCCTCCGAAGGAACAAAAGACTCTCCCGACACCAGTCTTTCCTCAACATCCCGAGCTCTTGCATGACCTCGACGCGGCGGATATTGCGGCGCACGACCATGTCCTTCGCACGGGTAAGAGACAATGGCCAGCTTCCCATATCTTCCACTCCATGCGTGGCTGGATGTTTCCCTACTTCAAGTCGCGTCTCCTGCCGGGAAACTTTCAACCGATCATCGCTTACCTGTTCACCGAGTGGAAATGCAATCTGGATTGCCACTACTGCTGGTCGTACGACAATCGAGTGAAAGGCATGACCGAAGACACGGCGCGGCGCGCAATCGACTGGCTACACTCGACGCCTTGTCGCGTCCTGGCGCCTACGGGGGGCGAGCCGCTTTTGCGCCCGGACTTCGTGCATAAAGTCATGTACTATGCCGCGAAAAAGGACTTTTGGGTTTATCTCGCCACGAACGCTCGCTTGCTCCGGCCGGAGGTGACCGACCGCCTCGCGGATGCTGGGATCGCTACCATCAATTTCGCAGTAGATACAATCAAGGAAAAACCTGGCCTGCCGAAGGCATTGGAGCACGTGCGCTCTTACTTCGACTATCTGGTTAAACGTCAGTACCGATACGGTTACACCGTTTTCTTCAATACGAATATTTGCCGCACAAATATCGAGGACGTGAAACAGCTTGTCGAGATCGCTCACGACAGCGGCATCTCACTTACGTTTCACATCAATGAGGCTCCTATGATGGAGCAGCCGCACTTTAAGCATATGGACCACAACGACACTTACATCCGGCCGGATGACTTTCCCATGGTGGATGACCTGCTCGACTGGCTGATCGACAAACAGCGTCAGGGCTACAAGATGGTGGATTCGATTCCTCGCCTGCAGAATATGAAGGGCTTCATGCGGGGGGTGGGAGAGCACTGGGGCTGCCGTGCAGGCCAGAACTGGCTCATCATCCGCACCGATGGAACTCTCGCGCCTTGCTTCCCCATGTATAACGCGAGTTACGATTGGGGTGGTGTCGAAAACCAGAGGTTCGACCTCAAACAGCTGGCCGAAATGAAACAAGGTTGTGAGCCTCATTGCTTTTCCACTCTCGGCTACAACGTTGCATATTGTTACGACGCCGCTCGGGTGATGAAGTGGCTTTTGAAGCAAGCGAGCCACGGATTTCAGGGCGTCACCGGCAGCTTCGAATAGATTATGTTTTATCGGCGAAGGATGGCAGCCATCCGATCTTCGCCAATTTTTGGACTGCTTTGATGCGCCAGCTCATACTTGCCCGCCCCGGTTCCATCGAGCGGTTCACCCGCTGAATCTGAAGAAAGGTATTTCAATTCTCGGGTGTGAACGAAACATGAGTCTTGCCGAAAGTCTATTTTTGCTATACGGGAATGACCACCTGGGCGGGAAAACGATCCGGCGAAGTGCGTGGGTTCGCTTTTTCAGGCTTGCCTCCGCCACCACGTTTTTGTTTACGACTCTCTCCGCGCCCGCGCAGGAAAACCCGCCCGCAAACAAAGGTAGTCAAGCCGCCTCTCTCTACGGAACGGTCTCAACCACGCAAGACTCCGCCAGCGTTGGCGTGGCCGGGATTACCGTAAAACTGCTCTTCGATTCGCCGGGAAGCACTCCGCTCAGCGCAAACACGGACGAGCACGGTCGCTATGAATTTCGAAACCTTCAACCCGGTGCGTACCGTACTTCCATCGACGCTCCGGGGTTCAAAGCTATCGCCAAATCAGCGACCTTGAGTCCCGGGCAGCGAATGGCACAGGATTTCACACTGCAGCTAGAAACGCTTTCCGAAAAAGTCGAAGTAAAGGAAAATGCTTCCGCCATCGCCACTGAGACCGCCTCTTCGCCCCCGACACTTGTCACGAAAACGGAATTGGTCACCCTCCCCAGCGCCCGGGAAACGGTGAAAGAAATTCTCCCTATCACGCCCGGAGTCATCCGAACAGCCGACGGCAAATTAACGCTTAAGGGTTCTGACGAAAATCAGAGCCTTCTGCTGGTCAATTCCGCGCGTACTACCGATCCGGTCACCGGAAGCTTCGCGGTCCCCGTTCCGACCGGTGCCGTCGAATCTTTCGCCGTGTATAAGACTCCCTATAACGCCAGCCTCGGCAGTTTCTCCGGAGGATTGACGACCATCGAGACGCTGCCACCCGAGGACCGTTGGGCTTTCAAGCTGACGAATGTAGGTATTTCCATCATGGGGAAGAACGGGCACATGGTAGGAATCGCTGCAGCCATGCCTAGCTTTGCTTTTGACGTTCCCATTGTTCGTCACAAGCTCCTTCTCTCCGAGGTTTTCCAATACGACATGAAGAAGACCACCGTGGAAGGTCTTCCCTGGCCGTACGACATTAGCAAGCGGCAGGGATTCAACTCTTTTTCGACCCTCGAGGCGATTCTTGCGCCCAACCATATTCTCATGCTGACGGTGAACGCCTTTCCGCTACGTCAGCAGCACGTGGATATCAGTGCGCTCGTTCCCCAGCCCGCTTCCAACGACTTGAATCAAAACGGCGTGGCCATCGGCCTCAACGACAAATATGAATTTGAATCGGGAGCCATTTTTGGCGTTGTGGCCCAGTACATGCGCTTCGACAGCAACGCGCATGGTCAGGGAACGGAAGACATGCTCATCAATCCAGAGGGATGGGGGGGCAACTACTTCAATCAGTGGTCCCGCCGGGCCAAGGAGTTTCAGATCGTTCCCTTCTACCAATTTCCCAAGAAACAATGGCTGGGCAACCACGAAATCCGCGTTGGCGCGGACTTTGACTACCGCTCATTTTTCGGTATCACCGCGTCGAACCCCATTCAAATTCTTCGCCAGGACAACTCTTTGGCTCGAGAAATCACCTTTGGACTGGCGCCTTCTCAGGCTCCCTCCGATAGTTCCTTCGCCGAATTTGTCCAGGATCACTGGATCATCAATTCTCGCTTGAGCTTTGACTTGGGCGCGCGATTCTCGTCGGAGACCTCTGGCTGGTCCGCAGCTTTTGCTCCCCGCGCTGCTGTAGCCTACTCCCCGGGAAAAGAAGGAAAGACCATTGTTCGCGCCGGAGCCGGAGTCTTTTATGGCGTGCTGCCGCTACTTGCGGCTGACTTCGCGGCAAATCCTACGCGCATCGTCAACGAGTTTGACCCGACCGGCGCGCCCATCGGTCCTTCGGTCAGCTACACGAACGTTTACGCCGGTAGCTTCAACCCTCTCTTTGCCCCTTCCTTGCCCAGGCAGCCCGGCACGACGCCCAGAAACATTACCTGGAATGCCGAGGTCAATCGCGAACTCCGGAAAAATCTGTGGCTGCGCGTGGGTTACCTCGACAGCCACGCGACGTACCTTTTTGTTGTAGAACCGTTTACCTCCGCAACCGGCGGCGACTCCTTCATGGGACTTACGAATACGGGTTCTTCTCACTATCGCGAACTGGAAGCCACGGCGCATTACAATTTTCGCGAGCGCGATCAAATCAATGCCTCTTACCTTTGGAGCAGCACCCGCGGAGATTTGAACAGCCTTTCCAACGTCTACATTCCTTTTGCCGCACCCGTGATCCGGCCAAATCTCTATGGCATCCTGGCCTCGGACGTTCCCAATCGCTTCGTCGCGTGGGGAATCTTCGCTCTGCCCTGGAAGCTCACGTTTAGTGCACTCGTCGATGTCCACTCGGGGCTTCCCTACTCCGCCGTGGATGTTCAGCAGGAGTATGTTGGTGCTCCCAACAGTCGGCGCTTCCCGGAATTTTTTTCGCTGGATCTTAAACTCTATCGCGAGTTTCGCGTGCCTTTTTTCAAAGGTAAGAACGGCAAACCGCATCACATCCGCCTCGGCGTATACACACTCAACGTGACCAATCACGGCAACTTCAACGCGGTCTACAACAACGTGGCCTCACCTAACTTCGGGCAGTTTGTCGGTTTCCTATATCGCCACGAGGGCACCATCATCGATTTTGTGGACTGACATCAAACCGAACGGTTCAGTGGCATTTCTACGTGGTCAGAACTCGAGGACCATGCAAATTCCTGGTGGGTGATCTGGCATCCGAGCGATGGCTCCGCCATACTTCACGTATGGATGATCTGCTCCGATGGGCCACGCCGGAACCTGAGCCTACGCCCGACCCCACTGAACCTGCGCCGGAACCTGAGCCTGGGCCGGGGCCGGAGTCGATTCCAGTGCCGCAATGGAACGATAAATGCCACATTACTTCCGCCCGAACCTATGAAAACCAAAACCGCCCAGTCTCAAAACGCAGGACTTAGGCGGCTTGAATGCAACAATACGACGCGGAAGCCTCTGCTGCCCTGAGCAAGGCGTTTAACCAAGCCCTGTAGCTGGCAACAAAGTCCTAGTTGGGATTGACGTAGGCCAGTGTGCTATCGAACGATTTGTGGCCCAAAGCCTGCCGAATGAGGGAGGAAAGTTCAGGTCACAATACCTAAAAATGGCACCCTAACACCATGGTCTCCGTTCCACCATCGTCCGTCAGTGGCGCTTGACGTCATCCTTGAAGTTAGATAGTCTTCGCGCAGGTGGCATCGCAGTTTATCCCTCATTGGCTTCGGCCCTTTCAACTCAGGCTTTATTGCAAACGCAAACGAGGAGGTTTGCGCCTATGAACAAATTCAGTCGTTATCTCGTCGGATTGTCCGTCGGAGTTACGTTTATCTGCATGGCTGCCGCGCAGGAGCAGTCGCAGGGAAACATGTCCATCCCCAAGGTGTTGCAGATCACTCGCGAATTTGTCAAACCCGGTAAGGCCGGCGTGGCCCACGAGAAGGCCGAGAGCGCCTTTGTCCAGGCCATGGCCCGTGCCAACTGGCCGACGCATTATTTGGCCGTGACTTCGCTCTCGGGCAAATCGCGTGTGTTATTTCTGACCAGATATGCATCCTTCGAAGCATGGGAAAAAGACGGAGCCGCAGTCGAAAAGAACACCACCCTTTTCGCGGCACTCGACCGAGCCAGCATGGCTGACGGTGAACTGCTCGATTCGCTCGACCAAGGAGTCTTCGTTTTCAACGAGGAACAGAGCCTCCGGCCCAAGGCGGATCTATCTCATATGCGCTTCTTGGAAGTCTCCGTGTTCCATGTTCGTCCGGGCCATGGAAAGGAATGGGAGCAGGTGGTCAAGATGGTTAAAGCGGGCTACGAGAAGGCTGTGCCCGAGGCCCACTGGGGTACCTTCGCGCAAGTCTACGGGGGCGACGGCGGTACGTATCTCGTTCTCACCGCGCACCAATCCCTCGCCGAAATCGATCGCGCTTTCCTGGACGACAAAAAATTCACTGCGGCCATGGGCGAAGATGGCATGAAGAAACTCGACGAAGTCTATGCTGCGTCCGTCGAATCCTCCCAACACCAATTGTTCGCCTTCAACCCACGCATGAGCTATGCCGATCCCGAGTGGATCAAAGCCGACCCCGGTTACTGGAAGCCAATGCCGGCTCCTTCCGCAGCCAAGCCCGCTCCAGAGGATAAAAAGGCTAAGCCATAGCTTTTGCCGTACCCCGTCACCGCATCTCAGGAGCGGCTCTGTCACTTCGTGGCCGCTCCTTTCATTGTTCCTGGGTGGACTGGCTGTACCTGCCCGCCATTCGTCGGCACGGCTGTCGTGGAAAGCGGCTCACGCGCGGCTGTATCAGCATCTAATTGCGCGGCTGCAACATCCGGTTTAACCAAAACGCTCAAGCCATCCAGGAGAGCGCGAATTTCGCGACCGGCTTGTAAACCGACATACTTCTTCTTACGTAGAGGTTTCCATCTGCCACGTGAGGCGTGCAAAGCCATCCCTTATTGCCTTGAGGAGCACATCGGGTTCTTTCATGCGTGGAAGGTAAAGATATTGCGCGAAGTCTTCGATCAACTGTTTAACGCTCACCTGATCGCCATGCCACAAAGGGACTCGATCGAGCTCCATCCGAAGACGTATCCCTGAGAAATCAATGAACAGCAGTTCGCTTTCTTTCAACTTTGTGGAAGGATGTAACAGCGAAGGTGCGACTTCACCGCACGTGCCGATGACAGTTGCTGTTTCGTGAGAACTTCCGTCTTCCACGTCTCTAGAAACTCCCTGCACCGATCCGCCATTTGCTCGCCGGCTAGCCGATGAACAACGAACTGTAGCCTCACATCCATGACCGAACACTCCTTCCAGGGCATCCACTTAGCGCGCTTTTCTCACTGCTCGGCAGGGATTTGGCAGAACACGGGCAAATTCGCGACTCTCCCGTCTTCGGAATGAGTTTGCGCAAGTCAACGGTGGCGGATGCTCTTTGGTGCGCTCCTTGAGGGCGCCATTCTTCTTTGGCGCTCTATTTCGGTGCACACTTCACCTGGGGTGAACAACAGCGAGAAAAAAGTTATTGAGGGTCTTTCTTTTTCAGCACTTTAGCGGCATCGCCAGCAGCTTTTCGTGGACTTGCCGAAACAGCTCGACATAAGGATATCCGCTCGCCAAAGAAATCCACACCTTTCGCACGCTGATGCGAACCAGTGCGCCGATCTTTAGTAGCTTCAGGCGAATGGTGGCACACTGCGCTTTGGCTAATTCCGTCCCCTCCAGCCCCAGGTGTCGTAGCATCTGCAGCAACACATAGGCCACCGAAGAGAAGTACAACCGCAGTTGATTACTCCGCAGATAGGCGGTGCTGGTGCGATCGGCGAACAGCATCAGTTGTTCCTTGATGCGATTCTCCCTGTCCCCGCGGGCGACGCCGGCCATTGTTCGGCTGTTAAAGAGGTCACTACGAATCGCGGGTTCTCTCCTTTTTCCAGATGCTCGGCCTTAGCCACCACGCGTCGCCGCCGGACCAATTCTTCCTGGTCTTGTAGTAAAACTCCTTAAAGATGCGCGCGGCACGCTTGGTCTCCCGATACTGCCGTACGGCCTGGTGCATCTCTTTTTTGATCTTGGCCTTCAAACGCCCATTTTTCGCTAGTCCCAGGACGTAATCCACACCGGCGGCCTCACACCAGGCCATCAGCTGCTCGCGGCAGAACCCCGAGTCGGCTCGCACCAGGATGCCCACCTCTGGCCACACCGGCGCGAATCTGTTTCACGACCCGTTCCAGTTCTTCTACGCTTCCCGCCGAGGCATCGATATTCGACGGCCGCAAGCGCGCACCCAGCAGGAACTCTCCACAGAAAATGTACAGCGGCAGATAACAATAGTGACCGTAGTAGCCGTGGAAGAAGCGCCCTTCCTGGTTCCCATGCAGCGGATCATCGGTGGCATCGAGATCCAGAATGATCTGTTGGGGCGCCTGCGGATGCGCTGCAAGAAAGACGTCCACGAACAGCCGGTCCACCGCCGCGTGGTCGGCCACGATCTTCTTGTAGCGAGCCTTGGCATTGGCCGTCTCCGGCGTCAATTCCAAACGGTTCAGTGTACTTTTCCCCGCCAGCGGCTCTCCCTCTGGATCGGACTTCTCCACTAACACCGCCAGCAAAGGGTCCTTCCGCAACTCCTCGTGATCGTTGAGATCTTCATAACCAAGGGCCAGACCATAGACCCGCTGCGCCACCAACTCTTCCACCGTGTGTTCAATGAGATCTGGATTCCGGTAGTCCCGGAAGCAGGCCGCAAACTGGCGCACGATCCCGATGCGCTTCTCGACCTCTCGCAGCAGCAGTCCGCCGCCCTCGGTAGTGATGGCCCCGCCGTCGAACTGAGCCCGAATCTCTCGATGCTTTATAGGGTGAAATCCGAAGACAAACTGGTTACACTTTGTGCTCATAAGGCTGTTCTCCTTCGTGGCATGGTTTCTTTCTGGACAAAAGAGTTATGCCATGAAGTGAGAGCCTTTTTCTATTTATTGTGAGAAATTCGGGTTAGTGTGAGTTGGATGGGGCTCAATTGCAGAGGTTTGGTTGACCCCATGGCCGTTGCCATCGGTGTAATCGTAATAACGAAGGAGCCCCTCGGCGTCTGAAACTTGAAGACGGCGATGGCGACTGCGCTGGGCGAAGCATTGGGAGACGTAGCGATGGCCTGGATACTCGCTGCGGCGTAATCGTCCGCATGAAGCGCTTCGCAGATTCCCACAGCAACCGCTTGTTCCCGTGAACCGCCATTCAGAATTGTTAATGAACGTTAATGTGAGCCGCCGGCGGTTTCGGCTACCCTTTGTTCTCCATGTCACCCTTTAAACTTGATCTAGAGAAGAGACCGAACGGCAGTGATGCGGTCGCGGTTTATGAAGCAAGAGGAAAGCTGAGCCTGGAGACGGTAACAGAATTCATCCCGAAGCTGCGGGCCGAGACGGCTCCTCATGTGATCTTGAATATGGGGGGTGTGAATTTTCTGGATTCGGCGGGTTTGGGTTCCTTGGTCTCGATCTTTGTGAGCCGGCGGAATCAGGGGAAGACGTTCGCGCTCGCTGGTTTGACGTCTCAAGCCAATGCCGTGGTATCGGTCGCCGGATTGCAGAACCTGCTTCCCATCTTCAAGACGGTCGAAGAGGCTACGGCGAAAAAACCGTAGCTGGCAGAGCTTTTCCGGAAATTCAGCGCGGCGACCAGTTCGGGTGGCTGCTGAAGAGCCCGTCTACGAAAGCGATTTGGTGGGAAAGAAACAGGCCGAACCCCAGGCTGACCAGCCCCGAAGCGGTCACCAGACCGCGATTCACCCCGTCAAACCGGTCGCCAGTATAGGTGAAGGGCAGCAATAGTGCCGCGGTAATCAGGATCATCCCCGCGATTGTGCCGATCCCAAAAACTAAAAGATAAAAAGCGGCCCAGCGCGGGTCGTGAATGGTGCTTAACACGAGGAGCGCCACCGCGGCGGAACCCGCTAGTCCGTGGACAATTCCGACCAGCAGTGGCCGCAGCGAATGGAACAGCCCGAGTTTTGCAAACGGGCCACGCAGCCAAGATGGTGTGGCGAGCGCATCGCCATGATGATCCTTGGCAGGCGCATGCTCGTGCCAGTGGAAATGCAAGTGGGAACCGTGTTCGTGGATGTGCGCGTGTTCGCCGGTCACCCGTGGATGTGCAGGCGAAAATTTCTCGCTGAGCCAGCGAGAGATGCCCGTCAGATTCAGGACCCCGAGAAGGATGAGCATCAGAGCCACCGCAAACTCCATCGTGAGACCCAGCCGTGCCGGAATCACTAGATGGAAGCCGACGATAGCCGCGCCAACCACGACGATCGTGATGGTATGGCCGAATCCCCAGAAAGCCCCGATGAGCGCCGCTTTCGACAAAGATTTCTCCCGGCTCACAATGGTGGAAACCGCGATGACGTGGTCCGGGTCCGTGGCATGGCGCATGCCCAGAAAAAATCCAATCAGGAGTATGGCGAGTCCGCTCATCGTGGTTCGCCCGCCAGCGCCGGGCAGTCACCCAAAGCATAATCGAGAAGGCCACGGGAAAGCGAGCGGCTCGGGCGCTCGGAGATTTCCTATTCCGATTTCAGCAGGCGAAGAAATTCCCCCGCCGCGTGGGGCAGGCGCGCGCCGCGGCGCCCGACGATGTACAGGTGCCGCGGAATATTCAACTGGCGGATCTTGATCTCCTTCAGCCAGCCGTGTTCCACTTCCCATCCCACGCACATCCGCGGCACGATGGCCACTCCCATTCCCATCTGCACGAACCGCTTGATACTCTCGATGGTGGGCATTTCCATGGGCATATTGAGCGGCGTGCGGTGGCGCGCAAAGAGCTCGATGACTTTTCGCCGGAATGGCGATTCCACAATATGCGCGATGAAAGATTCCTTGCCAACCTCCTCGATGTCCACCTCGCGCTTCTTGGCCAGGGGATGCTTGGGTGGCACGACCAGCGTCAACTCATCCTTCAGGATTTCGGTGGCCTGCAATTGCGGGTCGCGCGGCACGAAGGAAACCGCGCCGAGATCCAGGCGGTAGTTCACGATTTCATGGGGGATATCCCGCGAGAACATCCTATGAACGCGCACCTGAACACCGGGATGCAATTCGCGAAATTTCGACAGGACGGGCAGTAAGGCGTGGATTGAGCTTTCATTGACGCCCAGCGAAAGCTCCCCGAGCTTCAGCCCTTGCAGATCCATCAGGCCCTTCTTGACTTCGTCACGCAGGTTCAGCAAGCGTTCCGCGTATTCGCGCAAGAGGGTGCCCGCGTCGGTCAGGCGTACCGGGCGGGCTCCGCGGACGAAAAGTGGCTGGCCGAGGGAGTCCTCAAGCTTGCGGATGGCCAGGCTGACCGCGGGTTGCGTGCGATAGATGCGTTCGGCGGCGCGAGAGAAGCTGCCTTCCTTGGCCACGGTGAGAAATACCTGCAATTCGCCTAGATCCATAGAGCAGCAAACCTCAATTCGGGCAGGCGCGGAAACAACCCTTCCGGGGCCGTGAGATGACGGGACAGGGAACGGATACCCCTAAACCGTAGTATAAGCTAGAATTATCAAATACAGAATGAAGATAAATTGGACTTGAACCTGCCCGGCGTGCGTTACTGGAGGCGAGAGCTTTTGGGGGAACTATGAGCCACGTCCGCATCTTTGATACGACCCTCCGCGACGGCGAACAATCGCCCGGCTTTTCCATGAACACGGGCGAGAAGATCCGCATGGCGCACCAACTCGCGGCCCTTGGCGTGGACATTATCGAGGCCGGTTTTCCCATTGCCTCACGCGGCGATCTCCAAGCGGTGATGGCGGTAGCTAAGGAAGTCCGCGATGTTCCGGTGGCGGCGCTAGCGCGTGCGCGCAAAGACGATATTAAGGCGGCGGCCGAAGCCTTGAAACCCGCGAAATCCCCGCGCATGCACGTTTTCCTGGCAACCAGCGATCTGCACCTGCAAGCCAAGCTGCACATGACGCGCGAGCAGGCGCTCGAAGCCATCGGCTCGATGATCAAGATGGCGCGGAATCTGGTCGAAGAAGTGGAGTTCTCGGCCGAAGATGCCGGGCGCACGGAGATCGAATTTTTGTGCAAGGCGTGCCAGGTGGCTGTGGATGCCGGCGCCACGGTTTTGAATTTGCCGGACACGGTCGGGTATGCCGTGCCGGAAGAGTACGGCGCGATGTTCCGCCAGGTGCGCGAGCATCTGGGCGATCCGGAGCATGTCATGCTGAGCGCGCATTGCCACGATGATCTTGGGCTGGCTGTGGCCAATTCGTTGGCGGCGGTTCGTGCCGGTGTCCGCCAGATCGAGTGCACGGTGAACGGCATCGGGGAGCGCGCGGGCAATGCGGCATTGGAAGAAATTGCCGTGGCGCTGGCGGTGCGCAAGGAAAGCTTTGGCATAGCTACGAAGCTGAAGCTGGAGGAACTCTACAAATCCAGCCGGCTGCTGACGGAAATTACCGGAGCGGTTGTCGCGCCCAATAAAGCTGTGGTCGGTGCAAACGCCTTTGCCCACGAAGCGGGCATCCACCAGGACGGCATCATCAAGAATCCACTGACCTACGAAATCATTTCGCCGGAAGCCGTCGGCGTGCCTTCGCGCTCCCTGGTGCTGGGGAAGCATTCGGGCCGCCATGCACTGCGTACCACGCTTAAGGAACTGGGCTACGAACCGAGCGACGCGGAACTCGCGGAATGCTACAAGCGCGTGACCACCTTTGCCGACCAGACCAAGCACGTGCGCGCCAGGGATATCATGGCCATCGCTCACGAGGTCATTCGTCGCAAGAATGTTGCGGTTGCCAGCGAGGCCACGCCCGCGGCCTGATCCGCAGGGAGCATTTGGGGAACACAGCGATGAAGCTGAAAAAGAAAATCGTGCTCCTGCCGGGCGACGGCATCGGCCCGGAGGTTACCCGCGCCGCGGCGAACGTGCTGCAAGAATGCGCGCGCGAATTTCAGCACCAATTCGATATGGTCGAAATGCCCATCGGCGGCGTGGCCATCGACAAGACGGGCAATCCCCTGCCAAACGAGACGCTGGATGCCTGCGGAAAAGCCGACGCTGTTTTTCTCGGCGCCGTTGGCGGACCGAAGTGGGATGCCTTGCCGGTGGGAAAGCGCCCGGAAACCGGCTTACTGGGATTGCGCAGGGGCCTCGGGCTCTATGTGAATCTGCGGCCCGTCAGAGTGCTCGAGCCTCTGCGCGGTATTTCGCCGTTACGTCCGGAGCGCCTCGGCGACTTGGATATTGAAATTGTTCGCGAGCTTGCGGGAGGCATGTATTTTGGCGAACGCGGAAACGTGAAAGAGAATAGCGTGGAGCGCGCTTTCGACACGGAGTCTTACTCGACGCCGGAGATCGAGCGCATCGCGGCGTTTGCCTTCACGCGCGCCGACGGCCGCTCGCGCCGGCTCTGCTCCGTGGACAAGGCCAACGTGTTGACGAGTTCGCAATTGTGGCGTCGCACCGTCACGGCGATGAGCGCCGTTTATCCTTCCGTAAAGCTGGAGCACATGTACGTCGATAACGCGGCGATGCAGCTTACACTGCGGCCCACACAGTTTGACGTCATGCTCAGCACCAACATGTTCGGCGACATTCTGAGTGACGCAGCCGCGGCGCTCGTTGGCTCCATCGGCCTGATTCCTTCAGCCAGTTTTGGTTCTAGCGCGCCGTTGTTTGAGCCTATCCACGGCTCCGCGCCGTCGCTTGTGGGGCAGGACGTGGCGAATCCCATCGGCTCCATCCTCAGTGCCACGATGATGCTGCGCGATACCTTTGGCCTTGGCCTCGAAGCCGACTGGGTCGAGCAGTCTATCGTGCGCGTGCTCGGCGCGGGCTACCGGACGATCGACATCGCTGAGCTCGGCGCAGAAACCGTAAGCTCCTCCACGTTCCTAGAAATCCTGCAACAGGAAATGCAACGCACCTTCGAACACGCCGAAAAGTATGGCTGGGGCGTTTGATTTGGCATCAACATGTTCCTGGATCTGTAGAAAAGTAGTATCTTCAGCCTATAAGGCAACGGACTAGCGCGCTTTTCTCACTGCTCGGCAGGGATTTGGCAGAACACGGGCAAATTCGCGACTCTCCCGTCTTCGGAATGAGTTTGCGCAAGTCAACGGTGGCGGATGCTCCTTGGTGCGCTCCTTGAGGGCGCCATTCTTCTTTGGCGCTCTATTTCGGTGCACACTTCACCTGGGGTGAACAACAGCGAGAAAAAAGTTATTGAGGGTCTTTCTTTTTCAGCACTTTAGCGGCATCG
>Ga0306920_100001419_pt1 | contig 29700 bp, 25 predicted proteins | sample flu12Cox44000170_FD_204666 | JGI IMG/M metagenome (GOLD analysis project Ga0306920, IMG submission 204666) | Lab enrichment of tropical soil microbial communities from Luquillo Experimental Forest, Puerto Rico - flux4day.12C.oxic.44.000.170 (v2)... | ecosystem: Environmental > Terrestrial >... | reverse complement strand
CCGGCCGGAAGCTGATCGCCGGGCTCAGCCTGCGTGTGGGCATCGCCTACGCCATCGCCCTGGTGCTGGCCGCCCCTTATCTCAAGTACGCGCTCAGCCACCAGCCCGCCGGATTCTCCAGCCGGCCGGACAGCGCCTCGCTCAAGCTAGCGTCCCTGGTGGTCCCCTGGTCGAGTCAGACATTCGGGCTTGGCTGGCTGGCGCGCGCCGCGGCACCCCTGGCCGGGCCGGATCTGGACGGCTACGTGAGCATCCCGCTGCTCGCCATCGCGGTGGCACTGTGCGCCGTCGCCTGGCGGCGCAGGATGACCAGGTTCCTGATCGTGATCGTCGTGCTGCTGATCCTCCTCGCGCTCGGGCCGACGCTGCACATCGACAGCTGGTCCGCGGTGGGCAGGCTGCCCTGGGGCCAGGTGTGGAGCCTGCCCATCGCGCGCAGCGCCTACCCCGTCCGGCTGATGGTCTTCGTGTTTCTCGCGCTCGCGGTGATGACGGCACTGTGGCTGGCGGGGCCGTCGAAGCGATCGTGGGCCCGCTGGCTGCTGGCCCTGCTCGCCGCGGCGGCCATCGTCGCGAACACTCCCCCGCTGGCGCTGCAGGACCAATCCGGCTTCCCGGCGTTCATCACGACCGGCGAGTACCGCCAGTACCTGACTCCGGGCGAGACCGTGGTGGTGCTGTCCGAGCGCGGAAACGTCGGGTTGCTGTGGCAGGCGCAGACGGATCTCTACCCCAAGGTGGCCGGCGGGTTCATCAACAAGGCGATCACTGGCTACGACGGCGTGCCCGGGCCGGTGGCCAGGCTGGCCACCGGCGGCCTGACGAAGGCTCGCGCCCAGCGGTTCCGCTCCTACCTCACGACCGCCAAGGTCGGCGCGATCCTCGTGGAGGAGAAAGAGGCCGGGTCCTGGCCGGCGATCTTCACCCGGCTCGGGCTGCACGGCCACGCCGTCGGCGGCGTGATCGTCTACAAGACCTGAAAGCGTCTCGGGGATCAGTCCGCGCCGATGGCCCCGGTGGCCGTGGTGGCGGACAGCTGGCTGAGCAGCGCCGTGCCGTTGGGCGAGCCCAGGCCGGTGGTGGCATCCCAGCCGGGCCCGGCGGAGTAGGCGCCGTTGTTGCCGACGGTGATGTCCTGGAATCCGGGCGCGGGCCGGCCCGCGAGGACGCCCGCGTACAGCTGCTCCTGGATCAGCCCGAAACTGTGCCCGGTGGCCTGGGCCAGCCGGCAGATCAGCCCCGCCCACAGCGGGGCAACCGCGCTCGTGCCGCCGACCACGGTCTGCTGCCCGTCGACCAGCACCTGGTAGCCGGTGGCGGGGTCGGCGTTGCCCGCCACGTCGGGCACGCCGCGGCCGCTGCCGCCGCTCGGGTTGTCCGGCACACCCACGCTGGCCTGCCAGGCGGGCTGCGCGAACTGGTCGCTGACCCCGCCGCCGGTGGCGCCGCCCTGGGAGCCGTCGTTCCAGACCGCCTCCGAGTTGATCACCCCGGTGCCCGGGTTGGCCCGAAGGGTGGTCCCGCCGCAGCCCAGCGCGTGCGGGCTGGACGCGGGGAAGTCGACGTGCGGCTGGCCGTCGGCGGCGCCGTCGCTGCTGCCGTTGTCCCCGGCCGCCGCGGTCACGGTCACCCCGAGCGCCGCGCCGTCGGCGATGGCCGCGTCGAGCGCCGACCGGGCCTGCGCGGTCCACGAGTCCTCCGACTGGCCCCAGCTGATGCTCACCGCGGCGGGCGTCGGCGTGGCGTGCACCGCGGTGGTCACCGCGTCGACGAAACCCTGGTCGGTATTGGGCGCGAAGTAGACCACCTGCGCGGCTCCGGGTGCGACCGCCCCGGCCACCTCGATGTCGAGTTCCACCTCGCCGTCCGCGCCGTTCGGGTCCTGGCCGGGCACGTTGCTGGCGCCGTCCACACCCTGGGCCGTCACCGAGGGAGTGGGCAGGCCGAGGCTGGAGAAGTAGGTGTCCAGGTCGCTTTGGGAGAAGCCGCCGCCCAGCTCGATGATCCCCAGCGTCTGCCCGGTGCCGTCGGTGTTGGCCGGGAACTGGTAGATCTCGGCGACCTGCGGCGGGGTGTAGGAGGTCCCGGCCGCGGCCGGGCCGGCGCGCCGGGACTGGTAGCGGGCCTGCGGGCGGTCGTCCAGGCCGAGCACGGCCGTCACGATCCCGTTGAGCTCGGCCGGTACCTGCAGCCCGCCCGTGCGGTACCGGTGCGTCACCTGTCCCTGGCCGCCGGGGGCCTCGCTGGTGACCAGGGACAGCTCCGCGCCGAAGGCGGCGGACAGCGCCGCTACCGTGCCCGCCATCTTGACCCGGCGGGAGCCGGGGTGCTGGTCAGTCGTCTCGATCCCGAACCGGGCGAGGGTGACGGTGATCAGGTCGAGATCGGCCTGGTCGGTGCCGTACTGCAGCTGAAGCTCTTGCCGGCTGATCCGGACGAGCGTGCCGGAGGCGTCGCGCGGCAACGCGGCGCGGCGCCTGGTCACCACGGTGATCGCGATGCGTTCCGACTCGTCGACGGGGCCGGCCGGCTGGGCGGCGGGCAACGGCCTGCGCGCGCTGCCGGGCAACGGGACGAAAGACGCTTCTGGCATTGTTTCTCCCCAAGCTGCTCCCGTGCCCGTCCCGGGCCCGGTTGTCCGGCAGCAGGTTACTCTGACGGGCCGGCCTGCGTACTGTCGCAGCCGTTACAGTCCTGGTTCCCCAGGGAGATGGCCTCAGGCGCCGGCCGGCAGCGGCCTGGTGTCCCCGGCGTCGACCGGCTCCCCGCACGACTCGCACACGAGCTGCGTCACCAGCCGGTGCCCGCAGCGGTGCTGGAGAACCAGCGGCGGCCCGTCGTCTCCGGCCAGGTGGGTATCGCCCCAGCGCATCAGCGCGATGATGACCGGGTACAGGTCGCGGCCGGCCTCGGTGAGCCGGTACTCGTAGCGCGCCGGATGCTCGCAGTACTGCCGGCGCTCGAGGATCCCGGCGCCGGTCAGGGTGCGCAGCCGGGCGGCGAGCGTGTCGCGCGGGGCCCCGGTGCGGCGGACCATCTCGTCGAATCGGCGGTTGCCCAGGAATACCTCCCGCACGGCCAGCAGGGCCCACTTCTCCCCGACGACGTCGAGCGTGCGCGCGATGGAGCACGGTCTCGGGCCGGATGCGGTGGTCATGCCCCCAGTATACGCACTGGGTTTGAAATCTGGACGCACCCTGTTAGAGTACATCCAGATTCCGGACTAACTCGTCGACACTGGGAGACGCCTCATGAGCAGCCCCTCGGCGACCGCCGCCCCGCCCGACGCCACCCCCAGCGCCCGCCAGGTGACGGCGGTGGTGGGCGTCCTGTCCCTGGCCGTGTTCATGTCCAGCCTGGACCTGTTCATCGTCAACCTGGCGTTCCCTTACATCGCCCGCGAGTACGCCGGCACCAGCCTGAGCTCACTGTCCTGGGTGCTCAACGGCTACACGATCGTCTTCGCCGCGGTGCTCGTGCCGGCCGGCCGGTGGGCCGACCGGGTCGGGCGTCGGCGGCTCTTCATCGCGGGACTGGCCGTCTTCGGCGCCGGATCCCTGCTCTGCGGCCTGGCCCCGGGCGTGGCCGCGCTGATCGCCGCCCGGGTCATCCAGGCGATCGGCGCCGGCCTGATGGTGCCCGCTTCACTGTCGCTGCTGCTCGCCGCGGTGCCGGCCCCGGCCCGGGCCCGCGCCATCGGCACCTGGTCGGCGCTGGGCGCCCTCGGCGCGGCGCTCGGCCCGGTCATCGGCGGGGCCCTGGTGCAGCTCAGCTGGCGGTGGGTGTTCTGGATCAACCTGCCGGTCGCGCTGGTCACGATCCTGCTGGCCCGCAGGGTGGTACCGGAGAGCAAGGACGATCACGCGGCCGGCCGGCCGGACCTGGTCGGCGCCGCGCTGCTGGCCGCGGCCGTCGGCCTGATCGCCCTGGCGCTGGTCAAGGCGCCGGACTGGGGGTGGGGCTCGGCCCGCTTCATCGGCCTGCTGCTCGCGTCGCTGGCCTGCGGCGCCGGCATGGTGGCCCGCTCGCGACGGCACCACTCCCCGGTCATCGAGCTCGGGCTGCTCCGCTCCCGGACCTTCAGCGGCACGTTCGCGGCGTCGATCCTCTACTACGCCGCGTTCGGGGCCTTCGTGCTCAACGCGGTCGAGTTCCTCACCGGCGTGTGGCACTACTCCGCGGTGCAGGCCGGCCTGGCCATCGCCCCCGGCCCGCTCATGGTCCTGCCGTTCGCCCGGGTGGTCGCCCCCCGCCTGGCGGCCCGCCTCGGCGGCCCCGGCCGGGTGGCGGTGATCGGCTGCGCGGTGAACGCCGGCGCACAGCTGCTCTGGCTGGCCCAGATCCAGGTCGAGCCGGCCTACCTGACCCACCTCCTGCCGGCCCAGCTGCTCGGCGGCGCCGGGGTCGGCCTGGCCATCCCCTCGCTGCTCGGCGCCGGCAGCGCTTCGCTGCCCCCCGCCCACTTCGGCACCGGCAGCGGGATCCTCAACATGGCCCGCCAGGTCGGCACCGTCCTCGGCGTCGCGAGCCTGGTGGCCATCTTGTCCCGCGTCGTTCCCGGCGACCCGCTGGCCGCCTACCGGCACGGCCTGGTCCTGATCATCGCGTTCTTCGCCGCGTCCGGCGTCGTCAGCGCGGTCCTGCTGACCGCCCGCCCCCGCCCGCAGACCGCCCGGCAGATGCCCGCGAGTACCGTGGAGCCGTGACGGCTCGGGTCCTGGGGCGCGGTGAGGCGGAGCAGCGCTACACCGCCCGCGGCAGCGTGATGTTCTTCAAGGCCCTGGCCGAGCAGGACGGCGGCGACTTCTCCTTAATGGAGCGCACCTTGCCCGCGGGGGGCCGACGCCCCCCGCCGCACCGGCACACCAACTGCTCGGAGGCCTACTTCGTGCTGGACGGGCTGGTGACGGTCACGGTCTCCGGGCAGGAGCTGACCGTCGGGCCGGAGGGCTTCGTCCTGGTTCCCCGCGGCATCCAGCACACGTTCGGCAGCGCCGCCGGGCACGCGGCCCGGCTGCTGGTGATCCACGCTCCGGCCATGGACGCGTACTTCGCCGGGCTGCACGATCTGTGGAACCGCGACGAACCCCCGTCGCCGGATGAAGAACGGGCGCTCATGGCCCGCTTCGGCATGGAGACGGGATAGTCTCCGCAGCCATGGGCATCCGCACGGCCATGGGGAACACCCTGTCCAGACACGCCGGCGGCGAGCGAGCGGGCAGGCACCTCAGCGGTCACCCGATGGCCGTGGGAGCGCTGGCGGCGCTGGCCGCCGGCATCTACTCGGTGTTCGCGCTGGCCCGGTACTACACCTTCAAGACCTCGTCGTACGATCTGGTGATCTTCGACGAGGCGGTGCGGTCCTACGCGCACTTCATGCCCGGGATATCGATCATCAAGGGGCTGCACAACGGGTTCGGCCCGCACTTCTCCATCCTCGGCGACCACTGGTCGCCGATCATCGCGTCGCTGGCGCCGCTGTACTGGATCTTCAACAGCCCGGTCACCCTCCTGGTGGCCCAGGCCGTGCTGTTCGCGCTGGCGATCCCGCCGCTGTGGCTGTTCACCCGCCGCGCATTCGGCGGCGGCTCGAAGGCGACCACTGCGGCGTACCTGGTGTCCGTGGCGTACGCGCTGAGCTGGCCGATCGCGTCGGCGCTGGCCTTCGATTTCCACGAGGTCGCGTTCGCCCCGGTGCTGACCGCGGTGGCGCTGGAGCGCCTGCAGGCGGGTCGGCTGCGGACCGCGCTGATCGCGCTCGCGGCGCTGCTGCTGGTCAAGGAGGACATGGGCCTGCTGATCGCCGGGATCGGGCTGTACCTCGTGGCGGCGCGCCCGCGTGTGGTGCGCAGGCAACTGGCGGTCGGCGGCGCCCTCATCATCGCGGGGCTGGCCGCCTCGCTGGTCGCGATCTACCTGCTGATCCCCGCGTTCGGCGGGCGCTCCGGCTACTACTGGGCGTACACCGCCCTGGGCCGCGACGGGCCGCAGGCGCTCGCGCACCTGGTCACCCACCCCGGCTCGCTGCGGCTGCTCGTCACGCCGCGGGTCAAGCTCGAGACCATGCTGTGGCTGCTCGGCGCGTTCTGCTTCCTCCCGCTGCTGTCGCCGATAACCCTGGCCGTGGTCCCGCTGCTGGCCGAGCGCATGCTCGCGAACCTGTTCCCCTACTGGTGGGGTACCTCCTATCAGTACAACGCCTACCTGGTGATCATCCTCGCGTGCGCCGCCGTCGACGGGGCCGCCCGGCTCGACCGGGTGTGGCAGGCCAGGCGGCGGCCCGCCGCCGGGGGCGAAGACGAAGGCGGCGAGGCGCCGGCGGCAGGCTCGCAGGCTGTCCCGCGCACGGGGGCGGTGGGGCTGGCCTGCGCCGCCGCGATGTGCGCCGTCGCCGTGGTCCTGGTCCCGCACTTCGCGTTCGGGCCCGCGCTGCGCCCGTCCTTCTACCAGCGCAACGCGCAGGCGAAGGCGGCCGCCGCCGCCGACGCGGCCGTGCCGAGCGGCGTGACCGTCCAGGCGGTGGACAACCTCGGCCCGCAGCTGTCGGCGCGGGACACCGTCCTGCTCTGGGACGGAAACGGGAGCACCCCCCCGCTGGGATCCGCGTGGGTGGTGGCCAGCATCAGCCGGCCGCAGTTCACGTTCGCCAGCGTGCGCGAGCAAAGACAGCGGGTCGCGCTGCTGGAACGCCACGGTTACCAGGTGGTCTTCCAGCGAGACGGGTACCTTGTGCTGCATCGCGGCGGCTCGCGGGCGGGTGCCGCAGATGCTAAGGAGTCTTCATGATGAGGGCCCGGGCCCAGACCGAGACCTCCGGCCCCTCGGTGGCCGGAGCGGCCGACAGCGACCCGGCGGCTGGCCTCCCGGACGCCGCCGGGCGGCTGCTCGGACGGCTGTCGGTGCTGCCGGCGCTGCTGATCATGGCCTGGTTGCTGGCCGGGCTGCCGCTGCTGCTGGCGGGCGCCTTCACGCCCGCGCTCACGCTGGTGCTGTCGGTTCCGCTCGCCGCGGCACTGGTGGCCCTCGGCCTGCGCTGGACGCCCGGCCGGCGGCAGGACGCCGAGCCGGCGCCCGGGCCAGAGCGGGCGCGCACGCCCTGGTGGGCCGTGGCCGGCGTGGTCGCGGTGGCGGTCGCGTTCGGCGTCGACCAGCTGGTCTACCACTCGCAGTTCATCATCGTGACGCGCGACCCGGCCTCCTATCTCCAGTTCGGGAACTGGATCGCCCACCACGGCTCGCTGCCGATCCCGCAGGACCGCGCCGCGTTCGGCGGCACCCACCACGTGCTCGGCTTCGCGAGCTTCGCCTACTACCAGGTCGGCAGCACCGTGGTGCCGCAGTTCATGGCCGGGCTGCCGATGCTCCTGGCCCCGGCGTTCTGGGCCGGGGGGGTGGGCACGGCGGTGGCCATGGGCGCCGTGTTCGGGGCGGCGGCAGTGCTGACCTTCGGCGGCCTGGCCGCCCGGCTGGCCGGGCCGCGATGGGCTCCGCTCGGGGCTCTGGTCCTCGCGCTCGCCCTCCCGGAGCAGTTCGTCAGCCGGTCGACGTTCAGCGAGCCAGTGGCCCAGATCCTGTTCCTCGGCGGGCTCTGCCTGGTTATCGATGCGCTGCGGGTCGACGGGGTCGCGGCCAGGGTGATCGCGGCCATCGGCGGCCTGGCCCTCGGCCTGACGCTGCTGGTGCGTATCGACGGAGCCGCCGACATCCTGCCGCTGATCCCGTACTGCGGAATACTGCTCATCGGCCGGCGGCGGCAGGCGCTTCCCCTGGTCGGCGGCCTGGCGGTCGGCGTGATCTACGGCGTCGTCGACGGGCTGGTGCTGAGCAGGCCCTACCTGTCCAGCATCAAGAGCTCGATCGTGCCGCTGGTGCTGCTGACCGGACTGGTGGCCGTCGCCACGCTGATAGCGATGGCTCTGCTGTGGGACAAGGGCCTGCCGGCGGTGCGCGGGAAGTGGCTGCCCAACGCCGTGGCCGCGCTGGTGGTCGTGGTGATGATCGGCTTCGCGCTGCGCCCGTACGTGCAGACGGTGCGGGCCAAGTCGACCGTGTTCTTCGAGTCCATCATGGCCAGCTACCAGCGAGCCGATCACATACCGGTACAGCCGGAGCGGCTGTACTACGAGCTCAGCCTGCACTGGGTGTTCTGGTATATCGGCCTGCTGGCCGTGGTGCTCGCCACGGCCGGCGCCGCGCTGATCTCCCGCCGGTGCGTGCGGGGCCAGGCGCCGGCCTGGACGCTGCCCCTCATGATCTTCGCGTGGGCCATCGTCACCACGCTGTACAAGCCGGCGATCACTCCCGATCATCCCTGGGCGAGCCGCAGGCTGGTCCCGGCCGTGCTGCCCGGCTTCATCGTGCTGGCGGTCTGGGCCGGCGGCTGGCTCAGCGGCTGGCTGAGGCGCACCGGGACGGCCCGGGTGGTCCAGGCCGGCGTCATGGTGTGCTGCGTGGCCGCCCTGGTGCTGCCGGCCGCGGTCACCACGTTCGGCCTGAGGGTCAAGGGCGGCGGTCCCGTCGGGATCAGGCTCGCCGCGGACGGCCTGGCCACCGCCCGGACCTACCAGGGCGAGATCGCGGCGGTCGACCGGCTGTGCGCGGCGATCCCGCGCGACGCGTCGGTGGTTTTCCTCGGCGGCACCAACGGCGGGGACGCATCCCGGCTCACCCAGGTCGTCCGCGGGATGTGCGGCGTCCCGGCCGCGCACATCAGCTCGCCGCGCCCGCAGAGCGTGGAGCGGGTCGTGCGGGGCATCGAGCAGGCCGGCCGCCGGCCGGTGTTCCTGGCCGGGACGCCGTCGCGGCTCGCGCCGTACGGCGGCCAGATCAGGATGATCATGAACCTGCACACCACCCAGGACGAGAACGCGCTCACCGCTCCGCCCACGCACACTCTGCCGCTGGACATCCCCGTGTGGATGTCGGAGCCGGCCCGATGACCGCCGCCCCGCTCGGCCGCCCGCGTGATGGGGCCGCCGAAACGGTAGTAGCCTCGGGCCCTGTGAGCGTTCCGTCACCGCAGGATCCCTACGTCTCGATCATCCTGCCCTGCTACAACGAGCAGGATCACGTCACCGCCGAGGTGGCCCGGATCTGCGCGGCCATGGACTCCAGCGGCTACGCCTACGAGCTCCTGGCGTTCGATGACGCATCCACCGACGAGACGCTCGCCCGGCTGCACGAGGCCGCGCCCCAGTTCCCGCACCTGCAGGTCGTGCCGTTCCACCGCAACGGCGGCTCGGGCACCGTCCGCCGGATCGGCACCCAGCGGGCCCGCGGGGAGATCGTCGTCTGGACCGACGCCGACATGACGTACCCGAACGAGCGCATTCCCGAGCTCGTCCAGATGCTGGAGAAGGACGCGAACCTCGATCAGGTGGTCGGGGCGAGGACCAGCGAGCAGGGCACCCACAGGCTGCTGCGGATACCGGCCAAGTGGTTCATCCGCAAGCTCGCCGAACGGCTGACCAACTCGCAGATCCCGGACCTGAACTCCGGCCTGCGGGCGTTCCGGCGCGAGGTCGCGCTGCCCTACCTGAGGCTGCTGCCGCCCGGGTTCTCCTGCGTCACCACGATCACGCTCGCGTTCCTGTCCAACCAGCACGAAGTGCGTTATGTTCCGATCGAGTACGCCAAGCGGGCGGGCACGTCGAAGTTCCGCTTCGTCACCGACGCGTACCGCTACATCCTGCAGGTGCTGCGGATGGTGATGTACTTCAACCCGCTCAAGGTGCTGATGCCGGTCGCGCTGTTGCTGCTCAGCCTGGGCATCGCCAAGGGCATCTACGACATGGTGGTGCACCCGTTCCGTTTCGCGGACGACACGATCCTGATCTTCGTCACCGGGCTGCTCATCGCCTCGCTCGCGCTCCTGGCCGACCTGATCGTCCGCTCCCGCGGTGATACGTAACCTCCGGCGGTGGAGGAGAACGAGCCGGGCCAGCGCCCGGTAGCCGTCGGCAGCACTCCGGCTCCGGGCCCGCCCGCCGGGCCGCCGGGGCCAAGCCGCTCGGGCCTGGGCCGGGCCGTGCGGGTCGTCGACGCCGGCCCCCGGTACTTCTACCGCTCGGCGCTGGCCTCCCTCGCCGTGACCTGCCTGCTGGCCGTCCTGGTCGCCCTGCACGTGCGGCCGCCCGGCCCGCTGCCGCGACCGCAGCAGGTGATGATCGCGGCCTCGGTGGCCGGTCTCGGCGCGGTTGTCCTCCTCACGCTGGCGGGGCTCTGCTGGCCGTCCGGCAGGCGGGGCCGCTGGCTCGACCGCATCGCCGCGCCGGCGCAGCGCGCGGCCATCTGGCTCGCGCTGACGGCCTGGTTTCCGCTGCTGCTCGTCGTGGTGTACTTCAGGGCCAGGGCGACGCTGCCGCCGGCCGTGGTGTGGCTCGCCTTCGGGTACCTCGACAAGCGCTGGGTGACCAGTGCGTACCTGCTCGGCGCGTTCGCCCCGATGCTGCTGCTGGTCGCGGCCGCCCGCGTGCTCGCGGCGGGGCACGAGCATCCGCAGACCTGGCGATCATGGCTTTCCGGCCTGGCTCCCCGCCGCGCCGGCGCCGCGGCGCCCCGGCCCGGGCCGTCGCCGTCCGCGGCGCCGCGGGCGCGCCCGGCGCGTACCGCCTGGCGCGCCGTGGCCAGCGCCCCGGCCGCGCGGGCCACGGCCGGCGTGCTGACCTCGATCGCGATCGCCTGGTACTTCTACGGGCCGCCGTGGTACCTCAGCCGGCCCGGTGCCAGCGGGATCGGCTTTCAGGAAGACGTCTTCCTGAACGGCTTCCAGGCGATCTCCAAGGGGGCGGTCCCTTACATTGGCCCGGCCTCGGTGCAGTACGGGCCCGGGGCGCAGCTGCTGTCGTACCTCTACATGCGGCACATCGGCACGTTCTCGGTGGTCGGCTTCCGCGAATCGTGGGCGGCCTTCCAGTGGGTCGGCGCGACGATCCTGTTCGCCGTCTTCTTCCTGGCGTTCGGCTACCTGCGCGGGCTCGTCGCGACCCTGCTCTCGGTGCTGATCTACCCGGCGCTGCCGGCGATGGGGTTCGGCCCCAGCGGGATCTATAACGGGTTTTTCGGCTGGGCCAACCCGCTGCGCTACGCGGGCGCGATGGCGCTGATCCTGCTGCTGCCCGCGGTCGTCCGGCGATGCCCGGCCCGGCGCGGCCTGGCCGGCGCGGCCACGCTCGGCCTGCTGTTCGGCGCGATGTCCTATCTCGCGCAGGAGAACCTGGTGGCCGGAGTGGTGGGCGCGGCCGCGGTCAGTGCCCTGCTGCTGCTCAGCGCCACCTCGCCGGCCCGGGCGGTGGTCACGGCACTGCTCGCCGCGCTAGCCGGGTTCCTGGTCGTCTGGGTGCCGGTGCTGGCCTACTACGCGGCCCACGGCCTGGCGGGCCGGTTCCTGCACCTGTACTTCCTGGTCCCCCAGGCGGTCGCGGGCGGCTACAGCAACACGCCCTTCGGCGGCTACCAGATCACCCCAGCCGCCCGGGCCGCCCAGGCGCGCTGGGACACCTTCTTCTACGCCCTGCCGTTGATCCTCGCCATCCTGGCGCTGCTGGCGGTGGTGCAGTTCCGCCCGCTGCGAGTCGCCTGGGAATGGTCGCGAGAGCGGGTCACCCTGGTTGCGATCCTCATCACCACGATCTTGCTCTACCAGGGAGCGCTGCTCCGCTCCGACGCGGCGCACCTGTACGGCACGATGCTGGCCGTTCCCGGCCTGGTGGTCATGGCGGCCACGGCCCTGCCGCGGCTGCTCGGCGCCTGGCGCCCGGTAACGCTGGCCGTGGCCGGGGTCGCGGTGTTCGCCGCGTCTTTCCTGCTGCTCCCGCGGGGCACCGTCAGCCCGGCGCGCGCTCATGCCCTGGCCGCGGCGCCTTACCGGGACCGTCAGCGCCTGGCCGCGCAGCCCGCGCCGGCGGCGCCGGCGACCATCGCCGGCCTGCGAGTGGGCGCCGGGCTATCGGCCGCCCGGCAATGCTGCCAGGACGCGAGCGTGCCGATGCCCCGCTTCATCGCGTTCATGGACCAGCTCCACGCGATCATCGGCCATCGCGTGACCTACGTGGTCGGCTTTCCGGCCGGGTACCCGGGCCTGGTGTACTTCGTGGCTGACCTGACGCCGGCGCCGGTGCCGGCCGACGTGCACACGATGGTGCTGAACATGCCGCAGTACCGCGGTTACCTGGCGGACTTCCGCAGCAGCGTGCTCCCCGGGACCGCGGCCCTGATCACCCCGAGCCTGTCCGCGGCCGAGGCCCAGTACTTCCGGGACCGTTACGCCGGCGCCCGCGTGATCACCCTCGCCTACCGGCACAAGCCGGTGTACGTGCTGCTCCGCAGCGGCTAGGCACCGTGCGCGCCCGGCGCGCACCGTCGGCGTAGCCGTGGAGGTAGCGGATCGGTGGCGCCCGCAGGCCCACCGGGCCGGCCGGCCCGCGTATGCTGCCGGGCGTGAAGCTGTCGATCCTGATGCCGGTGTACAACGAGCGTGCGACCTTGGCCAGCGCGGTGAAGGACGTGCTGAACGTTACTTTTCCGTGTGAGTTCGAGCTGGTCATTGTCGATGACGGGAGCACCGACGGGACGCGGGAGCTGTACCCGTCGCTGGCCGGCGACCCGCGGGTGAGCGTGGTGTTGCACGAGCGCAACCGGGGCAAGGGCGCGGCGGTGCGGACCGCGGCCGGGGCGGCCAGCGGGGATTACGTGATCATGTGTGACGCGGACCTGGAGTACTCGCCGGCGGAGATCCCGGCGCTGCTGGCGCCGGTGCTGGCCGGGCAGGCGCAGGTGGTGTACGGGACGCGGACGTTCGGCAGCCATAACGCGTATTCGTATGCGTATGTGCTGGGGAACAAGGCGGTGACGACGTTCGCGAACGTGTTGTTCAACTGTTATATCTCCGATCTGGAGACGTGTTTCAAGCTGATGCCCGCGGACCTGTACCGGCAGCTGGATATCCGCCAGGCCGGGTTCGGGATGGAGGCGGAGGTGACCGGGAAGCTGCTGCGGCGCGGGTTCCGGCCGTATGAGGTGCCGGTCAGTTACAAGGCGCGCAGCCGTGAGGCGGGCAAGAAGCTGACCTGGCGCGACGGGGCGGAAGCGCTGTGGATCTTGACCCGGCAACGGGTCGCGGCCCGCCCGCGTTCGGAATCGGGAGTTATCCCGCCGGCGGGCTAAAACCGCCAGCCCTTGCGCTCCGCCAGCCACGAGAGGACCAGGAACACCGGCAGGCTCAGCCCGATCAGCAGCCCGCAGCCCGTAAAGGCGCTGTATATGAAATTGCCGGCCACGGGGGCCACTTCGTTGTAATAGAGAATGAGAATGATCATGAGGAGGAGGTAGCCGCCCACGGCCGTGGCCAGGTAATGAGCGATCAGCCGCGGCCATCCCGGCTTCAGGCGGTCGGCCACGCGCAGGCGGTGCCGCGCCCGTGCGACGAGCCCCGCCCGGCCGGGCGGGCCCTCGGCGCCCGCGATCTCAGCTGCGGCCGCCTGGCGCCGGGCGAGAAGCAGGCCCACGGCGAGCCCGCCCATGATCAGCGCGTAGCCGATGATCATCGGCACGAGATCCTGCCGGATCAGCAAGGACCATGACACGTCCGGCCCGCCCGTCAGGCCCGGAGCAGGAAGTGCCAGCCCCGGACGAAGACATGCCAGCCGAACCACAGCCAGAGCGCGAAAAGCGCCCATCGCCCGAACGGGTAGCGCATGATGGCCCGGAAGGTGGCGCTGAGCGTCGGCACGCCGCTGATATGGCTCAGGGCCAGGCCCTCCCACGCGAACAGGGCGCCGAACAGCAGCCCCCAGACGAGATATCCGATCACCGGGTGTTCTGCCACTCCGACCTCCTCGTGGACCGCGACTGGATCTGGTTTATCACCGCGGGCGTACCGTCATCTCGCTCCGATCCACATCAGAGCGGCAATGAGCCCCTTTCTTTCTCCCGCGACCGCTCAGGTGCTCTGGGGCAGGAGGCCAGCGGTGAAAAGGGTTCAGTTTGTGGACCGGCTCCTGGCGGTTCGTTACGGTTGGATCGCTTGCCCAAGCCGAGCGAAGGGATGGCCATGTGGAACTCGTTCAGGACTGACGCCAGGCTCGGCATCACCGCGGAGGTGATCGCCTATTCCGGCGGCAACGGCGACGAGATTCACGCGTACGTGGCCAGGCCGGCCGGCGACGACCCGGTGCCCGGGATCGTGGCCGTGCACCACATGCCGGGCTGGGACGAGTTCTACCGCGAGTTCTCCGAGCGGCTGGCGCGCCACGGATACTGCGTGATCTGCCCGGACCTGTACTGCCGCTTCGGACACGGCACCCCCGACGACATCGCCGCCCGGGTCCGGTCCGAGGGCGGGGTGCGCGACGACAGCGTGGTGGCCGACGGCGAGGCCGCGGCCGTCTGGCTGAGGGCCCAGCCCGGGAGCAACGGCAAGGTGGGCATCATCGGCACCTGCTCGGGCGGCCGTCACGCGTTGCTGACCGCCTCCCGGGCCGGCGGCTTCGACGCCGTCGCCGACCTGTGGGGCGGTGGCGTGGTCATGGCCAAGGAGGAACTCTCCGAGGCCCGCCCGGTGGCGCCGATCGACTACACCGCCGGCCTGATGGCGCCGCTGCTCGGGCTGTTCGGCCACGACGACACGCATCCCACGCCCGAGCAGGTGAACGTGCACGAGGAGGAGCTGAAGCGGCGCGGCAAGGAGTACGAGTTCTACCGTTACGACGGCGCCGGCCACGGCTTCTTCTACTACCACACCCCGATGTACCGGCCCGAGGCGGCGATGGACGGCTGGGCCAAGGTCTTCGGCTTCTTCGGCCAGCATCTGGCCGGATAGCGGCGCCCGGCCGGGAACGTCAGCGGTCCGTGACCGCGCCGGCCGGCGACAGGGCCAGTAGCTGGTTACGGCGCGGGTCCACCCGCACGCGCACCAGCATCCCCGCCCGGGTGCTCGCGTAGGCCTGTCGGCCGATGCCCAGGGCCCACGCCCGCTCGCTCATGCCGTCATCGATCGCGACGCAGTAGGTCTCCGCCTCCGATTCCTCCTCCCCGGCCTCGGTCCACAGCTTCAGGACCTGGCCGTCGAACTCCGCGAGCCGCGGCAGCCGGGACGCCCGGGCCGCCGACCAGTACACCCATAGCGCGCAAATCCACCAGGTGCAGCCCGGGAACACCGCGAAGACTGTGGCCCACATCGGCCCGGCGTGGTCCAGCACGTACAGCCCCATGACGGCAAACGGGAAGCCCAGGGCGGTCACGCCGGCCAGCCCCGCCGCGCCGGGCACGTACTTCGCGCGGGGGCTGCCGACCACCACGCGATGCCAGCTGCCGCCGAAGGACGACCACACGTGGTCGCGGTCGGCGGAGGCGGAGAACGCCGCCACCGCGTCGGGGGCGGCGCCGAGGGCCGCGGCGTAGGCGATCCGGCGGTCGCCGGCGGCGGCGAGCAGCGCGGTGCCCGCCGTCCGCCCGGAGCGGCTGCCGATCAGCGCCACGCGAAAGCCCAGCCAGTCCGAGAGCGCGGCCCGGCCCGCCGCGGAAAGCCTGGTGTCACGGTAGAGCGCCCACGCCATCCGCAGTGCAGCCACGTAGAACATGACCGCGCCGAAGATCAGGACGGCGCCGTGGTGCACGGCCAGGTCGCTGACCGCGAGCGTCACGCCGGGGACTCAGGCGGCCACGAGCAGCGTGAGCGTACCGCGCCCGATCCTCCCGCGGGTCAGCTCGCGGTCGCGGGCGTCGGCCCGCACCTCGTCTTCGAATCGCCGGCGGAACTCGTCCTCGCCGATCTCGAAGCCGCTGTAGAGCGCCGTGCCGGGCACCGCCCCCATCCCGGCCGCGCGGAACTCTAGGTGAGCCAGGGCCCTGCGCTCGTAGTCGGTCAGGGCGGGCAGGCCCCGGTCACCCGGCGGCGCCGCCGGATGGCACCTCACCCGGCTCGGCTCGGCCTCACCCAGGCCGATCCAGCCGCGGGCCGCGAGGTCCAGCAGGGTAGCGGGGTAGCCGTTGCGGTGCAGGCGCCCCGCCAGCAGGCCCACCACGGCCGGCGGCTCGCCGCGCAGCGTGAGCGAGGCCGGCCCGGGAGCGGGCCGCCACCACCGGGTACGCAGCGCGGTGAGCGCCAGCAGGGCCAGCCAGGCACCCGATGTGACCTCGACGGCAAGTGTGATCATCGCGGGAGTCCTTCCGCAGCGCGGCCGTTACCTCCTTCTGATACGGCGCTCCGGCCGCGGAAAACTGACCATTCTTGCCAGCCTCGCTTGCCAGCCTCCCGGGCGCGGCTTGCGGGTCGCCGGCGCCCCGCGGCGTTCCGTACGGCCGCCGGACTCGCGCGGCCGTCAGCGGTCTCCGGCCACCCAGATCAGCCGGGGCAGCGCGGCCGGGTCCGGGGGCCCGGCCGCCGAGGACGTAACCGCGGCCATGATCCGCTGCGCCGCCCGGCCGTAGCGCACATCGCCGACCTGGCTGGCCCGGCTGGCCATCTCCGCCGCGGCCGCCGCCGCGGCCGCCCGGTCTCCCGCGGCCAGGGCCAGGCAGGCGTCCAGCGCCGCCTGCTCGACGGCGACGCTCGCGTGCATCCGGGTCCTGGCGCCCGCTACCTGCTCCGCGCAGGCCCCCGCCGCCCGGCGCGCGGCGGCCAGGTCGCTGGAGGCGAGCAGGGCCAGAGCCCGGTGCACGCCGATCGTCGCGCTCAGGCTGGGGTTGTCCACCTGGGCGGCGATGCTGGCCGCCTCGGCGAGATGGCGCCGGGCACCGCGCTGGTCGCCGTCGGCCAGGTCCACCATGGCCAGCGAGTCGAGGTAGTGGGCACGGGCCCGGCGCTCCCCGAGTTCCCCCGCGGCATCGAGGACCGCCGCGAGCAGGGCCCGGGCGGCCTCGGTCCGGCCCTGGGACAGCAGGATCAGGGCGAGCGCGTGCTCCGAGGCGGCGGCGCCGAGCGGGTCGCCCATCCGCAGCTTCAGCGCGTAAGCCTCGTCGAGCAGCCTGATCGCCTCGTCCGGCGCGCCGGCCAGGTCGCGGGCCATCCCGAGCGCATGCAGGATGCGCGCGGTGCCGTAGCCGTCGCCGATCGGCTGCGCCTCGGCTAGCGCCTCGGTGTAGAGCTGCTCGGCCCGGGCGATCTCGCCGAGCTCGTGCGCGATCGCGCCGAGGTTGAACAGCGCGCGGCCCGCGACCTCGCGGAGCCCGGCGCCGCGCGCGGCCGTCACGGCGCGGCACAGCCAGCCGGTCGCCTCGTCCGGCCGGCCGCGCAGCCGGGCCGCGACGCCGAGGACCCAGTACCCCCGGGCCCGCACGGCCGAGGCGACCTCGGGCGCCACGCCGGCGATCCGCCCCGCGGCCTCGCACGCTTCCTCGGCGGCCGCGATGGCCTGGTCGAACTCGGACAGCATCAGGTGGCCCCGGCTGCGCACCACGCCGAGCTGCGCTCGCAGCACGTCCTGGCTCTCGGTCAGCCCCGCGGCCGTGCCGCGGCACAGCTCGACCGCCTCGGGCACCTTGCCGCGCTGCAGCAGGCTCTGGGCCAGCCGCCAGGCGGCCTCGGCCCGCACCGCCGGGGGAGCGGGGCGGGCGAGGGCGTCGCGGTAGGCATCCTCCGCCTCCCCGGCGCGCTCAGTGTGCAGGAGCAGGTCGCCGCGCGCCATCAGCAGCCATCGCTCGGCGTCGCCGGCCACCTCGCCGGTGGCCAGCAGCTCGGCGGCGAGGTCGGCGGCGCGGCCGGAGCGGCCACTGGCGGTGAGGTCGGCCGCCCGGGTGGCGAGCAGGTCGGCCGCCTCGGCGGGGTCGTTGGCCCGCAGGTAGTGCCAGCTGGCCTCCAGCGGGTCGTCGAGGACCCGCTCGCAGTACAGGGCGGCCAGCCGGTGCAGCCGCCTGCGGCCCGATGCCGCCCCGACGAGGCTGGCGTAGCAGTAGTCACGGACCAGCGGGTGCAGCTCGGCCCGCGCCGGGTGATCGACGAGCTGCCTGCGGCGCAGTTCGTCCAGGCCCGCGAGGACGTCGTAACGGCCGCCGAGCGACTCGCTGGCATCGATGAGACGCTCGTCGAGCAGGTCGACGGGATGACGGAAGACGGCGACCAGCGAGATCAGCCTGCGGCTGGGCTCGCTGAGGTCGCCGAGCGTGGCGTGCAGGAGATAGCCGACGACGCCGGGCTCGGCCTCGAGCCGGCCGACCACGGCCGCGGCGCCGGGGCCGCCCGGCCGCAGCTGGCCGAGCGCCAGCCGGATCAGCATCGGGCTCGCGCCGGTCCGGTCGATCAGGGCGTCGGTGAGCGGCGCGGACATCAGGGGACCGGCCAGCTCGCCGATAAGCTGGCGCGCCTCGGCCGGGGCGAGGCCGCCCACCCGGAACGGGGTGAAGCCCGGCAGCGGAAGATCTTCCCGGCTGACCGCGAGGAACGAAGCGGGCGACACGCCTGCCAGGTGCTCGATCACCGCCCGGGTCTGCGGCTCGTCGCGCAGCACGTGCGCGTTGTCCAGGCAGATCAGGGCGTCGGTCTGGTCCAGCGCTCTGGTGATGAGGTGGAGCTGCTCGTCGCGGGGAACCGGGCGCTCCAGGAGTCCCTGGTCGCACGCGGACGCCGCCTCGCGGTGGCCGTGCCGGACGAGAAAGCGGGCCAGCAGCCGGATGACCGCCTCGGCCGAGGCGGTGATGCCCGCGGTCAAGGTCACCCAGCACACCGCGCCGCCGTCCGCCCGCTCCCGGGCCAGGGCGGCGGCCAGGCTGGTCTTGCCCACGCCGGGGAGCCCGCACATCACGACCCGCCGTTCGGCGGCGATCAGGTCACGCAGCTCTCCGAGCGTGGCCGTCCGCCCGACCTGATGGCTGGGCGGAGACGGGATGGCGGCCAGGTCATCGGCGTGCGCGCCGGGTTCGGGGGCCGTGGTCACCACGTCCGGGGAGCCAGCACCCGCAGGAGCGTGCCGAAGTCAGTGAACGACGCCGCCGACAGGGCCGTGCGCCTGGTCACCATGGGCGCCACCATTCACCGACGCGCGACAACCGCCTGGGTGGGCATTCCCTGCAGCCTAAGCCCTCACGGCCGGTCTTTCCTGCTCACCGCGGGTAACGCTAGCGTGTGGACGTGCCAGGCATTCGTCAGCCGATCGTTATCGTCTTGCTCCTGATCGCGTTCTTCTCCGCGATCTCCGGAAAGCCCCTCGACGGCCTGCTCATGCTGCTCGTGGCGGCGGGGCTGGCCTGGGAGGCCGCTCGGGTGAGTTCCCGCGAGGCGGCGGCCGCTCCGCCCGGCGGCCCGGGCTCGCTGCCGCAGCCGGGGTTGTCGGCCGCCGTGTCCGCCGAGCCGGCCGCGGCGCCGTCCGCGCAGGTCAGCCGGCCCCTTCGGGGATGGCAAACCGCCACCGCCACGGCGGCCCTGGTCGCGGGCGGCGTCGTTTACGCGGTGATCGTGGGCTCCTTCACCCGGTTCTCCTGGCCCGCGACCATGGCGGTGGTCGGCCTGGCCACGCTGGTGGTCGTCATCGGCTGGCAGGGGCCGCTGCACCCCCGGCCCGACCCGGGCCCGCTGCCGATGCCCGGCACCGCGCTGTGGGGCGGGGTGCTGCTGGCCGGCGGTCTGTGGGAACTCGCGGCCCTGGCCCAGCAGCCCAGCCTGGACGACACCTCCTACGCCCACCCGACGCTCAGTGCGCTGACCGATCCCGTGCTGACCGGCCACTTCGGCCGCAGCCTGGCGCTGGCCGTATGGCTGCTGATCGGCGGATACCTGGTGCGGCGATGAGCGGCCACGGCATTACCGTGGCCGGCTACCTGGCCCTGGTGGCGGCGGGCGTGGTCCTGGAGGTGGCCGCCACCAGGACGAAGGCTCCGGTACCGTCGCTGAGCGACGTCCTGACCCGGATCATGCGCACGCGTACCGGCCGGGTGGGCGTGCTGGTCGCCTGGGCGTGGCTCGGGCTGCACTTCTTCTCGCAGTAGCCCCGGATAGCTCCCCGCGCCCCGGCGGGCCCCGGCGGCGGGTTATCGCGCCGGCTCGCCCGCGATGCCGCGCAGGATCGTCTCCGAGACCCGCCCGGCCAGGCCGGGGGCGGCGGTGATCCGGCTGCCCGGCGGGGCGAACAGGACCCGCGGCAGGATCTCGCCGTGGATCGTGCCGACGATCAGCGTGACCGCGGCGTCCACGTCGGCGGCCGCGTCGATGCGTCCGAGCCGCTGCTCGGCGAGCAGGTAACTGCGGAGGGTATCGGGCAGCCCGCGGGCTCCGTCCGGAGCAGGCTCCGGGCCCGGCTCCGGGTCACCGCCGACGAAGGCCGCGTCGCCGCCGACCATGGCGTGGAACCGGATCAGCACCCCGGGCTGTGACACCAGGCCGGCGAAGGCGGGCGCGACCTGGGCCAGCGTCTGCAGGCCCAGGTCGATGAACAGCCGCAGGTTCTCGGCTACGGTGCCGGTCCCGGCGGGCGGCATCTGCGGCGCGGCCTGCATAACCGAGCCGACGTGCGCGAGCAGGGCGTGCGCGAGCAGGTCCTCCTTGTCCTCGAAGTAGTTGTAGAGCACGCCGTCGGCCACCTGGGCCTCGCGGGTGATGTCGCGGACGGCCAGCCCGGCGCTGCCCCGCTCGCCGATCAGCCGGGCGGCGGTCGCGATCAGGTACTCGCGCAGGTTCTGGCCGTCGCCGTCGCGTAGCACGGCGGGTTTCCTAGGTGACATCGCCCTCCAACCTCTGTGAACAGTCGTTCATGAACAATCTTTCATGAACTGAAGTTCACGGCAAGGCTCTTCGCAGAACGGGCGGCGGCCCGGCGGCAGCGGTCGTGAATGTACGTCTGGGCGGGCCAGGACACGCCCATCGGTACATTCACGAGCACGGCCGGGCGGCAGCCCGCCGGGGGCGGCACGGCCTGGACCCGGGAACCGGGTCGGGGCAATGCTGGCCCCATGAGCGCTGAGCTGCGGCCCCGCCGGTGCGCGGTGATCGGCGCCGGGGTGCTGGGCGTGTGCGTGGCGGCCCGGCTGGCCGAGGCAGGCCTGGAGGTGACGCTGCTGGACCGCGACGAGCCCGGCCGCGCCGCCACCGGGTCCAGCTTTGCCTGGCTGAACGCCAACGACAAGGCGCCCCGGGCCTACCACGACCTCAACCACGCCGGGATGCGGGCCTGGGCCACGCTGGCGGCGAGCCTGGGCGGCGCGGCCTGGTACCGGCCGGCCGGAAACCTCGAGTGGGCTTCGAGCGCGCCGGGGCGTGCCCGGCTCGCCGCGCGGGTGCGCAGGCTCACCGACTGGGGGTACGCAGCACACTTCATCGACGCCGCGGAGGCGGCCGGGCTCGAGCCGTCGCTCCGGCTGCCACGTCCGGCCCCGGACGTCGCGTGGTTCCCTGACGAGGGCTACCTGCTCACCGGGCCGCTGGTCAGCCGGCTAGCAGAGGTCGCGGCCCGGCACGGGGCCACGGTGCTGACCGGCGAGCCGGGCCGGGTGACCGGCGTGGACACCGTGAAGGGCGCAGGTGACGCGGTGATGCGGGCCGGGGGCGGGGCGGCACGGACGGTACGGACCGCCGCCGGCCGGGCGATACCCGCGGACGTGGTCGTGTGCTGCGCGGGGCGCTGGGTGCCCGAACTGGCCGCGCTGGCCGGCGCGACGGGCCCGGTACCCCTGGTCCCGTGGGCCGAGCCCGGCGCACCCGCGCCGGGGCTGGTGGTCCACGCCGGGCCGGTGACGCCGCCCGGCCCGCAGCGGATGGTGCACGCGCCCGATGTTTTCCTGCGGCCCCATACCGGCGGGCTGGTGCACCTGGAGGCGCCCGACGCCGCCGTGGACCTGCATACCCCACGGGCGGACCTGCGCCGGTGGGCGGACGAGCTGCTGCGCCGCGCGCGGAATGTGGTCCGCGGGCTGCAGGAGGCGGCCGTGGTCGGCTACCGGGTGTGCGTGCGCCCGATGCCCTCCGACGGCCGGTCCATCGTGGGGTGGCTGCCCGGCGCCGAAGGCGTGTACGTCGCGGTCACGCACAGCGGCGTGACCCTCGGCACGCACCTGGCCCGGCTCATCACCACCGACCTCGTCACCGGCGCGCCCGCCGCCGAGCTCACGCCTTACCGGCCGGAGCGCTTCGCCGTCGCCGCAGCACGGAGGAAGAGAGTTTAGTATATCTATATACTGACCCGGCTGGCGCCAATGAGGAGGCCCGATGGCCTACCGCCTGCGGATGTCCGGCGAGATCCGGGACTGGCTCGCCGGCCTGCCCGGCAGCGACCCCCCGGCGGCCCTGCTGGTCGGCCAGGCGCTGACGGCCCTGATCGGCGAGGGCGACCGGCTCGGGCCGCCACTGGTCGTCTCCCTGGCGCGCTCCACCCGGCCGGCCGACCTGCCCGAGGCCCTCGACCGCTCCTATCAGGACCGGCTGGGTCGGCTGCAGATACTGCGCCGCCTGGTCGCCGACGCGGTCACGCTGGCCCGGGACATCCAGATTCAGGTGACGGACCTGGAGCTGCTGCAGACGCGGCTTGGCGATCAGCGCCGGCAGGCGCTCGACGCGGGGGGCTCTTCGGCGGCCGCACGGGCCGCGGACGAGCTCCTCGCAGCTGAGGACCAGCTCGCCGAGTTGCGGCGGCTGCTGCCCGGGGTGACCGAGGCCGAGCGGCGGCTGACCGAACAGAGCCAGGCCATGAACGCGCGGGTCAATGCCTTCCGGACCAGGAAGGAAGTCCTGAAGGCGAGCTACACCGCGGCGCTGGCCGAGCGCACCGTCCGCGACGCCAACGCCGCCCTGGGCCAGGCCGATGCCGGGCCGCGCGAGGTACCGGACGTCCCGGGCACCGGGGATAGCGACCGGCTCGGGGAGATCATCAGCGAGGTCGAGCGGGAACTGGGCGACGAGGCCGCGGCAGAAGACCTGCTGGAGCTCCGGCCCGGCGCGCCCGACGGCCGCGACGACACCCGGATCATCTTCGCGGTCGAGCCGGCCGGGACCGCGCTGCTGATCGCCGTGCTCGAGGGACGCGACGCGGTGCGGGAGCGCGGCCGGGAAGCGATCACAGCCTCGGCGGAGCTGTTGCAGCGCGCACGCTCGGGCCAGGCCCCGGAGGCGGCGGCGCAGGAGTTCGACGACGTGCCGTCGTTTCTCGGTGAGTTCTTCCCGGGCCGCGCCGATGAGGTCGAGGCGGGCGCGGCCGCGCTGATCGACCGCAGCCGCGCCCGGACGCTGGCCGAGCAGCGCACCCGGCTCGGGCTCACCCAGGCACAGGTGGCCCAGCGGATGGGCGTACGGCAGGAACGGGTCTCGGCCATCGAGCGCGCCGACCCCGGCTCCACCGAGGTTCGCACTCTGGCCAGCTACGTCGAGGCGCTGGGCGGCCGGCTGGAAATCGTCGCCGACCTCGGGGACGAGCGCATCCAGCTCCGCTGACCGCTCGTCGGCCCGGAATCTGCGCACCTGGACACCTGCCGCTGTCTGGTGTACGTCTCGGATAACTCTTTGGGGTAATCTGCGGGGCGCACAAGGGGGATAAATCATGACATCATGGTCATCTGCCCGCACCCCCATCCGCCGTCTGGCGGCCGGTCTCGCCGCAGCCGCCCTGCTCCTGGGGCTGGCCGGGCTGCTGCCCGCGGCGACCAGCCGCGCTTCGCTGTCGGCGGCCCGCCACGGTCCGGGAGATGGCTGGGTGTCCTCCTGGGCGGCGAGCCCCATGGCCGGCACGTCCCGCGTGGCGTTCGCCGGGTTTGCCGACCAGACCGTGCGCAACATCATCTACACCAGCGTGGGCGGCGGCGAGCTGCGGGTGCAGGTGACCAACACCTTCGGCGCCACCCCGCTGACGGTCGGTGCCGTCAGCGTGGGCGTGGTCCTCGACGGCGCGCGACTGGTACCCGGAACGACCCGCCCCGTGACGTTCCACGGAGCAGCGTCGGTGACGATCCCGGCGGGCGCCGAGGCGCTGAGCGACCCGCTGGCCATGGCGGTGCGGCCGCTCCAGGAACTGGCCGTCAGCCTGTACCTGCCTGCCGCCACCGGCCCGGCCACCAACCACGCCGACGCCCAGCAGGCCGGCTACGTGGCTTCCGGTGATCACGCTGGCGACGCGGGCGCCGCCGCCTACACGACGACCGACCGGTCCTGGTTCTTCCTCGACGGCCTGGACGTCCGCGACCCGGCCGCGCCCGGCACGGTCGTCGCCTTCGGCGACTCGATCACCGACGGCGCCAGGTCCCGGGCCGGCGCCAACGCCCGCTGGCCCAACGACCTGGCCCGCCGCCTGATCGAGGCGTTCGGCGGCCGGGCGCCGGCCGTAGTGGACGAGGGCATCAGCGGCAACCGCGTGCTGAACAACTCCGCGTGTTTCGGCGTCAGCGCCCTGGCTCGCTTCGAGCGCGACGCGCTGTCCCAGCCGGGCGTGAAGGACGTGATCCTGCTCGAGGGGATCAACGACATCGGCCTGTCCGGGGAGCCGGACGGCGGCTGCTTCGCGCCCAGCAACCCCGGCGTGTCGGCGGCGCAGATCGAGGCCGGGTACCGGGAACTGGTCAGTATGGCCCACGCCCGCGGAGTCAAGATCTTCGCCGGCACGCTCACGCCGTTCCTGGGCTTCACCGGCATGCACCACGGTAACTACGGCACCGCGTACGGCGAGGCCCTGCGGGAGGCGGTCAACGCCTGGATCCGGGCCAGTCACGCCTTCGACGGGGTCATCGACTTCTCGCGGATCACCCGCGATCCCCGGGCCCCGCGGTACCTCAGCCCGGCCTACAACAGCGGCGATAGCCTGCATCCCAACGACCTCGGCTACGAGGCCATGGCCGACGCGATCCCGTTGCGGCTCGTCCGATGAGAGGAGAACCTGGTGGCTGCTAAGTCCAAAATCTCGCTGCTCGACCTCGGCCGGATGGACGTCGACGACGGCTGGTTCATCCGCGGCTGCACCTCTGCCCTGCAGTCCAACCCGAACCCGTCTTTCGAGCGCCGCCGGGTCGCCGTGGTCGCCGCGGTGGTCGAGCACCCCCAGGCCGGGCCGATCCTGTTCGACACCGGCTGCGCCCAGAACGCCGACACCGAGTGGCCCGAACCCGCGTGGGAGGCGTTCCCGCGCAACGTCTACCGCGACGAGCACCAGCTCGACCGCGCGCTGGAGGCGGCCGGCTACGGCATCGGCGACATCCGCGCCGTGGTCATGGGCCACCTGCACCTCGACCACGCCGGCGGCCTGGAGAAGTTCGCGGGCTCCGACACCCCTATCTACGCCCACGAGCTGGAGATCAAGGAGCACTACTACGCGGTGGCCACCAAGGAGGACATCGGCGCCTACCTGCCCGGGGACCTGAACTGGCAGCTGAACTGGCAGCCGCTGCACCGCGACGAGACCGAGCTGTTCGACGGGGTCATCGTGCGGCACATGCCGGGCCACACCCCCGGCCTGCTGACCATGCAGGTCGAAACCCAGAACTCCGGGGTGTTCATGCTCAACTCCGACCTATACCACGTGCGGGACGTGTTCGAGCAGAACCTGACCCAGGGCTGGCTGGGCCGCGACTCGCATGACTGGCACCGCTCGGACCGGTGGATGCGGCAGCTGCAGCAGCGCTACAACGCCACGATGGTCTACGGTCACGACGCGTCGGTGCTGGAGGAGCTGAGGGAGAAGGCGAAGACCTTCGACTGAGCGCTCAGGAGTTACGGGCCGAGATCCCAGAGCAGCCGGTAGTAGCGGGTCCGGTCCGGGTCGGGCCGGACCCCGTAGGCGTCCAGCAGGGGGCGTTCCCACCCGGGCCCGTAGTTCCACTCGGCGCTCCAGGTGGCGATCGCGAGGTCCGCCCACCGGTCCGCCACGCCGAGGTCGCCCAGGTCGACATGCGCCGACCACCGGCCGTCCTCGGCGATCAGCGTGTTGGGGGCGCAGGCGTCGCCGTGGCAGACGACCAGCCGGTCGGCCGGCGGGATGTCAGCGACCAGGTCGAGCGCCCGGCGGGTGCTGAGCGGCTGGTGCTCCTCGTGCCAGTCGGCCGGGTCGAGCAGGCCCTGGCGGGCCCGGCAGCAGGCTTCGGCCAGCCGGTCGGCGGCCATCCAGGAGAACGGGCAGTCCCGCACCGGCAGGGCGTCGTGCATCGCGCGCAGCCCCCGGCCGATGGCCGCCACTGCGGCCGCCGGGTCGGCCTGCCACCGCGGCATGACCGCGCTCTGGCCGGGCAGCGCGGCCGTGACGAGCCACGACCCGGCCTGGTCGGCGCCCTGGCCGATGACCCGGGGCACCGGGGTGAAGGGCACCGCCCAGGCCATGCGGGCGGCCTCATCGGCCAGGCTGATCCCGCTCGCGGCCGGGGTCCACTTCACGAAGCACCGGTCGGCGCCCGAGCCCACCTCGAAGGTGCGCCCGCCAACCTCGTTCTCCCACACCTCGCGGGCGGGCCTTCCCGCGGCCACGGCCGCGACCGGCGCCGGCGGCGGCTTCTCGCTCATCGCCGGCGATCATCTCACCGGCCCGGGACTCGAGGCGAAGAGTTTTCCGGCTGGCGCGGTGAGCGGGACCCGTCAGCCGTGCAGCAGCGGCTTGCCCAGCGGCAGCGCCTTGCCGCCGGTGGCCACCGAGGCCGCGTCGAAGAACAGGTACACCCCGATGGCGGCGAACACCAGCACGACGTAACCGGCGGTCTTCAGCAGGCCGCTCGACGGCACGCCGAGCGGCGAGGCGTTGGCGAAGGCGATGTACAACAGCAGCAGGGCCAGGTCGACGAGCACGAACACGGCCGTGAAGGCCACCGGCAGCCGCAGCGTGGCCAGCGTGAGCATCACGATGACGATCAGCCAGGTGAGCAGGAACAGCTTCACGGTGGCGAGTACCGCGGTGACGGTGATGGCGAACCAGTTGTGGTCGAGGCCGAGCACCAGCACCCCGTAGCTCAGCCAGAACGTGCCGAAGATCCCGAAGACGGCCGCCACGGCGCTCTGGCCGACGGCCGCGGCCCAGATCGCGGCCAGGAGCAGGCCCAGAGCGGTGGCCGCCAGGATGATCGCCAGAGGGGCGCCCAGGACGCCGGCGGGCACCACGCCGGCCAGCCCCAGGCCGAGCGCTACGGAGCCTGCGATGAAGGTGGGCAGGCCGAGTATGGCCGGGTTGCCGGCCAGCGGTCCGGTCACGGCTACCTCGGCCACCACCACTTCCTCGGCCTGGACCTCGGGCTGGGGGGTACCGTCGGCGTTTGCGTCGAGCGCGGTCATCACTGCCCCTCTCGTCGGAAGGAGCCACAACAGGATGTGGGCCTGTGGTGTTGATACCTCCGTGGCGGGCGGCAGCGATTCTCAGTTTGAGCCGCAGGGTCGCTATGAACCCAGGTCAGCCGGTTGGGGTGACGATGCCGTATTCGTGGATCTTGCGGTAGATCGTGGCCCGGGACATGCCCAGCGACGCGGCGGCCTTGACCTTGTTGCCGCCCGAGTCCAGCAGGCTCTGCACGATCGCGTCGCGCTCCATCGACTCCAGCGGGCTGAGCAGCCGCCGGCTGACCGTCCAGCACTCGGGGGGCAGGTCGGCCGCGCGGATGGTCCCGGTCCGCCGGTGCTGCGCGATGCGCTTGAGCACCTGCCACAGCTGCTCGGTGTTGCCGGGCCAGCTCGACCGCATCAGGATCTGCATCGCCTCGGACGAGCAGGTGAGCCGGGCCCGCTGGCTGAGCTTGGCCAGCAGGAACGGCACCAGGTCGTGCAGGTCCTCGATGTGATGCCGCAGTGGGGGAAGCTCCACGGTCTGCGGGAAATGCCGCAGCAGCTCGGCCAGGTCACCGCGGGCCGGGCCGTTGCCCAATGTGACCGCGACCCGCAGCGCGTCCGCCCGGCCCGCGGACCGGGCTTCCTGCAGGGCGGCCGACAGGACGTGCAGCCGCCGCGGTCCCAGCCGGTCAACGTGCCGAATGATCAGGCACCCGTCGCCGTCGAGCAGCTCACGGCGCGCCGTCACCTGCCAGTCCTGGCCGGCGGCATCGGCCGCGTCCAGCACGTGGAACCGCCCGGCCGGATTCCGCCGCTGGTGCACGGCCCGGAGCACGGCCAGCTTGCCCACCCCGGGCTCGCCCTCCAGGGCGAGCCACTCACCGGACTCGTAGACCTCTTCCACATGGTGGCAGCCGCGCAGCCACAACGGCCCGGAACCGACCAGGCCGGGCAGGACCATCCGGGCCCGCGGCCCGGCCTGGGCCGTCGGCCGGGCACCGGCTTCGATCAGCTTCACGTGCACCACGCCGCCGGCCAGCCGGTCGTCGCCGCGCAGCGGCCGACAGTACATCCGGGCCCGGGCGCCGGTGGGCAGCTCGATCTCCACCGCGGCCGAGTGCCGGCTGGCCAGCGCCTCGGCGGCCTGCCCGAGCAGCACGACCTGGTCCCCGGGATCAAGCGCCTGCCGGGCGAAGTCGTTCATCATCACCACGTCGTGGTTGAGCGCGACCACGATGCCGGCGCTGTGCCGGCACGCCCGCAGGTACTCCTGCAGCAACTCGAACTCCCGCGCGTTGCTGTCGGTGAGCAGGGCCTGGGTGATCTGGTCGGCCGTGGTTTTGGCCAGCGTGATCAGCAGCGGGTCGGCGTCCTTGCGCCAGCAGGTCAGGTCCACCGCGCCGAGTGTCTTGCCGGAGATCGGGTGCCGGATCGGCACCCCCGCGCAGGCCAGGTCCTCCAGGTTCTCCGCGTAGTGCTCGTGGCCGAACACGTGCATGGGCCGGCCGCCTTCCAGCGCCGTGCCGATGCCGTTGGTCCCGACTGACTCCTCGGAGTAGCTGAAGCCCGGAGCGAGCTTGACGCTGTCGAGGTGCCGGTCCAGGTCGTAGTCGGCCCGCAAACGGGTGAGGACCACCCCCGCGGCGTCGGTGAGGATGACGCTGATCGGCTGGCCCTCCAGGTGCTCGCGCAGGTTCCTGAGCACCGGCAGGGCGCTACGGGTTAGCGGGGTGTCCAGGTCAGGGTCGCCGGTATAGGCCAGGTTGATGCGGTCGGCGGCCACGTTCCACCGCCGGGAGCGCCACCACGACGCCAGGATCGTGTCGCGCACCTGGCCCGGGTTGACCGACTCCGTGGTGAGGAACCTCTCCCGCGTCTCGGCCAGCCCCTTGCCATCGGTCAAGGCCGGGCGGTGCGCTGCTGGGGGCGTCATGCCCTCTCCCTGCCTCCCCGGAATCCCGTGGCGGGTAGCGGGTTCATCCCGCGGGTGGCGTCCGGGGCCTGAAGTCGTACCTACAACGTAACGGCGCTGTAACACACACATGTCTCAAGTTGAGACCCCCGGTTCCCGGGAGGCGCTACTTGGCTGTCCAAGAGGGAGGTACCCCATGGACCGACCGGGTGAACCGCAACCCGAGACGTACAACCCGTGGAGCGTTGTCAACCTGGTGTTCCACCACCTGGCCGAACAGGGCCTGCATCCGGTCCTGGGCGACCAGGGCGATCCTGGCGCCCCCGCCGCGCAGCTGCTGCGGGCGCTGGGTATCCAGCCGGCCGCGGAGGGAAATCTCAAGATCTCTCAGGACATCCGGGACCATCTCGCCGAGATCCGGACCGCGATGTTCGGCGATAGCTGAGGCCGTCGGCCAGCACGGCGTCAGGCCTGGCGAGCGCGGCTGTCTCATGATGAGAACCCATAACGGTCGCGCTCGGGGTGTGATGCAGGTCACCAGCACTTTCATGGGCTCGTACGTCCGCGGGCGGGGTCAGGGCGCCGTCGCCGGCGGACACGATCACGGAGGCAGACAGGCTGTCTCGGTCGGCCCGAGTGAAGGAAGGGG
>Ga0306920_100001418_pt1 | contig 29711 bp, 31 predicted proteins | sample flu12Cox44000170_FD_204666 | JGI IMG/M metagenome (GOLD analysis project Ga0306920, IMG submission 204666) | Lab enrichment of tropical soil microbial communities from Luquillo Experimental Forest, Puerto Rico - flux4day.12C.oxic.44.000.170 (v2)... | ecosystem: Environmental > Terrestrial >... | reverse complement strand
CGATGGTTCTCGCCCGAGCCTTACGGACCGAAAGGCTCAGGCCAGCTCACTGTATGACGCTTCTTGCCGGGCCCGTGAGCAAAGCCCGGGGAAGCGTGCGCTTAATTAATTAAGCAGCAAGTGCCAAGTTGTTGTTGGCAGTTCTAGTTTCCAGCCAATTACGGGCGGTTGGCCCCCGGCATGCCTCCGGGACGCGACAGCTTCCGTCGAAACCGTGTCGCCCCCTGACCTGTTATTTTACCACGCCACGGCCTCTGCTCTTCAGCGCTCACCCTCTGCCGCCTTGAGTCGAGCCCCAGTCCTCACCGTCGGCGAAACGGACAATTTCGCCCAGCAGGGTGGAATCATCGGGTTCTCCTTGCAGGAAAGCAAAGTCCGCTTCGTCTCGAGCTTGCCACGATCGCGCAGAATGTCTCCTCCGAAAAAGATTATTATTCACTGCGCGCTCCCCCTTGGCCGCCGAGACGAAATCGGTACGTTGATCTTTTCTTTCAACGACATGCTGGACGAAATTCAGCAGCGCGATGCCGCCCTCCAGCACGCCAAAGACGATCTCGAAGATCGTGTCTAGGAACGCACGCAAGAGCTTCAGAACGAAGTTCGCGAGCGCAAGCAAGCCGAAGGTGAAATGCGTCTTGCGAAGGAAGCCGCCGAGATCGCCAACCGCACCAAAAGTGAAGTCCTCGACGTCCTGGCTCGCAAGTCTTTCGATCTTGCCCTGATGAATGTGCAGATGCCCGAAATGGACGGACTGACCGCCATCACTTTGCTCCGCGAACGGGAGCACGGCGGTCTTCATCACCAGAACGTTATCGCCTTGAGCGCCCACGCTATGAAGGGCGACGAGGAACGCTGCGTGGCGGCCGGAATGGATGGCTTTCTCACCAAACCCATCCGGCCGCAGGAATGGGACGCGGTCCTGGCGCGTTGCCTAGCCACCCGCAAAGACCCTTCATCCCCGGCTCCCCACATGGGAGCCAGTCGTCTCTTAAACTCCCTAGGAACCTCGGTGGGCGTACCATCCACCCTGTCCTCAATTAGTTACGTCCCACCCTCTCCTCTAAGCAACAATTGGTCACACGCACTTTCCGTCCCCGTTGACTCCCCACGTCCTTCCTTCCAAAATGAACAATCGGGAGAATTTTCGTCGAGTTTCGCCGAAAATGACCATGTCACCAGAACCCAATGCCGTTGAACAAGCCGTCGCGCGCGCCGTCCGCGACAACCTCGAGCGCATCCAGCGCACCACCGAGGAGCTCAACCAGGCCATTAACGATGTCGTTGCTGCCTGCTCCAGTTCCCGCCCCACAAACTCCTTGCCTCCCATGCTCCGCGCACAAACTTCGGCCGCGGCCCTATCGGCTTCCCTGGAAGTTCTTTCCCGCTTCATTGCCGTTTCTTTGCAGCCCGGTCCGCGCAGCCTGCCCCTCGAGGAACGGATTACCCAGGCCATCGGCATCGTCGCGCCCGAAGCTCCCCCCGCGCCACACCGCCCCACACCCAGTGTTCCCCAACCGCGCGCAGCCGCACCGGCTCCGGCAGCACCTGTGGAGCCACTGGCCTTTGACCTTGAGCCCAGCGCCGATACGTCGGCTCCTGTAGAATTGGAATCTGCGGAAGCCCCGGTTGGCGCGGACGAAGAATTCGACATCAACCAGTTGACTTCTGAGGAACAAGAACTTCATCGCCGCGCAAATCGTGTGGCTAAAGTTTCGATGCAGGATATTAAAATGTTGCGGCCGGAACTTGTGAGGCAAGGCCGCGAAAATAAGGATCTCTGCATCCGATTGAAAGACGACATTGAGAAAGCTCATCGAGAATACGACCGCAGATTCAAACCCATCATGGACCACCCGGTGGACTACTTCTATCGGTGGATGGTGGAAATCCTCGCCGACGGAGACGCCTCGCTGCTCGGCGATTATCCGTACGCCACGGCCGACAAGTCGCGTTAGCGCAAATAAGGCGCGCGCGATTGTCCCCCGCACTTTGGCCTTTGCACTGAGCCTGTGCCTGGCGTTTGGCAGCGTCAACGCTTTCGCGCAAGCCCCAAAGCACAAAAAGAAAAAACCCGCCAAACCAAGATCTCCCGCCTGCCGCGCGGGCTGCAAGCCGGACACCACCGATCCATCGCTCTACTCGGCCACTCCCGAGGACACTGCCGCGCAAAAAGATCTCGCTCTCCTTGCCCGTGACTTGCATCACGAGACGCCGGGCGCGTACGACAAGCTCGCGGCCTTCGCCAATACGAATTCCACGAGCGTTTGGGGAGAGCGTGCTGCTCTCGCTCTCGCTTACGACGACTATGGTAAGGCCCGGCAACAGCAAGCGTTAGCCTGGTCGCAGAAAGCCAAAGGCGACGCCCTGCTCCGCGAATACACCCTCTTCTGGACTGCGCAAGTGGAACACGCGCTGGCTAGGAACCGCGAAGCGATCCAAGACTTTACGACGCTTTTGAACGACTATCCGAACACGGCAATCAAGGAACAAGTGCTCGCCGCATATGTTCCCGTCACCGTTGAAGTTGGCAAGCCCCAGGAAGGCTTGGAAGCTCTGGCCTCTTACGCCGGCGTGAACTCCAAACCCGCGCTTCTTCTCGCCCGGGCTCGCGCTTACGAATCGGCGCGCAAACTCGTCCCCGCTACCAAGGATTTTCAGACCATTTTCTACAAATACCCTCTGAGCGACGAAGCGAAGGACGCAGGTTCGGCGCTCCCGAAACTCAACAAGGAACTCCACGGCGAATTCCCTTATGCCACGGCAGAGTTGCAGGATCAGCGCGCCGAGGCCTTGTACGACGGCCACAAGTGGAAAGAAGCGCGCGCTGAGTACGAAAAGCTTGCTTCCATGCTGAAGGATCCTGCGAATCCCATGCGCCAGCGAGCCCTGGTTCGTGCCGCCGAATGTCGCCAGCATCCCAAGCCCGCTCCAAGATTATTCACGGCTCTCAATGTGAGCGATCCGGAAGTGGATGCCGAACGCTTGTTCGCACTCTCACAAGCACAACGCTCCGAGAAAAATGAAGTTGAGATGCTCACCGCCGTTGAGAAATCAGCGGAAAAATATCCGCAGAGCCGCTGGACCGAAGAAGCATTGATGGCCGCCGGAAATTATTATTGGGTACAGCTGGATCGCTCCAAGGCCGTCGGCTACTACCAGCGTGTCCTCGACGCCGATCCAGCGGGCAAGAACGCCTACAACGCGGAGTGGCGCATTGCCTGGGTTGCCTATCTCGATCATCAGCCCTACGCCGATGAAAAAATCTCCATCTTTCTTCGCAAGTATCCCGTGTCCGGTGGCGCCGTCAACGCGCTCTATTGGCTCGGGCGCAACGCTGAACGCAGCGGCAACCCCGCCCACGCTCGTGCGTACTACAAGAAAGCAACCGACCGCTTCCCGACCACCTATTTTGGGGAACACGCCCTGCTGCGGCTCGATAAACTCGGTCCTGGAGAGGAAGACGCTCCCGATTTTCTGACGCAGATTCCGCCCCCGCCTCCTTTGCGTCCGTTTGACGAGCCGATTGCGCCGGCCGTCACGGATCGCTGGAATCGCGCGCAGGCCCTACGAACCATCGCTTTCGACGCCTCCGCTGAACTCGAATTGAAAGCCGCCTATGCGGGCACCGCTTCTCCGCGCTTCCTGGTGGAAGCCGCACAAGCTGCCTTCGATCAAGGCCACTTCGCCACCGGCATGGCCTATGGACGCCTCGCCGTTCCCAGCTTTGATTCGCGCAGCTTCAACGAAGTTCCCGTAAGTATCTGGAAGGTTCTTTTCCCGTTCCCTTACGAAGCCACCCTCCGCCGCGAAGCCGAGCGCAATGATTTCGATCCAATGTTCGCCGCCGGCCTCATCCGCCAGGAATCTACCTTCCAGGCAGACGCCGTCTCGCACGCTAACGCCATCGGCCTCATGCAGATTCTCCCCAAGACCGGCCGTCTGCTCGCAAAGCAGCGCAAGGTTCGCTACACCAACGCCTCTCTCTTTGACCCCAACGTCAACATCGAATTAGGCATGCTATACATCGCGGATCTCACGCGCTCGACCGGTGGCCCCGAATACGCCGCCGCCGCATACAATGCCGGCGAAGACCGCATCGTCCTGTGGAAGTCCGAGCGCAGCTACGAAGAAATTCCCGAACTCGTCGAATCCATCCCTTTCACCGAAACTCGCGAATACGTCCAGATCGTTCTGCGCAATACCGTCATGTACCGCATGATCTACGGCGAAACCGCAAAGACCACTGTCTCCGCCGCCACCCATTCCCGCTAGTGGCACAGGCACTCCTGCCTGTGCTCTTGGGTTTTCTTTCTTACGCCGCATCCCATCCCGACGCGTTTTCGGGATGGACGGTGGGTCTAACGCCACAAATTCTTCGTCTTGCCGCTTTTGGTCGTATCCAAAGAAACTGCTACGTTACAATCTATTCTCATGTCCACACCCGAAACCAACATGACCCAAATCGCCCGCCGCATGCTCTCCGCCAAGGCCGAACAATTCACCGAATCCGTCATCCGCGAGATGACCCGCCTTGCGCTCAAACACAAAGCCGTCAACCTTTCGCAGGGTTTTCCCGATTTTGCCGCTCCCGAGGAAATCAAGGAAGCCGCCCGCCAGGCTATCGCTGACGACATCAATCAATACGCCATCACCTGGGGTGCCAAGCCGCTGCGCGACGCCATCGTCGAAAAATTTGCGAGCACGCAGGGCATCACCGTCGATCCCGAACGCCAAATCACCATCTGCTGCGGCTCCACCGAAGCCATGATGTCCTCCATGATGGCCATCATCAATCCCGGCGATGAAATCGTCGTCTTTGAGCCCTTCTACGAAAATTACGGCCCCGACGCGATTCTTTCCGGCGCCACACCCCGCTTCGTTAAACTTCAGCCGCCCGAATGGACCTTCGACGAAAAGCAATTGGCCGCCGCATTTGGCCCGCGCACAAAGGCCATCATTCTTAACACGCCCAACAATCCCACTGGCAAAGTCTTCACCCGCGCCGAACTCGAATTTATTCGCGATCTCTGCGTCCGCTGGAACGCCTACTGCATCACCGACGAAATTTACGAGCACATCCTTTACGACGGCGCCGAGCACATCACCATGGCCAGCGCAGAAGGCATGCGAGACCGCACTATCGTCATCAGCGGCATATCCAAGACCTACAGCGTCACCGGCTGGCGCGTCGGCTGGGCCATTGCTCCTCCTGACACTACCCAAGCCATTCGCAAAGTGCACGATTTCCTGACTGTCGGCGCCGCCGCGCCCCTCCAGCAGGCTGGTGCGCTTGCCCTCAAATCCCCGCAATCGTATTACGACAAGCTCGCAGCCAACTACGCCGCGAAGCGTGAGCGCCTTCTCAAAATCCTCACCGCTTCCGGCTTCACCGTCTACAAACCTCGAGGCGCCTACTACATCATGACGGACATCTCCCGCTTCCAATTCGACGAAAAAAAATATCCCGCCGATTCCCGCGATGTTTCCTTCGCCAAATACCTCGTCGAAACCATCGGCGTTGCCTGCGTCCCCGGCTCCAGCTTCTACAACGACGCCCGCGACGGCGCCTCGCAGGTCCGCTTCACCTTCTGCAAAAAGGAAGAAACCCTTGCCGCCGCCGAAGCCCGCCTCGCTAATTTGCACACCTAGCGGGCTGCTGATTAGCAATGTCATTCTGAGGGCATTCGCAGAGGATGCCCGAAGAATCTCAAATTCGGCGATTTTCATCACTGCCCGTTTGGAATACCATGTCTAGGTCAGTCAAATCGATTCCGTACCACGAAGAATCGCTTTAGACAAAGAAGAATCCCACCATGTCCCTCGAACTCTCTCTCATCCCTGCCGAAACCAAACTCGAATCCAACGCCGACGGCCAATCCTTCGACATCTCTCAAGCCGCTTCTCGCACATTTCTTTGCGAACTGACCGTCACCGAACAAATCGAACAGGAATCCCTCGACGTGTCCATCTGGGGCTCCGCCGATGGACAAGACTACGGCAAGCGGCCGCTCCTCAAACTTCCCCAGCAGTTCTACTGCGGCACGACCAGAATGGTTCTCGATCTTGTCTTCCGCCCCGAAATCCGTCTTCTCCGTGCTCACTGGGAAATCAATCGCTGGGGCCGCGTTTCACCATTACCCATGTTTGTCGCCGGACTCAGTTTGGCCGAAATTCCTCCCATGTCCGCAGGCACGCCCGCCAAGCGCGCCGTACCAGCAACCACTTAAAGGGAAACCCAACTGTCATCCATAGGGACGCATCTTTTGCGCCATAAGGATCTGAACTAGGATGCGGGATAATGAAGGAAGGTAGGTAATCAAAGTTAAGTCTTTTCTGTTTATAGAGTTAAAGGGGTAGAAGACTATTGGTCGGTTGCCCTGTGGTGGTTAGTCTCCTACCCCGCGAGTGGTCTTGCTCCTATAGACGAAACCTTCCCCCCAAATGTTTCTCCGCTCTTGCATCTTTTCTTGGATTATTACAAACTATTGACAAGCCCTACCGGACCCAACCCCAATCCCTTCAATCAATCCCGGGACTCGGTAACTCACCCGACTTCGATCGTATCCAAATATCTCGCCACCGCTGACTTCCACCGGAATTTTTGCGTAATCGCCTGTTGCAATGCCTGCGCTGCCGCCGGCTCTCCATGCGTCAGATATACCTGCTTCGGCGGCACTTGTAAGCCCGTCAGCCAGCGCAGCAATTCGCTTTTTCCCGCATGTGCGGAAAGCTGCCCCATCTCCACGATCTCCGCCAGCACGGGCACCGGCTGCCCAAATAAGTTGAGCGATTTCGCACCCTCTTGCAGCGCCCGCCCGCGCGTGCCCTCTGCTTGAAATCCTCCCAGAATCACGCAATTCCGTGTGTCGCCCAGCCGCTGCGCCAGGTGGTGCAGCACGCGCCCCCCCGTCACCATCCCGCTAGCCGAGACAATGATGCACGGCGTCTTCACGTTGTTGATCTGCTTCGATTCCTCTGCGCTTCGCGTCAGATGAAACTCATGCACGCTCAGCGGGTCGCCCGCATTCTGCTCATCCCTTCCGAATTGCACATCGTGGTCTTCCTTGTGCTTCAGATACAAATCCGTCGCGCTCAAGGCCATCGGGCTGTCCACGTATACGGGCAAACTCGGAATCCGCTGCAGATTTTCCAATTGCCGCAGGTAGTACATGAAAGTCTGCGTCCGCCCGATCGCAAACGCCGGGATAACGACGGAACCACCCCGCTTCGCCACCCGATTCACGATGTCCTCAAGAATGCCCATCGGATCGCCCGGTTCATGATCCCGGTCGCCATAGGTAGATTCGCACAAAAGAAGATCGATCTGTTTCGTCGCCGGCGTCGTTGGATCGTTCAGGATCGGCTGGTCATATCGTCCGATATCTCCCGAAAAAATAATCACCGACTTTTTTCCGTTTTCCGTGATCGTTAGTTCCAGGCTCGACGAACCCAGAATGTGTCCTGCGTCGTAGGACTCCACATGAAATTCCGGAGAAATGTCGAAGCCGCCCCGCCGCGGCATCGGCTTGAGCAGTTGCAGCATCGGGTCCACGTCTTCCGATGTGTAAAGCGTGCGCGGCTCCGGGTGCTCGCTCCATTTGTGCTTGATCGCATTCGCTGTCTCTTCTTCTTGCAGGTGCCCGGAATCCTTTACCAGCAGCTCCGTTAGCTCGATCGTTGCCGGATTCGCAAAAATCGGTCTGCGAAATCCGTCGCGCACCAACACCGGTAGCCAACCGGTATGGTCCAGGTGCGCATGCGTCAAAATCCCATAGTCAATCGTCTTTAGATCTACGGGCAGCGGATGCCAGTTTCTTTCTTTCAGATCCTCCGTTCCCTGGAAGAGCCCGCAATCCACCAGCAATTTCTTGCCGGCCGCCTCTACCAGATATTTCGATCCCGTCACGCAACCTGCTGCGCCCAAAAACGTCAGTTTCGCCATGGTCTCAGCATTTTACTGGAACCCGCCCGCCGCGCCATGTAAATCCTGTGACTCTCCCCCACGAATCTCTTGAGGCGGATACCGCAAGCCAATGACGTGAGTTGTGGTAGAATTTCTATAGTTCTTCCTGTGGGGCCGTGGCGCAGTTGGGAGCGCGCCTCGATGGCATCGAGGAGGTCGTGGGTTCGAATCCCATCGGCTCCACCAATTAACTTATTATTTAGTTCACTGATCCCTTAATTTTCGGTCCACAACGGTCCAAAAAATGCGGCCGCTCTTTCGACTGCTTCCCTATGTGAGCTGTCAATCAAATGTGCGTAGTGGTCTAGGGTAACGCGAGAATCCGCATGGCGGAGCTGTATTTGCGCGACCTTCGGACGTCAGGCATGTACCTGACGCATGGGCTTCCTTTCCATCACGACAATCGCGCTGCACCAGGCTCCATTGTCACTTCTTTGCGTGAATCGCACCGGGCCGAGAATATGGCCGCACTTGTCACATGCTTCGTTTACGTAGCACCCATGCTTTTTCAGCAGCGTATAGCTCTGCTCGATGGTGAGCCGCATCAGAGCAAGCCCCTGTTTGGCAGAATTTGTTTCTGTTCTTCGATGGAGAGCGGACCTGAAAGACTAATTTCACGCTTCACGCACTGAAGCGCTTTATTCGAGGTGACTTCACCTACTGAAGAGAGGTTTAGACCTTCACAGGTAGGTTTGCTCTTAACCTGGGGGGCGAGTGGAGGAGCTTGCTCCGCAACGAGCCCCGCGAACAAAAAGACTTTTTCTTGAAGTTCGGGAGTTGGGTGAGCGCGGAGCGCGAGGGAAGAGGCCTCCTCTTCCCTATCCCCAGTTCGTGTAGAAGACTGTCGAGGATGCCACTGCTGCCGGGCCTGTCGCAACTCAGCGCGGTACTGTCGCTCAAGAGAAATTTCGGCTCGCGCTCTTACAGTTGCAGGCATCAAGGAACTTGGGATCATCTTCGAGAGTTACTCGGTAGGCGTTGCACTCCCGCGTCGCGCCGATTCTCGCGCCTTGGTGAATCTGAATTGCATGGAGCCGAGCGAGCCTCTTCAGGCTCCTGGACACGGTTGCGCCGCTACCGACACCCGCGTAACGGCCCATAGCTTCGTAGCTCATTCTGGTGAGCCTAGAGTCGAGATCGCGAAAGATAGTAAGCACAACGAGGATGCTTCTCTCAGACGGGGAGAGTTGGCCAAACATCCCGGATCGTACGAGTACTTCAAGCTCCGAGCCGCTTACACCCGCACGGTAGGGCCGAATGGATTCGCCGCTGCGACGCCCGACAGGACGGCCTGCCTTAACGTTTGGGACTGGGAAGCGCTCGGCAATCCAACGTACAGCGTCGCCAAACAGAATACCGAGAACACCCATAACGAGGTCTATGTTCGAATGCCCTCCGCTGGAAGGAGTCACCATTGCAGTGCTGCGGAAATTGGTCGTCGGACAGCAATTACTACTATTTCCAGAGGGCGCGCGGAAATGCCGAAGACATCTGCCGGAGCGTCGTTCCATCTTTCGCCGACCCGCCAAGGGCCCGTCGCGCTTGACATCAGGGCCGCTTCGTTTCAGTTCTCCCGTCCCCAGCTTTGACGGCAAGAGGCTGTTCGTCCTGGGGGAGGAGCTTCGCGTTGAGCTATTGCGCTATGACCTGCAAGCTCGGCGATTCGATTCTTATCTCCCGGGTCTCTCCGCGGGCCCAGTCGATTTTTCGTTCGATCGGAAGTGGATCGCCTATGTTTCCTACCCGGACATGACCCTATGGCGGAGTCGAGTGGATGGAAGCGACAAGATGCAGCTCACGTTTCCACCAGTGCGAGCGTATGAACCGCGCTGGTCACCTGACGGTTCCCAGATTGTGTTTGTGGATGTGCAGTTCGGCCGTCCCTGGACAGTCTGGTTAGTTTCTCCGGCGGGGGGCACACCGGAACTGCTTGCGTCGGGCAACACCAAGAAAACAGATCCAACCTGGATGCCCGACGGGGAATCCATTGTTTTCGGAGAACCCACCTCAAACGACAATGTCGCGATTTATCGTATTGATTTGAAAACCAAGAAAGTCTCCTCCGTTCCCGATTCCGATGGGCTTTCCTCGCCCAGAGTGTCGCCGGACGGACACTATATCTCCGCCCTCACACGCGATGCGACGAAACTGATGCTGTTCGATACAAGCACGAATCGTTGGTCGAGTTTGGTAGAGGGGCAACAGATCGGTTACAACGAATGGTCGCATGACGGAAAATATGTCTACATGCGTGAAAATTGGGGCGGAGCAGGGGAACTGGTTCGCGTGAGAATAAAAGATCGTGTGTTGGAACGCCTTCTAAGCCTCAAGGATTTTCCTCAGCTTCCCGACATTTTCGCTGCCTGGATAGGACTGACTCCGGATGACGCGCCGCTCTTGATGCGTGATCTCAGCTTCCAGGAGATTTATGCGCTCGACCTGCAGTTTCACTGAGAGTTTCGAAACTCCGTCATGACACCAGTTGCGGTCGCGCTCGGATTGGCGTCCAGCCTTGCAACCACGTGGGGGTAAAACGACGGCGCTAAACTAGTGCCGTTTGCGACTACCTTACGGAACCCTCGGCCAGCTCACACGACCCGGCCAACAGCATAGACCGTACCAACACTCACGCCCAACTCGCGGGCGATCTTTGGCCACGACAGGCCGGAGGCGCGCAGCCGGATTACTCTAGTGGCATCCACAGCAACTCGCGGCCTTCCTAGCTTGCGGCCCTTCGCCTTAGCGTTTCGCAATCCTGCCCGGACGCGCTCGGCAATGAGGCTACGCTCCAACTCGGCCACGGCTCCCAGGACGGTGAAAACCATCCGGCCTGCTGGTGTAGCCGTGTCGAGGGATTCTGAGATGCTGACGAACTCGATTCCGAGAACGCGGAAAGTATCGAGCGCACGCAACAGGTGACTGACACTCCGGGCGAAGCGGTCAAACTTCCAAACCGCTACCACGTCAAACCGGCGCTCATGTGCGTCTGCCATCATCCGGTCTAACTGGGGCCGCTTGTATTTTGCCCCTGATCCACGGCGCTCGCAGTACTCGCGCAACTCGCGGAGTTGCATTTTCCGGAGATTGGCCGTTGCCAAGAGTAGAGACGCGCGCGTAGATCGCCGCCTTTGTGTAGTCATGACCGGCGCCCCTTCGGTTTTGGGCCGGGCTTCTGTGCGGCCTTGATCTTGCGGCCTTTCGCAATATCGGTGTCCGTCCATGCCCATAGCGTACGCTTGGCTACAGGGATCGCTACGGATGGGCGGATCTTTCCGTCCCGTAGCCAGCGGTGTAGCGTGATGAACGAAACTCCGATTTTTTTGGCAGCCTGCGGTGTGCCGTACGTTTTGTTGTTCATCTGTGGTACCTTTCCGGCCTCACGCGGCCCGCAATTCCGTTTCTAAAGTCATGAGTGCGTCCCCCACGTTATTGCGGGAGTTTTTGGAGATGCGTTCCATGTCTGGCGTCTCTTCGGCCTTGCCCCCCTCGGATTGCCAGATTTGACGTAGTAGTCCCGCAATCGCGGACGCCATGCCGTAGCTGGAAAACTCAACCTGTCGCGTGCGGGAAAGAAAACGACACTCTAAACCGTCAAGACTGTTCGCAGTGAAGATGAAAACGGTGCTCGGGGGAAAGGCCGTGCTGTCGAGCTTGGAGAGCAACGCGAGTTGTGCTGCTGGCGTCATGGCGTCTGCCTCATCCACCAAAACGAGAAGCAATCGCCCCGGGGCCATGGGTAGGTAGTGGCACATGCGGATTACTTCCTCGATGTTGGCCGCGTTGCACTTTTGCGAAGGGATGTGATGCGGCTCCGCACCGATCTCTTCGGCCAGAGCCATTGACGTTTTGCCTACCCCGGAATTGCCGTAGAAAATCCACGCGGACGGGTAGGGACTGGCCGCAAACCTCTCCAGAATCTTCTTTGGCTTCTCAAGGCCAACAAACTCAACGATACGATGCGGACGATATTTCTCACTCAAACTCACTGGAAAATTGAATGCAGATTGCGGGAAACTCAGGTTAGCTTCCATTGTGGGTTCCTCACTTTGGGAGTTAGGCTCTGTCAGCCGTTGACGCGGGTGGCAGAGCCGCTTTTAATTATGCACATTCAATTATCATATCTCGGAACACTGTGTCAAGAACAATCCGCATGAGAACGAAAAATAGTTGGAGAGAGGATTGCTCCCGCACGAAACCTGGTGGAATTGGACAGCGATTTTCTCCTGATTTTACATGGTTTTTCACGTGCTTGTGATTCGCCTGCCTTGAGAAAAATTAGCGCCCTTTGCAGGGAGCCCCAAGCGAGAAAGAGCGAACCCGCGTCGAGGAAAAAGAGCGAAGGCGATCACGAGATCGGTCGCAGATGATAAGCCATTATTGCGGAAGGCCCATGCGCTCGAGCAGGTCGGCGTAGCGGGGGTCGGAGCGTAAAGAATCGAAAAGAGGAAACGGTTTGATGCTTACCAGAAATCCGCTCTTTTCTTTGTAAGCTTTTTCCAACCAGGCAAACGCCTGATCCTTTTCACCGAGAAGGGCATGGAGAGCCGCGATCACTGCCGGATCCACATAGGTTCGCTTGGCCTGCTCTTCCATGAATGCAACTACTTGCTTCAGGGCGCCACGATGCCCGGACTTAGGATATTCCCGCTTGGCAGCTTCCACGAGCGACAGCTCATTCGAATCGTTCGCGAGCCGGGCACCCTTTTCCCATTCCTCCAGCCAAAGATCATATTTGCCTGTTATGGTGTAGGCTCGAGAGAGGTCGATGTGGGCACTGGGAAAGGCAGGGTCGATTTCCAACGCTTTTTTCAACTGCTCGATGCCCCGGTCGTATTGCCTTACGTAAATGTATTGGGTCCCCAAATTATCAAGCGCATTCAGATTTAGAGGGTCTAGCTCGACAGCGCGCTGGACTTGCAAGAGCGCCTGCTCCTGATTTCCTAAATACGAAATATGGAAGGAATAAAAGACGTGTGCACGGGAGTTGTTCGGGTCCAGTTCCAGGGCGCGCTGAAATTCGCGCTCCGCGGCGGCCCAATTCCAGTCGCCGTCGTAAACGGAGGCAAGCACGGCATGGGCTTCGGAAAGGGTGTCGTCGATGGCGAGCGCCTTTTTGGCATTGACTCTGGCCTTGGGCATGGTTTCGGTGATAGGGACCTGGGCGTAGTCGGCGACCACGGCGTAAAATTCCGCAAGGCCAAGGTAGGCAAGGGAGTAGTTGGGGTCCTTGTCGATAGCCTCTTGGAAGAAGTCCCGCCCTTTGTTCAATGAGTCGAGCGTGCGTTTATCCCAATAGTAGCGGCCCTTCAGGTAGAGCTGGTAAGCCTCAGGGTCGGACGTTCCGCTGTTGCTGACTTTCGTCTTTTGCGCGCCAGTGAGGTGCTCCCGCAAACGCGAAGAGATTTCCCCGGCGATTTCACGCTGCACCACAAGCGCATCGGAGAGCTTCCGGTCGTACTGATCGCTCCACAGGCTGCGATTGGCGCGCGTGTCTGTGAGTTCCGCGCTCACCAGAAGAGAATCTCCGCGTTGGGTAACTCGTCCTGTTACAACGGCAGCCACTTTGAGTTCGCTCGCTGCCTTCTGCAGGTCCACGTCCTTGGCCTTGTAATGGAAAACGGAGCTGCGCGGCCGCACGGCCAAGTTGGGAAGCTGTGACAGGCTGCTGATGAGGCTTTCGGTGAGGCCATCGCTCAGATACTCAGTGTTCGGGTCCGCGGTAACGTTTACAAACGGAAGAACCGCGAGCGAATCAATCGAAGAACCCGAGCCTTGGACGAGCCAATGGTAAGCGTTATAACCCAGCCCTGCGATGATAATCAATGCGACGATAGCAACGGCAACAGTTGCTTTCTTGTGACGGGCGAGCAAACGGACGACGATTTGCTTGTCTGTGCTGGAAGCGGAGGAGGGTCCCGAAACGCTGCTCGAAGCGATGGAAGAAGGGGCTGCGGCCGTTGCGGCCTCCTCCGGCAGGAGTTCCGGGGAAGAAATTGCAGAGCGGCTGGAATCGGTGTCGCGCTTCAAGCGCTGCAGCTCCGCGCGCATTTCCGAGGCGTGCTGATAGCGCAGACTACGGTCCTTTTCGAGCGCACGGTTGAGAATCTCTTCGAGCCGCCGGGGCAAATCCGGATTTATGCGTATCGGGGCGACCGGCGCCTTTTGCAGGATGGAATGAAAGAGCGCGGCTGACGACTCACCGCGAAAGGGAAGTGTACCGGTGGCCATTTCGTACAAAACAGTCCCAAACGAGAAAAGATCCGTGCGCGAATCGAGTTCTTTACCCAAAGCCTGTTCAGGGGACATGTAGGCAACCGTCCCGAGGGCTGTCCCCGGGCTGGTCAGGTGCTCGGTCGGCTCCATGGTGGCCTGCGATGAGGCATTGGATTCTGCTGCGGCCCTCTCCAAAGTGACTTTGGCGAGTCCAAAATCCAAAATCTTGGCGTGGCCGCGCTTTGTCATGAAGATATTCGCGGGTTTGATGTCGCGATGAATGATTCCCTCGGCGTGCGCGGCGTCCAGCGCTTCCGCGATTCCGATGCCTAAGGAAAGCAGCGTCTCTAACTCCATAGGCCGGCCGGCAATACGGTGCTTCAGCGTTGCGCCGTCCAGAAACTCCATCACGATGAAGGATCTTCCTTCGTGGCTGCTAATTTCGTGGATCGTGCAGATGTTGGGGTGATTCAGCGCGGAAGCGGCACGTGCTTCCCGGCGAAAACGCTCAAGGGACTGCGGATTTTTTTCAAGATCTTCCGGCAGGAATTTCAAGGCCACAAAGCGTCCCAGCGAAGTGTCCTCCGCTTTGTAGACGACGCCCATGCCGCCACCACCGAGTTTTTCGAGGATCCGGTAGTGAGAAATGGTCTGCCCGATGAGCGCGTCGGGGCCCGTCATGTCGCCGACATCTTAGGCTGCGACGTCGGGCAAGTCAACGAAACTGCCGAAACTGCTGAAACTGCTGGTGAAACTGCCTGGTGTGCGCGTCGAATCGTTGGGCGGAAGAAATCCAGCGCCCTCCGGGGGTTCGAATTGGAAGTACACCAAATTGTGCAAATACGGTGAGAGGAGGGCAGTTTCGCTCTAGCCTATCCTCTATCCCGCCAAATGGTTGAGAGCTTGAAAGACGGATCCTCATGGCTGGTCATCACACCTGTTCTTTGCATTTTGCGTCGTATAGACTCAACCGTGTTCCCTCATCATGCGCTTAATGTACGCAATGACCGCTGGAGTTCTCAGCGAAATTTCGCCGCTAAATGGGGCCAGTATAAGCACGCCAGACGAGCAAGCTCTGTACGAGAGGAGAAAACACGTGGCGCTCAGGAATATGGGGCGGCGAGGTGGCAAACGCAGCGTCATTCACAAGATGCAAGACGGTAGTTTCGGCCGGCACATGTACTGGGTGACAATTCGGTCTTCTGCAGCGAGAAAGCGAAAGGCACTTGCAAAAAAAGCGGCAAGACCATTCGTTTTGAAAGGTAATTATCGTTGCCCGCGCTGCCACCACTACTGGAGAGGGAAGAAAACAAACGATCCAAAGTAATGCCCCAAGTGCAGTCTTCGCCTGGCGTCATCTTGGGTCAGACAGCTTAAGCAAGCCAACCTCCGTATGTATCCCGATGAAATAGTGCAAAGCGAGGGGAAAACAAGGGGCAAAATACGTCTCCCTGGACCACTCTCCGCTGTTCCTGTTGAGACCCCTCGTGAGCGAAGCATGGACAATGTAGAGAAAGAAAGTAAGCGGGATGTTTTTTGTACTGAAAAGCGAGGAGCGAGGATTAATAGATCGTGATTCTTAGAGTCTTGCAAAGCATGAGCTCAATATGCGTATGCGCAGGAGGCGCTGCCGCAGCAATGTTCTTGTGTGTTCTTCTTTCACCTCAATTGCGCGCACAGACCTATCCATCGTGGCCACAATTGAAGTTGACAGCATGTCCAGTGATCTCGGCACCGAGCCGCGAATCAGCGAACGTGGAAACAAGGTCTGGCAGAGCAGACTGACTTTGAGGCCATCTCGAAAGTGCAGGGCCGTAAGCAGGCGGGAATGTGCTCCCGCATCCTCCACCAGATTGCCGAGGTGGAACATGAACGAAGAACTCCTAGCAATGGCAGAAACGTGGCGTAAGACCGCAATGGAAAGGCTGCAAAAGTGTGAACCCGCAAGCCGCTCAGCAATGGCAAACGCGATGTTGCTCGCTTGCGCCGAAATGTTGGAATGGAGATTAAGACGAGCCACGATAATATCCGCGCATGATAGGCGCCCATAAGGTTGGTGATCGCCTGAGAGTTTCACTATCAGGTGGCAGAATCGTCGAGGCAACGGTTAAAGCAATCCATGAGACGATGGAAGGCTTGCGGTTGCAGGTGTCATTCGGTGATGAGACGGCGCTGATTTATCTGTGGCAGTCGTCGAGAAGATTCGATAGGGGCTTGCAACCTAGTGTACCCCCACTATTTCCGGTCGGTTGGGAAGAGAAAGCGATACTCCCGGAAATTTCAGCGAATGGCTGTCGCACGCACGTACATCCAATCCACAACCACGTTCCACTAGGGTTTGCATGGCACCTCCTTGGCGGAGGCCATTGCTGCGCCGCAGGTCTGTTACAGACACTGCTCTGTGTCCTTCCCGTTCCCGGGTGCGACAAAAGGTGATACCTTTACCGGGCGGGTCAGTCTTTATAGCGGGATCTGTGTCATCACAGGGAGAATTCCGACCTCCCAGCAATCGCCTTCCAACGATGCTTGTACCATAGACTGACCCGTCTCTCGATGCTGCCCTGAACCACATTTTCATGCTAGGTGATGCGCCGACGGCGCATGAGGTCTTGGGACCGCACTGATGTCGGAGCATTAAAACTGGCTGTCTTTCCACAGGCAGCCTGGCCTCTGCAGCTCGCTTCCTTGCTTCTAACCGTAATATTATGGATAACTTGCACTGGCTAGCTCCCTGTGACCCAGGTCACTTTCTTTTTCCACTCACAGCCCGTATCTTAGAGGTAGACAAATTCATCGGCCATTTTGTATGCTCCGCAGTCCAAAGCCCCGCTGAACCTGTCGAAGGAGTTGTCCTGATGTCCGCCGAAACCGTCAGTCAGAATTTTCGTGGAGTCCTGTGCCGCCGGTGTGGAAAGCCCGTCCGCGTGCCTTCTCTTGTCATGAAGCATGATAGCGAGTGTCGGGGGCAGCATGATTCCGGCGATACGCACTACCATCTCATCTCGCGCGTTTTTGTTTTGCGCTGCCGCTCCTGTGAGAAGGAATCCATTTACGCCATCAATCAAATCGTGGATTGCACCTTCGTGGCTCCCGCGCCTGCAGCTAACCACGCCGCGGTTTAATCGGCAAGCGCAGCGCCCCTGTGCCTGAATTTCGGAGCAAACCCATTCGCAAGGGGACACTTCCTAGTTTGGTTTTCAGTTTGGCTTTTCCCTATACGAGCAACGTTTTTCGATACCCTCTTGCCCGACCCGCCAATTTTATGCGTTCGAGCGGTTCACTTCCACCGAACATTGGGCGTGCATCGCAATCGACTCGCTGACGCTTCCCAGAACGATGCGATCAAGTCCCCGCCGCCCGTGCGAACCCACTACGATCAGATCTGCGCTCCAGGCATCTGCGGCTTCTAGGATTGCCCGTGCCGGGGCATCTCCCGCAGGCGTTATTACACTTGTTACTCGCAATCCCGCCTTTATCAGAAACTCCGCCGCCTTCGCCGCCGCTTCCTTGGCGTGGCCCTCGGTGCTTTTCGCCAGTTCCGCCACCTGCTCCGTCGAATAGTACGGGAAGTCACCGGCCAGCACTGGCAGTTCGGGGACTGCGATTAGCCTGAATTCCGATGCCGCTGGCCACGGTCGTTGGGCAACGGATTGCGCCGCGTGATTGGCGTAGTCCGACCCGTCCGTCGGAATCAGGATCCTCATTCCTTCAGCAAACCCACGCTGTTCCTTTCGCCTTTCTCTTACAATCTCCACGGAACACTTGGCATGCCGCAGCACAGCCTGAGCGGTACTCCCCATCAATAGTCGCACAAGCGCTCCCCGCCCGCGTGAACCAAGCACGATTAGGTCTGCGTTCCATTCGCTCGCTAGGCGAGGTATTCCGTGCCTCGGATTCTCCAACACCACGTCTATTTTCACTGCCAGGCCCGCTTGTTTCAGCGGCAGAACCGTTTCCTCTAAACTTTCTATTGCTTTTTTCTCGGTTTCCTTCAGTAGCAGGGGCGCGCGCGTAAAAAAGAAGGGATCCAGCGCCGTCAGTACCCAGAATTCCGACCTCGCCGGCCACGGGCGCGCGGACACCTCGTGCGTCACGGCGTTGGACGCATCAGACTCATCCGCAGCGAGCAGTACTTTCATCGTTATCCTCCGAACTCCCGCTTTCCTTCTGCAGCATACGCCTTGTAAAGACCCTTGTCTGTGACACCATACACGCATGAGCTCGGAATCTTCTTCAAAACAAGACGTGGAGGGCACACTCGCGAGGAAAGGGAAAGTGCCATCGCCTCAATATCCACGTGTTTTTAGGCGGGGGAGTTGAGAAAATGATCGATGCGGATATGCCTTCCATCGAGGAAGCGCGCCACCGCTTGATCGCGGAAATCCGTCAAGCCAGAGAAAATGGCGTTGCTGTGCTCAAAATCATTCATGAATATGGTTCGACGGGGAAGGGAGGCACCCTCGTGGAGCTCTGCGCACCTCGCTCCTCCACCGCAAAAAAGAAGGCCGCATCATCTTCGGCGAAAAATGGAGAGTCTTTGAAGACAACGCTCGCTACGCGATTAACCTTTGCCCGGAGCTTTGCAAGGGATCGCGACCTCAACCGCAGTAATCCGGGCATCAGTTTCGCCCTCCTGGTGTGAATGCATGAGCACCGCGCCGCTCACCGCTCCCTCGTCCGCATCCCTCTTCTTCCGCCGTGTCGTGCTCATCGCATTCGCAATATTCCTCGTGTTCTACCTGGGCGATCTTGGCTGGTTTCAGCTTCGCCTCCATTTTCCAGCGCTTGGCAGTTCAACAAGCTCCATCCATCGCATCCGCCTGTTCGCCATCCCCGGCAAGGCAAACAAAGTCGAATATCAGATTGACGCGCTACGCCCCGAGGAGGATGTCCCCTGTTCCCGCTCCCTCTTTCCTCACGGAGGCCTGCGCCCCTGCTGGTACCTCGCCCGCCACGCCAATGACCCCATCTCGATGTAATCTCGCTATATCTAAATAGATATAGATGAGTCTAGAGGAATCTAGAAATACCTTGCCTCGAAATGGACGCTCGCCGCTATGCAGAGCATGCTCGCAATTCTTTTCTCTTGTTCAGCCGCTTCGTTGGCTCGCGCGCCACACATCGGCGCCAAATCCGAAATCGATGCCTTCAATAAAAAATTCATCGACGCCCATCTCCGCATGGCCCATACTGCAATCCTCTCCTTCTGGGCCGATGATGGCGTCAGTCTGTTACCGGAGAGGGCCCCGCTGGTGGGGAAGAAGGCGATCGCCAAGTTTGTCGAAGAGATCATTGCCCAGATGCCTGGTTACAAGGTCACCACCCAGGAAATCGATTTCCAGAAGATTCAAATCACCGGCGATTAGGCTTACGAGTGGGGTCTCGAGCATCAGGTCGTGCAACCGCCCGACGGCAAGCCCCCCATCGACGGCCGTGGCAAAATTCTTCTCATCCTCCACAAGGATTCCTATGGTGCCTGGAAAATTCAGCAGGAAATGTGGAACTCCCTGCCGAAGCCTGAAACTCGCGGCGCCGGCGAAAACGCGACTCATGAATACCTCTGTTGGAGGGCACGGCTTTCAGCCGTGCCATAAAGCATCGCTACTTCAGCGGCTTTAGCCTCGAGGGTACTCCTGTTCCGGTGGCACCGGCATTCCTGGACAGACTGCCGCCTTTGCTCTCGGTGTCCTTCCTCACTATCTTGGCGAATTTCCCAGCCCTTGTTATGCTCCTTCCATTCTCTAAAACCAAAGGAATCCACGATGCACTTAAAAACGCTCCTCGTCTCGACCACATTGTTTTGCGCTTCGCTCAATTTATCTTTCTCCGCGGCAGCTCAGAGCAAAAAAGATGCGCCCAAGGACTCGCCTCGTCCCTCCTACGAATCTCCTCAGCCCGCCACTGAATCCCTCGATCTCTCCATGTACCAAAGCGTCCGCGAAGAAGCCATCGCCCACACGCACGTCATGGAATACGCTTCCGCTCTGATGGATGGCATCGGTCCTCGCCTCACCGGCTCTCCCAACCTCAAGCGCGCCAACGAGTGGACCCGTGACCAATTCACCGCCATGGGCTGTCGCTCGCAAATTCGCCGGTAGGGGCACGATACATCGCGCCCTCCTTGGGTTTTCCCTCACCAACTGGATCGCACTATGCCACTCACCACCCGCGTTTGGCGCACTAACGTCAACTGGCTCGACGCCAACCGCATCGGCATGACCTTCTCTTTTCTCTTTCGTCCCGCCGCGCTCACGTTTCTCGCCACGCTGCGCCGTCGCCGCACGAATTCGCTCTATCTCAACACTCTCTTTGGCGCTGCCGGCGGGTGTGCCTCTGGCGGTTTGCACCAACTGTATTGCTCCCATTGTGCGCGGCTTCTACGCCTCCGGCATGAGCGCCGAATCCGCCCTCGCCGCGATGTTCGCTTCTCTCGCGCTCATCGTTGTCGTCCTCGCCATGCTTCGCCCTTTTCCCCGCCATCTCCTGGAAGGTAGCCGTCGCAGCCTACGCCACCGGAGCAGCCTTCGTCGCTTTCGCTGGCCTCCTCACCCGAAACCTCGGCTGATCCTTCGTATAGGGGCCGCCTTCCGCGCGGTCCACTATTGGATTGTCTTCAGGTTACAATACTTTTTTTCAGTCGTGCCGTAAACGACGCGCAATCACCCGACTTCAGCCGCTGAGGGCTTCATTTCTCCCTGAACACACTTATACCCCGCGCCTCAAGCCGGCATCTTCGGTTTCTCTTTTAAGGTGGAAATTCCGCTGCGTCCGCGACCCGCCCGCTCGGCTAGAACTTCACTCCCCAGAACGACGCGTCCGCCGGGTCTACCGCAATCCCTACATCCCACGCCTCGTGCCCGCGCCACACCACTTGTCCTTCGATGCTCCGTCCATTTTCCGGATGGATCAGGCGCACACGCTGGTGCAGCGGCAAATCCGCTCCCACAATGGCCATGCAGCCCGATTGGCTCACGTCCACGGTAATCGCGTTAGCACGCAACCGCTTATTTCCTTTTTCCCATTCCGCCACGAAGCGCACGCTCGCCGCGCCTCGCTTGTGTGACCGCAATCTCTCCCAACGCTCTTCCAGTTCCCTCTTTGTTGGGATTGTTTTGAGGGTTTCTGTCGACATGAGCACCTCGCACCGGAGACTTCCAGGGGGGCCAAGGGGTCCTTTCAACGTAATACCGCGCCTTGCCGCCGTCAACAGTACTTTTTCCACAACCGCAACCTGTCCATCCGGGCCAGACACTCCTGTCTATACTCTTGGGTCCCTCTTTTCCTCTAACTCCGCTCAGCGCGAACAGGCAACTTCGCTGCATCCCAGGCCGCCATACCGCCGGCAATCTCGCTTACCCTCTCAAATCCCCGCTGTTGCAGCACGCTCGCACCAATCGACGATCGGTAGCCCCCCGCGCAGTAAAGCAGCAAGTGCCGATCCCTCGGCAGATCGTGGGCGCGCGCCTCCAGGTGATTCAAGGGGATGCTCAAGCTGCCATCAATAAACTTCTGCTGGCGCTCGCGCAGCGTCCGCACATCAATCACCACGGGTGGTTCCTGCGACGACAAAAGCTCCGCGGCCAGCGGCGCGCTCAAGCGTTCCGTGGTGGCAGTCAGATCTTGCCGCAACTCGAGTCCTCGCATCCCATCATTGAGGTAGCCCACCACGTTATCGAAGCCGATGCGCCCCAATCGCACCGCGGATTCATGCTCTCGCCCGGGGTTCGCGACAATCACAATCGAACGTTCACGGCTCAGCACCGTACCGGCCCACGTCGCATACTGCCCGCTCAGGCCGATGTTAACGCTCCCCGCAAGGTGCGCCGTCGCGAATTCCTCCGGCTCGCGCGTATCCAGAACTTGCGCGCCACCCGCCTGGAGCTCCAGCACCCGATCGAGCCCCAACGGTTTTAGTTCGCGTCCCAGCGCTTCATCGAGCGTCGGGCGCTCTTTGCTGTTTAGCACCGCGTCATACGTAAAATACGGCGGCGCCTCCGGCTGGTCCGCGGTCACCAGTTCGATGAACTCGTTCTTGCTCATTGGCTGCAGAGCGTAATTCACCCGCCGCTGCTCTCCCATCGTAGATACCGTTTCCTTGCTGATGGCCTTCCCGCAGAGCGATCCCGCGCCGTGCGCCGGATAGACCAGACTCGCGTCCGGCAAGGGAAGCAGCTTGGATTGCAAAGACTCGAAGAGCATGCTGCCCAGTTCTGCAGCGGACCAGCCCAACGCCACCCGAAGATCCGGCCGCCCGACGTCCCCGATAAACAGCGTATCTCCCGTCAAGACCGCGTGCGGCTCGCTGGGGCTTCGTTGGAGATCGTAGACAACAATCGAAATGGATTCCGGTGTGTGGCCCGGTGTTTGGAGCGCCTTCAACCGCACGCGTCCGAATTCCACCACGCTGCCGTCATCAAGCGGCGTAAAGCGGTATCCCGCCTGCGCCTTTGAGCCGAGGTAAATTGTGGCGCCCGCGCGGTCGCGCAGCTCCAGATGTCCCGCCACAAAATCGGCGTGCAGATGCGTTAGGAACACGTGCTTGATCTGCAGCCCGTGTTCGCTCGCAAACTCCAGATAACGGTCCACGTCGCGTTGCGGATCGACCACCGCCGCGGTGCGCGTCTCCTCGTCCCCGATAAGGTACGAAGCGTGAGCCAGGCAATTCAGATAGAACTGTTTGAGGATCACAAACAGATTCTCCCAATTCTTCTTGTTTTTCGCCAGTGGCAACACACCGCCCAAGAACACTTGTCCGCAACCAATCCGATTAGCACGTTTACCCGTTGAAACTGGAATCGTCGGAATAGAGGTTCCTAGGGTTATAATCACGCCACTTATGCCGCTCGCCCCAGGTACTCAGCTTGGCCCCTATGAAATTCTCGCGCCGCTCGGCTCCGGCGGTATGGGTGAAGTTTATCGCGCGCGCGACACACGGCTCGATCGCACCGTCGCCATCAAGATCCTTCCCGCTCATCTTTCGACCGATCCCGCCAGCAAGCTGCGCTTTGAACGCGAAGCCAAAACCGTTTCCACATTGAACCATCCGAACATCTGCTCGCTTTTCGATGTTGGCTCGCAGGACGGCATCGAGTTTCTCGTGATGGAATGCATCGAAGGAGAGAGCCTGGCGCAACGTCTCGCAAAAGGCGCGCTTCCCGTCGAGCAGGTCCTGAAAATCGGCATGGAAATTGCCGACGCTCTAGACAAAGCGCACCGCAGCGGCGTGGTCCACCGCGACCTCAAGCCCGGCAACATTATGATCACCAAAACGGGGGCCAAGCTTCTCGACTTTGGCCTCGCCAAACCCGCCATCTCCCCCATCAGTTCCGTCACGGTGACTGCCGTCGCGGCAAGTTCGCCAGTCACCGAACAGGGCATGCTGGTCGGCACGTTTCAATACATGTCACCGGAGCAGGTGGAAGGGAAAGAACTCGACGGGCGCAGCGACATTTTTTCCTTCGGTGCCGTGCTCTATGAAATGCTGACCGGGCAGCGCGCCTTTGAGGGCAAGAGCCAGCTTAGTGTGGCTTCCGCCATCCTGGAGAAAGAACCCGCCTCGATCACCTCGCAGAAGCCACTCACGCCGAGCAGTCTGGACCACGTCGTCTGCCGCTGCCTCGCCAAGGACCCCGACGACCGCTGGCAGTCCGCCCGCGACCTCGCGCTCGAACTTAAATCCATCTCGCCGTCGGACGCGTCTACATCGTCCAACGCCGCGGCTCTGCCTTCTTCTTCCCGAACCCGCCGCGAACTTCTCGCCTGGAGCCTCGCTGCCGCGCTCCTCGCTTCCTTCGCTGTCTGGCTCCTCCGCCCGAAAAGCGAATTCTCCGCACTGCCTACCTACTCCTCGATCGTTCCGCCCGCCGGCACGTCTTTTCAAGTCGAGGGCGATCAGGGCACGCCACCAGCTCTTTCGCCCGATGGCAGTGCTGTCGTTTTCGGCGCGGGAGACGAGCTTTGGTACCGCTCCCTTCGGGGCGGCACTGAACGCGCACTGCCTGGTGCGCACGGCGCAATGTTCCCCTTCTGGTCGCCCGACAGCTCCAGCATCGGCTTTTTCGCCGACTCTAAGCTAAAAACCATAGACATCAGTTCCGGCGTGGTCCGCACGTTGTGCGATGCCCCCGGGTCGCGCGGCGCAACTTGGGGAACCACCGGCATTATCCTCCTTTCTCCTGCAGTGCGCGACGTCCTCTACCAGATCCCCGCGGCCGGTGGCTCCCCAACTCCCGTCACCCATCTGGATCCGAAACTTCACACCACACACCGCTGGCCCTTCTTTCTTCCCGACGGCCAGCATTTTCTCTACCTCGCCACCAACCACTCTTATCCGCAAGCCGAACAAAACGGCGTCTACCTTGCTTCCCTGGATGGCAAAGTCAATCGCCTCCTGGTTTCTTCTCTCGCTGGAGCCGCTTACGCCCAGGGGAATCTGCTCTTCGTCAACCAATCCACGCTCTACGCGCAACCCCTCGACCTGAAGAAACTCGCCTTGACCGGAACTCCTGTGCCGCTCGGAGACGGGATCGTCGTTGATTTCGGTGTCTGGCACGCCACCTTCACTGCCTCTCAGACCAATGAATTGATTTATCAAACCGGTTCGGCCTCGGCGAAGTCCCGTCTGGAATGGGCTGATCGCCAGGGCAAACATCTAAGCTTTGCTAGCGACAAGGGCAGCTTCTTTGGAATGCGCCTCTCGCGTGATGGCCGGCGCTTCCTCGTCGCCACGGGTGACCCGAGCGCGGACCTGTGGGTTTTCGATTCCTCCGGTCCGAACAAAACCCGCCTCACTTTTGACAGCGCCGTTGTCTCCGAGGCGGTTTGGTCTCCAGACGATTCCCGCTTCGCCTTTACCCTCGGCCTCCCGAACAATCGCTTCAACCTGATCTCTAAACCATCCAGTGGCTCCGGCCTATCCACACTTCTCCAGGAAGCCGACGATAACGATTCCCCCACCGACTGGTCTCCCGACGGCCGCTACTTGCTCACCGAGCGCTTTCTTCATGGCGGAAGTGAAATCTGGTTGCACCCCCTCACTCCCGGCGAAGCCGCCCGGCCTCTCTTGACTTCCCTGGCCACCAAAGGCCTGCAATCCAGCGGACAATTCTCTCCCGACGGAAAGTTCGTGGCGTTCACCTTGTCGACCGCAGGCGGCCCTCAAGTTTTCATCCTCCCGTTTCCGAGTGGCAACGGCATGTGGCAAGTTTCTACCGAAGGTGGCCGCTGGCCTCGCTGGCGCCGTGATGGCAAGGAGCTCTATTTCCTTTCTCTACGCAATGCACTCACCGCCGTGGACATCCGTGAAAAGGGCGACGGCCTCGAAGTTGGCCAACCCGTACCGCTTTTTTCTTTTCGCCCTTCCCTCCGCACCTATCGCCTGGGCATGATTGATTACGACGTCAGTCTCGATGGCAAGCACTTCCTTCTCAATGTCACCGCGGATGAAAACACCCGCCCTCTCACCCTCCTCGTCAACTGGACGGCGGCGTTGAAGAAGAACTGACTCACTACTGCCTGAAATATGAGAGCCGCTTAATTCCTTCATCGGCAGCGTTCAAAAGGGGTCTGTAACCGGATTTGTTGCTCTCTGTTTGGTCCTATGCAGGCGAAATGGATCTTTATATACTCCGCTCCAACATCGCGGTTGTTCACATAGGCAGTCACGGAGGCCATTCCATGGGTTCGACTTCTTCCGCACGGCTGGTTTTTCTTGCCGTCGGTTCGCAGTTTGCGTTAGCGCCGTCGTGGCGGTTCGCGAATCGCGCACAATCTGCCGTTGACCGAAAACCAGGGAGAGGAATTTCGAGCGGCGCCTACACCGGCCCGTCTGGCTCGCGGGCGGTACATTGTGGAAGCAGTTGCGCACTGTTTCGAATGTCATAGCCAGCCGGATTTCAAGCACAATCTCGGGCAGCCGAAACCGGGCACTAAGGAGCAGAATCAGTGGTCAGGAATGAGTCGTTCGATGGAGTACCGTTCCCGAAGGGCTTGGTCCACCCGAACATCACTCCCGACAAGTCAACCGGAGCCGGTACCTGGACCGACGCCCAATTCGAGCGCGCCATCCGCCACGGGATCGGTCATGACGGCCGGGAACTCAGCGACTTCACGCCCTACGCATTTTTTCGGGGCATGACGGACGAAGACGTGGCTTCGGTCATTGTCTACCTCCGATCCTTGCCGGCAGTCCGTAACCCGCTTCCCAAGCGAAATCTTCCGTATGCCTTGAAAGTGAATCTGCACCCGGAAATGGAACCGCCATTTCCTGCAGGCGTTAGCGAACAGGTAAAGCATGGTTGGTATCTCGTGCGGATCGCGCAATGCAATAATTGTCATACGCCCAATGACGAAAAGGAAAACGCCCGCACAGACGTGAGGTTCGGGGGCGACGCCAGGATGACTGGTGCGTGGGAAGACGTCGTGACGCCGGACATTACCACGGACCCTTCCGGAATCAGCCACGATGAGACCGCGATGTTCATCAAGACGAATCGAACCGGGCGTGCGTCGGGTGGGGTGCGTGATCTGAATCCGCTGATGCCTTTTAGCTACTTCCGGAACATGACAGATGAAGATCTGACGGCGATTTTCGTGTACATTCAGACCGTCAAACCCGTCAGGCATCACGTAGACAATTCAGAAACAGTCGTTTTGCCCGGTCTGCCGCCAAAAACACGGCTTCGGCGACAAGAATTAGGTGCCTCGCGGAAATCATGGTCCCAAAAAAAGCGTGGCCCAAAAGCGTCACCGGGCACTTACTGCAGGTCGGTATAAGCTTCCGTCCAGAATAGCTGCAACCATTGTGACAAGGGGTGTGTGACTATGGATTCACCTTCGGTTCCTTCGGTTCCCTCGGTCATCGGGAACGCATTAAAGACCTGGACGTTCCTCCTACAGGACTATTCGCTGCTCACCGTTCATTCAGTCCGCAGCGTCTTTGCGACCAGCCGTTACTTCACCGACTTGGTCGAGCAGATGGATCTGATTGGAGTGGGTTCGTTGCTGATCGTCGTCGTTGCGCTTTTTTGCGTGGGGGGCGTCGTTGTCTTGAACGCCGCCTCGCAATTTGCCCGTTTCGGCGAAACCGTTTTAACCGGTGACGCCGTTTCACTGGCGCTCCTCCGCGAACTCGGTCCCGTGTTCACCGCGCTTCTGGTGGCCGGCCGCAACGCCACCGCGATGGCTTCCGAGTTGGGCTCCATGGTTATTAGCGACCAGGTGGACGCCATGCGGGGTTTCGGTATTGACCCGATCCGCAAGCTGATGACGCCGCGTGTCCTCGCGACGGTGTTGACGCTGCCGTTGCTCGTGGCTGTGGGGGATTGTGCGGGACTGCTCGGTGGATTCATGGTCGCAAGTCTCGTGCTGCACCTCGGTGCGGAGCAATTCATGACCCACGCCCTGAATGTGCTGGTCTTCGGTGACCTCTGCATCGGATTCACGAAGCCACTCGTTTTCGGATTCATCATCGCCACCGTGGGTTGTTATCAGGGGTTTCGCGTCGAAGGCGGGACCGCGGGAGTCGGACGCGCAACGATTACCGCTTTCGTTGTCGCCTCCGTCGTTGTCCTCGTCGTGGACTTATTCATCACCCGGCTTCTCCTTTACGCCTTCAATTTGTAACGCGCCTGCCCTCCTCGGAACCTTGGGAACCGGCGTCTCTCGGGTAGGGCACGATGAATCGTGCCCCTCTTTCCATTTTCTTCTTCTGTCGTGGCCGGTCTTTCGCGTCTTATGTCTCACGGCGCATTTCGCCGGGAAGACCGGTCTTTCCGAATCTGCGAGAACCGCCAATCCCTCCGCAACAATCAGGCGTATACTGCCCGCACGAGGAGGGACCATGTTGCAACAAGCGAATCAGAGAGAAGCCCGGGACCTCGAGTGGTCTTGTCAGGCGGTGTCACCCATGGACGAGCCCTGCGACACTACTGCCACCTTCCATTGCGGTATCTGCGGCCGGTGGTTCTGCGCCGTCCACGCCGAGGATGAATCCTGGCACACCTGCTGCCTCGAACCTGGCGAAGAAGGCGGCGAAGCGTAGCGACAACCTCAGCACTCCGCGACGCAGTCCGCAGGGGGAAAATTGTGGCGCCCGCATCCCTCATGATCTTGGAGATCGGGTCTGATCATGTCCACCGGCGAAGGGGAATAGCTGAAGTGCCCAAGAAAAGCCCAAGGCGAATGTCCAAGCAAGTTCCGAAGAAAACCTTGCGAGGCAAGATTGCCCTGGTTGCGGGAGCGATTGGGTGTAACGAGCCCTCCCGTGAGCGTTTTCGGGACCTGCGGCCGGTGCAGTAAACGCTGGCACCTGCCTCGCCTAAGAGCAACGGCAATCCCACGGCCGGCTCAGCGGGTCGCCCGGAAACGGTTGAAGAAACCGCTGAACTCGTCACGGCCGCCGGCCGGCGAGGCATTGCCGCAAGAGTAGATCACATTAATCCTGCGGATTTGGAAAAGTCGCCGCCCATATCAAACGGCGCCACAAGCGACTCGATATTCTCGTCAATGATGTCTGGGGTGGTGACGCACTCACCGAATTCGGCAAGCCCTTCTGGATGCTCAACCTCGATAACGGCCTCCTCATGCTGAAGCGGGCCATCCATTCACACATCATCACTTCTCACTACGCCGTTCCGCTCATCGTGGGTTCGGGAAGAAAAAGAAAAGGAAGTCGTGGCATTATTTTCGAAATCACCGATGGAGACGCTTTTTACTTTCCGTGGCGCTGACCCCAGGCTTTTTGCGCTCGGAAAGGGTGCTGGAGTATTTCGGCGTCAGCGAAGCCAATTGGAAGGAAGCCGCGAAAAACAAAAATGCGAATGTAAACTCCCGGGATCAGAATAACTCCCCCACCGATTTCCTGGTGTCCGAATCGTCGAGGTATATCGGCCGTGCCATGGTCGCGCTTGCCGCGGATCCCAAGGTGAAAAAGAAAGGCGGACGTGTCTTCAGTTCTTGGGTGCTGGCCCGTGAGTACGGCTTTACCGCCTTGACGGTTCCCAGCCCCACTGGGGCAACCATGCCCGAAAGAAGTACGGTAACTACAAAATCTGCGATGAGCGCTTTTATTCCTACTGAGTTCCCGGCCTTGTAGAGTTGATTTTCCCCGACTGGTTTTGATCGCGCAGCTGACGCCACGAGTTGTTCTCCAAATCGCCTTTGTAGGGGGCGCCATCAGCGTTCGAACACGCTACCCAAATCATAGTCTTAACCTACTAGAAGCTATTGCACAACCCTCCGTAAGACGATCATGAAGCAGGCGATATGAAAAAAGGCACCATAGATCATGAGCGAACGGTCGTAGCGTACAACCAAGCGTCGGAAGTTTCCCAGCCAGGCATGAGTGCGTTCCACGATCCATCGCCGCTGGTAACGTCGCAAGACTCGTCCGTCCTGGGTGGCCGGACGGACGCGATTCCTCTTGTGCGGGCAGATCAGTTCGATTCCGCGCTGCCGCAAGCGCTCCCGCAGCGGATCGCTGTCGTAGGCTTTGTCGGCAATCACGCGCATCGGCTTTTGCCGCGGACGGCCCGAG
>Ga0306920_100001417_pt1 | contig 29716 bp, 28 predicted proteins | sample flu12Cox44000170_FD_204666 | JGI IMG/M metagenome (GOLD analysis project Ga0306920, IMG submission 204666) | Lab enrichment of tropical soil microbial communities from Luquillo Experimental Forest, Puerto Rico - flux4day.12C.oxic.44.000.170 (v2)... | ecosystem: Environmental > Terrestrial >... | reverse complement strand
CTTCGCCAGCGTCAATGTCTCGTCGCGGCAGTTGCTTCGGCATGATTTGATCCACGACGTCCGCACCGTGCTGTCGCGCTCTTCCGTGGCGCGCGGCACGCTCAAGCTCGAATTGACGGAGTCGCTGGTCATGGAGAATCCGGAGCATGCCGCCCAGATGCTGACACGCATCCGCGAGCTCGGCACCGGATTGTCGCTCGACGATTTCGGTACCGGCCATTCGTCGCTGGCCTACCTGCAGCGCTTTCCGTTCGACACCATCAAGATCGACCAGTCTTTCGTGCGCACCACCAGCCGCGGCACGCGGCCGGTGATCCTGAAATCGATCATCGCGCTTGCCCATGATCTCGGCATGGAGGTGGTCGCCGAGGGAGCCGAAACCGATTCGGATGCGGTCGAGCTTTACCAGCTGGGCTGCGAATACGCGCAAGGCTTTGCCTTCGGCGAGCCAATGGACGCCGATGCCGCGATGCGGCTGCTGACCGAAGTCCGCCTCGAGGCGGCTAGCTGAACCGCTATAGCGTCGTTCCGGGGCGGCCCGAAGAGCCGAGCCCTGAACCTCGAGATTCTACGATGTGCAATTGCACATCGTAGCTCGATGATTCGCATTGCCCCGGAATGACGGACAACAGCGGCGCTTTCGTGCTTCAAGGTTTCCGCGACATCCGCCTGAAACGCACGCCCTGGCCGTCCGGCAGCCGCGTGGCGATGTAACCGGCCGCGAGGCAGGCTTCGCGCTGTGGCATCTTCTCCTGCGGGCTGCGCAAGGTCTCCCACCACGACGCCCGCTGCGCCGCGCGCGGCAGCGCAGCGTCGATGATCTCCTCGATCTGTTCGAAACTGAGAACCAGTTCGGGGAGCTTCCGCTTCGCCAGATAGTCGCGCAGCGCGTTGTAATCGTTCACTTGCTTTCCAAGGCCAATGATCTCGCCGGGCCCCCCGACGCCAAGGTCGGAGAGGTTCAGGCGACGGGGCCGCCGTCCCCTTCATAATTGAGAGCAGGGTTTTCCGCAAAATCGTGGTCACCTCCCTCCGGCAGCGATCGTGACTTGCCGCCTCCGGTCATTTCCCGCGTCCGGCAACGAAGCGTTAACGCAAGTGGGGTGCTCGCGATTGCCGCTTAAGTCGACGGCAACCATTCCGGGTGCATGCGCTAAAGGGACCGGGAGCAGGTGATGGAATTGCGACGGCGCAAAGATGGGGCCAGTCGACCTTGGCGGCTGTCAGCCAAGCTGCTGACCCTGTTCGCCCTGGCTACTGTCGTCGGCTTTACCGCGATCTGCGTCAGCGTGATACTCGAGATGCGGCGCGGCGAAGAGCTGCTGGCTCGCCAGTCGCTCGAAAATCTTGCCTCGAGCATCGATGCGGACATCGGCCGCAACGTCGAACTCTACGACCTGTCGCTGCGCGCGGTGGTGAGCAACATGGTCGAGCCGGAAATCGCAGTTATCAGCAAGCCGATCCGGCAGCTGATCCTGTTCGATCACGCAGCGACCGCGAAGCATTTCGGCGTGATCCAGGTATTCGACGCGCAAGGACAGCTGACCATCGACGCCTCGACGCTCGATCCGATCCCCGAAGACCGCGGCGACGAGGAGTTTTTCAGGATACATCGCGACCATCCGGATGTGGGCCTGTTCATCAGCCGGCCCATGCTGCACCACGGCGCCTATGCGATCGTGCTCAGTCGCCGCATCACTGGCGAGGACGGAAAGTTCCTTGGCGTGGTCGCAGGCTCGATCCGCTTCAGTTATTTCCACGACCTGTTCGGCCGGTTGCAACTCGGCCCCAACGACATCATCACCGTTTTTCGCCAGGACGGCACCGTGATCATGCGCACGCCGTTCGACCTTGACATCGTCGGCAAGAATCTCGGCGACATACCTACCGTGAAGCGCGTGATGTCCGAACCGAGCGGATCGTACTCGGGGATATCCTACTCGACCCGGCAGCCGCGGCTTTACGTCTGGCGCGACAGCACAAGGCCACTTGTCGTCCTCGTGGGAAAACTCTGGAGCGATGTCTTTTGGCTTTGGCGCGTGGAGGCGACGCGGATCGGCGCGCTCATGTCGGCGCTCATTTTTTTCGTGCTCGGCGTGACGCTGTTTCTGGCACGCGAAATCGGCCGCCGCGCCACTGCCGAGGATAAGCTTGAGGAACTTGCCACGACCGACGCGCTGACGGGCCTGCGAAACCGGCGCAAGTTCGATGCCGTGATCGATGCCGAATGGCGGCGCGCCGCACGGCAGAAAAAGCCGGTTGCGTTGCTCATGATCGACGCCGACCACTTCAAGACCTACAACGACACGTTCGGACATCAGGCCGGTGACGATGTGCTGGTCGGTATCGCGATCTGCATTTCGGATTCGGTGCACCGAGCCGGCGATTGTGCCGTACGCTACGGCGGCGAGGAGTTTGCGGTATTGTTGCCGGGACTCTCGCCCACGGATGCCTTGCGCGTGGCCGAAACCATCCGCCTGAAGGTCGAGCAATGGTGCGGCCAACCCGCGATCACCACGGTCAGCGTCGGGGTTGCGAGCCTTGTACCCGGCGCCGCTACCGAATGGAACCGGCTGGTAAAAGCCGCGGACCAGGCGCTGTACGCGGCAAAAGCCAACGGCCGCAATCAATGCATGCTTGCAGGCGTCTCGAATTTGTCGCTGGTGGCCTGAAGGGCAGCCTTCCACGTCAAAGCACGGCAAGGCGCGCGTTGTTGCCCTCACTTGCCCAGGTATTTTTTCATGTCGGCGCGAAGACCCTCGCGCAGTTCGGGGCGCGCCATGGCGTAAGCGATATTGGCGCGCAAGAATCCTGCCTTCGAGCCGCAATCGTGCCGTTCGCCCTTGAACTCGACGCCATAGAATTTTTGCTTTTTCGCGAGGCCGATCATGGCATCGGTGAGCTGGATTTCGCCGCCGGCGCCGTGTTCCAGGGTTTCCAGGATGTCGAAGATTTCCGGCTGCAGAATGTAGCGGCCGGTGATCGAAAGGTTCGATGGCGCGGTCCCCTTCCGCGGCTTTTCCACCATGCCGTCGACCTCGAATATATTGCCGTCGCGCTTGCCGACGCCGCAGATGCCGTATTGATGGGTGAGATGATCGGGCACGGCTTCCACCGCGATCAGGTTGGATTTTTTATTCAGCTTTGCTGCAGCTTCGATCATTTGCGCCAGGCATCCCGGCGTGTTGAGCACGAGCTCATCGGGCAGCACGACCGCAAACGGCTCCTGGCCCACGATATCGCGCGCGCACCAAACCGCATGCCCAAGCCCGAGCGGCGCCTGCTGCCGCGTGAAGCTCATGGCGCCGGCTTCCGGCTGATCGCGTGCAAGGATCTCCATTTCCGCCTTCTTGTGGCGCGCGGCGAGCGTGGCGTCGAGCTCGAACATCCGGTCGAAATGATCCTCGATCACGCCCTTGTTGCGGCCGGTCACGAAGATGAAATGTTCGATGCCGGCTTCCTTGGCCTCGTCGACGACATACTGGATCAGCGGCTTGTCGACGATGGTCAGCATTTCCTTGGGCATCGCCTTGGTGGCTGGCAGGACACGGGTGCCGAGGCCGGCGACGGGAAAGACGGCTTTGCGGATTTTCATCGGGATCGGGACTGCGTTGCGAGAAAGCAAGGAAAGCACATTTTTGTCACATCTTGGTAGCCGCTTTGCGGGCGGGAACAAAGGCGGATGTGAGATAAAGGTTTCCGCCGCGAACCCTCTTTTTTGCATCGGGACGGCCCCCGACGTAAAAATTTCGCCTTTGTTAAGTTATTGGAAATCGTTACCAGGCTGCGATTGAATGCCTTTTCGGGTGCGACATGAGACGACCAGCGACAAAGCCGGCGAGGCGACGAGCGGGCACGGTACTCCTTGCGGCGATGCTGCTGTGGGCCGGTGAGGCGCGCGCGCAATCGAGCGGCGGGCCGCTCGATTTTCTCGGTAACATCTTCGGCGGCCCGTCCTCGAAAGCAAGCCAAACCCAGCCAGCGGCACCGGCGCCATCGGCGTCCACGACCAGCGGCGCGCCGCAGCCATGGAGTGGCGAGGATGGTGCCTCGGGCCATCCGTTGATGACGGCGAGCGCCATCCGCGAGGCAGCGGCGAATTTCGACAATTGCATCGCCTCGATGTGGCCGGACGCGGCGCGCCGCAACATCTCGCAGGAAAATTTTCAGCGCTTTACCGCCGGGCTTGCACCCGATTTACGCATTATGGACCTGATGGATTCGCAGCCCGAATTCACCAAGTCGATCTGGGATTACCTGGATATCCTCGTGAACGACAACCGCCTCGCCAAGGGCCGGGAAATCCTTGCCAAATACAAGCTACAGTTCGACGCGACCGAAAAGGCCTATGGTGTCGACCGCTATGTGATCGCGGCGATCTGGGGCATCGAATCGAACTACTCCACCCAGATCGGCGACCGCAGCGTTCTGCAGTCCACCGCAACGCTTGCCTGCATCGGCCGCCGCCAGAAATATTTCCGCGATGAGTTCCTCTCGGCGCTCGAGATCCTGCACCACGGCGATCTCCGCCCCGAGCAGATGCGCGGCTCCTGGGCCGGCGCGTTCGGGCCGACCCAGTTCATGCCGACGGCGTTCAAGCGTTATGCGGTCGATGCCGACGGCGACGGCCGGCGCGACGTAGTCGACAATCCGGCCGACCTGATCGCCTCCACCGCCAACAATCTGAAGAAGGACGGCTGGCAGACCGGCAAAAGCTGGGGCTACGAAGTCACGGTGCCGAAGGGTTTCAATTACATGCTGGCGGATCGGGCCAGGAGCATGACGTTCGCGCAGTGGGAGCATCTTGGCATCACGCGCGCCAACGGTCAGCCATTCCCGGCTTCCACCGACAAGGCCTATCTGCTGGCGCCCGCCGGCGCCGAGGGGCCGGGCTTTCTGATGCTGCAGAATTTTCGCGTGATCATGAAATACAATCCGGCCGAAGCCTATGCGCTGGCGATCGGCCATTTCGCCGACCGGCTGCGGGGCGGCCCACCCTTCGTGCAGTCCTGGCCGCGGCAGGAGCGGGAGTTGTCGCGCGCCGAGCGGCTGGAATTGCAGCAGCTTCTGGCGCAACGCGGGTTTTATCGCGGCACCCCGGACGGCCAGTTCGGCGGCGAGACCCGGGAGGCGCTGCGCGGTTTTCAGGCCTCGATCGGCGCGCCGGCCGACGGATTTGCCTCCTCGGAAGTGCTCGAGCGGCTGCGGGGGCGGTGATTTCGGCTCATTCGGCCCTGGAAGTAACCTTGTTTGCGCCTCCTCGGCGCCAGACACAAAATCTGGCTCCTGGTGGTCTGATTCCAACATTCGCTTCCCATAGCAGTGGGCACGTTTGCGAATGTTGGAATCAAAGACCACCAGCAAATTCATGATTCTAGTGGAGTTTAGGATTTGACGTTCGCCTTGCGAGCTTGCGGCCCATTACGTGGCGAACGTCAAATCCACTCCAACTGGCACAACCCAATGGCTTTAACGTTCCAAGGTAGCTGGTGACGGCCGCCGTTCCGCCCCAGGAAATGTGCCCGCTTGCGGCCTGATTCAGTTATCATAGCTGGTGTTGGAACAAATCTTTCGACCGAGCCGCATGCCCAAGCCAAAATCCTTTTTTCGGGTGTTCACCCAATCCGGCCCGCTGACCGCATTGGCGGTGGCGGTCGGGCTTTCGATCGTGGGTCCGGCCTCGGCGCAGTGGGGCTGGTTCGGCGGACCGCCGGGCCAATCGCAGCAGCAACGGGGCTGGTTCGGTCGCGACTTTTTCGCGCCCTTCCAGCAACAGCAGCAGCCCAGGCGGGTCGAGGATTTTTCCAAAGCGCCGCCGCCGGGAAAACGCGAGACCACCCCGGAACGCAATGTCCTGGTGCTTGGCGATGCCATGGCGGATTGGCTCGCTTATGGCCTTGAGGATGCCTATGCCGAACAGCCGGACATGGGCGTGATCCGGCGGCACAAGACCGTCTCCGGCCTGATCCAATATCAGCCCAAGGGAGAACCGGCGGACTGGGCCGCCGCGGCCAGGTCCATCCTTGCGACAGAGAAGCCCGACATCATCGTCGTCATGCTCGGTCTCAACGACCGCATCGCCATGCGCGAGCCGGCGGCCGAGAAATCCGACGGCAAGCCGGGCGACAAGAAGGGCGACAAGAAGGACGCCCGCACCAAACCGGATTCCAGGCCCGGCGACAAGTCCGGCGAGACCAGGCCCGCGGGCAAGAGCGATGAGCCGGCCGCTGCCGCCGCCAAGCCCGACGACAAGGCAAGCGATGCGGAATTGTCCGACGACGAGGAAAAGGGCGAGAGCCAGCCGATCGTCACGCCGGAGAGAAGCTCGCGTTCTCCGACCGGTGTCGTCCAGTTCCGCGACGAGCGATGGGTCGAGCTCTACAACAAAAAAATCGACGAGATGATCGCGATCCTGAAAACCAAGGGCGTGCCGGTGCTGTGGGTCGGCTTGCCGGCGGTGCGTGGCGCCAAGGCAACGTCGGACGCGCTGTTTCTGGATTCGCTGTACCGCGAGGGTTCGTCCAAGGCCGGCATCACCTACGTCGATGTCTGGGACGGGTTTGTCGACGAAGCCGGTCGCTTCGTGCAACAGGGCCCGGACTTCGAAGGCCAGATCCGCCGGCTGCGCTCCTACGACGGCGCGTATTTCACCAAGCCCGGCGCGCGCAAGCTTGCCCATTATGTCGAGCGCGAGATCACGCGCCTGTTGGCGGGGCGCTCCGCGCCGTTCACTCTACCCACCGAGCCCGCAACGCCCGATGCCAACGCGCAGCCCGGACAACCGGCGCCGCGTCCGCTCGCAGGTCCGATCCTGCCGCTGGTCGCTTCCTCCGTCGGCACCGATCAGTTGCTCGGCGGTCCGGGATCGCGCCCGGCCACGGTCGACGCGCTCGCGGCGCGGACCCTCGTCAAAGGCGAACCGTTGGCAGCACCGGCGGGTCGCGCCGATGATTTTGCATGGCCGCGACGCGAAGTCGGACGCGAACAGGTCAAGGGCGAAACGCCGGTGGCCGCTGTTTCTCCTGACGGCACACCTGCGGCAACAGCGCCCGCATCCAGCCAGAAGCTGAAGAAGCCCGTTGCCGTTCAGCCGACCGCGCCTGCTCAATCGGCCGCCCCTGCTCAAGTCGGCCCGCCAGTTCAATCGGCAACGCCGACGTTCCGAAATTTCTTCGGCTTCGGAAGCCCGCAGCCTCCGCGTCAGCTGCAACCTCCGCCCCGCACGCAAGGTTCGCCGGGCGCGCCTCGACCGCCGGCCAATGTCGGGCGCTCGGCAGCCGCACCGCCGGTTCCGCAGCAACAGCCGCCGGGTAATGGCAACGTGACGCGATAAGCCCGCCTCTCACGGCAAAAGGGCCGCGAGCGCCGATGCCAGCGCACGCGGGAAGCGTCGTCCTTCTGGAGAGAAGTTTCCCGAAAGGCGCGACGTTTGGAGCTACCCTTGCGCCCTCAGTCGTAATAGCGCCAGCGCGGCGGCGCGCGGCGCGGGCGCGTCATCAGGAGCCCCAACGCAAAGCCGATGCCACCGGCGAGCAGGAGCGCGCCGAACGGATTGTCCTGCACCCTCTGCGCCACGGCCTGGGTGCCGTCGCGCAAGGTTTCGCCACTCTGATCGTAGGCGCCCCTGGCGTAGCCGGCGGCGGCTTCGCCCGCGTCGCGCGCGGCGTCCTTGGCCTGGCCAAAAAGATTCTGCACCGAACCGGCCGCCTCCCGCACCCGGCCGGCGGCCTCGGCTTGAGTGTCGCCGGTCGCCTCACCGAAGGTACTCTCGACCCTCCCGGCGGCGTCCTTCGCCGAGCCGGCGATTCGATCCTTGTCCATCGCGGTCACTCCCTGTTTCCGTGCATTCATACCGCCGGGCTGGCGCCCGCGTTCATTTCAGCGAAGTAACCCGGCCAAGCCCGATCCGGTTCCTCGCTCATCCGCCGGTGGGAGAGCCCATGACATGTCGAGCCGTTGACTTGAAGAGGTTAGCGAGTAGCCTTTGTTCATGGTTCATGCGGCGGAACAAGCCGCTTGCGCCGATCGGGAGGCCCCATGTCCGTGACGATCCGAAAGCTTCACCCGCATTTTTTCGGCGAGGTCTCCGGCGTCGATCTGCGAAAGCCGCTGACACCGCAAGAGGCGCGCGACATCGAAGCGGGCATGGACGAACACGCGGTGCTGTTATTTCGCAACCAGGACATCACCGACGAGCAGCAATTGGCATTTGCGCTCAATTTCGGTGAGCGCGAGACCTCGCGCGGCGGAACGGTGACGAAGAAGGAAGATTACCGGCTCTCTTCGGGGCTGAACGATGTTTCCAATCTCGGCAAGGACGGCAAGCCGCTGCCGCGCGATCACCGCACCCATCTGTTCAACCTCGGCAACTGTCTGTGGCATTCGGATAGCTCGTTCCGGGCGATTCCGGCCAAATTCTCGCTTCTGTCGGCGCGGGTGGTGAACCCGAAGGGCGGCAACACCGAATTCGCCGACATGCGCGCGGCCTACAATGCGCTCGACGAGGAGACCAAGGCGGAGATTGAGGATCTGATCTGCGAGCACTCGTTGATGTATTCGCGGGGATCGCTCGGCTTTGTCGATTACTCAGAAGAGGAAAGGCAGATGTTCAAGCCGGTGCGGCAACGGCTGGTGCGGACTCATCCCGTGCACGGCCGCAAGTCGCTCTATCTGTCGTCGCATGCCGGCGCCATCCTCGGTATCAGCCTGCCGGAGGCGCGGCTGTTGCTGCGCGACCTCACCGAGCATGCCACACGACCGGAGTTCGTCTATGTCCACAAATGGACCGTGCATGACCTCGTGATGTGGGATAACCGCCAGACCATGCATCGCGTGCGCCGCTACGACCAGTCGCAGCCGCGCGACATGCGGCGTGCCACGGTAGCCGGCACCGAGCCCACGGTGGCGCAGCAGGCGGCGGAGTAGCAACTCAACTCGTCATACGCGAGCTTGACCTGCGTATCCATCAACGTCGCAAATATGTTTTTCAAACACGATGGATGGCCGGGTCAAGCCCGGCCATGACGCTGAACCTAGGCGTGGCCGGCCTCGTTCGAGAGCATGCCGGGATCGATCCCGATCTTGCGCAACGCGCGGTTATATTTTTCCTCGATATCGTCGCCGAAGATCAGATCGGGATCGGCGTCGCAATGCAGCCATCCATTGTCCTGGATCTCGCTTTCCAGCTGCCCCGCCGCCCATCCGGCGTAGCCGAGCGCGAGCACGGCATGCTTCGGGCCGGCGCCCCGCGCGATCGCCTTGAGGATGTCGACGGTCGCCGTGAGACAGATTTCGTCATCGATCCGTAAGGTCGCATCCTCGATGAAGAAATCGCTCGAATGCAGCACGAAGCCGCGACCGGTCTCGACCGGGCCGCCCTTCAAGACACGCATGGTTTCGGCATTTTCCGGCAGCTTGATCTGATCGGCCTTCTTGATGATCTCGAGTTGCACCAACAATCCAGGAAAGTCGATACTGCCCGCGGGCCGGTTGACGATGATGCCCATGGCGCCTTCGGCCGAATGCGCGCAGAGATAAATCACCGAACGCTCAAAGCGGGGATCGCCCATCACGGGCATCGCGATCAGCAACTGACCATCGAGGTAACGGCCTTCCGCTTCACGGCCGGTGCCGGCGGATTCGCGGCGAACCAGTCTTGGTCTTTTGCCTTCAGGGTCCATCCGCGGGGAACCTCTTGTCTTGGTCCATCCTGATATTGGGTCTTCCTTCTGTCAATCAAGCTCGGCCGGACGCACTGACACATCACGGGCAATTCAATGGCCTACGATCTTGCCTTTCTGTAAGGACCTTTCATGATCGTTGAAGTTCCGTTGCGAGCTGCGCTCGGCCTGGTCCTGGCCGCATTGATGACATTGCCCGCGGCCAAGGTGCGCGCCGAGGATGCCTCACCTTGGCAAAAGGCTGCACACTCCGCCGTCCGGCTGCTGGCAGGATCGCGTAGCGGGCCGGTGCTGCTCGGCGGCATTGCCGTGCAACTCGAACCCCATTGGAAAACTTACTGGCGTACCTCTGGCGATTCCGGCGTCCCGCCGCGCTTCGACTTTTCCAAATCCGATAATGTCGAGGCGGTGACGGTTCTGTGGCCGGCGCCAACGAAATTCGACGACGGCGCCGGCGGCATATCGCTCGGCTATCAGAACCAAGTCGTGCTGCCGTTGCGGATCGTTCCAAAAAGTACCGACAAGCCAGTCACGCTCCGCGCCGAAATCAACTACGCGGTCTGCGAAAAGCTTTGCATTCCGGTCGATGCGAGCGCCGAGCTCGCCTTTGCCAGTGTCGCCAGCACCGAAGACAGCGTGCTGTTCGCAGCGCTCGACACCGTCCCCAAACCGGCCAGCGTCGGCGATCCCAACCCGCTCACCATCCGCGACGTCAAGCGTGAAGGCAAATCCACGGTTCTGGTCGACGTGCTTTCGCCCGATGCCCGGACGGTCAATCTCTTTGTCGAAGGACCTACGCCGGACTGGTCGCTGCCTGTTCCAAAACTGCTCGAACCCGGCCCGCCCGGGGTCAAGCGTTTTGCCTTTCAGCTCGACGGCGTGCCGCCGGGCGTCAATCCGGAAGGCGCCGCGCTGAAATTGACACTGGTCGGCGGCGATCGTTCTTACGAATTCAACATCAATCTGGAATAGGGCCGCTCAATCCCGCTCGACAGGGTTGCTGCGCCGCGGCCGTGGCGCTTGCGATCCTCAAGGAAGCGGACGGCGTCCTGCTGCGTACTTATTTTGTCATCATGGATCCGCGGTTTAGCGGGAAACGACGACGAACACCCATCCAACCGATTCTTAACGAATGGTTGATACGACGACCTTCGCTGCACCTCTGCAGCGCGTAAGGATTCCCCGCTTTGAGCGTGATGGAGGCCCGACCCGCCGCGACTCCGGCCGCCCGCATGATGGTGCGGCTGCGCTCGATGCTCACCAACTCTCTTGGCAGCTCCAGTGAAGCCTCACTGACCGGACGACTCGCCGGGATGATCTTCATCATCCGCGCGGTCAGCGCTGCGCTGGCGTATCTGTCGCAAATCCTGCTCGCGCGCTGGATGGGCGGCTCCGATTACGGCATCTATGTCTACGTCTGGACCTGGGTGCTGCTGCTCGGCAGCATGATGGATTTCGGCATTTCGGCATCGGCGCAGAAAGTCATCCCCGAATATCGCACGCGCGGCGAACACGCGCTGCTTCGCGGCTTTCTTTCCGGCAGCCGCCGGATCACGTTTGCGATGTCCGCGGTCGTGTCAGGAATGCTTGCCGGTGTCGTCAAGTTGCTGGCGCCATGGATCGAGCCGGGTGCGATCGTTCCGCTTCTTGTCGGCTGCATCACGCTGCCCGCCTTCGTGGTCGCCAATACCCAGGACGGCATCGCGCGCTCGCATGACTGGATGCGGCTCGGACTGATGCCGCAATTCATCGTCCGCCAGTCGCTGATCATCGGCATCACCGCTGGCATGTTCGCGCTCGGTTTCGATCTCGGCGCGACCGCTGCGATGGGCGCGAGCGCGGCTGCGGTCTGGATCGCGATGATCGGCCAGATGGTGGTGCTCAACCGCCGCCTCGGCGCCCACGTTGAATCGGGTCCAAAGGCCTATGACATCGTCGGCTGGCTTTCCGTCTCGCTACCGATCCTGATGGTGGAGGGCTTCTATCTTCTTCTGTCCTACACCGACGTGTTGGTGCTGCAGCAGTTTCGTTCCTCGCAGGAGGTCGGCGTCTATTTCGCCGTGGTGAAGACGCTGGCCCTGGTGTCCTTCATTCATTATGCGATGTCGGCGACCACGGCGCATCGTTTTGCCGAATATCATGCGCTGGGCGACGGGCCACGGCTTTCGGCGTACGTTGCCCATGCCATCAAATTGACGTTCTGGCCGTCGCTTGCGGCGACCATCCTACTGTTGGCATTCGGCAAGCCGCTGCTCTGGATGTTCGGGCCGCAATTCGTCGTCGGCTATGACATCATGTTCATCGCAGCGATTGGCCTCGTCGCGCGTGCCGCGGTCGGCCCGGTCGAGCGGCTACTCAACATGCTCGGCCATCAATATATCTGCGCGCTGGCTTATGCGGCCGCCTTCGTCATGAACGTCGTGCTCTGCGTTCTCATGGTGCCGCGCTTCGGCGGCCACGGCGCGGCCGCGGCGACGTCGATCTCGCTCGTTTTCGAAACCGTGCTGCTGTTCTGGATCGTGCGCCGGCGGCTGGGGCTACACATGCTGGCGTTCGGGAAAGGCGATTGAGTCCGTCATGCCCGGACTTGATCCGGGCATCCATCCTCTTCGAATGGATTGCCGGGCCTTGGCCAAGCCGAAGCGGCTTCGGCCTCGCAGGCGGGTCATAGGCAAGCGGAAGCGACGCCGCTCTTCGAACAGCTATGCCCGACGATGACGTACAAGTCAGCCTGTTATTCCGCGGTCCAGCCGCCATCGATCGAGAGATTCGCGCCGGTGATCTGTGCTGCGTCGTCGCCGCACAAAAACAGCGCCAGCGCCGCAACCTGCTCGGAGGTAACGAACTCCTTGGTCGGCTGCGCCTCCAGCAGCACGTCGTGGATCACCTGCTCCTTGGTCATGTTCCGCGCCTTCATGGTATCGGGAATCTGCTTCTCGACCAGCGGCGTCCAGACATAGCCGGGGCTGATGCAGTTGCAGGTGACCTTGAAGGTCGCAAGCTCAAGCGCCACCGTCTTGGTGAGGCCGGCGATGCCGTGCTTGGCCGAGACATAGGCCGCCTTGAACGGCGAAGCCACCAGCGAATGCGCCGAGGCCGTGTTGATGATGCGGCCCCAGCCGCGCCTCTTCATGCCGGGCACGGCGGCGCGGATGGCGTGAAACGCCGCCGAGAGGTTGATCGCGATGATGGCGTCCCATTTGTCGATCGGAAATTCCTCGATCGGCGAGACGAACTGGATGCCGGCATTGTTGACGAGCACATCCACCGAGCCGAAGGTTTTCTCGCCGAGTGCGATCATGCCGGCGATCTCGGCAGGCTTGGACATGTCGGCCGGCGAATAGAGCGCCTTGACCTTGAAGTCGCTTTCGATCGAGGAGCGCTCCCGCTCGATATCGGCCGGCGCACCGAAGCCGTTGATCACGACATTGGCGCCGGCGCCGGCAAAGGCGCGGGCAAAGGCGAGCCCGATGCCACTGGTCGAACCGGTCACTACCGCGGTCTTGCCTGACAGGATACCCATTTTGTTCACTCCTTTTTTACGGGGCTTTCGTTCTCCATGAGATCGTAGCTCACCATGGTCTCGTCGGACTGGGGCTGCTGCAGCCACTCCTTGTGACGCATCGACTGGTGAACGTCGCGCACACCGGCTTCCCAGTGCTCGACCATGGCGACATGGGAAAAATCGTAATCCTTGGAATTTGTCTCGTAATTCTTGCTCTTGTAGATCAGATGCACCACCGTAACGGTGTTCTCCTTGGTGGCTTCGCGCAACAGGTTTACCGAGGTGTCGTTCTTCAGGCCATCGGGCAACTTGTCGAGCAAATCGCGGATCGCCTTGCGGGCGTTGTGGAGCTGCCGGTTCTTGTCGGTGGTCATGCGCGTGCGGCTGGAGAAGCGGATATCTTTCTCGCGCTCGGCGGCTTCGAGCAATGTTTCCGGCAGCGGTCCGCGCGCGCTGAAGAGATCGACCTGGAAGATCAAAAGATCGTTGGTGGTTTCGGCGTCCAGCACATAATCGAGCGGCGTATTGGAGGCGACGCCGCCATCCCAATAGTGCTCGCCGTCGATGACAATGGAAGGAAAGCCCGGCGGCAGCGCGCCGGACGCCATGACGTGCTCGGGACCTATACGCTTGCCGAGTCGGTTGAACTCGACATTGTCAAAATACCGGAAATTGCCCGAGGTCACGCTCACCGCGCCGACGCTGAACCGACACTGCAGGTCGTTGATGCGATCGAAATCGACCAGATGCTCCAGCGTTCTCCGCAACGGCGTGGTGTCGTAATAGCTCTGGGATTCCGGGCTTCCCTTTGGCCACAGCGGCGCCGGAGGGACTCGCGGCGAGAAAAAGCCCGGCACGCCGAAAGTGGCGATGAATGCGGCGCTGGTCTCGTTGAACACCGAACGCTCCCGATCGCCACGCGGAATCGGAATCCACGGCGTCGAAGCAGAGACGGTCTCCCAGAATTCCTTCAGCCTGTCGACGCGCTTTGACGGCTCGTTGCCGGCGATGATCGCGGCGTTGACGGCGCCGATCGAGATGCCGGCGATCCAGTCCGGCTCGAAATCAAAATGGCAAAGCGCCTGGTAGGCGCCCGCCTGATATGAGCCGAGAGCGCCGCCGCCTTGCAGGACAAGCACGCGCTGCGCCTTGGCGGGCGTGCTCGCTGACGGTTGATCGGCCGGATTCATCATGCCATCACACCGAATTGAGGGATGCAGCGTGACGCCTGCGAGCGATGGCGTCAATTGGCGAGGAGAGCGGATGGGAGCCTGACGCCTGGCGCATCGCGAGGTTCGGTCGATGCGAGAATGAGGGTCCAGAAAACTTTGTATTTGGTGTTCGGAGCATAGCTGGCCGCGATGCCCATTTTTGTGACGCCGTTTTGCAGCATGTTGGCGCGATGCGGCGGCGAGTCCCGCCATCCCGAAAATGCTTCGGCCAGAGTGTGATAGCCGGCCGATACGTTTTCTACCGCCAGCGTCGCGGGGTAACCGGCTGCCTGCAGGCGCTTCGGCAGCGGCGCCTTCACGTCGTGGTCGAGCTTGTTGCGGTTCGCCATCGCCTGCGACTGTCCTTCCGCAACCTTCATCAGCTCTGGGTCGATCACCACAGCCCCCAGGCCATTATTCTTGCGATAGAGCGAAATCATCGTCGCCGCGGCCTGGGAATCGAGCTTGGCACCTTCGGTCATGTTGAAATACATGCTCGGTTGCTCGATCGGGGCATCTGCCGCGCAGCCGCCAAGCGCCAGTAGTCCGACGATCGCGACCAGGGCGCGCATCATTCACAGGTCCCCCACGCCTTATCCGCCGGGATGCCGGGCTATATGGCGAAAAAGATCACACGCCCATTCAATGGTTTACAGCGCAATCCAAGCAATCGACAAGCCGTCATTGCCAAGAGGTGCTCTCGCAAACGGTGCTTGTTGCATGCCAACCGTGGCTGAAAGGTGAACGATTGCCAGATCTCCGTCGTCTTTCCGGGGCTGGTGCCAACGCACCATCGCGAAGATGACGAGCTCAACCCGTCGGGCGCAACCGGCTTCAAGCCAAATTCGTGGTGTGGATGCCGCATTCCGTCTTGGCGCGGCCGCGCCAGCGGCCGGCGCGCGCATCCTCATCCGGCGAGGTCCGCGTCGTGCATGGCATGCAACCGACCGAGAGGAAGCCGGATGCCACAAGCGGGTGCGGCGGTAACTTGGCCTGGGTGTAGATCGCCTCGATCTCTTCGCGCGAGACGTTTGCGAACGGAGTGAACTTCAGCCGGATACCGTCGTCCTCGACCACTGGAATGACGGCGCGCAGGCCGCCCTGGAAGCGCTTGCGCCCATTGATCCACGCTTTGAAGGGCGCCAAGGCGCGTTTCAGCGGCTCGACTTTGCGGATACGGCAGCACGCGTCAGGATCGGAGAACCATAACTCGCGATTCTGATCCTCGCGGCGCAAGGCCTCTTCGTCCGGCTTGATCGAACGGACATCGCGCAAGCCAAGCGTTGCGATCAGCTTGTCGCGATAGGCGAGCGTCTCCGCAAACAGCCAGCCGGTGTCAAGGAAGATAACGGGGATCGAGGCATCGACGTCGGCCATCACCTTGACCAGCGCCGCCGATTCCGTGCCGAAGGAAGAGACGAGCGCGAGTTGCTCGCGGCCGACGACCCGCAACGCTGCTTCGATCACCCGCGCTGGCGCGGCGTTTCGAAGCGCATGGTCGAGCTCCGCCGACGCCGGCAATTCGAGCGCGCCTGCGATCCGTTCCGCCAGAACTGGCTGCGAAATTTCACTCACCGGCCGCGCTCTCCGAGTGGCGCTGCTGCAGCCGCCGGTTCAGCGCGGTGAGGCGGCCGTCGCCGGTCGGCTGGTAGAACACCGAATAACGCTTTGCGGTCACCGTAAAGGCCTCGACATCGCTCTGCTTCTTCGCTTCAAGCGCGTCGAATCCGGCGCGCAGCATGAACATGAACTGATCGCGCAGCACCTGACCGGTGGCGCGCAACTCGCCGTCATAGCCATGACGCTCGCGCAACAGCCGCGCCTGGCTATAGGCGCGGCCGTCACGGAAGCTCGGAAACACCAGCGCTACGACAGCGAGCCGGTCGAGCCATGGCACGAGATCGTCCACGTCGCGATTGTTCGGCCAGATCACGCCGAACTGGCCCGGACGCCGCAATAGCGCTTCCTGATCCTCGAGAAAGCGCGCCGCCGAAACCAGAACCGCGCCATCGCCCGGCAGTTCGACGCCGTCCGGGACGTTGACGAAGATATCGGTGACGATTTTTCCGTTCTTAACGAGTGGCATAGACCCGCTCCCTGAATGGTTCGACACCGAGCCGCTTCACCGTATCGACGAAGAGCTCCTCGGGGCGTTCGCGCAGCGCCAGATAAGCTTCGACAATGTCCTCGACCACATCGGCCACCTCGCCGAACGGAACGGCGGGCCCGATCAATACGCCGAGCTCGGCACTTTCATCGGCGCGTCCGCCGATCGTGATCTGATAGAATTCCTCGCCGTTCTTCTCGACGCCAAGGATGCCGATGTGACCGACGTGGTGATGGCCGCAGGCATTGATGCAGCCGGAGATGTTGATATGCAGACGGCCGATCAGCTCGGCGGTGTCGTGATTGGCAAAACGCCGGGTCAATTCCTGTGCGATCGGAATCGAGCGCGCATTGGCAAGCGAGCAGTAATCCAGTCCGGGACAGGCGATGATGTCGGAAATCAGGTTGACGTTCGGCGTCGCCAGGCCGACCTTGTCGAGCGCCTTGAAGAGTGCCGGCAGGTCGCCCTTGGCAACATGAGGCAGTGCAAGATTCTGCTCGTGCCCGACGCGGATTTCACCGAAGGAATATTTGTCGGCGAGGTCTGCAATCGCATCCATCTGGTCTGCAGTCGCATCGCCTGGCGGTCCGCCCACGGGCTTCAGCGACAGGGTGACGATGGCGTAGCCCTGGACCTTGTGCGTAAACACGGAGTGCCGGCGCCATCGCTCGAAGACGGGATCGCGCGCCGCCTTCTTCAGCTCTTCGGGCATATGCGGCAGCTTCTCGTAAATCGGATAGGAAAAGCGCGAGCGGACTTCCTCGATCACGGCATCGTCCAGCGTCAGCGCGCTGTCGCCCATCGCCCGCCATTCCTCCTCGACTTCGGCTGCGAATTTCTCGATGCCGAGCTCGTGCACCAGGATCTTGATGCGCGCCTTGTAGATGTTGTCGCGGCGGCCGTACTGGTTGTAGACGCGCAGGATCGCCTCGACGTAGCTCAACAGATCGCGACCGTGCACGAACGGCTTGATGGTCTTGGCGATGAAGGGCGTGCGGCCCAAGCCGCCGCCGACCAGCACTTCGAAACCGGTCTCGCCTTGCGCATTCTTGTGCAGGCGCAACCCGATATCGTGAATCTTGATCGCGGCGCGGTCGTGCGCCGAAGCGGTGATCGCAAATTTGAACTTGCGCGGCAGGAACGAGAATTCCGGGTGCAGGGTCGTATATTGCCGCAACAGCTCCGACCAGATGCGCGGATCCTCGATCTCGCCGGGCGCAACGCCTGCCCACCGATCGGAGGTGACGTTGCGCGTGTTGTTGCCCGACGTCTGCATCGAATGAATGCCGACCTCGGCGAGAGCGGCCAGCGCATCGGGCAGTTCGGCCAGCTTGATCCAGTTGAACTGGATGTTCTGGCGCGTGGTGAAGTGCCCGTAACCGCGGTCATAGCGCCGCGCCACATGCGCCAGCCGCCGCAATTGCTGCGAGGACAGCGTGCCGTAGGGGATCGCGACGCGGAACATGTAGGCGTGCAGTTGCAGATAGACGCCGTTCTGCAGCCGCAGCATCTTGAATTCGTCTTCGGTAAGCTCGCCTGACAGGCGCCGCTTCACTTGATCGCGAAACTCCTCAACGCGTTCGTTGATGAGAGTGCGGTCGAGTTCGTCATATGCGTACATGATAAATCGGCCTTAGGCGAGAACCGGAAGTTCGATAGTGACGCCGCGCTGGCGGATCTGTTCGCGGAGATTGCCAGGCTTGATGTTGCCGCCGTCGTTGATCTCGACCGGCGCGATATAGGCGCCGACCGCGCCGATATCGTCGGCAACCGATTCGGCCAGAAGCGCACGCGCCTCGGCGACGGTACGCACGATCGCGGCTTCCGAAAGATCGGTAGACCAGCCCTGTGAAGCGTTGCGGTAGATCACCGCACCGTCGAAGGTGCGGTTCGCGGTGATGATGGATGGACCGGCGATCCTGATCTTTTGTTCGAGCGGAGATGTCATTCGGCGGCGACCTGAAAGTAAGAGGCGAGTTGGGTGAGTTCCAAATGGCGCGCGGGCGCTGAGTGCGCGACCACGTCGCCGATGATGAGGATGGCGGGACCGCCATCAATGCTGGCGACGAGGTCCGGCAATTGATCGAGCGTGCCGACGGCGGCCTGGGCGTCGTTGCGGGTGACGCGGGCGAACACCCCGACAGGGGTTTGCGGCGAGCGTCCCGCAGCAACCAGACCGGCTCGCACCGAAGGCGCCGCGGTCATCCCCATGTAGACGACGATCGTCATCTTCGTATCGGTCAGGGTGGACCAGTCGACGGCTTGCGCGTCCCGCGCCTTGTGCGCGGTGAGGAAGGTGATGCGCAGCGCCTCGTTGCGCAACGTCAACGGCACCTCGAATTGCGCGGCAGCGCCGAGGCCGGCGGTGATTCCGGGAATCACGGAATAGACGATATTCGCCTGCCGGAGCGTCTCGATTTCTTCGCCGCCGCGGCCGAAAATGAAGGGATCGCCGCCCTTGAGCCGCACCGCGCGCTGCCCTGATTTGGCAGCTTCGATCAACAGGCGGTTGATCGCGTCCTGCCCGATGCCGGGCTTGCCGACCCGGCGGCCAACGGGGACGCGCGCCGCATCGCGCCGCGCGCGATCGAGAATTTCCGGCGCCACCAGCTCATCGTAGAAAACCACGTCCGCATCCTGCAGCGCGCGCAGCGCCTTGACCGTGAGCAGGTCCGGATCCCCCGGGCCGGCGCCGACCAGCGTTACGCTGCCCTCAGTGCGACCGGACGGCAGCGCACCGGCAAACACGCAAGGATCGTGAATGTCTTTCAGCGCGGCTTCGGCTTCTGCACCTCGACCGGCAAGAATCAGTTCGCCGATCGGGCCGTCGATGACGCGCTCCCAGAAGCGGCGGCGCAGGGCGAATTCGGGAATCCGCGCATGGATGGCCTTGCGCCAGAGGCCGATGAAGCGCGCCAGTTCGCCGATGCGCGCAGGCAACATCGCCTCGATGCGCTCGCGCACGCGGCGCGCCACGACCGGAGAAGCGCCACCGGTCCCAACGGCGACGACGACGTCGCCGCGATCGACGATGGCGGGAAAAATGAAGGTCGAATGGGCAAGGTCATCCATGACATTCACTGGAAGGCCGAGCGCCCTGGCGCGCGCCGACATCGCCGGACCGATCTCGCCGGCGCCCGCACAAAACACCGCAATCACCCCGGAGAGATCGGCAGTCAATGGATCGCCCGCGGCAGGTTCGATGCGTGCTGCGTCGGCCGCGCCGACGCCGCTGACATCGTGATTGCCGTCGCTCGCGTACCAGCGGACCCGCGCGCCCGCGGAAATCAGAAGCCGCAATTTCGCACGCGCCGGATCGCCGGAACCGACGAGCAGCACCGCACCGCTTTGCAGATCAAGAAATACCGGCAGGAATCGCATGCGACACTCACTTCCCCCAATGTATGGGGTTGACGGAAATTATTTTCTATTTATGTCTCGTTCAAGCCCTGCAAATAGAAAATTATTTCTTCTATATTGCAGTGCAACTATAGAATTTTCACCTCCCAAGGCCAAGGGCCGGTAGATGCATCTTCTCGACCACAATCACGCAGCCGACCGATTGGATCGCGCCTTTCCGCCCGAACCATCCCTGCTCACGCAAAGTTCAGCGGACGGGCGCGGACGCGCGCCCTCGATGGACCACCTCGACGCACTCGAAGCGCAGAGCATCTACATTTTTCGCGAAGCCTTCGCGCGGCTGAAGAAGCTCGCGCTGTTGTGGTCGCTAGGCAAGGATTCCAACGTGATGATCTGGCTGGCGCGCAAGGCCTTCTTCGGCCGCGTGCCGTTCCCGGCCTTGCATGTCGATACCGGCAAGAAATTTCCGGAGATGTATGCGTTTCGCGATCACTACGGCAAGGAATGGGAGCTTGATCTCAAGGTCGAGCCCTGCCCGCCGATCGAGAGCGTCGATCCGACTTTGCCGCCGGCCGCACGGTCGGCGGCGCGCAAGACCGAAGGATTGAAGCTTGCGCTCGTCAGGTACGGCTTCGACGGATTGATCGCCGGCATTCGCCGCGATGAAGAAGCCACCCGCGCCAAGGAACGGGTGTTCTCGCCGCGCGGCACCGAAGGCGGATGGGACGTGCGCGACCAACCACCGGAATTCTGGGATCAGTTCAACGCCTCGCCGCCGCCGGGCGCCCATCTGCGCGTGCACCCGATCCTGCATTGGACCGAAGCCGACATCTGGGCCTACACCAGGCGGGAAAACATTCCGATCATTCCGCTCTATCTGGCCAAGGGCGGCAAGCGTTATCGCTCGCTTGGCGATGCCGACATCACCTTTCCCGTGACCTCCGACGCATCGAGCATCGAGGAAATTCTTCTCGAACTCGAACGCACGAAGGTGCCCGAGCGCGCCGGCCGCGCGCTCGATCACGAAACCGAAGATGCTTTCGAGCGACTGCGCGTCGCAGGTTATCTCTGACGCAAAACGAGTGTGAGCGCTGCCATGAACATGATCGTCTCCACTCCGCCATCGGCAGCTCCCAGCGGCACCACGCGCGCGCAACTGCGCATCGTCATCGTCGGCCATGTCGATCACGGCAAATCGACGCTTGTCGGCCGGCTCTTGCACGAGACCGGCAGCCTGCCGGAAGGCAAGCTTGAAATGCTCAAAGCCGTCAGCGCGCGGCGCGGCATGCCGTTCGAATGGTCGTTCCTGCTCGATGCGCTTCAGACCGAACGCGACCAGGGCATCACCATCGACACCACGCAGATCCGTTTCCGCACCGGCTCGCGCGACGTCGTGCTGATCGACGCACCCGGGCATGCCGAATTCCTGCGCAACATGATCACCGGCGCTTCACAGGCCGATGGCGCCGTCCTGATCATCGATGCGCTGGAAGGCGTGCGCGACCAGACCCGTCGCCACGGCTATCTCCTGCATCTTCTCGGCGTCAAACAGGTCGCGGTCGTCGTCAACAAGATGGACCGGGTCGACTTCAGCGCGGAGCGCTTCTCCGAGATTCGCGACGAGATCACAACGCATCTTGCCGGTCTTGGCGTCTCGCCCTCGGCGGTGATTCCGATTTCGGCCCGCGACGGCGACGGTGTTGCCGAGCGCACGCCGCGAGGCGGCTGGTACCAGGGAGCGACGGTCGTCGAAGCCATCGACGCAATGGAGCCTGCGCGGCCGCTTGAGCAGCTTGCGTTGCGGCTGCCGGTGCAGGCGATCTACAAATTCGACGATCGGCGCATCGTTGCCGGCCGCATCGAGTCGGGCAGCCTGTCTGCGGGCGACGAGATCGTCATCATGCCGGCCGGAAAGATCGCGCGGGTCAAAAGCGTGGAAGGCTGGCCGATGACACCGGCCAAGGGCGCCCAGACCGCAGGCCGTTCCGTCGGCATCACGCTCGACGGCGAACTGTTCCTCGAACGCGGCGACATTATTTCCCATATCAGCTCGAGCCCGCGCGACACACGGCGGCTGCGCGCGCGCATCTTCTGGCTGCACGACAAGGAACTCACCAAGGGTGCGCAAATCCTGGCAAGGCTCGGCACGCGTGAAAGCCGCGCTACCGTGGTTGCAATTGAGAAGGCCGTCGATCCCGGCGAATTATCGAGCGTCGAGAACACATCGATCGCGCGCAACCATGTCGGCGAGATCGACATTTCGCTGGCGCAGCCGGTCGCCGTCGATCCCTACAGCGACAATCCGCGCACCGGACGGCTGGTGATCGAAGTCAACGGCCGTATTGCCGGGGGCGGGCTGGTGCTCTCGGTCGACGCCGGACAGCGCGCGGTCCCCGTCGACATCGTGCCGGTGGAATCGGCGCTCCGTCCCGACGAGCGCTCGGCGCGCTATCGCCATAACGGCGCGGTGGTCTGGTTGACCGGCCTGCCCGCTTCCGGAAAATCGACCCTGGCGCGGGCGCTGGAGCGGCGCCTGTTCGGCAAGGGCGGCTCTCCCATCCTGCTCGATGGCGACACGCTGCGCGCCGGCCTCAACGGCGATCTCGGATTCTCGGAAAAGGATCGCAGCGAGAATATCCGCCGCCTCGCCGAAGTCGCGACCCATCTGGCGCGCAACGGGCACGTCGCGATCGTCGCCGCGGTATCGCCCTCGCGCGAAGACCGCGCCGCGGCGCGCCGCATCGCGCAGGCCGCGTTCCGCGAGATTTACGTCTCGACGCCGGCCGAAATCTGCGAGAGCCGCGATCCCAAGGGCCATTACGCCAAGGCGCGCGCAGGCGCGCTCCCCTCCTTCACGGGGATCGCAAAGGATTACCAGCCGCCACAGGCAAGCGAGCTATCGCTCGATACCTCGAGGCGCTCGGTTGCAGAGGCCACCGACGAGATCGAGCGCATGTTAACCAGAACCGGCGTGCTGCTCGACGAAGTGGTTGATCTCGCTGCCAATATCTGAGCATCCTTTGGCCGCTCAAATAGGCAAAGGAAGGGCTTTTCTTGAAGTCCGCTTTGGCGCTAAAAGGCGCCGGAACTCAGCGCCCCTTTTGGCGCTTTTTTTCCCTTGAAATCCCTGAAGACCGCGCGCGAGCGCGGTTTCTTTTGAGAAAAATTCATCATGAATCATATCGACGCCCACGGGTTGAAGATCGCCCCGGTTCTGTTTGACTTCATTGCAAAAGAAGCATCCCCCAAAACCGGAATTACAGCGGACGCGTTCTGGGCGGGCCTTGTCGCCATCGCCCGCGATCTGGCGCCGAAAAATCGCGAGCTGCTCGCCTTCCGCGATGGCCTGCAGACAAAAATCGATGCCTGGCATCGCGCCAACAAGGGCAAGCCGGTCGATCTCAATGCTTACACCGCCTTTCTGAGGGAGATCGGCTATCTCCTGCCTGAGCCTGCAACCCAAAAAGTCGAGACCGCCAATGTCGATGAGGAGATCGGCAAGATCTGCGGACCGCAGCTCGTCGTTCCCCTCACCAATGCGCGCTACGCCCTCAATGCGGCGAACGCGCGCTGGGGCAGCCTTTACGACGCCTTCTACGGCACGGATGCGATCCCGCACGGCGCAAGCGAAAGCGGCAAGGGCTTCAACAAGGCGCGCGGCGACAAGGTGGTCGCGAAAGCCAAGGCGTTTCTCGATTCGGCCGTTCCGCTGGCGAGCGGCAGTCATGTCGATGTAGTTTCCTACAGCGTCGTCGGCGGCAAGCTTGCGGCCAGGCTGAAGGGCGGTGGGGCCACCGCCTTGAAATCGGCGACACAATTTTCGGGCTATCGCGGCGAAGCAGCCGCGCCTTCGGCGATCCTTCTCGTCAACAACGACCTGCATATCGAGATCGACATCGACCGCAAGCACATGATCGGCAAGGACGATCCGGCCGGTGTCGCCGACATTATCCTGGAAGCCGCGGTCAGCACGATCCTCGACATGGAAGACAGCGTCGCCACCGTCGATGCCGAAGACAAGGTGCTCGTTTATCGCAATACGCTCGGCCTGATGAATGGCTCGCTGTCGGCCGATTTCGAGAAGGGCGGCAAGACGCTCAAGCGCGCCCTCAACGCCGACCGTGTCTACACAGCACCTGGCGGCGGCAAGCAAGTCAAACTGCACGGGCGCAGCCTGTTGCTGATCCGCAATGTCGGCCACCACATGTTCACCGATGCCGTGCTCGACTCTGCGGGCGAGGAGATTCCGGAAGGCATGCTCGATGCGGCCGTCACCGGCCTGCTCGCGATCCACGACCTGAAGGGCAACTCGAGCGTACGCAACAGCCGTACTGGTTCGATCTATATCGTCAAACCGAAGATGCATGGCCCCGACGAGGTCGCGCTGACCTGCGCCTTGTTTGATCGCGTCGAGAAGATGCTGTCGCTGCCACAAAATACGCTGAAAGTCGGTATCATGGACGAGGAACGCCGCACCACGGTCAATCTCAAGGCCTGCATCCAGCAAGCGTTGAAGCGCGTCGTGTTCATCAACACCGGCTTCCTCGACCGCACCGGCGACGAGATCCATACCTCGATGGAAGCCGGTGCCATGATCCGCAAGAACGACATGAAAACACAGCCCTGGATCAAGGCTTACGAGGATTCCAACGTCGATATCGGCCTGATCGACGACCTTCCCGGGCATGCCCAGATTGGCAAGGGCATGTGGGCCGCACCGGACAAGATGGCGCATATGCTGGCGCAGAAGATCGCGCATCCGCAAGCCGGCGCCACCACGGCGTGGGTACCCTCGCCGACCGCGGCGACGCTGCACGCCCTGCATTATCACGAGGTCAACGTGCTGGCGCGGCAACGGGAACTGGCCAAGGGCGGCCCGCGTGCAAAACTTGCCGACATCCTCACCATTCCGATCTCGCAATCGAACTGGGCGCCCGACGATGTGCGACAGGAGATCGACAACAATTGCCAGGGTATTCTCGGCTACGTCGTGCGCTGGATCGATCAGGGCGTCGGTTGCTCCAAGGTTCCCGACATTCACGACGTCGGATTGATGGAAGATCGTGCGACCCTGCGCATCTCAAGCCAGCATCTGGCGAACTGGCTGCATCAAGGCGTCATCACCAGGGAACAGGTGATGGAATCGCTGAAGCGGATGGCGGCGGTGGTCGATGGTCAGAACAAGGGCGATCCCCTGTACCGGCCGATGGCGCCCGGTTTCGATGGCGTAGCCTTCAAGGCGGCCAGCGACCTGATCTTCAAGGGACGCGAGCAGCCGAACGGTTACACCGAATACATTCTCACCGCGCGACGTCGCGAGGCCAAGACGGTGAGTTGACCACAGAGGAACGATCGGACTTCGCAATCGTTAGGTTCGTCATCCCAATAAAGGAGGAGCGACGGCGATGGATTGGAACCGCATCGAAGGTAACTGGAAGCAGTTCAAGGGCTCCGCCAGAGAAAAATGGGGCAAGCTCACTGACGACGATCTCAACGTCATCGAGGGCCGCCGCGACCAGCTCGAAGGCAAGCTGCAGCAGCGCTACGGCTTCGCCAAGGATCAGGTCAAACGAGACGTCGATGACTGGTTCAAGACGCTGAAGTGATTTGCGCCTGACAGCACCAATAGATGCGAGAAGCCCCGGCGTTTGCCGGGGCTTCTTTTGCAACTTCATCAACCAGAAAGGTGAAGGCAGCACCGGCAACGCCGGCGAACCCGGCGTCTGCGCCCACAACCTGTCGCTCAAAATACCGCGATATATTTGAGCAGCGAAATAACGCCGAGGATGATCACGATGACGCGCACGATTTGCTTGGCGCGGCCGTCAAGCGGCAGCAGATTAATCAGATAGAGAATGAGAATAACAACGAGAAAGGTGACCAGTACACCTGTAAGCATTGGTTTTCCCCGATACACGTGGAAGTGAGGGTAAGCCTGTGTCAACGCACCAAAGGGACGCCGGTTCCATTTGCGGAACAAACTGAAACATCTGCGAAATCAAGGCTTCGCGCAACCTCCGCGCGGACAATGACAGGGCGCCGCGGCCCAGGGAATCTGGCAGGCAAAGGTGCCTATTGTGCCGCGACCACCGGCACGCGCCGATAATGCGAACGTATCGACCGCGGAGCGGGCGAGAGACTGAGCGAAGCGCCGCGCCGATCCGCGCCACGGCCGGTAATCATCAATCCGCTGCTGCTGGCGACGATGTCGCCTTTGCGAAGCGTCGGATCGTCTTCGATTCTGATCTGCGCAAGGCCGACCGGGTCCTTGCCGTTGCAGGTGCATCCCTTCACCAGCTCGTCGCGATAGCGATAGGCGTTCGGCAGCTGGGAATAAGGTTTTCCGTTTTCGGTGACGGCATCATCGATGCTGCTGCCATAGACCACCTTGGTCTCGGCAGCCGGGCAGAGACTGCTGCAGGAAGCAGCCTTGCTCTGATTGCCGGATGACGTAATCGGGAAATGGCGGCCGTCGCAGGTGCGCACGCAATAGGCCTGCGAGCCGCCCGAGTGGGAGTAGGCGTAGGCGCGACGTGGACGCACCGGAACCTCGCCTTCGGGAGGGCTCATCTGACCTTCGTTCCAGTACGGCAACGGCGCCATCGGCGGCTGTGGCCGGTACCCGAATGGAGTCGTTGGTTGTCGGGGCCGGTATCCGAAACCACCGAACAGCCCGAAAAAATCCTGCGCCTGCGCCATCGACGTCAACGTCAGCACCGCCAACGCCATCCCGCAAGATTCCAACCTGCCTGATCGCATGCCTGTCTCCGGATTTATTTCAGTACGGCAAGGCAGTGGAAAGGTTCATGGCCTATCGTCCCGTATGGTCGTACGCGCCGTCGCTGCTTGCATTTCTCGCGGAGAGTTGCTGTTGACGCGCATCGCGCCGCGCGCCTTCGAACTGTCGCAACAAACGCGACGGCAACTGAACAGTTCCGGCCGCCTCTTCAAACCGAGAGCCGCGCATGTCGATACCGGCGTCGTGAAGTTCAGGTTTCGGCGACGGAACCCTTCGCCAACCTGAAGGGTTAAATGTTGCGCAGCCCTGTCGCGTGACGTCGTGACTCATCGTCCATGTTCGCCTCACACGGGGGAGAGCCTGTTGCGTGCCCTGCCCAACGAACGCGCGCGTCCGGCCGAGACGATCGGCGAGCCACTGACCGACAGCGATGTCGAACGGCCGCCGGTCATTCGCCGCACCGAGCTCGTTGCCTTTGCGCTGGTCTTGCTGCTGGTGATCTGCGTCTTCGCTGTCCTCTCTGCCGCCAAGGCGTTCTTCCTTCCGGTGGTCGCGGCGTTCGTGGTTGGTACCATGCTGTCTCCGGCGGCAGGCCTTCTCGAGCGTCATCGGATTCCGCGCGCAGTATCGGCGGTCCTGATCGTGACCGCGGTCGGCGCCGGCGTGATGTTTCTGGTCAGCCTGATCTCTTCGCCGGTCATGCAATGGAGCACGCACCTTCCGGAGCTCGCCGACCGGTTCAGGGAAAAGATGCATATCTTCGACCGGCCGCTGGCGCTGTGGCAGGAGCTGCAGAGCATGCTCGGCGGATCCAACGCATTTCCGACTGCGCCCTTCCAGTTGCCGAAGCTCGAATGGGTGCAGCCGGCGCTCGAATTCCTGTCGCCGACCTTCGCCGAATTCCTGCTGTTCATCGCAACGCTGGTGTTGTTCATCGCAAGCTGGCGCGATCTGCGCCGCGCGCTGATCCTGACCTTCACCCGACACGAGTGGCGGCTGCGCACCTTGCGCATCCTCAATGCCATCGAGGAGCATCTCGGCGGTTATTTGCTGATGGTCACGTCGATCAATCTCGGCGTAGGCGCGGCGACCGGCATTATCTGCGCGCTTGCCGGCATGCCGAATCCGGCAGGTTTGGGCGCACTCGCGGCGATACTGAATTTTCTTCCGATCATCGGCCCGGTGGCGATGTTCGTGATTCTGATTCTTGTCGGCCTGCTCGCAATTCCAACCATCGGGGCGGGCCTGATCGCGCCCGCAGCGTTTGCCGCGCTTGCCTTTCTCGAGGGTCATTTCGTCACCCCTGCCATCATCGGCCGCAGGCTTGAACTCAATGCGCTCGCGGTATTCATCGGGATTGCATTCTGGACCTGGCTCTGGGGACCGATGGGCGGCTTCCTTTCGTCTCCGCTCCTGATCGTGGCTCTGATCTTGCGGGATCACCTGTGGCCGCCGAACGAGCCGAACCTGCCCTGATGCGCACCTTGGTATGTACGACCTGGGCAGAGGAACTTCCCGCAGGCTCCGGCGTTTGTGCCTTTAACCTGACTTCGATGCGGGAGTCCTTGATGTCCAGTACAGACAGCGAAATCGGAATGCGAAACCTGAAAGACAAGACGGGTTACGAGCGTCTTGAAAAGGATGTCGCAGCCGTGAAAAACGACGTCGCTGCCCTCACCGATCAGATCACCGATGCGCTGAATTCCTTCGCGGGTACTGCCCGAACACAGGCGCGCCGCGGTTACACCCAGGCGCGCGCCAATGTGAATTCGGCAGTCGACGATATCTCGGAACGCGGCAACGCGATCATGGACGCGGCACAGGATGCGGCGCTATCGATCGAGGAAACGCTCGAAGACGTGATCACGGAGCGTCCGCTGGCGACCGTCGGCGTCGCGCTCGGCCTGGGCTTTCTGATCGGCATAACATGGCGCCGTTAGCAAAGAGGCTCGCAGCAGTGACGCATTTCTGATCGGGGCGTGCGGATGTTTATGCGCTTGATCGACGGTTTGAAGGAACAGACCGATCGCGCGTTGCGGCTGACATCGCTCGTGGCGACCCTGGCGATTGCCCTGTTCATCATGATCGCTTTCCTGTGCGCGGCGGCCTTCATCTGGGTGCTTCAAAACTACGGCCCGGTCGAAGCCTGCCTGACGGGTGCGGGGATTTTCCTGATCGTCGCCCTGATTGCAGCGTTGCTTTACGCGTCCCTGAACAATCGCGCCCGCGAACGCCAGCGTGAAGTCGCAAAATCAACGCTCCACACCGCGCTCGCCGATCCGATGGTGGTGGCCACAGGCATCCAGGTGATCCGCGCCATCGGGCTGAAGAAGCTGATCCCGCTTCTCGCGGTCGGCGGCTTGGCGCTGGGGTTGTTCGCCGGCCGCAATCATTCGTCCGACGAAGCGCCGGCGGAGTGAGTTTCAGGAACTGAAGGTCAAGTTACGCAGCGGCCGGGCTGAAGCAGCTTGGCGACTTCGGTTAACAGGCTGACCACCGGTTCGCAGGCAACCATCGGCTTGCGCCCGGAAGGCTTGGTCTTTGGCGGCGCAGACGGGCTTTCGGGCCCCTTGGCGAGGGGCACGCGGACCAGGAAGGAGGTATCAGAGAAGCCATCCAGGCGGAGCGCGATCGTCCGCGTCTGTGCCGCGGATCCCGCAATAATGGCGATCCGGTCGGCTTTGACGATGCGGTTGATCCCGCCCGCGGGCGAGGGTGCCGCTTCCGGCAGGTCACGACCGAGCGCAAACTGCGCTGCGCCGAATGACAGCGAGAGCGCGATCGCGGCCAATATGCCTGTAGTGAACTTTGACATCTCTTATATGTCCACCAACCCCGTCGCCGGTTCATTCGGCGATCGGCGAATCAAACGCGTCGGGAACAACAAGGGTTCGGGCGGGCGGTAATCACTTAACCGTGTGCAAAAAAATTTTTGGGGCGAAGAGGAACAACCCTAGGGGTCAGCGAGTCATCCCTGGAGCCGGTTATCCCCCCCTGCCCCATTGACCGGCGATGTAGGGCGCGGCTGTGGTGATGCCAGCCGCGCCCTGCTTTTTTCTTATCCGATTGATTCCAAAAACAAATAACCCACCGCTCGCATCGACCTCGTCGATC
>Ga0306920_100001415_pt1 | contig 29746 bp, 26 predicted proteins | sample flu12Cox44000170_FD_204666 | JGI IMG/M metagenome (GOLD analysis project Ga0306920, IMG submission 204666) | Lab enrichment of tropical soil microbial communities from Luquillo Experimental Forest, Puerto Rico - flux4day.12C.oxic.44.000.170 (v2)... | ecosystem: Environmental > Terrestrial >... | reverse complement strand
CACGCACGACTTCCAGGAGGAAGTCTACAAGAAGTTCGGCAAGCCGATGCGGCGCGGCGGCGGCACCAATCGAGGCGTCGACGTGGTGGTAAACTACACCGGCGGTGACACCTGGGTGAAATCGCTGAAGGTGCTGCGAGTGGGCGGCCGGCTGCTCACTTGCGGCGCGACCGCGGGTTTCGATCCGAAGGAGGACATCCGCTTCATCTGGACCTTTGAGCTGCAAATCCTCGGCTCGAACGGCTGGGCGCGCAGCGACATCGCGACGCTGCTGCAGCTGGTGCAGGACGGAAAGCTCAAGGTGCTGGTCGACAAGGTGTTCAAGCTCGAGGACGCGCGCGAGGCGTTGCGGGTGATCGAGGACCGCGAGGTGTTCGGCAAGATCGTGGTGACGCCATGAACGATGCCTCTGCCCCACTCACCAAGGAAGAGCTGCAGGCGCATCTCGACCACTCGCCTTTCATTGCGTTCCTCGGCCTCAAGGTGACGGAGACCGACCCGGCCAGGCAGCAGGTGACCATGACATGCGAGATGAAGCCGGAGTTCGAGCGCGGCGCCGGCACCGGCCAGTGGCATGGCGGGCCGATCGCGGCGATCATCGACACGGTCGGCGACTACGCGCTCGCGATGGGACTGCGCCGCGGACTTCCGACCGTCAACTTCCGCGTCGACTACCTGCGGCCGGCGGTCAAGACCAAGCTCATCATCACGGCGGTGGTCCGGCGCGCCGGCAAGAGCGTCGGCGTGGTCGATGTCGACGTGTTCAACGAGCAGAAGGCCCTGATTGCGGTGGGACGTGCGACATATTCGACGCTCGCGAGCTGAGTTGAACGCCGGTACAAATCTTGCTTCGCGGAGGTCGCGTCAAAGCGCAACGGAGGGCCACATGACTAACGTCACCCGTCGCGAGTTCTCTGCGGGCGCTCTGGCGACCGGCGTTGTGGGGGGCATTGCTCCTGCATTTGCTCAGGGTGAGCCGAAACGCGGCGGCACGCTGGTCGCAACCTGGGGCGGCGGCGAGCCGCAGGCCTGCTACGTGCCTGCGGGCGGCGGTTCGAGCCCGATCTTCTCCTCCTCAAAGCTGTTCGAGCGGCTGGGCGACCGCACGATGAGCGGCGAGTTCGTGGGCGAGCTGGCCGAAGGCTGGAAGCCCGCGGCCGACTTCAAGTCCTATGTCGTCAAGCTGCGCAAGGGCGTGAAATTCCACGACGGCAAGGACATGACCGTCGAGGATGTCGTCTATTCCGCGGACGAGATCTGGCGGAAATTCGCCGCGGCCGCCGCATTGACCGATCTCACCGGCGTCGAGGCGCCGGACGCGGACACGGTGGTGTTCAAGTTCAACAAGCCGACGCCGGAGTTCTTCTTCTCCTCGCTGCTGTGCGGCGTTGTGAGCTACGTCGTGCCGAAGCACATCTATGCCGGGACCGACCCGGTTACCAATCCGGCCAACAACGCGCCGATCGGCACTGGCCCGTGGAAATTCAAAGAGTGGGTTCGGGGCAGCCACTTCGAGTACGTCAAGAACGACGCATACTGGCGCAAAGGCTACCCGTATCTCGATCGCATGATCATCCGCTACGTGCGCGATCCGGCCGGCCGCGCCGCGGCCATGGAGGCGGGCGAGATCCACATCGGCGTGTTCAATCCCGTGGCGCCGCCGGACATCAAGCGGCTGACCGCGACCGGCAAGTTCGCCGCGACGTCGAAGGGCTACGAGGAAAGCGTGTGGTCGACCTCGTTCGAGTGCAACTTGCGCAACCCGATCTTCGAGAAGCGCGAGGTGCGGCAGGCGATGTTCCACGCGATCGACCGCAGCTTCATCGCCAAGACGGTGTACTACGGCTACGCGCGTCCCGGCACGAGTCCGATCTTCTCGCCCAACAAGGAGTTCTTCACCGCCGACACCTACCGGACCGAGTTCGATCCGAAGAAGGCGGCGGCGCTGCTCGACGGCGCGGGCTTCCCGAAGAAGGCCGACGGCAAGCGCTTCACGCTCAACCTGCTGGCGGCCGGTTGGTTCACCGAGAACGGCAAGATTGGCGCCTACGTGAAACAGGCGCTGGAGGACGTCGGCGTCGGCATCAACCTCACCGTTCCCGACCGGCCGACCTCCATCAAGCGCATCTACACCGACTACGACTTCGACCTTGCGATCTCCAACCAATCCAATCCGTCGGAGCCGGTGCCGGCGACGACGCAGTATTATACGAGCGACGGCATCAAGAAGGGCGTGCCGTTCCGCAACGCGTCGGGCTTCCATACCGCCGAGGTCGACGCGTTGGTGGAGAGGATCAAGGTCGAGACCGACGCCGCCAAGCGCAAGGCGATGATCGTCGAGTTCCAGCAGATCATCACGCGCGAGGCGCCCAATCTGCCGCTGGTCGAGCTGGAGTCGATAACCGTCGCCAGCACCAAAGTGCAAAACCACTCCAATGACCCCGACTACCTCGCCGCGAGCTGGTACGACATATGGCTAGCTTAAAGCTGACGCTCAACGCGACGCTCGCTCCTCGCCTTTCCCCGCAAGCGGGGAGCGGCGAGGGAGGCGCCGGCGGCGCAAGGCCCCGAGCGTGAGGGTCGCGCCTGCAGGCGGCTCCTCGCGCCGCCTGGCGGCGCTGCGGCTCCTGCGGCGGCGGCTCGTGCAGGCTGTGCCGCTCTTGCTCGGGGTCTTGATCATCAATTTCGTGCTGATCCAGCTCGCGCCTGGCAGCTTCCTCGAGCTGATGACCGCCGAGAACCAGGTGAGCGATCCGACGACCGTCGAGCTCTTGCGCAAGACGTACGGCCTCGACGATCCGGTGTGGCTGCAGCTCCTGAAATACATCTGGGCGCTCGCCCATCTCGATTTCGGCTTCTCCTACCGCCAGAACATGCCGGTGATCGACGCGATCCTGATCCATCTGCCGGCGACCCTGCTGCTCATGCTGTCCAGCATCACGCTCGCCTTCGTCGTCGGCGTCGCGGCGGGCGTCGTCGCCTCGGTCAAGGTGCGCACCGTTTGGGACAGCCTGGTTTCGATCGCGGCCATGTTCTTCTTCGCCGCGCCGAGCTTCTGGCTCGGCATCATGATGATCGTGCTATTTGCGCTGAAGCTCGGCTGGCTGCCGGTGAGCGGCATGGCGACCATCGGCGGAGGCGGCGGCGTGCTCGACGTCTTGCGCCACCTGATCCTGCCGACGCTCGCGCTCGGCCTGTTCTACGCAGCGATCTACGCGCGCGTGATGCGCTCCGCCATGCTCGAGGTGGCGCAGCTCGATTTCGTGCGCGCCGCGCGCGCCAAGGGGTTGAGCCGTACCAAGGTCACGCTGTCGCACGTGCTGCGTAACGCGCTCCTGCCTGTGGTCACCATTCTCGGCGTCCAGATGGGCACGGTGCTCGCCGGCAGCGTAGTGATCGAGAGCGTGTTCAGCTGGCCCGGCATCGGCTCGCTGCTGTTCGACAGCGTGAGTTCGCGCAACTATCCCGTCGTGCTCGGCATCATGGTGCTGGGCTCGCTGGTCGTGATCGTGGCGAACATCGTGGTCGACCTGGTCTACATGTGGCTCGATCCGCGCATCGAGATCCGCTGATGGAGCGCTTCGGCTTCCTCGCCCGCTTCGCACGCAATCGCGGCGCGCTCGCCGGCGCGCTGATGATACTGGTCGTGGCACTGGCCGCGCTCGTCGCACCCTTAGCCTTCCCCATCGATCCGCTGCGCATCGTCGGTGCCCCCGAGCTGTGGCCGGGCGAAGCGCCGGAGTTTCCGCTCGGCACGGATTCGCTTGGCCGCGACATCCTCGCCATGATCGTGCACGGCGCGCGTGCCACGCTGCTGATCGGCCTGTTCGCATCCGCCGTCGCCACGCTGATCGGGGTAAGCGCGGGGGCGATCGCCGGCTACTTCGGCGGCTGGATCGACGAAACGATGATGCGGGTGGCGGAGCTGTTCCAGACCATCCCCAACCTGATCTTCGTCCTCACCATCGTGATGATCCTCGGCTCGACACTCACCAACATCGTGATCGCCATCGGCATCGTCAGCTGGACCTCGATCGCGCGCCTGACGCGCGCCGAGTTCCTGGCGCTGCGCGACCGCGAGTTCGTGCAGGCCTGCCGTGCCATGGGCATGAGCAACTTGCGCATCATTGTCGGCGAGATTCTGCCGAACGCGCTGCCACCGGTAATCGTGTTGTCCTCACTGGTCGTCGCCGGCGCCGTGCTGTTCGAGTCGGCGGTGTCCTTCCTTGGGCTCGGCGATCCGAACGTTGCGAGCTGGGGGCGGCTGATCGGCGACGGCCGCCAGCTCATCCGCAGCTCCTGGTACATCAGCGCCATTCCCGGCGTCGCCGTCATGGTGACGGTGCTTTGCCTCAACCTGATCGGCGACGGGCTCAACGACGCGCTCAATCCCAAGCTGCGGGACCGTTGATGGCCGCTCCGCTCGAGGTCCGTGACCTGCGCACGACGCTGTTCACCCGCCGCGGCGAGATGCCGGCGGTGGATGGTCTGAGCCTTACCGTCGGCGCCGGCGAGACCGTGGCGCTGGTCGGCGAGTCCGGATGCGGCAAGTCGCTCTCCGCGCTCTCGATCATGCGCCTCCTGCCCGATCCGCCCGCGCGCATCGTCGGCGGGTCGGTACTGCTCAACGGGCGCGACCTGGTGACGCTCAGCGAGGAGGCGATGCTCAAAATCCGCGGCCAAGAGATCGGCATGGTGTTCCAGGACCCGCTGAGCTCGCTCAATCCGGTCGCAACCGTCGAGAGGCAGATCGCCGAGGTGCTGATGGCCCACACCGACCTCAGTCGCTCGCAGGCGCGCAGGCGCGCGCTGGAGCTGCTCGAGCAGGTCGGCACGCCGGATGCCGCACGGAGGCTCGACGCCTACCCGCACCAGCTGTCCGGCGGCATGTGCCAGCGCGTGATGATCGCTTGCGCGATCGCCTGCCACCCGTCGGTGCTGATCGCCGACGAGCCGACCACGGCGCTCGACGTAACGGTGCAAGCGCAAGTGCTCGGGCTGCTTGAGCACCTGCAGGTGGACTCAGGCATGGCGATGATCTTCATCACCCACGATCTCGGTGTGGTTGCCGAGATCGCCGACCGCGTGGTCGTGATGTATGCCGGGCGCAAAGTCGAGGAAGCGCCGGTCGACGACCTTTTCGAGGCGCCGCTCCACCCCTACACTGCCGGGCTGATCGCGGCGACGCCGGTGCCGGGGGCTCAGCGCGCCCAGCGCCTTGCCGACATCCCGGGCATGGTACCGCCGCTCAACGCGCTGCCGACGGGCTGCGCCTTCGCCCCGCGCTGCAAGCGCGTGATGGATGTGTGCTGGAAGGAGAAGCCCGAGCTCACGCAGCCGGCGCCCGGCCGCATGGTCGCCTGCTTCGCCGCCGAGAAGGACGCCGCGTGACCGCGCTGCTCTCCCTGCGTGACGTGCATGTGCGCTTCAGCACCGCGGCCGGCGTAGTACGCGCGGTCAACGGCGTCAGCCTCGATGTCGCGACCGGCGAAACGCTGGGCCTCGTCGGGGAATCGGGCTGCGGCAAGTCCACGCTCGGCAAGGCGATCCTGCGCCTGGTTCCGATCGCGAGCGGCGCGATCCTGGTCGAGGGTGTCGACATCGCCCCGCTCGAGCGCGCACAGCTCATCAAAATTCGCCGCAATGTGCAGATGATCTTTCAGGACCCGTACGGCTCGCTCAACCCGCGTTCGACCATCGGCCGCAGCGTGGCGCAGCCACTACTCGTCGCCGGCTGGAGCTCGGCGGCGGCCGCCAAACGCGTCGACGAACTGTTGCAGCGCGTTGGGCTGCCGCTGGATGCCCGCGAGCGCTACCCACACGAGTTCTCCGGCGGCCAGCGCCAGCGGATCGGCGTTGCGCGCGCACTCGCGCTCAGCCCCAAGCTCATCATCTGCGACGAGCCGGTATCGGCGCTCGACGTCTCGGTGCGCGCGCAGGTGATCAACCTGCTCGAGGACCTCAAGGCGCAGTTCGGCGTGTCCTACCTGTTCATCAGTCACGATCTGTCTGTGGTCGAGCACATCGCCGACCGTGTCGCGGTGATGTACCTCGGAACGGTCGTGGAGATCGGCGGGCGCGACCAGATCTGGCGCGACCCGCAGCATCCCTACACCAAGGCGCTGCTCGAGGCCGCGCCCATCGCCAATCCCAAGGCGGCGCGCGCGCGACGCCGCACCCTCCTGCAGGGCGAATTGCCGAGCGCGATCGATCCGCCGAGCGGCTGTCCGTTCCACTCGCGCTGTCCGATCGTGCAGGACCGCTGCAGGGTCGAGCGGCCGCAGCTGCGCACGGTCAGCGGCGGCGCGGTGGCGGCGTGCCACTTCGCGTGAAGGAGTAACGCGGAAGCCCGCGACCGCGCTCACGGTAATGAGGTCGACCACTCGACGAGCACTCTACAAGTTTTCGATCCCACTGGTCGTCCTTATTAAGGCCACTGCAATGAACCCCAACGCGCCCAGCCATCCGGTCATAGACGCCGCGCCTCCGGCTCCGACCTCTCGTCGTTGCCGACGTCGGCTATCCTGGGGACACCCGAGCGCCGCGCACGACCGCCTGGGCAGACCGCGGGCCCGAGCCGGTTGCGGCGCGTTTTGTTTTAATCTGCTCCGCTTCGCTAGCGTTTGCCCGCATGGTTCTACGCGCCACACCGCTTGGCTGTGATTTGACTGCGTCCGTCGGGTGGTCTCACGAACCGATTTTACAAAAAGACTTGCTCAATTCGGCACGGATGTCGGCCGCGTTGCTGTTGAGCGCCGGGATCGGGCGGCGCACGCGTGGCGGGGTACCCCTCAACCCGAGTGGACTTGCCAGCAGCGGCTAGTTTTCGCCATCCGCATCTTGCCCAGTGCACACGAAGCGACGCGCCCGGGTCTGGTCCGCGTCCAGCATCTCACGTACCGAAAGCACGGGTGCTGCGCGGCGACCGTGAGCCATAAACGCGGCGGCCAATTCTATCCGGGTCATGTGTGGGCTTGCTGCGTCAGCCGGCATTTTCAAAGCGCCCTCGGTACTACCGGTGCAACAACGACGAAGCCATCATTGGCTTTGACGATGGTCGGTTGAGAGGCGGTGCGTGCCTTGCCCCACAGCGGCATGGTCACCCACGCCGTGCAATCCTGCATCGAAAGATCGATCGCCTGGCCGACGCCGAAGCGATCGCGCACCTCGAGCGCGCCCAACACGGCGACGACCGCCATCGAGCACCGATGACGTCCGCGCACGAGATGCCGGTCTTGACAGGCACTTCTCCGGCCCGCGTCAGGTCCATGATGCCGGACATGGCCTGGATGACGGTGTCGAATGCCGCGCGACCTGGGTAGGTGCTGTCGGCACCAAAACCTGAGACAGCGCAATAGACGAGGCGCGGATTGAGGCGCAGCAGCTCGTCCGCCGAGAAGCCGCGCTTGGCCAAGGCGCCTGGCTTCAGGTTCTCGATCAGGACATCGGAACGCGCGATCAGATCGCGAAGAATGGCGAGCCCCTCCTCGGTTTCCAGGTCGAGCGCCAGGCTGCGCTTGCCGGAGTTGTTGAAGGCGAAGAAATAGCCGATGCCCTTCTTGGCCGGCGACCAGCTGCGCATCTCCTCTCCAGTTGGAGGCTCAACCTTAATGACATCGGCGCCGAGATTGGCGAGGTGCCGAGCGCTCAGGGGGGCCGTCGTGTAGTGGCCGATCTCGATCACACGCACGCAGGCGAGCGGCAATGCGGGTGCTTGTCCGCTGCCGCGGATCGGCATCGGCGCACGCGACTGTGATGCCAGGCGTGTTACCTCGCTCCGATCGGCATCTGGTGCAGGAATTCTCGAGGGCGAGATGCCGGGCGTGTCGGTCATTCGCAGCGGCGAGGCCGGCACAAACACCTCGCGGCTCGAGGCGGGATCACGCAGTCGACGGATCATGCCCCGGTGATCGAGATTGACCTCACGGGGATAGCGATCGACCGCTGTGACTGACCCCGAAGGAATGCGGGCTGCGGCCAGCACCGCAAGACAGCGCACGATGGTATTGCGGCCGACCCATTCCTGCAGTGCGGCGTCGACCTCATCGACCCTCTGCAAGCGGTCGCTCACACGCAGATAGCGCGGATCGCGCGCAAGCTCGGGGCGACCGATGACCCCGTGATGCGATACCACTGGTCGTCGCTGACTGCACAGACCAATATCCAGCCGTCCTCGGCTCGGTAGATGTTCCATGGCGCGGCCAGCGCATGCCGATTGCCGAGACGGCCGACATCGCCGCCCGCCCCGGAAAGCAGCTTCGGCAGAAAGGTTGCCATGGCGGAGAACGCACAATCGTAAAGGGCCATGTCGATCAGCTGACCGCCGTCGCCGTGTCGCAATACGCGCAGTGCCGCTTGACAGGCGGCCGCCGCGTAGATGCCGGTCATGAACTCGACCAATGGAAGCTGGATGGGCGTGGGCGCCGCACTGGCGAGGCCTGTCGTGTCGAGAATGCCCGAAAGGGCCTGGACCTGCGCCTCCGAATAGGGCCGCTGTCGCCGAACGCCGTCACGTTGCAGACCACTCGTTTCGTGTCCACCAGCCAGCGGTCAGCGGAAGCCGCGTGCCGACATCGCTCGACACGATCACAACGTCGCTGCGTGCAATCAGTCGGTCGAGCAGCTCGACATCAGAGGCGGCCTGCGCATCGAGCTGCATGCTCAGCTTGCCTGCCGTGAGCTGAGCGCTGTGTTCCGCCTTGCCGCCTGTGCCGTGCAGTCCCTCGGGCACGATCACGGTCGCGCCGAGCTGCGCCAGGATCGAACCGCAGACGCTGGCACCGACGCGCCCGCCCAGCTCTGTAACGATGATGTCGTGCCCAAGGTGTCTTGGTGGTCACGGCTGCCGGCAACCTCGCGGATGAAGGGGCAGTACTGAGCGTCGACGGCGGTTCGGCGATCATCTGCGTCGTCGGACCCTACGCCGTCGCGCCAAACAGCTTGGCAACCGCCCGCCCGTCCGTCTCGGCCCAGATCCTTGTACGAGTCGCCGCCATATCCAGACCCGGATCGACAGCGGAGATCAGGCCTTGGGCCTTACCCGTCAGCTCGTCGAGCGACAGCGGGTTTGCCGGCGTGCCGCGGCTATCCATCACGCGTGCGGTTCGCACCGAGCCGTCGCTCAGCGTGATGGCAACGGCCGTCCCCATGTGCGAGGGGAACTGCGCCTCGATTTCGGCGTCGGCCGCGCCCTCGACCTTGTCGATGAACCCCAGGATGCGTGCGTCCGCCAGCCGGTCCTCACGGTAGGCATCGAAACGGTGCGGCCCGTAGGCGAGCGTGGCGCCGACGATGAACGGCATGCTGTATTGTGCCGCCATCACCGATGTCGGGCGGCGCATCATGTGCTGGTCGAGCATGCAGTCCGGCCCCGACACGTCGATGCGCTTGATGGCGCCGTCGGGCAGCTTGAAGCCTTCGCTGACCTCGCGCAGGCCGTCGATCAGCGAGTGGAACAGACGACAGCACGAGTAGGGTTTGATGCTGATGCGATGGATCTGCAGCGGCATACCCGCCTTCACCGACAGCGCATCAAGGCGCGGCTTCTTCGCATAGAGAGCCAGGAAGCCGTACTTCCCGTCGAGCGCGCGCGCGGGTGCACTGACCCCGCGTGCAGCCAGCTCGGCTGCCAGCACACCGTTCTGTGCCGCATAGCCCGCATGAAGCCGCTTGACCGTCGTGCCCTCTGGCTCGGCCGAGAACTGCATCGAGCCGCCCGCGAGCGACAAGACATGGCCCCAGGCTCGCGCGAGGCCCTGTTCGTCGAGATTGAGGAGGCGTGCGGCTGCCGCGGCGGCGCCAAAACCCCCGAACAGGGCTGTCGGATGGTACCCATGTTGGATCACCTGGTGGGCATCCGCGGCCATGCCCACCCGTGTCATCGCCTCATAGCCGGAGGCGACCGCCGCCATCAGCTCGTCGGCCGAGGCACCGATCTCGGCCGCGATGGCCGTCGCCCCCGGGATAACCACGGCGCCAGGATGGCTCATCGAGGCATCGTGCGTGTCGTCGAGCTCGTAGCCGTGCGCGGCGGTGCCATTGATCAGCGCCGCGATGCTGGGCGCCACCTCGAGCCCTGTGCCGACGATCGGTGCCTTGCCGCTGCCTGCAAAGCGGCCCGCCCACTCGGTCATCGCTCTCGTCCAGGCAAGCGTGGCGCCCACTCGCGAGACGGCCAGGCAATCAAGCAGCAAGTAGCGCACCTGATCCTGGTCGCCAGGACTGAGCCCACCGCTGCCGATGGCGAGAATTTCGCGGGCAAAGCTCAGCGAGAGGTTTTGCTCGGCTGTCATTTTCTGTCTCCTTTGGGACCGAAGCCGCGATGGCGGCCACGTCACGCCAGGGCCTTGCGAACGAGAGGCGCGACCTTGTCGCCGATCAACTCGATGGTTCTCATGACATGCCGGTGCTGCATGCCGACCCACTGAAGTCGCGTGACGAGCCGAGTGCAGCCCGTCGCACGCAACAAGTCGACGATCTGTTCGGCACACTTCTCGGGAGAACCGATGATGAAGCGGTCCTTGAGCAGATCCTCGAACTCCGGTTGCGGCCTGGCATCGCCGACGACCTCGGTGAAAAGCCCCCAATTGCCGAAAATCTTGTAGCTTTCCGCGATTGCCGGACCGGCATCGCGGATGGCCGTGCTCCGGTCCACCGCAACCACGATATTTCGAAGCACCGGGAAGTCGGCCGGAGTCGGCTTGCCGAGCTCCTCAAGGGCCGCCTTGAAAACCTTGGCCTGCTCGATGATCACCGGCGTTTTGAGATGCAAGGAGGCGACCCAGGTGTCCCCCAGCTCGGGCTCCGCGACGGCAGCAACGCGTCTCACGGCACTCTCGACGCTTCCGCCGAGCCACATCGGCGGGCGTGGCTTGCGCGTCAGGCGCAGGGCGAGCGTAAGCTTCGCTGCTTGGAAATGCCTCCCCTCAAACGTCACCTCCTGCTCGGTGAACAGGCGCTTGATCAGCGTCACGCCTTCAACGAAACGGCTGGTCCTGCGGCCATGATCGAGGCGCATGACGTCGAACTCGTCCTTGGTCCAGCCTGGCGCGACGCCGACAATGGCGCGTCCGCCGCTGGCCGCGTCGAGGAGCGCGAACTGCTCGGCGACATGCAGGGGGTCGTAGAGCGGCAGGATAAGCATGCACGTGCCAAGGGACATGCCCTCGGCATCGGCGGCCAGTCGCATGAGCGTCTCGATCGGCGGGAACCAAGCGGTGGCGCCGTAGGACAGTGTTGCCGATCGTGACGCCGTCAAAGCCGAGACGGCGGGCGAGGCGGACCTGCTCGGAATGCTCGGCAAGCCGCTGGGCCATCGACTCTGAAGGCCGATGCTCGGAGCCGATGAACAGGGTCAGATTCATGTTCATGGGCTTCATGGGCGGTTTCCTGGATTGCGGGGTCGAAATACGAGTATGGACGTTGGGCGCGAAACCTCAGCACCTGATGGCCTGCATGCCGGTGAGCTCGCGCCCCTCGATCAGCGTCAGAATCTGATTGGTCCCATCGGGGATCGGCAGCATGCGGATGTCGCGATAGAGCTGCTCGAGGCCAACCTCCGTTGCGATACCCATGGCGCCATGGACTTCCATCGCCATCGAGACGGCCCGCTGGCAGGCAGCGATCGCGTGCCGCTTGGCCATGGCCGACACATGGTTCGCACGGTCGCCGTTGTCGATGCAGAATAGCGCGTAGTAGCAGAGCAGCCGGCTGCTCGTGACGGCGGCGGCGATGTCGGCTAGCAGCTCTTGTATCAGCTGGAACTGCGCGAGCGGCCGGCCGAATTGCGTGCGGTCGGCCGCATACTTCAGGGCCGCATCGAGTGCGGTTTGCGCCATCGCCACTGCCATCAAGCCGATCACCGGCCGGTTGATCAGCCATGTGAGCGTGAGCACCTTCGGCGCATCGCCGATGGTACCGCACTGATTGCGTTTCGGCACCCGGCAATTGTCGAAGACGACCTCGCCGAGATGCGCCTGCTTCAGTCCGAGCGTATCGATCGTGCGCGCCTCGAAAGGCGAATGCTCGCGCTCAACCAACAAGCGGGCGATGCCGTCCTGACCGCCGGCACCGCCTTGCACCTGCGCCGTCACGTTGACGACGTCTGCCGTGGTGATGCCGGAGATCCACATCTTGCGGCCGTTGAGCACGTAGTGGTCACCATCGAGCGTGGCCCGCGTGGCTATGGTGCGGGTGTCGGAGCCGCCGGCCGGCTCGGTCGTTGCAGTGCACGCAATCCGGTTCGCGGCAATCAGATCCGGAAGGAATAGCGCCTTCTGCTCGTCCGTGCTGTCGAAGTGAATGCGAGCGACGGTCACCTCGTGCGCCAGCACGTCAAAGGCGATCGCTGGCGGCAATTGCTCGTACATGAGCCCAAGCGTCAGCGCTGAAAGCTCGGCACCGCCATCTGCTTGGGGAATGCGCGGCGCGGTTAGGCCCTGGCTGGCACACGCCTTGAGGATGCAATGCATCGCCTCCTTTGGCAACGGCCTGGTGGGATCATTGGCTTTCAGAATCGGCAAGATCTCGCGCGCGCTCATGCGCCGCATAGCGTCCTGGATCAGCCGTTGTTCGCTCGTGAGCTCGAAATCCATCGGTGTCGTGTCCTGCGGGGAGAAAGGCTGCTGTCAGCGGAACTTCGGCTTGCGTTTCTGGCGAAACGCCTGTCCCGCCTCCTTGGCCTCGTCGGTCTGGTAATAGAGTGCGACCGCCTTGAAACCGAGGCCGCAGATGCCACGGATCTGCTCGCTGTCGGCGTTGAACGAGGCCTTGGCGATGCCGATCGCCGTGGGGCTGCGGTCCAAGAGCTCCGCGCACCAGCGCTCGACCTCAGCATCGAGCTCTGCGTCAGGAACGACCTGGTTGACGAGCCCCATCTCGAGCGCCTGACGGGCCGAATAGCGACGACAGAGGTACCACATCTCGCGCGCCTTCTTCTCTCCGACGACGCGGGCGAGCAGCGCCGTGCCGAAGCCCGGATCGACTGTGCCGACCTTGGGGCCGACCTGGCCGAACTGCGCACTTTCGGACGCGATCGCGAGATCGCACAAGGTGACGAGCACATTGCCGCCGCCGATGGCAAACCCGCGCACCTTGGCGATGACGGGCTTCGGCACGTCGCGGATTGCAGCATGCAGTTGCTCGACCGGGACGCCGATCCTACCACGGCCTTGCCGCGCGGACTTGGCGTCCGACGAATCGCCGCCGACGCAGAAGGCCTTTCCGCCTGCTCCCGTCAGCACGATGACGCCGATGTCCTTGTTCCAGCCCCGCGTGCAGGATGGCCTCGGTGATTTCCTCGTACATCCCGACCCGAATGGCGTTCAGCTGGTCGGGTCGGTTGAGCGTCACCGTGGCAATGCTGCCCGTCTCCTCGTAAAGCACGTCCCTGAACTTCGGGATGGCCATGGGGTCTCCTTATGGCATGGCAAAGCCGCCATTTACGCTCAACACTTGGCCTGTAATCCAGGCTGCCTGATCGCTGGCCAGGAAGACTACGGCTGCAGCAGCGTCCTCCGGCTCGCCGATGCGACCGAGCGGGTACATGCGCACGACCCTCTGCTGCCGTCGCTTGTATTTCTCCTCGCCCATCTCTTTGAGCAGGCTCGCCTCGCGCTCCCGGCGCAGTTCCGTGTTTGTGGCGCCGGGTGAGACCACATTGAGCGTGACGCCGCTCGTTCCGATCTCCTGCGCGATCGACTTGACGAGCGCAATCACGCCCGCCTTTGCGGCGGCGTAGTAGGAAAGCCTCGCCTGACCAAGCCGCGCCGCATCCGAGGCCATGCAAACAACGCGACCGTAGCGACGATCCACCATGCCGGGCAGCACGGCATGCAGGACGTGCATCGGCCCATGGAGACAGACGTCCATCATCCGACGCCAGTCGTCCGGTCCCGAGGCCAGAAACAGCTTGTCGTCGAGCACGGCCGCACTGTTGATGAGAACGTCGATGCGGCCGAATTGCCTATGAACCGCTTCCGCCAGGCGCGCCACGTCTGCGGGCGCCGAAATGTCGGCCATCAGACTGACGGCTTCAATGCCCGTCTCGGCAGCGAGGCGCGCGGCAGACGCCTGCGCCAGCTCGCCGTTGAGATCGACCAGGACGATGCGGTCGCCTTGGGCCGCGAGCATGCGTGCGGCGGCAAATCCGATGCCACGGGCGCCGCCTGTGATTACGGCGACCCGCTGTGTCGGGGATGTATTCATGGCTGCCTCTTTGCTGTCGGCAATTCAACGGCGCGACGCCCCATGGATGGCGGTTGGCTGATCGGATGAGCTTGATGTCTTGTGCGCTTGTGCGCAAGCTCAATGCGATCGGCCCCAATGACGCGAGGAAGGAGACGAGGCCCATGCAATTCGAGACCTTGAAGACTGAACGTGATGGGGCAGTTTTCGTCATCACATTCAATCGCCCTGACCGCCGCAATGCCCTGTCGATCCAGTGCATGGACGAGATCGCCGCCGCCGCGCGCAGTGCAGAGTCCGATGCGGCTTCGCGCGCCGTCATCCTGACGGGCGGTGCGGAGTACTTCTCAGCGGGCGCCGACCTGACTGAGGCGATCAAAGTGAAGACCGCGAGCGACAGACAGGGTCGAATACTTCCGGCGCTTCCATCGTCTGTGCGAAGCCTTGGAGACGCTCGGCAAGCCGGTGCTCGCCGCCATCGAAGGTTTCTGCATGACGGGAGGGCTCGAGCTGGCGCTCGCCTGCGATATCCGCGTCGGCGCCAAGGGCTCGACCTATGCGATCACCAGCTCCCGTATCGGCACGGTTGCGGGTGCCGGCGGCACGCAGCGACTGCCACGCATTGTCGGCGTGGCGAACGCGCTGGAGATCCTGTTCGCGGCAGAGCCCATCCCGGCGGAGGAGGCGCACCGCATCGGCCTCATCAATCGCCTGGCGCCCAAGGGCGGCGCACTCGCGGAGGCGAAGCACATGGTGCAGGTCTACGAGAAGCGCGCGCCGCTGAGCCTCGCGTTCGTCAAGCGCGCCGTGCACCGCGGCATGCAAATGGATCTGGCATCCGGTCTCGAGTTCGAGACGTTTCTCGTCAGTGCCATTTACAGCACGGAGGACAAGCAGGAGGGCATCTCGGCATTCCTCGAGAAGCGCGACGCCAAGTTCAAGGGGCGGTGACTAAGAGGGATGCGGTTTCACATCGAGCAGCCGAACTTAGCTTCGTGCCCCAGCGACCTTGAGCCAGGCCTCGAGTGTGCCGTGGATTACCGATCCTCCCCGCTCGCGTGGCTGGATGAGGTTGTGCGGTGTGAGCGGTCTCGCCGTTCGGCAAGGTGAAATTCTCGCAACGTCTGATCCGTCACCGTTAATGACACGCTCCTTGCCTGCGACCTCGGATCTGCTGATCAGCTCCGGCTCGGCAGAACGGGTTCGACGAACACGTCCATCGTGCCCTGGCTGGGGCACATATGCGTGCAAATTGAATGCCTTCCTTGCGCCGTCCCGGCTCCACACCGAGGTCGCGTAGCGAGTAGAAGAAACGTGGCTGACCATCCTGCTAGGCTTCGCGCGCGGCTTTCAATAGGGCGGCACGTGCGCAACCCCCGCCGTTCCAGCCCGCCGAGATCGTGCCATTTGATCAAATCAGCGCTTTGGCGCCGGCCTCGCTGCAGTGAGGGCCACTGTGCGAACCACGGTCGCGATGGCAAACGGCTCTCCTGCGATCTTGAGGTTGTTTACTTCGTCGAGCACGTTAGAGGGTTAGGCCTTCACAGTCGCGCGAGATATGGCTCCAACGCGGCGAGGGACTTGATACTGTGCGCGGGCGCGAACAGATCGATGTGGGGCAGTGCGGCGCGCATGCCGCGCGCCTCCGGCGCGTAACCGTCCCAGCCGATCATCGGATTGAGCCACACGATGCGTTTGCACCGCCTCGCCAACTGACGCATCTCGCCGTCCATTGTCTCTGGTGGCCCGGTGTCATAGCCGTCGGAGATGATCATCACGCACGTGCGCGAATGTATCACGCGGCGCGCGTGCCACCGGTTGAACGTTGCAAGGCATTCGCCGATCCGGGTTCCGCCACCTACGCCCTGCGCCAGGAGCGAGAGGCGCTCGAGTGCGCGATCGACATCCCTCTCACGCATTGCGCCGGAGACATGAACGAGGCGTGTATGGAAGAGAAACGCCTCTGCCTCTCGGAAGCTATCAAGGACCCCATGGATGAACCGTACGAACACGCTGGTGTAAAGGTCCATGGAGCCAGAGGCGTCAAGTAGCACGACAAGGCGCAAAGGTTTGCGCTTCCGTTTACGCCACAACAGCTCGATCGGCACGCCGCCGTGGCAGACGTTGCGGCGGATGGTGCGCCGCAGATCGATCCGTCGGCCCTTCGACCGAGCCCGCTCGCGGCGACTCAATCGGGTTCGCATACGACGTGCAAGCCGTGCGGCGAGCGCATGGGCTTCTTCGATAGCCTGACGGTCGCTTATCTTGCGAAAATCCGTCTCCGTTAGTTTCTCCGTTTGCGACGCTCCCTCCATGTGGGTGCGATAGCCAGCATCCCCCTCGTGATCGTCGTGGTCGCCGCGCCGCAACGGCTCGCCTAGGCCGGCGTCTCGACCGGGATCGATATCGGCGCCTGCGAGCTGGCGCAATTCCGCGGTCCTGGCCGTCTTGGCATGGCTGCCCAAGTGCACCACGCGATGCCTGCCGCGCATGCCCCAGAAGGCATCGAAAATATCGTCAAATTTTTGCCAGTCGGATCGACGCGAGCTGAAGAGCGACTTCAGAGCAGCCCGCAAGACGATACGATGCTCGGCGAGGTCGGAGGCCAACACCCCAGATGCATCCTCGCTCTCCTTGAGACCGACCGCAAAGCCATTCTCGCGCAAGGTCGCCATGAAGCTGGCCAGCCGCTCGACCATGCGGTGGCCTGCCTCGGTTACCCCCGTCGTATTTGGAGCGGAGTTCATCACGCCACTTTCCCGAGCAGGCGCGCCGAAACTTCAGGCGTAAGGCGCGCGCGGTCCTCCTGCGTCTTCAATAGGCATCGCAGCGTCTGGTGCACGGTCTCTGGATCATCGCGCACGTTCCTAACGTCGAGGCCCACCAGGGCCGCCGCCCAATCGAGCGTTTCGGCGATGCCCGGCACCTTGCGGAGCCCCTCCTTGCGGACGTTTTCAACCATTGTGGCGATCTGGGAGGACAACGACGCGCTGATGTCGGGGACGCGGGCCAGGATGATGCGGGTTTCCCGCTCCACGTCGGGATAGTCGATGTAGTGGTAGAGGCAGCGACGGCGAAGAGCATCGGATAGCTCGCGCGTATTGTTTGATGTAAGGACCACGCGCGGGATGCTGCTGGCTTTGATGGTGCCGAGCTCCGGAATAGAGACCTGAAAATCCGACAGCAGCTCCAGCAGAAATGCCTCGAACTCCTCGTCGGCGCGGTCGATCTCGTCAATAAGCAGCACTGGCCGATCACTGCGTCTGATGGCAGCAAGAAGGGGACGTTCGAGGAGGAAGCGCTCCGAGAAGACATCCCGTTCCAATGCCGCGCTATCAGTGCCCTCCAGCTCGCGTGCACGAATCGCCAGCAGCTGGCGCTGATAGTTCCACTCATAAAGCGCGGTCGACTGGTCGAGGCCTTCGTAGCATTGCAAGCGAATGAGCGACGTAGCATGAATTGATGCGAGAGCCTTCGCCACCTCGGTTTTTCCGACTCCGGCCTCACCTTCGAGCAGCAACGGTCGACCCAGCATTTCCATGAGCTGGAGGGCAACCGGAAGCTCGCGGTCGGGAATATACCCCACCGCGCTGAACCGCTCCGCTATCTGTTGGCGTGTCATTGGCATTGCCGACGGGTCGCACCGAGGCCGGCGCGCCCTCACGTTTTAGGCGTGAAGCCCGAGCTGTTTGGCGGCAGCCCATATCCGCCAGTGGTCGTGCGGCATTTGGATGTGAGTGGCGCCAAGGAAGGAGAAGGCATCGTTGACCGCATTCGAGAAGGCGGGGACACCCCCGACGTTTGGGCTTTCACCGACTCCCTTGGCCCCGATCGGGTGATGCGGGGATGGCGTCACGGTGAAATCAGTTTCCCACTTCGGGGTCTCGACGGCCGTGGGCAGGAAGAAGTCCATGAAGGAGCCGCCCATCACGTTGCCGATCTCGTCGTAGCGGATCTCCTGCCCCATGGCGATGGCGAATGCCTCGGTTAGACCGCCGTGCACCTGCCCCTCGATGATCATCGGGTTGATGCGGGTACCGCAGTCGTCGAGCGCATAGAAGCGCCGCACCTTGTAGACCCCGGTATCGACGTCGATGTCCATGACGCAGATGTAGGCACCGAACGGATAGGTCATGTTCGGTGGATCATAGTAGCTGACGGCCTCAAGGCCCGGCTCCATACCGGGAGGGGTGCCGTGGTAAGCCGCCCAGGCGATCTCCTTCATCGATTTGAACTTCTCCGGCAACCCCTTGACTCGGAAACCGTCGACGTCCCACTCGAGGTCGCCCTCGTGCACCTCGAGCAAGTAGGCGGCGATCATCTGCGCTTTGTTGCGGATCTTGCGCGCAGCCATTGCAATTGCAGCACCCGCGACGGGCGTCGAGCGGGAGCCGAAGGTGCCGATGCCGTAGGGCGCCGAATCGGTATTGCCCTCCTCGACCTTGATGTCATCGGCGGGGATGCCGATCTCGGAGGCAATGATCTGCGCATAGGTGGTTTCGTGGCCTTGCCCCTGCGACTTGGTTCCCATGCGGGAGATCACAGAGCCCGTGGGGTGGACCCGGATCTCGCAGCTGTCGAACATCGCAACACCAAGGATGTCGCAATTCTTGGATGGCCCGGCGCCGACGATCTCCGTGAAGAAGGATACGCCTATGCCCATGATCTCACGTGTCTCGCCGCGCTTGAAGGCCTCACGCTTGGCCGCCTGCTCGGCGCGAAGCTGTTGGTAGCCTACGGCTTCCATCGCCTTCTGCAGGGCCGTGTGATAGTCGCCGGAGTCGTATTCCCAGCCGAGCGCGGACTTATACGGAAACTGCTCGCGCTTGATGAAGTTCTTCAATCTGAGTTCCGCCGGGTCCATGCCGAGTTTGTGTGCCAGAATGTCCATCCCGCGCTCGATGGCGTAGGCGGCTTCCGTGACGCGCAGCGAGCAGCGGTACGCGACGCCTCCGGGTGCCTTGTTCGTGTAGACCCCGTCGACCACGGCATGGGCAACCGGGAAGTCGTAGGAACCCGTAACGATGGCGAAGAATCCCGCCGGGAACTTACTCGGATCGGCGCAGGCATCGAAACCGCCGTGGTCGGCAAGGACGTGCACGCGAAGGCCTGTGACCTTGCCCGACTTGGTCGCGGCAATCTCGGTCGTCATGTGATAGTCGCGGGCAAACGATGTGCTGGTGAGGTTCTCGATCCTGTCCTCGACCCACTTCACCGGCTTGCCGGTTACGATTGAGGCGACAATGGCACAGATGTAGCCTGGGTAGGCCCCCACCTTGTTGCCGAAACCGCCACCGATATCCGGGCTGATCACGTGGATCTTGTGCTCGGGCACCTTGGAGAGAAGCGAGGCGACGGTGCGTACGATATGCGGGGCCTGGAACGTCCCCCACACGGTCAGTTCGCCCTTGATCTTGTCGAAGGAGGCGACGCACTGGCAGGTCTCGAGCGGACTTGGATGTGTGCGGTGGTAGGAGATAAGTTCCTTGATTGCTACCTCCGCATTCTGAAAGGCCGCATCGGTGCCGGCCTTGTCGCCCACGGACCACTCGAAGATATGGTTGTAATGCTTCCTGGAACCGTGAGCCCCCGTCAGCTTGTCTTTGATGTCCTCGCGCAGGACGGGCGCACCGGGTGCCATGGACTTGAAGGGGTCGACGATGACCGGCAACTCTTCGTACTCGACCTCGACCGCTTCAACGCCATCGGCAGCCGCATAGCGATCCTCGCCAACGACGAACGCGATTTCTTGGTTCTGGTAGAGCACCTTGCCATCGGCCAACACCATCTGCACGTCGCCGGCTAGGGTCGGCATCCACGCCAGGTTGACGCCTTTGAGCTCCTCGGCCGTGAGCACGGCGAGCACACCTGAGACCTTCAGCGCCTTCGAGGTATCGATGCGCTTGACGCGCGCGTGGGCGTACTGCGAGCGTACAAAATCGCCGAACAGCATGCCCGGCAGCTTTAGATCGTCGACGTAGTTGCCCTTGCCCTGAGTGAAGCGGATGTCCTCGACCCGCTTCCTCTTACAGCCCATGCCTTCGAGCTTGGCTTCGCGCTGTTCTCGCGTCAGAACCGCTGTGTTCATTGCGCGGCCTCCACGTGTGCGGCGCCGCTTAGCTTGGCAGCCGCATATTGGATCGCCTTGACGATATTCTGATAACCCGTGCAGCGGCAAAGGTTCCCGGAAATGCCGAACCGTATTTCTTCGTCGCTTGGATTGGGGTTCTCCTGCAGCAAGCGGTGCGCGCGCATGATCATGCCGGGCGTGCAGTAGCCACATTGCAGGCCGTGCATCATGCGAAAGCCTTCCTGCAGCGCGTGGAGCGAACCGTCGGCATTGGCCATGCCTTCGATCGTCGTAATTTTCGCTCCTTCGGCCTGCACGGCGAACATCGTGCAGCTCTTCACCGACTTGCCATTGAGATCGATGGTGCACGCGCCGCAATGGGTCGTATCGCAACCGATATGGGCACCGGTCAGGTCGAGCTGCTCGCGCAGGAAGTGAATTAGCAGCGTGCGCGGCTCGACGAGGCTCTCAACGTCGCGACCGTTGATGTTCATCTTTACATGCGATTTAGCCATGGCGCTTTATTCCTGAGGTCGCTGGTTCAAATCAGTTTTTGGCACGTGCGAACGCGCGCTGCAGCGCTCGTTCCACCATCACGCCCCCCACGAAGGTGCGATACTCGGCGGTTCCCCGCGCATCAGACGCAGGCGACATAATGGCTCGGGCGGCCTTTGCGGCAGCCTCAAGCGCGACTTTGTCCAGTGCCGAGCCAACTACCGCCGCAACTGCATCCTTTGCGAACAGCGCCTTGTCGGCGAGGTTGGAGAGGGTGATTGCGCATGTGGTGATCCTGCCATCCCGCGCCGTCAGGACGACGCCTGCCGCTGCGGTTGCGTAATCCCCGATCTTTCGCTTCAGTTTCTCGTAGGCGAAGCCGTGCCCTCCCGGCGGCAATGGGATCTCAATCGCGGTGAGAATCTCGTCAGGCTTGAGCGCCGTGACGTAGGTTCCCTGGTAGAAATCGCGTGCCTTGACGGATCGCGTCCCGCCTTGGCTCACCAGGCGGAAGGCGGCATTGAGGCACATCATCACAGCCGGCATATCGTTGCCGGGATCGCCATTGGCGAGGTTACCGCCGAGTGTCCCGACGTAACGCACCTGCGGATCGGCAACGAGCAGGGATGCTTCACGTACAATTGGTAGTGCGTCCGCCACAACATTTGAGGTGGCGAGTTCAGCCTGGGTGGTCAATGCTCCAATGATTAGGGTGTTGTCGGTGCGCTCGATTGTCCTCAGGTCGTCCAGGCCGGCCAGATCGATCACGTGTTCAGGAGTGGCGAGCCTCAGTTTCATCATGGGGATGAGGCTCTGTCCGCCGGCGAGGAGGCGGCCGTCATCACCAAACTGGGCAAGTAGGGTCGCTGCTTCGCTGACCGTCTTGGGTCGATGGTAGGAGAATGGTGCTGGTATCATGCAACTCCTCCCGCGATCGGCGACGACTCCCGTCCTGACGGCAGGATCGTCGTTTGCGCACACTATACCCGTGTCCAGGCCTGCGACCAATGCCACCCCTGCTAAAGCGGGCGGGAGGCAGGGACGGCCTTATGACGGAGAATGGCGCGTCGGATCTACGAGGGGCGGCGCGAACGGCGGGTTGATCGTGACCGCAAGCGTCCTAGCGCTGACGGGCGATGAAGCTGAAAGTGGGGCTGGCTGCGCCGCACGAACCGCCGACAGTTTACTATGGGCGCCATTTTGTCGATGCGAGCGGTCTGATGTCGATCGCATCCTCAAGGTGCAAAGCCGGCGGACCTCCCTGTGCAGGGGTCTACCAAGTATGGGTTAGTAGTTAACCTCAAGACCGCGAAGGGATTCGGGCTCACCCTCCCGCACACGTTGCTCGCCCGCGCCGACGCGATCATTGAGCAGGTTTGCATTCTTGTTGCGGGGTGCACGAGTCGGCAATTGGCGATCTTTCGCCGTGCTGCGCGTGGCATCGAATAGTCCGCTATTCGGCGCAGATCGACCTTGTCACGGGCGTTGCGGCCCTGAACACAAGAGCCCCGCTGGATGAGCAGGGCTCTTGGCCTCTTGGGCTACATAATGATCTTCAGTACCCAGTCAGCGATCGGCAGAACTGCTGGGATCACCGCGCAAATGGATACCGCGAACTGTCGATCGGGCAATGCACGCGCCCAACTAGGATCAGCAAAATTCTGCTGAATTGCACAGTCAACTCTCTGGTTTGGGTTTTCCACAGATCAGGCTAAACGCTGTCGAAGGGTGCGAATGTCGGTGAGCAGGCAACGGACGTGGTCAGGATTGGTGGCAGGGCGCGAGGTAAACAGCGGGATCACCGTCCACCCATCCAACCGTCGAACATGGCATCTGCGATCCTTGTCGAGAGTCGGCGGATCACAATTGCAGCGATGTAGCTTGCAATGACCAAAAACAACCACACGCAACCGCGAAAGTCGCCCCGGTAACTGTCCCTAGAACACGATAATAGCTTAGGCCTTGATTGCCGCCATTCTCAGCTTGATGCCGACGATGCCCAGTACACGCGTAAGATTGTCGGTCAGAACACAGAGCTCGGTAGCGACTTTCGGAACCTCGGCGAGAGCGATCACCCTCTTGCGCTCGATGCGCTCGAAACGACACCTGGCACGTCGCAACCGCTACGCTGCAGCGGCTCAAGATGCGGGATCACCATCGAGAAGAAGTGATCCGGTCCCACTTTGCCCCGCTGCTCAATCCGCATCCATCAGGTTGAAATACCAAATTTGTGGGTAACCGCGTCCGGCGAACTCGGACACCGTCGTCTGCAGGGCGTCGCTGGTCGGCGTGGTACAAAGGAGGCGCTAATCGCGGTAACCGCCTAATTGTTTTTGCCTGCTTGGCGTTTGGGTAATTTGAGCAGGCACAAACCTGAACACCGCGGACAAAAGTGCAGCAATGAGGAGGAGGACAAACAGGAGACACTGGCACGGCAGGCTCATCAAGTATTTCTCGCGTGCTGCACCTGGGCTGAGACCACCGATCGAGAAAGATACCCTGCCAATTCGTACCTTGCCGGCTGCGGCCTTTGCCATCCGCAACGAACCCAATTCTTGACGATGGATATCCGCCACGCCATGAAAGAGACCATGGGAGAGTAAGGAAAAAATTACAGCGACCTTAGTCTTCAGTCGTTACCGACCTCCACCCGCATCCCGTGGCCCGCGGTTCATCCTGCTCGTGTTGTCGTTGGCTTGGCCGGTTTGATGTAACTAACCTCAAGGCATGGCGGCCTGTTGGTCTCTCCTCAAGACGTCGAAACAGCAACGATCAACTGATCGCCCACGATTGCTCGAGACTACCCACCATCCAGGCGGTATCGGGATAATCGACATATGCTCGAAAGCCTGTTAATCGCTCGCTAAGCTCATCCTCAATTCGAGCATCCCATTAATTGCACGCCAATCCGGCCATGCGACACGTGGTCTGCTTCTCGTTAGGAACTGTGACGATGGCCGCCACAACGCCCGACGCCGTCGCCCGTGTGACGGGTGACTGCGTACAATACGATCGTGTTGCTATGGCACGTCGGCGTGCTCCGCGCTGCGACACGCTGATTGCTTCGGCGGCGCTCGTGATGCTACTAGCCGGCTGGCTTTTGAACTTCATTGACCCCAAGGATCTTGCCGCACGGCTTGATGATTCGTTGACTGCACCCCTCCGATACTTAGGATTCCAGCATGCAGAGCATCGACCAGACGGTCGTCTAGAATTCGCAGAAACATACGGCCAATAGGAAGAAGCGCATCGACCAGGAGTCAGTGCATCCGCTGACCCATGAGAGAAAGCTCAAAACCACAGTCGGGTCTCAGCGTGAGCTATGTCTATCTGGCCATCGCCGTAATGAGCAAAGTAATTGCCACATCCGCATTGGAGGCATCGAACCAGTTCACTGGCCTGTTCCTTCCCTAATCGTGGTGTTCGGCTATGCTACGGCGTTCTTCTGCCTGTCCCTCACCCTGCGCACGATGCCGCTCGGGATCGCGTATGCTATGTGGGCCGGTCTCGGGACGGCACTGATAGTAATCGCTGCTTACATCGTTTTTCAGCAGGTTTTGGATGGCGGCGCAACCGCAGGAATTGCACTAATTTTGGCGGGCGTCGCCGTCGTCAACCTCTTTTCGAAAACCATCCGCCACTGAGATGTCAACCCGATGGGTCCAATGGTGATGAGGGCTACGGCGATCCCCGAGCTAATTCCGCAGGACGAGTCTCCCTCCGGCTTGACATCATTGTGGGCACGTGAAAGTTACTATTGTGCTGTGTGCCGAGCCCCCTCATGCCTGAGATAGGCAACTAGAGCAGTGTCTCGGATTGCAAAGTAAGTGTTGAAGGTCTCCAAAAATGTTAGGTGAGTTCAAGACTTCGTTAACACGTCGGTCGCAGCAACCGTAATAGATACTCGAGAGTGCGTCTCGAAGACTCAATTTCTGAGCGAGATCGATATGCCGGGCGGAAGCGCTATAGGCATAGAAAGGCGGCACGCCCGAGAAGGCGCGGCAGATGGCGGCGCGTGCCTCCACCCGCACCACGCGGCTCTACGATCCGCGTGAGGATCGCGGCACGCTCGACGAGGGTCGTAAAGATCACTATTCGGGGACAGCACAATGCTTCGGTCACCACGACAGGATTAGCCCAATACCCGACCAAATCTCTGCTCGGCGGAACGGCGAGTCCGAGTACCCTGGCGGTACATTCTTCTCGCCGAGCTGCATGGCGGCGCACACGTCAGATCGTTCTCCGCGGCCTTGGCCGCGCCGTAGATCACCGAGTTCGAGTACCCGACGCGACGGCCGGCGACGCTGCCGTTGTTGATGAGGCTGCCTGAGCCTGCTTCATCAGGATCGGCGCGGCATGCTTCATGCCGAGCGTCACCGAGCGCACCAGGCTCGCCATCGCCGCATCGAAGCCCTCGACCGGAACGGTTTCGCCGCCCACCGGGGCTGGGCCGCCGGCATGATTGAACAGGCAGTCGAGCCGGCCCTACTTCGACAGGCACGTCTCGAACACCGCCTTCATGTCGGCTTCCTTCGTGGCGTTAATAAAACTTAGCAAACGGGCCTGCCGCAGAGCGCAACCTGGACGCCCAAGCGCGTGCTAGGAGCTGTTTTTTCCACAGTGATGGCGGGAATGGAACTCGCGCGCGCCGATCAGCGACATGGAAAGCGCGGTTGGTCCCGTCATGGCATGACCCGCACGCGGTCGCCCTCGGGTTTGAATGTAGCGCCGAGTTTGCTGCTTCGCGCATCGAGATCGGCGAGAGTTTCCGCCTCGTCGGCGAGGCGGCACAAGAACGACTCGTTGTTCGCGTTGCTGCGCACGAAATGGAAATGGCAGCCTACGATGGAACCGTCCTCGACCATTGCCTCAACCAGCATGCCAATCCAGCGGGCATGCTTGCGGCCGAGATGGCCGGCGCTGAACGTGAGATTGCCAAGACCGTAGAAGAGCGGTCGGCCCTTGTAGATTTCGACCGGCAACGGGTAATGCGGCCCATGTCCCATCACCACATCGGCGCCGGCATCGATCGCGGTGCGTGCGATGTCCCTCATGTATTGCAGCGGTTCGCGCCCGAGGCCCCAGTGGCAGGATGCGACGACAATGTCGACCTGCGACCGCAGGGCCTCGATGTCGTCGCGGAACTCGCCGAGATAGCTAGCGTCCGCCCAGGTCACGATAAGCGGCGGCACGCCAGGCCGGTTTGCTGGCGGTACGCCAGGAGCAATCCGGCCCATCGGCACATGATAAGCGGTGTGGCCGCGGATTACGGCGATCCCGGGCGCGTCGGCATGGGCTTCGTGATCGGTCGGCCAGTAAACTGAGCTGCGTTGCACGACGCCGACGCGAAGTCCGTTACGGGCGATGATTGCCGGAGCGCGTGCGGCGGCCAGATTGTGGCCGGCGCCCGTATGCAGTACGCCGAGCTGATCCAGTCGGGCAATCGAGGCGGCTATGCTGGCGGAGCCGTAATTGACGTTGTTGGCGATGCCCACGGCGTGGATACCAGCAAGCCGCAGTGCCTCACCGCCGAGCTGAGGATCGGCGAAAAAGCCCTCGTTGGCGTGAGACTGCTGCGGCGGCACGTGCAGGCAGCATTCCAGATTCGCAAACACGACGTCTGCGGAGTGCAGCTTGGCTACAACGTGGCGGAACGGAACCGTGGATCCGGTGATGTTCTTGAGATTGACATCGCCGGCCAAAATCAGCCTGCCTGCCATTTCCAAAGCCTCGCAGTAAAGGTCGGGCGCTGCGTGCCGCGGCTAGTGCTTGCACTGCGCTCATTGCCAAGGTTACATCATAGGTGCGCCGTCAGGACAGTGGGTGGCGCGGGCTATGTCCTTCAGCTGTATTGGGGTGGGTGCAATTGCGGGCCCCCGAACCAGCCCTGCACATCGAGCACGAAGCGATCCCGGTGGGACGCTCGTGTGGTGCAGCGGCTTGTGCGAGCCCGCTACCGGCAGCGCTGCCCGGCACTCCGGTTGTCTTTGGTCCTGATAATGCCTATTTGATCGAGCAATCCTGTTTGCCAGTTTGGGCCGGAGCAGACGTCGGACCGCTCTTCTGCGGGGGGATTTGATCGCCTTCTGAAACAATCGCTGCGTGCAGCACACGCCTTTTGGGACTACTATCCCGCCAAACGCTATGGGCATCACGTGACGATCTGGCGGCGACAAGCCGACCTGAGGGGGACGAGCCGCGGCGTCTTGCGGGTTGGGAGCTTCGAAGTCGACTAGTTCGGATTCCTACTCGGCGCCGGGCGGCGGAGGAGTTCCGTCATGAAAGTCTCGTATTTCGAAACGGGCCGCTATCAGGCGCCGGCGGACATTCCGGCAATCTGGCCGATGCCCGCCGCGGCATATGACGCCGCCGAGGGCACACGAGTCTTTCAAGGGATGATCGAGCGGATCGCGTTGGCGCAAGAGCTCCGCTTCGATTGGGTCAGTTTGTCGGAGCACCACTATTCGCCGCGCATTCTAACCCCGTCGCCGACAGTTGCCGCCGCCTATGTCGCGGCGCGCGTTCATAAGATCAAAATCGCCCTGCTCGGCCCAATCGTTTCGCATAGCAACCCGGTGCGTCTTGCGGAGGAATTGGCGATGCTCGATACCATGGCGAACGGGCGTCTGGTGGTCGGGCTGCTACGCGGGACCCCGAACGAGACACTGACCTATGACCTCAATCCCCGGGAGTCTCGGCAACGAACTGATGAGGGCATGGAGCTGATCCTGAAGGCTTGGACCGAGCCGCACCCCTTCGGTTGGCAGGGGCGCCATTTCCGCTATCGCACGGTGTCGGTTTGGCCTCGCCCGCTGCAGCAGCCGCATCCGCCGACCTTCGCGCTCGGTACCAGCAGGGAGGCTGCAGAGTTCGCGGCCCGCAACCGGATCGGCCTGGGTGTTTCTTACGGGCCGTTTGAGCTTATGGGTCGGGTAACCCGCTACTATCATGAGCAATGTGCCCAGCACGGCTGGGAACCTGGACCCGATCAAATCATCTTCCGTGCGAACATCATTCTGACCGAGACCGATACGCAGGCACAGCGGGCGATGGAAGCATATCCCGCACGGGCGCCATTTTCCCTAGGTGAAGGCGTCGCCGCCGCACTGCTGAATCTAGATGCCCGCAACATCGCTGGCGAAGCGAGGCCGGCGAGCGTCAACCGGGCGCTGCCGATCAACTTCGTCGGTGGTCCTGACACGGTCGTTGATCAGATCCGACGCTGCCGCGAGGTAATTGGAGCCGGCCTCCTCGATCTCGGCTTCAATACCCCGGGCACAAACGATCCAGCTGCACTGCTGGATGCTCTGGACCGGTTCGGGCGGACGGTCCTGCCGCGCATCCGCGACATTTGAGAGAGTACGATCGTGGCGGAGATAGCATCAGCATTCCGTGAGGGATCTGTCGACGCGGACGGTTTCCGCATCCGCTACCAGGAGGGCGGGGAGGGGCCGCCTCTGGTTCATCTCCACGGTGCGGGCGGGCTGCGGTTGACGCCGGCGCACGACCTGCTGAGCCGCGCGTTCCGGGTGATTGTGTTCGAGATGCCGGGCTTCGGCTCAGCTGAGAACCAGCGAACGCAAACGATCAAGGACCTGGCGACAACAATGAACGCGGCGGCCGAGGCTTTAGGTCTATCCGGGTTCAACCTGATGGGAACTTCGTTTGGCGGCGCGGTCGCGTCCTGGATGGCCGTTCAGCGGAGGGATCTGGTTGCCACCCTGGTGCTGGACGCGCCATCGGCGATCCGTCCGGAGGGGAGCGAGCCCGTCTCCGGCTCCCCTGAGGAAATCGCGTGCCGGCTTTACGCCCATCCGGAGCGGGTTGCGTCATCGCCTGCGGTCGAACCAGTTCTGGCCGCACGGCGATTGGCGATCGTGCGGAGGTTGCGTGGCCCGGGACGCGATACGGTGCTGGAGGAAGGGCTGCGTGGTTTGGCAATGCCGACGTTGGTACTGTTCGGTACACGGGACGGGGTGATCCCGCCGACGATGGGGCGGGTTTACAAAGAGCTGATTCCGGATGCGCATCTGGTGTTCATTTACGATGCCGGCCATGCGCTGATGGTTGAACGGCCTGAGGCCTTCACGGAGGTGGTCACCGATTTCCTCGAACGGACCGAGGCCTTCATCATCAGTCGGATGAAAACGGTGATCTATCCCTAGGAACCGCGTGCCCGCAGCTGCGGAGACCAAACTGAACAGGCCCTTGGCATGGAACCGGATGCCTCTTATCCCTTCGTCGCCTTTGAGAGCTGCTTTTCCATGAGGATCGTTCGCTCAGCTCCATGGAATACATCGCGAACAGGATTGTAACCGAGGCGCTGATAGAAGCCCTGCGCCGTTATCGACGATAGTAACGATAGTCGGTCTATACCGCGTTCGAAAGCGAGCACTTCAACGGTTCGCATGAGATGGGAGCCCACCCCAAGCTTGTGTCGATCGGGTCTGACGAAGACTGTTCGAACTTGCTGCCCAACAAAGCCCGCGGTGCCGACAACGCTGCAGTCGTCGACGGCTACATACGTGGTGCGGTTTTTCATCCTGGCAACAACGCCATCAACGGTCCAATTCCCAGATTGCTCGGCAATCAGGACGGGTCCGTAGTCTCGTATGTTTACCTCGTGGAGGGTCCGAAGGATCAGGTTGGAAGTGGCCGTAGCATCATCGATCGTGGCCAATCTGATGGTGAAGTTTGCGTGCATGACGCAAGCCTCCTGGAGAGTGAATGGGCGTCGGATTATGACCCGCGCACGATGCGGTTCACTTGCCCGCCGGACCGCCTAATAGGATCGACTAGCGCACGCTAAATCGCGATGAGCGCCGGTATCGCGCAATCGACGGGTAGATGTGTAACGCGTTGCTCATAGCGCCTTACTGAACACGGCTTGCTAGGTTCGTCAATACTTGTCCGAAGTAGCCGAAGCTGTTGATAGCTAGCCGTTTGTTACCCGACTCTGAGGCAGGGAACCAGGCAATGCACTCGCCTGGTAAGGAT
>Ga0306920_100001414_pt1 | contig 29749 bp, 28 predicted proteins | sample flu12Cox44000170_FD_204666 | JGI IMG/M metagenome (GOLD analysis project Ga0306920, IMG submission 204666) | Lab enrichment of tropical soil microbial communities from Luquillo Experimental Forest, Puerto Rico - flux4day.12C.oxic.44.000.170 (v2)... | ecosystem: Environmental > Terrestrial >... | reverse complement strand
GTACGTTCGTCAGTCCTTCGCATTAAATCGAGCCGTGGAACGACGCGGCAATGCTTGATCTTATTTTTGCGCTCAAATTTGTGCACTTGGTCGCTGCCGCAATAATGTTCGGCGCCTGGTTTTGCTTGGCCATTGTCATGCTGCTTGGTTACCGCTCCGGCAATCCATCCGTGATTGCTGTCACGACGCAATTTGTCGTCGACGTTGAAAAAATGATTGTCGCGCCTGCCATTGCTGCACAGCCGCTCTCAGGGTTTCCGCTCGGTTGGGCGATCGGGCTTTCCCCGCTCGATGAATTCTGGATCCTGGTGTCCCTTGCCGTTTTCGCTTTCGCCGTGGCGTGCTGGTTTGCGGCTTTTCGTGTCGAGACGCGGGTCCGCAGGTTGAGCCGGCAGTCGGCACTCGATGCTATTGCCTTGCCGGATGACTATCGCGGCCTGTTCCGCAACTGGTTGACACTCACAGCTGCGGGCTTGCTGGCGATCACCGCAGTTTTCGCGCTGATGGTTTGGCAGCCGCAGCGCGGTTGAGCGCGGCGTCGCGGGGCGACAAAGACGGTACCATCGCGCAAAGAGCATCGGTCGATGGCAGATAAGCTGACGTTGTGGCACTGCCCGCAGGCGCAAGTCGAAAACTAACCGCCCAAAATCGCGCGCACACCGTCGACCACATATTGCACGGCCAAGGCGGCGAGCAGCACGCCGAGCAACCGCGAGAGCACGATATTGCCGGTCATGCCAAGCAGCCCGCTGATGCGCTCGGCGAAAAAGAAGGCAACGACGCAAGAGGCGGCCACCAATGCGATCACGAGGAGCAGGCTCGCGATCAGGAGCCAATTGCCATGTGCATGCCCGGCAAGCAGAACCGTCGCCGTGATTGCGCCGGGGCCGGCCATGAGCGGAATGGCGAGCGGAAAAGCGGCGACATTGCGCACACGCTCTTCGACGGCCCGCTCGGCTGCTTCGCCTTCCCGCCGAATACGAACGCCAAAGACCATTTCCGAGGCGATTGAAAACAACAATAATCCGCCGGCGATCCGGAATGCGGCGAGAGAAATTTGCAACGTCTCGAGGAGCCAATCGCCGATCAAGGCGGAGCCCAACAGGATGGCGCCCGCGATAACGCTCGCCCGCACGCCGACAAGCCGGCGCGCAGTGCGGGGCAGTCCGTCGGTGACGGCCAGAAAAGTCGGCGTCAGTCCGACTGGGTCGACCACCACGAACAAGGTGAGCAACGCCGAGACGGCATAATCAAACGGCATTTTTCAAACTCAGCGCAGGCAACCAAGGCGCGCATGTTTTATGTGGGGATTTGACAGCGCGAATGCGGTTAAGGCGGCGGCGATTTCAATGCCGATTTTCGCTCTTTTCCATGGTCTTTCGGAAGCGATTTCAAGTGCCCCTGAGAAAGTCGATATCAGCTGTCTAGGCCATTGAAATAACATAGGAAAACACCATATTTCATTGGCCGATATGAGTGGCCTTGCCAGGCCCGATCGGCTATAAAAATACGCGTTCGATTCGTCAGGATTTTTGCCTTGTCAGAGCACGAAAACGGGCCGCCGGACGACGGCGGCAATGGCGGCGCTCCGTCCGATATTCGCCCCGTGTCAATCACGGAGGAGATGAAGAAGAGCTACCTCGATTACGCCATGAGCGTGATCGTGGCGCGTGCCCTGCCGGATGCGCGCGATGGGCTCAAACCGGTGCATCGGCGCATCCTCTATTCGATGCACGAGAACGGCTACGAGTGGAACAAGCCGTACCGGAAATCTGCGCGCGTCGTCGGTGACGTTATCGGCAAATATCATCCGCACGGCGATCAGGCGGTCTACGACGCGCTGGTTCGCATGGCGCAGGATTTTTCGATGCGCCTGCCGTTGATCGACGGCCAGGGCAATTTCGGCTCGGTCGATGGTGATGCACCGGCGGCGATGCGCTACACCGAGGTGCGGCTGGAGCGTGTAGCCGGCACACTGGTCGAGGACCTCGACAAAGATACCGTCGATTTCCAGGTCAATTACGACGGCACCGAGCGGGAGCCCTCGGTATTACCGGCGCGCTTTCCGAATCTTCTGGTCAACGGCGCCGGCGGAATTGCGGTCGGCATGGCGACTAACATTCCCCCGCACAATCTTGGCGAGGTCGTCGACGCATGCACAGCGCTGATCGACGATCCGGCGCTCTCGATCGACGATCTCATTGCGATCGTACCCGGTCCGGATTTTCCGACCGGGGGCATCATTCTTGGCCGGCAAGGGATCCGTGCCGCTTATCACCTCGGCCGCGGCTCGATCGTGATGCGGGGAAAAGTGGAGTTCGAGACCTTGCGCGGGGAGCGCGAGGCCATCGTGGTGAGCGAAATTCCCTACCAAATCAACAAAGCGCATCTGGTGGAACGCATCGGCGAATTGGTGCGCGACAAGAAGATCGAGGGGATCGCGGCGCTGCGCGACGAATCCGATCGTCACGGCTATCGCGTCGTCGTCGAAATGCGGCGCGATGCCGTTCCCGACGTCGTGCTCAACCAGCTGTATCGATTTACCGCGCTGCAATCCTCATTTGGCGCCAACGTGGTCGCGCTCGAGGCCGGGCGTCCACAGGTCATGAACCTGAAGGACTTGCTCGCCTCCTTTATCGCGTTCCGCGAGCAAGTCGTTTATCGCCGCACCAAGCATCTGCTCGGCAAGGCCCGCGATCGGGCCCACGTGCTGGTCGGACTTGCTATTGCCGTCGCCAATATCGACGCGGTGATCAAGCTGATCCGCGGCGCCAGGGATGCCAACGATGCGCGAGACCAATTGATGGGCCGCGATTGGCCCGCCCGAGATGTCGCCGCGATGGTCACCCTGATCGACGATCCGCGCCACGTCGTCTCCCGGGAAGGCACGACGCGGCTGTCAGCGGAACAGGCGAAAGCAATTCTGGACCTTCGCTTGCAACGACTGACCGCGCTTGGGCGCGACGAGATCAAGGCCGAGTTGGATAAACTCGCCGAAGAGATTGCCGACTATCTAGATGTGCTGCGCTCTCGCGCCCGCATTCAGACGATCGTCAAGCAGGAGCTTGCCGCGATCAAGAACGAATTCGCCACGCCGCGGCGTACCGTAATCCTCGATCAAGAAGGAGAGATGGAGGACGAGGATCTGATCCAGCGTGAGGACATGGTCGTCACTGTGTCGCACGCCGGTTACGTCAAGCGCGTGCCGCTGTCCACTTATCGGGCTCAAAAGCGCGGCGGCAAAGGCCGTGCCGGCATGCAGACGCGCGACGAAGATTTCGTGACGCGCCTGTTCGTTGCCTCTACGCACACGCCGGTGCTGTTCTTCTCCTCGCGCGGTCAGGTCTATAAGGAAAAAGTCTGGCGGTTGCCCCAGGCGGCGCCGCAAGCGCGGGGCAAGGCGCTAATCAACATTCTGCCGCTCGAGCAGGGCGAAAATATCACGACAATCATGCCGCTGCCGGAGGACGAGGCCACGTGGGACAAGCTTGACGTGATGTTTGCTACCACGCGTGGCACCGTACGACGCAACAAACTGTCGGATTTCGCCGATGTGCGGCGCTCCGGGATCATCGCCATGAAACTCGACGAGGGCGATGCCATCGTCGATGTGCAAATTTGCACCGAGAACGACGACGTGCTGCTCACCTCGGCCGCCGGTCAATGCATCCGCTTTGCCGTAAACGACGTGCGCGTTTTCCAGGGGCGTACTTCCATGGGCGTGCGAGGGATCAACCTCGGCGACGGCGACAAAGTCATTTCATTGTCGATACTGCGCCATGTCGATGTTACGGCCGAAGAGCGCGCCGCTTATTTGAAGCGCGCGAGCGCGGTGCGGCGCGGCGGCAACGGCAATGGCGAGGACAACATCCTGGATCAAGAGGAGGCCGAGGGCGCAATCGAGCTTGGCGAAAGTCGCTACGTTGATCTGTCAGCGGCCGAGCAGTTCGTGCTCACGATTTCGGAAAAGGGCTTCGGCAAACGCACCTCATCATACGAGTACCGCACCACCGGACGCGGCGGCAAAGGCATCGTCGCGATGTCGATTACCGAAAAGAACGGCCGGCTGGTGGCGTCATTCCCGGTCGAGGAAAGCGATCAGATCATGCTGGTCACCGATGGCGGCCAGCTGATCCGGTGTCCGGTCGACGGCATCCGCATCGCCGGCCGCGCCACCCAAGGCGTCATCGTGTTCTCTACCGCCGAGAGCGAACGCGTCGCCTCGGTCGAACGGTTGACGGAGGACAGTCAGGAGAACGGCGGCGAATGACGAGCGAACACTTGGGCGAGCGCTGGAAACATGATGGTGTTCGCGTCATCTCGGGCAATCAGCTCGATCCGAACGTGCCCTCGACGCCAGGTATGGATCGTAAGGCAGCGATCAACTTCGCACGTGCCGGTGCGAAGAAGCTCTGGGCCGGCACGGTGACGATCAAGCCAGATGCGAAGACCGGAGCGCACCACCATGGCCATCTGGAAAGCATCATTTATGTCGTCCGCGGCAAGGCCCGCATGCGCTGGGGCGAACGCCTGGAATTTACCGCTGAGGCCAATCCGGGCGATTTTATTTTTATTCCACCCTACGTGCCGCATCAGGAAATCAACGCCAGCCGTGATGAAATCTTAGAATGCGTCCTGGTGCGCAGCGACGGCGAAGCGATCGCGATCAATCTCGATATCGAGCCGGTGGAGAAACCGGAGACGGTCTTGTGGGTGGACCCAATTCACCGCGATCCAACCGAGCGCAGATAGACTTCGTATCGAGGCCGCGCACTTGCGGCGTGGACATTTAATTCGGAGAGTCGATATGGCGAATCCGCCGGTCGATTTTCGACTTCTGGCTGGCGCTGGCGTTCCCGCGCGCGACTTCAAGGCCGGCGATGTCATCTTCAAGGAAGGTGACCTGGCGCAGGAATTGTTCATTATTCAGAGCGGCGAGGTCGAAATCCGTCTCGGCAATCGGGTCCTCGAGACATTGCCTGCGTACAGCATTTTCGGAGAAATGGCCTTGATCGATAACGCGCCGCGCAGTGCCACGGCGGTCGCCGCTAGCGACGCCAAGCTTGTTCCGATCGGCGAGAAGCAGTTTTTGTTTCTAATCAGCAACACGCCCCATTTCGCGCTCAATGTAATGCGGGTTATGGCACGGCGTTTGCGCGCGGCGAACACAGCATTGTAATTAAAGATTGAGGTTGGTTCGGCATCTCCTCAGCCGTCACACAATTTTGCAAAGCAACCGGGAGCTTCATCATGATAACGCCGCTGGCGCTTGGCGAGATCACCGTCCATCCGGTAGTCGAGCAACAAGGAGCGTTTTTTGACGCCCTGAGTTTCTTTCCGAAGCTAACCAAAGAGTTGCTGGACGAAAACCGAGCTTGGCTGCAGCCGGAATTTATCGACGGGCAGGATAAGTTGTTGCTCTGCATTCAGAGCTTTGTCATCAAGACGCCGCGCCACAATATTTTGATCGATGCGTGCGTCGGCAATCATAAACCGCGGCCCGGGCGCCCGTTTTGGAACATGCTGGACAGCGATCGTTTCGAAAAGGGCCTGGCAGCTGCCGGGCTAGGCGTGAACGACATCAATTATGTGATGTGCACGCATTTGCACACCGATCACGTCGGCTGGAATACGCGCCTCGAAAACGGGCGATGGGTGCCCACTTTCCCGAAAGCGACCTATATCATGGCCGATCGCGAGCTCGCACATTGGACGCAGCGCGAGAAGGAAAACCCGCAGTCGGTCCCATGGATCACGGATTCGGTGCTTCCGGTTATCGAAGCCAAGCGCGCGAAGATCGTCAGCAGCGATTTTTCCTTCGATGAATCGATCAGACTCATTCCGACGCCCGGGCACACGATCGACCATTTCTCGGTACTGATCGGGCGCTCGCGGGCTGAGGCGCTCGTCACTGGGGACATGATCCATTCGCCGCTGCAGGGAAAATATCCAGAACTCGGCATGATGTCCGACTACGATTCCGTCCAGGCCGGAGCAACCAGGCGCGCGATTTTCGATCGTTTTTGCGATGAGCCCACGATCATGTGCATCACCCATTTCCCCAGTCCCTCGACGGCGCGCGTGCGGCGTTGGGCTGACGGCTATCGGTTCATCCCAGCCGGCGGCTGAGTGCGGATCGTCTTTCGTCCTTTCGTGACGACAGCAAACACTGCTTCACGGTGCGGAACCAAAACGGCGCAGCTGGGTTGGCGCTTCGTCGCGGGAGCAGTTCAGCGTGAACGCAACGTTCAAAACGGCCTTGGCTATGTCGATCGTAGTGGCCGGGGCGATCGTAATTTATGAAACGTTTTACCAGGATTCGTGGTGGTATGGGTCAAGCTTGGCGATGGCTTGGGGCGCCACGGTCTCTTTGGTCAGAAATCTGATTTAGTGGCTCCGCTCTTTCAGACGTCGCCTGTCGAAGAATATCACCCGGCAGCCCCGCGGGTTCGATGGCCCAGCGGGCGTATCCATCGCGCGGCGCTTTTACGCTAGCAGCGTTGCCACCACTGGCACGCATGCGTGAAGGGCATCCGAACGGATGCCCTTCACGGCTTATCACGACCCGCGATGATGGTGGTGATGATGATGGTGATGATGGTGGCGATGGTGATGCGGTCCGACGCGGACATAAACACGAGCGCCATGATGATGGTGATGGTGATGATGGTGTCCGATTACGACCTGAGCGGTCCTGGTGGTGCCACTCTGCGCCAGACGTTGATCGTCGGCTTTCAGCAGCGGCAGGGCGTTCGGGATCGGATCGAGAAGATCTCGATAACTGGTAGCCTGCGGGAGTTCCGAACCCCGCGCCGGCGCCGCTTGGGCAGCAGTCATCGTGGTAAGGGCTGCGGCTGCTCCCAGCAGGCCGGCTAGTTTCTTGTCCATGGTTCCTCCAAGGCGAACTTCGCCCTTCACTTGACGCCCGAGGCAACAAGTCATTGCTCCAAAGTAAGTTCCCGCGCTGCCGCAGCGCAGGAGGAGAAACCATCGTCTTGGACTGCCCGCGCGTTGCATAATGCACAGCCGAATTCGGTGGTACATTTCCATGCTGGATTTCACGGCGCGCCCGCTTAATATTGCACTCCTGTTTCGGTCAAGGGACGACCGAATGGCTGATTACTACTCCGTGCTCGCCCGAGCGGTCGTAAACCTCGATACCGGGGATGGTGCCGCGCGCGAGGAATTATATGAGCGCGCCCGCAGCATTATCGTTACTGAATTGCGCAAGCAGAATCCGAAAATCGCGGCACTGACCATCACGCGCGAGCAGGCCGCACTGGAAGCGGCCATTCGCAGGCTGGAGGCGGAATTGCAGCCGCGGCCGAGAAACGATGACCGCAAGAACAGTCAATATGGGCGATCGGACGTCGCAGAAGCCGATCACTTGCGCGAAATGCCGAAAGCTCTCGCCGCGATGCTGTTTGGCACCGCTTATCTGGCAGCGGTCATCGCCTTCAGTGGCGTCGTCTATCTGCGCGGTCTCGCGCTCGTCTATGCCGACATTATCCAATATCCGATTCTGCTTGGCGCTATGGCAGGTCTCGGATGTTTATTGGTTCCCTTATCCCGCACAGTTTTTCGGAGGCTCCGCATCTATACTCGGAGCGCCGTTCCCGCCAGATAATTCCCTGAGTAGTGCGCGTCTTTCGAGGAGCCGGAGCAGATTCGAATTAGTTATCAACCGAGCGACTGCACCTTTCCAGTTCTTAGCTGGTAAATGCCCCCCACCACGCGGATTTTGTTGTCGGCGGCAAACGCACTGAGGATCGGCGCAGCATTTTTGAGCTCATCGACATTGAGCGTGACGTTGCGCTTGATCGCATTGGTTAGCAGGTCGCCGCTTTGTCCTTGGACTGCATCGACCGCAGGTTTGAGTGCCGCGACCAAGGACGGCAGATGACCGGGCAACGTCGATCCATCCTTCACTGATTTGATGGTTGCGTCGACGGCGCCACAAGCTTCATGTCCCAGCACCATGATCAAGGGCGTGTTGAGCACCTGCACCGCGTATTCCAGGCTGGCTACCATTTCGTCGCTGGCGAAATTGCCGGCGACTCGGCAAACAAAAAGATCGCCGCGCGCGGTATCGAAGCAAAGCTCGGGAGCAATCCGCGAATCTGCGCAACTCAATATCGCGGCAAAGGGGTTCTGACCTGCGCTTAGCGTCTCGCGTTCGTGCGCAAAATCGTGCCGGAGCGTGGTTCCTTTGATGTAACGGACGTTGCCTTTCATCAAACGATCGAGCGCGGCATCGGGAGAGATAACGTTTTGCGGCTTTGGCGGTCTTTTTTTCTTCGCGGCCATGGCCGGTCCGCCGATCACGCCTGCGGCCACGGCCGATGCTGCGAAAGTCAGAGCGCTGCGTCGCGTCACGCCGTCGCGATGGGCGGTCTGGCAAATCTCGCACATTCTTTCCTCCCAAGCCGGTTTTTTGCCTCGGACGATACTAGTTGCCGTGGAATGTGAAGTAAATTTCGAAGGCCCGGCGTGAAGATTTGCCGGGAAATCAGAATTGGGCGTGATCGCGCTTTTGGGATCGGCGTGACGATTACTTGCCCCGCCGACCCGCGCTGGCGAATCGCTTTGCCTCATCGGCGGCACGAAACAACGCCATCGCCTTATTGATGCATTCCTGTTGCTCGAACTCGGGTTCAGAATCGGCGACGATACCGGCGCCCGCTTGTACATACATCATGCCGTCCTTGAGCAGCGCCGTGCGCAGGGCGATGCAGGTGTCCATCTGTTCGCTGGCCGAAAAATATCCGACGCAGCCAGCGTAGAGGGAACGTTTTTCTTTTTCCAATTCGTCGATGATCTGCATCGCGCGCACTTTCGGTGCGCCGGAGACAGTACCGGCCGGAAAACCGGCCGCCAGCGCATCGAGGAGTCCACAATCTTTACGCAAAGTACCCTCGACATTCGACACGATGTGCATGACCTGGCTGTAGCGTTCGATGAAGAACTGATCGGTCACTTCGACGCTGCCGATCTCGGCAACGCGGCCCACATCGTTTCGGCCGAGATCAAGCAGCATGAGATGCTCGGCGCGCTCTTTGGGATCGGCAAGAAGCTCGGCTTCAAGCGTCAGATCTTCGTGCGGCGTGGCTCCGCGCGGGCGCGTGCCGGCGATCGGACGAATAGTAACGATCCCTCCGGCGGTCTTGACCATGATTTCGGGACTGGATCCGGCAATGGAAAAATCGCCGAAATCGAGAAAATAAAGATACGGCGATGGATTAATGCGGCGCAGCGCGCGATAGAACGCAAATGGCGGCAGCGCGAATGGCACTTCGAAACGCTGCGAGAGCACTGCCTGGAAAATATCGCCGGCGGCGATGTAGTCCTTAGCACGCGCAACCATGCCCTTAAATTCGGCGGGCGTCGTGTTGGACTTTGGCTTGGTATGCAATGGCTGGCTCTCGACTTCGGCTGTCTTGTCGAGTGGCCGGTCCAGCGCGTGGATCACCGCCGATAAACGATCCTGCGCGCCTGCCAACGCCGCTTGAGCCGGCACTGCTTTGAGCCTGCGAACCGGGGTCACGATGGTAATCGTGTCTTTGACCGCATCAAAAACTAGAATCAGTGTTGGACGGACGAGGATGGCGTCCGGAATGCCGATCCGGTCGTCGCGTGGCGGCGGCAGCTCTTCGATCAGTCGGACGATATCGTAGCCGAGATAGCCGAAGACGCCGGCCGCCATGGGCGGTAGGGCGTCGGGAAGGGCAATGCGGCTTTCCGCAAGGAAGCTTCGCAGCGCAGCGAGCGGCGCATCGTCAAGCGCGGTAAACGCCTCGGGTTCGGTTTGCGCGGCAGAATTGATTTCCGCTCGGCAACCATTGATGCGAAATACGACATCCGGCTCAAGGCCGATAATCGAATAGCGCCCGCGGACGGCGCCGTCTTCGACCGATTCCAGCAGAAAACTTGCGGGCCGTGCGCCGGCGATCTTGAGAAAGGCCGACACCGGTGTTTCGAGGTCTGCGACCAGCGTAGTCCACACGACCTGTGGTTCGCCCGCTGCATACTGCGCCGCGAACGACTCGGCCGAGGGCTCGAACTGCATCTAGTTAGTGTCCGGCGCGCTGTTGCCTGTCGCTTGCGCCAGCACGGACGCGTTTACCGAGGCACCGAGGTCGTCTTCGAGCCTGGCGACATATTGGCCGACGAGGTCGGCCGAGAGTTCCCGTTCCACGGTTTGCGCTATGCGGTCGTGGTCGGGCGAATTTGCATCGAGCGCCGGCGTGTTGACTTCAAGTATGCGAAACACGACCCATTGCGATGAGTTGTCGCCGGCCACGCTGCCGTAAGCGTCTTTCGCAGTTTGGAAGACGGCATCGGTCATCCGGGCCGAAATGGCGCCGCTTGCGGTGCCGCGCTTGATATTGTTTGCTTTCTGTATCTTAAGGCCGTCGGCCGCTGCCAGTGCAGCCAACTGCTCGCCGCTATTGAGCTTGCCGATCATGTCATTAGCCTTGGTCTTCAATCGCGACGCGATTTCGTCGTCGCGCCAGCGCTGCTCGACCTCGGCTTTGACCTCATCGAGTGTGCGTTCGCGCGCCGGTGCAATCGCGGCCACGTCATACCAGATATAGCCGCCGTCGGCGTCGATCGGATCGTTATCGACGCCGACGTCGGAGGCAAACGCTGCTTTAACGAGGTCGGCGCCATGGGGGATGTTGAGGAGTGGCTTGCCGTCCGGATCGCGCCCGGAGCGGTCCACTTCGTAGGTGTTCACCGGCAGCTTCAGCTTCGCCGCCGCTTCTCCAATTGTGCTGCCACCGGCCCGATCGTCCTCGATCTTGTCGTGCAGGTTCTGGACTTGTGTCTTGGCGCGTTCGAGCGCGATATCCGAACGAAGCTGCGGAGTGACCTCAGCAAGGGGTCGCGTCGTTTCAGGTACGATTTGCAGTACTGTAACGAGTACCGCGCCGAAGCGTGTCTGTAATGGCTCGCTCACCTCGCCCTGTTTCAAGGCGAAGGCCGCGTCCGCGACCGTAGGCTCAACGATGCGCGATTTCGATATCGTGCCTAGGTCGATGTCCTGGTCCTTCAAGCCGCGTTCGCGGGCGATGTCACTGAAAGGTGCGCCATTTTTGATGCGGTCGGCGGCCGCCTGCGCGTCGGCCAAGGTCGGAAACACAATCTGCTCGACGTGCCGCTGCTCCGGTGTTGTGAAGCTGGCCCGTCTCTGATCGTATGCTTGTTTGAGGTCTTCGTCAGAAACTTCCAGCCATTTTGCCAGCTCCGCTGGGGTCACGGTGACGATTGCGATCTTTCGGTATTCCGGGGCACGGAACAGGATCCTGCGCTCATCAAAATACTTATTCAGCTCCTCTTGGGTCGGATGTGGAATGTCGCCAGCTTGCGCCAGGCCGAGCGCGATATATTCGATGCTGCGCTCTTGGTTCTCAAACTGATTCACCGCATCAAGCCACGCTTTGGGTGCGGCGAGATCGGCGGAGACACTATCCAAGATCTGCCGGCGCAATATTTCCTGCCGTTGTTCGGCAACAAACCGCTGCTCCGAATAGCCCATATTACGCAGGATCATTTCGAATCTGGGCCGATCAAACTGTCCGTTGACGGTTTGCAGCTTCGGATCCGAAGTAATGCGGCGCGCGATGTCGCCATCGGACAGGCCGAGACCCATCTGGCCTACGCGTTGATCGAGTCCGGCCTGCGCGATCATCTCGCCAAGGACTTGCCGATCAAGGCCGAGCGCATTGGCACGATCGGCCGGTAGGGGCCGTCCAAGCTCGCGGCCGATCTGCTGCAGGCGATCCTGGTAATTTTGCCTGAAGCGATCGATCGGGATTTCAGTATCGCCGATCTTGGCAAGCGGGGAGCGGCCAAAGCCGCGAAAAACATCGTTGATGCCCCAGATGGCGAAGCTACCGGCGAGCACCGCCATAACCGCGGCCATGAGGCCGCGGCCGAGCCAATTTTCGGACGCTTTGCGAATACCTCTGAGCATGCTGCCAACGTTTAAATGCGCTGATCGGCACAGTGCGCCGCCGCACTATAAAGGAGGGGTCAGTGCCGTCGCAACCGATGGCAATGAGCCGTAAAGCGCCTCTTTTCCGCCCGCAACTGGTCTGGTAACGGCTGTTTGTCGCAGGCCAAGCCTTAAGGCTCAGATCGAGATCACAATGACGCCTCGCCCGCTCGTCGCCGCGAACTGGAAAATGAACGGGCTGAAAGCCTCGATCGTCGAGCTGGAAAAAATTATCGCCGGCGCACGCACGCTTACTGCGGTTGATCTTGTGGTCTGTCCGCCGGCAACACTCATCGCGGCCTTCGCGGCGAAGGCACAGGGAACGCCGGTTGCGATCGGCGGTCAGGACTGCCACGCCGAAGTCGCGGGCGCTTATACTGGAGATATCTCCGCTGAAATGCTGCGGGATGCGGGAGCGGCGGCCGTGATTGTCGGGCATTCCGAGCGGCGCCGTTGCCACGGCGAGACCAATGCAATGGTCCGCGCCAAGGCGCTGGCGGCGCAGCGCGCGGGCCTCTTCGCCATCGTCTGCGTCGGTGAAACGCGCGCGGAACGTGACGCTGGCGGCACCCGCGACGTGTTGGGCGCACAGCTGGGTGGTTCGTTGCCCGACGACGACGAAAGCGTCGCCATTGCCTACGAACCGGTTTGGGCCATCGGCACGGGGCTAACGCCGACACGTGACGATGTTCGCGAGACGCACGCATTTATTCGGGCGCAGTTGGCGTCGCGCTTTGCCGAATCCGGCCGCAATACCCGCATCCTCTATGGGGGCTCGGTCAAGCCAGCTAACGCAAAGGACCTCCTCAGAGTGGATGGCGTGGACGGCGCGCTCGTGGGCGGGGCAAGTCTAAATCCTGACGAATTTCTTGCGATTGCCGGCGTGTATCGTAAGCCGTGAACCTCTAGCCGGGTCCGCGCACGCAAACGGCCATAGAAATGCCGCCACGGACCGTGTAGAGACCTCGCGGCTTCCTATATGAGGGGGGCTTCGGCGGCAGTGACGGCGTCGCTCTGCGCGCTAAATATGAGGCCGCGCCTTGGACGGATATTCGGAATGCTGACGGTCATTATCGTTGTTCATTTGATGCTGGTTATCGCGCTGATTGGCGTCGTGCTTTTGCAGAAGTCGGAGGGCGGCGGCCTCATCAGCTCAACCAGCGGCTTCCTCAGCAGCCGCGGCACCGCCAATGTTTTGTCGCGTACAACGGCGCTGTTGGCGGCGGGCTTCTTTGTCACCAGCCTGGTCCTTTCGTGGTTGGCAAGTTTTCAGCGCCATCCTGCCTCGATTATCAACACCGGCGCTCCAGCGAGCCAAGAGGCGCCCGCCAGCACACCGCAACCGCCCCAATCGGGCCAAGGGGGTCAAGGCGGCGGAGTGCTTAATCAGTTGCAGAAGGGTTTTCCGACGCTCCCGTCCGGCCCCGGTGGGTCGCCGGGACAGCAACCCGCCCCTGCGCCGGGCGGACCGCAAGTCCCGCAATCGCAATAGACGCGAGCGATCTTGCAGGTCGCCTCGCACGCTGCCGGCCCGAAAGCGGTATCCGGTTGGAAATGCGCACAGCCGCGACTTGTGGTCGCGGTTAAAAATATGGTTCCAAGAGATTGTGAATACGTGCGTTTTTGGCCTATCGGGCAACCGCTTGCGTGTGGCGCGTCAGCCATGTCGGAAAATCGCTCGTCGAATCGAGCGCGCCGCGCTAAGGGTTAGGTCCCATGGCGCGGTATATTTTTATCACCGGCGGCGTGGTCTCCTCACTTGGTAAGGGTCTCGCATCCGCGGCGCTTGGCGCGTTGCTGCAGGCGCGCGGATACAAAGTGCGCCTGCGTAAGCTTGACCCCTATCTGAACGTCGATCCCGGCACGATGTCGCCGTATCAGCACGGCGAGGTCTTCGTCACCGATGATGGCGCCGAGACAGATCTCGATCTAGGTCATTACGAGCGTTTCACCGGCCGCCCAGCGACGCGCCAGGACAATATTACGACCGGCCGCATTTATCAGGAAATCCTAGCCAAGGAGCGGCGCGGCGATTATTTGGGCGCCACGATCCAGGTTATTCCGCACGTCACCAATGCCATTAAGGACTTCATTCGCGAGGGCAATGAAGATTTCGATTTCGTATTGTGCGAGATCGGCGGCACGGTCGGCGATATCGAGGGCTTGCCCTATTTCGAAGCGATCCGTCAACTCGGCAATGATCTGCCGCGCGGCCATGCGATCTACATCCATTTGACCCTGATGCCGTTCATACCGAGCGCAGGCGAATTGAAAACCAAGCCTACTCAACACTCGGTCCGCGAATTGCGGGCGATCGGTATCCAGCCGGACGTCTTATTGTGCCGCACTGACCGTGAAATTCCTTCGAGCGAGCGCCGCAAGCTGGCGCTGTTTTGCAACGTTCGCGAAAGCGCGGTGATCGAGGCCCGCGACGTCGACAATATTTATGCGGTGCCGGAGGCCTATCACGCCGCCGGACTCGACAGTGAAGTGCTCGCGGCGTTCGGGATTGAAAATCCGCCGCGTCCGGACTTGGCGACCTGGCACCTGATTAACGAGCGCATCCGCAACCCCGAGGGCGATGTCACGATCGCGGTGGTCGGCAAATATACGGGAATGAAGGACGCCTATAAGTCGCTGATCGAGGCGCTCTCGCACGGCGGGGTAGCCAACAAGGTCAAGGTCAACCTCGATTGGATCGAAAGCGAGGTGTTCGAGAACGAGGATCCGGTGCCGTTTCTCGAACATGTTGACGGCATTTTGGTGCCGGGCGGATTCGGCCAGCGCGGCGCTGAGGGAAAAATTCGCGCCGTACAGTTCGCGCGTGAACGCCGCGTACCCTATTTCGGGATTTGCTTCGGCATGCAGATGGCCGTGATCGAAGCGGCGCGGAATCTTTGCGGTATTGAAGCCGCCAACTCCACGGAGTTTGTCGCCACGTCCGAGCCCGTCGTCGGTCTCATGACCGAATGGATGAAGGGAAATGAGCTGCAAAAGCGCGGGCTAGGCACCGACATGGGCGGCACCATGCGGCTTGGCGCCTATCCGGCGGTGCTGCAGCGTGGCTCGCGGGTCTCGCAAATCTATCACGCTACCGAGATTTCCGAGCGCCATCGTCACCGTTACGAGGTCAACACCGCATACAAGGACCGTTTGGCGCAACACGGCATGCGCTTCTCAGGCATGTCGCCAGACGGGCTATTGCCGGAAATAATCGAGTATGATGACCATCCTTGGTTCATCGGCGTGCAATTTCATCCCGAGCTGAAATCGCGGCCCTTTGCGCCGCACCCGCTGTTTGCGTCCTTTATCGGCGCCGCCGTTGAACAGAGCCGGCTAGTATAATTCTGTTTTGTCAGGCGCTAGGCTGCTGGCAGGGTGAGCGGCTCGGATCATTGCGACGGACGCTTCACAACTTATCCTCTGGAGGAAGCTGATGATCTACGAAATGCGCATTTACCGCTGTGTACCGGGCAGACTCCCGGCTTTGCTGCAGCGCTTCGAGAAGGTCACGCTGCATCTCTGGAAAAAACACGGAATTCGCCAAGCCGGCTTCTGGACCACCCTGATCGGCGAATCCAATCACGAATTGACTTATCTGCTGGCCTGGGAGTCGCTCGCCGAACGAGAGAAGAAGTGGACCGAGTTCATGAACGATCCGCAATGGGTTTCCGCGCGCGCCGAAAGTGAACGTGACGGTCCAATCATCCATAATGCGCGCAACCAGATCCTTCTGCCGACCGCGTTTTCCGCGGTAACATGATCTAGAGCACGGCCGCCACACCTAGAAATCGCGTTTGCAGGGCAGCAATGAGCGGAAAACCAAATGCGGTCGTGACCGTCGGCAAGGTCAAGTTCGGCAACGGCCTCCCGATTGGGGTGATCGCGGGCCCCTGCGCCTTAGAAAGCCGCGAGCACGCTTTCGAAATCGCCTCGGCGCTCAAGGAAATGACTGCCAAGCTCGGACTGGGCTTTGTTTATAAAACCTCGTTCGACAAGGCCAACCGCACCAGCGCATCGAGCGCGCGCGGGCTCGGTCTCGAGCAGGCGCTCGCGATCTTCGCCGATTTGCGCAATGAGCTTGGCGTTCCCGTTCTCACGGATGTGCACGAGCCGGGCCAATGCGCGGTCGTCGCGGAGGTGGTCGATGTTTTGCAAATCCCGGCGTTTCTCTGCCGTCAGACCGATCTCCTGATTACCGCCGCAAAAACCGGACGCGCCGTCAATGTCAAGAAAGGCCAGTTCCTCGCCCCCTGGGACATGGCCAATGTCGTGGCCAAGATTATCGGCGCGGGCAATCCCAATGCGCTCGTCACTGAGCGCGGCGTGTCCTTTGGCTACAATACGCTTGTTTCGGACATGAGGGCGCTGCCAATTCTGGCAAAGATCGGGGCGCCGGTGATTTTCGACGCCACCCATTCGGTGCAGCAGCCGGGCGGGCAGGGGACTTCATCCGGCGGTGAGCGCGCCTTCGTTCCGGTGCTGGCGCGCGCAGCGACTGCCGTGGGCATCGCCGGGTTATTTATCGAGACGCACCAAGATCCCGATCGCGCGCCGTCCGACGGGCCTAACATGATCCCGCTGAAGGATTTGCCGCCCTTGCTCGAGCGGCTGATGCAGTTGGATCGTATTGCGAAGTCGGACTAAAAAACCGGCTGCGCGGCCGGGATCGAGTTACTTCTTTTCGACTTTGTCGGGCACCGCGGATGCAATATCAGTATCCACGGTCGGTATGTCCGAAGCCGGTTCGGACGGGCCGCCTGCAAGCCGCAGCGCGATCCGCAAGCGCCCGCCGGCCTCTTGCAAGAGAGCGGCGGCTTTCTCTGGTGTACAGCCTTGCAAAATCAGCATCGCTTTCTTCACATTCCCGCCGGCCCGCGTCAGCGCCTCGCGGAGCTCTTGCTCGCCGCGGCCGCTAAGCCGGCGCAAAATGTTTTGGCTGCGCCCGACGAGCTTCGCATTGACCGCCTGAACATCGACCATAAGGCCTTCATGCACGCGGCCGAGCCGGATCATCACCAAAGTCGACAGCAGGTTGAGCGCCACACGCTGGGCGGTGCCTGCCTTCATGCGCGTTGAACCGGCGATCGGCTCAGGACCGGTGTCGAGCAAGATCGGACAATCCGCGTCGATGAGCAGGGGCGTTGAGCGATTATTGGCAATGCCGATGGTGAATGCTCCGCGCCGTTTTGACTCGCGCATGCAAGCGACTGTGAACGGCGTCGTTCCGCTCGCCGCCACCGCGATGATGACATCCGCGGCTTCAATCCGATGTTGCCGGATTAGCCGCGCGGCTTGGTCAATCTCGTCTTCGGCACCTTCGGCTGAGCGCAGAAGCGCATCTTTGCCGCCTGCCATCAGAAGCAGCAGGCGTTCCTGCGGCCAGTTGAAAGTCGGGATAAGCTCAGCACCATCCTGGACGGCGAGACGACCGGACGTGCCAGCGCCTACGTAAATCAATCTTCCAGTGCCACAGAGCCGCATATGCATCGCTGCGGCGGCTTGCCGTATGGCGGGCAATGCCGGCCGCACAGCCGCGACCGCCGCCATTTGGCTTTCGATCAATGCGTCGAGAATATCGCCGGGTTCCCACCGGTCGATATCCGAAAACCGTGGACTGGCGCGTTCAGTCTCCATGGATTGAATACGGCCTAGCCAGCGTTGAAATGCAACGGACCTTAAAAACAAACCAAATTGACCCTATTTTGTTCTTATAATCTGAAGCGATTCCATAAGTTTAGGAAGTTGATGGCTGAACGTGATCTGCTAATTTTGGGCGTTGATGGCGGCGGGACGCAGTCCCGGGCCCGTTTGTGCGCCTATTCCGGGAGCTTGCTTGCCGAGGCTGCGGGCGGGCCGGCCAATTTGCGTCTGGGAATTGAGGCCAGTTTTTCATCGGTTCTCGACGCTGCAGGCCGGTGTCTTGAGGATGCCGGTTTGGCGCCGCAGAACCTTTTGCGCATTGTCGCCTGTCTCGCTCTGGCCGGCGCGAGCGAGCCTAGGCATTTGGATGCTGCCAAACGCCACCGGCATCCCTTCCGGGCCGCTGTTATCACCACTGACGCACATGCCGCATGTCTTGGCGCCCATGGCGGCAGGGATGGAGGCGTGGTCATTGCCGGCACTGGCGCGGTGGCGTGGGCGCTGATTAAGGGAAAAACCCATCGCATCGGTGGCTGGGGGCTTCCCATTTCCGATGAAGGCAGCGGGGCATGGATCGGGGGTGAGGCGTTGCGTCGTGTATTGTGGGCGCATGACGGACGGATCGCATGGACGCCGCTGCTACGCGACGTGTTTGCGAGTTTTTCCAGCGATCCCCACGCGATCGTTGCCTGGACTGCTGCCGCATCGCCGCGCGAATTCGGCACCTTCGCACCGCGCGTAGTCGACTACGCCCGCCAGCGCGATCCAGTGGCCATTGAATTGATGCAAACAGCCGCCGCCCACATTGATAGTCTTGCCGCAAGGCTGGTTGCGCTTGGTGCTCCACAATTGGCCTTGATGGGCGGACTTGCCGCAGCATTGCAGCCTTGGCTCGCCGTGGAAACACAATCGCGGCTCATCGAGCCGGCCGGCGACGCCGTACAAGGTGCACTGACGCTGGCGCGACAGGCGGCGGACTCGCTGCAGCACGTCGCGTAGTCTGGCCGCGGTGAGAACGGATGAAAATTGCCGCTGGAATGGAAAGCGATTTACAGGAGGCGGCGGCGGCGGTCGATCGCCAGGCCAGCGTTCTTGCCGCGCCTTTGGCTACTCTTATCCGCGAGCTATGTCGCCGCCCGCCGGGCGTGGTGATTACTTGCGCGCGCGGTAGCTCGGCGCATGCCGCGACCTTTGCCAAGCACTTGATCGAACTGCGGCTTGGGATACCCGTCGCGGCAGCCGCGCCCAATGTCGCGACGGTTTATCGCCGGGCATTAAACCTAAAGGGCCAATTGTTTCTGGCGATCTCGCAATCTGGCCGCAGCGACGATTTGATTGAGACCGCGGCGATGGCGCGGGCAGCGGGCGCGATCACCGCGGCCGTCGTCAACGATGCAAAAAGCCCGTTGGCAGAGGCTTCGCAGATCGTTCTGCCGCTCGGCGCAGGAACCGAACGAAGCGTCGCGGCGACCAAAAGCTTTGTCGCCTCGCTCGCCGCCTTGCTGCAGCTTGCGGCGTTCTGGACGGATGATCCTGCAATGCGGTCGGCGCATGCGCGGTTGCCAGATCGCCTCGCGCAAGCCGGCCGGCTCGATTGGGACCCCGCAATTGCCGCGCTCGCCGGCGCCGACAGCCTCATTACGATCGGTCGAGGCCCGACGCTGGCGATCGCCCGCGAGGCTGCTTTGAAACTAAAAGAAACGTGCGAGCTGCACGCCGAGGCATTCAGTGCTGCCGAGTTCCGTCACGGACCAATTGCACTTATATCCGCCGCGCTGCCGATCCTTGCATTTAATCCATGGGATGATGCTGCGGCCAGCTTGACAGACCTTGTAGCCGATCTGCGACGCAAGGGCGCGCGCGTACTCATCGCCGAGCCAGGAATTCCACAATCCGATCGCTTGCCGGCCCTGCCGCCCGATCATCCGGACGCCGATGCAATCTGCATGATCCAAAGCTTTTACGCCTCATTGGTCAAACTCGCAGCGCAGCGTGGGACCGATGCGGATCGGCCGCGGCACTTGCAAAAGGTAACGCGCACGCGATGAGTGCCGAAACCAGCCGCGAGCCGCGCGCAATCGCCGCGAGCTGTGTCTTTGACGGCGCCGTCACGCATCGCGATGCCGCGGTTGTCATCGCGGGTGACCGCATCGAGAGACTCGTGCCGCGCGCCGAGCTTCCGGCCAATCTGCCGGTCCATGAATTGGCGGAAGGAGTCTGGCTGGCGCCAGGCTTTATCGACCTTCAGGTCAACGGCGGCGGCGATGTTCTGTTCAATGATGCACCCACACCGGAAACCATAAGACGCATCGTCGCGGCGCATCGCCGGTTCGGCACCACTGCCTTGCTTCCTACCCTGATCAGCGACAGCGCGGCAAAAACGGGAGCCGCCGTGGCGGCGGTCGACGAGCTTGGCGGCGCTAACCCAGCCGTTCTCGGTATACATCTAGAGGGCCCGTTCCTCTCCCCGGAAAAAGCGGGAGTGCATGACGCGCGCCATATTAGGCATCCGGGCGCACGCGATCTCGATGTGATCATGGCGAGGCGGCGGGGCGTGACCCTTGTCACGCTGGCGCCTGAACGGGTGCCCCCTGACTTTATCGGGAAGCTCACAAGGACTGGCGTCCGCGTCGCACTGGGCCATTCCATGGCGACCTATGCACAGACGCGCGAAGCCATTGCTGCCGGCCTGACCGGCTTCACGCATCTGTTCAACGCCATGCGAGGGCTCGACTCGCGCGAGCCCGGGCCGATCGGCGCGGCGTTGGATTGTGCCGATGTGTGGTACGGCCTCATCGTCGACGGCGTCCACGTCGCTCCGGCGATGCTGCGGCTCGCATTGCGCGGCCGCGGCCGGCCAGTTCTGGTGACCGATGCAATGCCGCCAGTCGGCGGCACCCAGACGACGTTCACTCTCAACGGCGACCAAGTTTCTGTACGGGATGGGCGCTGCACACGGCAGGACGGGCGGCTTGCCGGAAGCTGCCTCGACATGGCGAGTGCGGTGCGCAATTGCGTTCGCCTGCTCGGCGCACCACTAACGGACGCGCTTCGGTTTGCTTCGCTGCACCCGGCCCAATTCCTTGGGCTCGACGCCGAGCTCGGTCGAATCGCCCCAGGATTGCGCGCCGACCTGATCGCGATTGACTATGAATCTGTCGAGGTGCGTCAGACCTGGGTCGCTGGCGAACGCGGATAAGCTTGCGCGCGCTCACCGCCGGGCGCGACTACGCAAGCATATCGCGCGTAAGCGGGATCACCTGGCGGCCATAGAGCTCGATGCAGCGCATGATTTTTTCATGGGACAGCATCCCGGCGCTGTACTTCATATGAAAACGCGAAATGCCGAGCGCCTTGGCAGTCGCGGTAATCCGGCGCGCTACCGTTTCCGGCGCGCCGACATAAAGCGAACCACGTTCAATTTCGTCGTCGAATTGCGCCCGCGTCATCGGCGGCCACCCGCGTTCGGCGCCGATCCGGTCGCGCATCTTTTTGTAATCCGGCCACAGCTCCTCACGCGCTTTATCGTCGGTCTCGGCGACATAGCCGTGCGAATGCACACCGATCTCGCGCGCCGGTTTGCCGAACTGCGCGTAGGCGCGGTGATAGAGATCGATGTAAGGGCGAAAGCGATTTGGATCGCCGCCGATGATGGCCAGCATCAGTGGCAAATCGTAATGCGCCGCGCGAACAACGGATTCTGGACTGCCACCGACGCCAATCCACGTCTTGAGGGCGTCACCCTCAGTCGGCGGATATACGCGCTGATTAGTGAGGGGAGGGCGTGTTAGCCCTCGCCACGTGACTGGCTCGTTCTTCAAGATCGCGGCAAACAGATCGAGTTTGTCATCGAACAGCGTTTCGTAATTCGATAAGTCGTAACCGAACAGCGGAAATGATTCAGTGAACGAGCCGCGGCCGAGGATGACCTCGGCGCGCCCATTCGATATCGCGTTGACACTCGAGAACCGCTGAAAGACGCGAATGGGATCGTCTGACGAAAGCACGGTGACGGATGAAGCGAGATGAATGCGCGTCGTGCGCGAGGCAATCGCGCCGAGTAACACCTCGGGGGACGATATGGCAAAATCAGGCCGGTGATGCTCGCCCAGCCCGATGCAAAACACGCCCATCTCGTCGGCAAGAATGGATTCGTCAATCACGTTCCGGATCACTTGCGCATGCGTCAGCGCTTGCCCATCAGCGCCAGCCTGAATGTCGCCGAATGTGTCCAGACCAAGTTCTATTTGTTGCGCCATCAGCTCATCCCATCGATTCCGTTAATTGCTGCTTGCTCGCCCAGCATTGGCATAAGAACAGACCGCGACTAGCCCCCGCACCGGCTTTGCGACTCGTTGAAATCAATTGGTGCTACCGTGCAACCGCCCGGGACTGCAAATTTCGCAAAAATCGGCTATTCATCAGGTTGCAAGGACAGCTATGCCGTGGACAGCACCGTGGTTCCGTAACGCAGGATTTCGGAGACAGTTATGCTAAGCGCGGACCAGAATGACCGCATCACCCGCGTTGGCCCCGGTAAGCCAGCCGGACAGGTGCTGCGGCGCTATTGGCAGCCGGTGGCTTTGGTCGATGAACTGGCCGGACAGCGGCCGATCAAACCGGTAAGGCTTCTGGACGAAGAGTTGGTGATTTTTCGCGATTACAACGGGCGCTATGGCCTGCTTGGCCGCTCCTGTCCACATCGCGGCACCGACCTTGCGTATGGGCGGCTCGAAGACGGTGGCTTGCGCTGCGCTTTTCACGGTTGGCTGTTTGATATTGATGGACAGTGCCTGCAAACGCCTGCTGAGCCGGAGGATAGCAACCTGTGTCGCAATATCCGGCAAAAAGCCTATCCGGTGGTCGAGCATAGTGGAATTTTGTTCGCCTATTTGGGACCCGGAGCGCCGCCCGAATTTCCGCGCTTCGATTGCTTCATTGCTCCGAATTCGCACACCTTTTCTTTCAAGGGAATGATCGATTGCAATTGGCTTCAGTCCCTTGAAGTCGGCATCGATCCGGCGCACACGTCATTCTTGCATCGTTTTTTTCGCGACGAGGATCCAAAGCAAGGTTACGGCAAGCTGTTTCGCGACACCTCGATCGGCTCCGCGATGCCGATGACAAAAATCATGCGCGAGTTTCCCAGACCGCGCATCGACGTCGAGACGACCGATTTTGGATTCCGCATATTGGCACTGCGTCAGATCGATGCGCAAAACACCCATGTCCGCGTGACGAATTTGGTTTTTCCAAATGCTTTCGTCATTCCGATGAGCCGCGAAATGACCATCACCCAGTGGCATGTACCGATCGACGATACGAAACATTATTGGTACGCCATCTTCACCAGCTTCGGAGCGCCCGTCGACAAGGACGAAATGCGCCGCCAGCGCCTGCAGCTTTATGAATTACCGGACTATGTACCGCGAAAGAACAAGCGCAACAATTACGGTTTCGATCCGCACGAGCAGGAGCACCAGACATATACCGGGATGGGCGCCGACATTAACGTTCACGATCAGTGGGCCTGTGAGTCTATGGGGCCGATCGCCGATCGAACCCGCGAGCACCTCGGTCAATCCGACAAGGCGATCGCCGCATATAGACGGTTGCTGCGATCCGCAATGGATGCGATGGAAAAGGGCGAATCCCCTCCGATCATTTTCGATGCGACCGCGGCAAAAGCGATGACCGGGCCGCCCGCCATCGATGGTATCGGCCCGACGGACGATTGGCGCAGCTATTGGCAGCGGACCGACGCCAACAAGCGCAGCGCGGCCAGCTGGGCCGTTTGATCTAACCGCGGCGCCGACTGAAAGCCGGGGAGCAAGTCGGGCAGCAGCATGTCTTCGCACAAACGCCGCTCGTTGGCTCGAAGCTTCGTCGATCGGTACGGCATGTGGAGCGAAACCCAAGCTCGCGCCGCTGCCGGCATCGACAAAGCAATCGTGCAAAAGAATCTCGAATTGGTGCGCTTTTCATTTCCTGATCAACACGGTGTCTTGCGCGGCAAAACGCTTCTCGCCGGAGAAGCATCGCAAGCGCTGCGCAACGGCGTCACAATGACCAGCACTTTGTTGGCCAAGGACACGGCGCATCGCACGGTTTTTCCGGTTTTCGAGCCGGGCGCCGGAATTGGCGTCTCGGAAATGAGCGGAGCCGGAAATTTCATCATGCTCGCTGATCCGCGGACCTTCCGCATCCTGCCATGGGCCGACAATACCGGCTGGGTTCTGTGTGATTGTTATTTCGCCAATGGCAAGAAAGTCCCGATCGCAACGCGACAGCTTTATTCCGATGCGCTGGCCAAGCTGGCAAAAGCGGGTTTCGATTACGTTGCCGGCATAGAAATTGAATTTCATCTCTTCAAGATCGAAGACGCCCGGCTTGGCGCTGAGACTCTGCATTGGCCGGCCGAAACGCCACTGGTGAGCCATACGACGCATGGCTACCAGTACCTCACGGAAGGCCGCTACGATCAAATCGCGCCAGTCCTTGACCTCTTGCGCAAGAACGTCGTTGCGCTCGGACTGCCGTTGCAATCGCTCGAAGTTGAATTCGGTCCCAGCCAGTATGAATTTACCTTCGCTGCGGAAATCGGCATCACAGCGGGGGACATCATGGTGCTGCTTCGCAGCACGCTGAAACAGGTGGCGCGGCGTCACGGCTATCTGGTGAGCCTCATGTGCCGGCCGCGCCTGCCAAATACGCTCCCCAGCGGATGGCATCTGCACCAGTCGCTGCTTGAGACAAAATCAAGGGCGAATGCTTTTGCATCGCAGAATGACAAGGACGTGCTGTCACCGCTGGGGCGCAAGTTTTTGGCAGGGCTGTTAGCTCATGCGCCTGCGGCCGCGGCGTTCACGACGCCGACCATCAATGGCTACAAGCGCTATCAGGGCGTCAACACGATGGCGCCGGTCCAGGCGGTATGGGCCAAGGATAACCGCGGCGCCATGATGCGCGTCATAGGTGAGCCGGGGGATCCAAAGACGCATCTTGAGAACCGCGGCGGAGAACCGCTGGCGAACCCGTATCTCTACATGGCTTCACAGATTTACGCCGGACTCGATGGAATGAGTCGCAATCTTGATCCCGGCTCGCCAAACCACGCGCCGTATCAAAAGAACTCCGGGCTTGCGCTGCCCGCTTCGCTTGAAGAGGCCGTTGCGGCATTACGCGCGAGCGCTTGTTTCCGTGCCGGATTTGGCGAAGACTTCGTGGACTATTATGCTCGCTTGAAGGAAGCTGAGATCGCTCGCTACCACAAGGAAACGGCCAACAACCTGGAACAATCCGACGTCAGCGCATGGGAGCACCGCGAGTATTTTGATATGCTCTGACAGACGGGCGTTGCCTATCGGAAAAGGGGAGTGAAATGAAAAAAGTATGGGTTGCGGCGGGGGCCGCACTGGCGCTGGCCTCGGGATCGGCGTCGGCGCAGGACAAAACCATTAAAATCGGCGTTGTCTCGACTTTCACCGGTCCGCCCGCTGCGATCGGCAACGATATGAAGAATTCGTTCGAACTTGCGCTTGATCATCATGGCCGCAAGCTTGGTGGGCTTCCGGTTGAAGTCATCTATGCCGATGACCAAACAAAGCCGGAAGTGGGGGTGCAGAAAACCCAGGAGCTCATCGAATCCAATCATGTCGATTTCATCGTCGGCTACATCTGGTCGAACGTCTTGCTCGCGTCGCTCAAGCCGCTGATCGATTCCAAGACGATGACGGTTGTCACCAATGCGGGCGCATCGCAGTTCGCCGGCGAATTGTGTTCGCCCTACGCCTTTTCCACGTCATGGCAAAATGATCAGACGCCTGCGGCAGTCGGCCTCTATATGAATCAGAAGGGAGTAAAATCCGCCTTTCTGATCGGCCCGAATTACGCCGCCGGAAAGGACATGCTGGCAGGCGTGCAACAGACCTTCAAAGGTCAAATCGTCGGTCAGGAACTGACGCGCTGGCCCGATCAGCTTGATTTTTCCGCGGAACTCTCAAAGGCGCGCGCTGCAAAGCCGGATGCGATCTTTGCCTTTTATCCAGGCGGCGCCGGCGTCCAATTTGTTACGCAATACGTGCAAGCCGGACTTAGGGGACAAATTCCGCTGTACACGGCCTTCACGATCGACGATTTGTCGCTGCCGCGCTTGAAAGATCTTGCCGTCGGCGTCCCCGGCGCTCAGGAGTGGGTGAACGACCTTCCCAACCCTACCAATCAGAAATATGTTGCGGACTATAAAGCGAAATACAGTGCGTCTCCGTCATTCTATGGCGCACAAACTTATGATGCGGTGGGCTTGATCGATTCAGCGGTTACGGCCGTCAAAGGCGATCTCAGCAACAAAGAAGGTATGCGCAAGGAAATGGAAAAAGCGAACTTCAAGTCGGTTCGCGGCAATTTCAAATTTGGCAACAACCACATCCCAGTCCAGGATTTTTATCTACAGGACGCTGCAAAGAATGCTGATGGCAGCTATTCGCTTCACACCGTCGCGACCATCGTCAAGGATGATCAGGATCGCTTCCACGATCGTTGTTCGATGAAGTGAGTGTGCACCGCTTCTCGCATCGCTGGCTTGGCGGCACCATCGCTGCCATTGCCGGCTCGAGATCGCCGCGGTCCGCTACCCCAGTGCGCTCATGCCGGTCGTCGGCGTCCAGCTCGAGTGGATGAGCCAAACCGGGGTGCTGGCGAACGCGAGGGTTTAATCGATCATGCTCTATTTTTTCGAGCAGTTTTTGAACGGTATTCAACTCGGGATGCTGCTGTTCCTGCTGGCGGCGGGGCTGACGCTGATCTTCGGGATCATGGATCTCGTCAATCTGGCGCACGGCTCGCTCTACATGCTGGGCGCCTATTTCGCCGCCACCTTTGCAGAATGGACTGATAGTCTCCTGCTCGGCGCGATGCTTGCGCTTGCCGCCACCGCGGTGACCGCGATGGCGCTCGAAGTGATTGCGGTGCGGCGGCTTTATGGCCGGAGTCATCTCGACCACGTGCTCGGTACGTTCGGCTTGCTGCTGTTTTTCAACGAACTGGTGCGGCTGATTTGGGGACCAGCGGGCATGACGTTGTCGTTGCCGCCCGAGATGCTCAACGCGGTGGAAGTACTGCCGGGCCTGTTCTACCCCCTTTATCGTCTCGTGATTATCGGCGTTACGCTCGGGGTCGCCGTGCTTTTGTATTTGCTGGTCATGCGCACGCGGCTTGGCATGCTCATCCGCGCCGGCGCGTCCAACCGCGAAATGGTCGGCGCGCTCGGCGTCAACATCAAGCTCCTTTACACGATGGTGTTCGGACTCGGCGCGGCGTTGGCCGGGTTTGCAGGCTTAATGCAAGCGCCGATCCTCACAGTCCAGATCGGGATGGGTGAAAACATCCTGATCGCCGCGTTTGTGGTGGTGACGATTGGCGGCATAGGCTCGATCCGCGGTGCTTTCGTTGCCGCACTGCTTGTCGGATTGGCCGATACTGTCGGGCGCACCTTCGCGCCCGATCTGTTGCATACTTTTTTGAGCGAAAGCGCATCTTCAAGTCTCGGCCGGGCGCTATCGTCGATGATGATCTATCTGGTAATGGCGATCGTGCTGATTGCTCGTCCCGAGGGACTCTTTCCGGCGGCGGGTAAATGACCGTTGCATCCAAGCCGCCTGTTAAGCCGGGATGGTCCTTTGGCGTAATCACTCCGCGAGTCGGCCTAAATATAGCCGTGGTAGCTACTCTCGCTGCCGTCCCGGCCTATGCCGCGTTGACCGGTAATACCTTCGCGCTGACCCTGTTCACACGCGTTGTCATTCTGGCCATCGCCGCCCTGAGCCTCAATCTGATCATGGGATTTGGCGGAATGGTGAGCTTTGGCCATGCCGCCTATCTGGGAATCGGCGGCTATGCGGTCGGGATTCTGGCCAAGGAAGGAATCGGTTCTGGCTTCGTGCAGTGGCCTGTCGCGATAGGCGCGGCCGCGCTCTACGCGCTCGTCGTCGGCGCCCTCAGTCTGCGCACGCGCGGCGTGTACTTCATCATGATCACGCTGGCTTTCGCCCAGATGATCTATTACGTCGCCATCGGGCTCGATCGCTATGGCGGTGACGATGGTCTCACGATCTATCACCGCAGCCAGTTCGATGGGCTGATCGATCTCAGCAACCGGACGGCATTCTATTATCTTTGCTTCGGGTTGCTGCTCGTCGGTATTTATCTGGTCTGGCGTATCGTCAATTCGCGTTTTGGCATGGTCATCCAAGGCGCGCGATCGAATGAGCGGCGCATGCGCGCGATCGGTTTTCCAACCTTTCGGTACCGGCTTGTCTGCTTTGTGATTGCTGGCGCGATGTGCGGGCTGGCCGGCGCGCTTCTTGCCAATCACACCGATTTTATCAGCCCTGCCATGATGCACTGGACACGCTCGGGCGATCTTATCGTCATGGTGGTGTTGGGCGGCATGCAGGCGATGTTCGGGCCGCTGATCGGCGCCCTCACGTTTCTGATCCTGGAGGAAGGGCTCTCACGATTGACTGAATATTCCAATCTGATCCTCGGTCCCCTGCTACTTGTCGTGGCGATCTCGATACGCGGCGGCATCGACGGTTTGATTACGGGGCGGCGCGGTGGCTGAGGTCCTGCTCGAAATCGAAGACTTGACCAAACGGTTCGGCGGTGTGGTCGCCGCCGACGGTATTTCACTTGCGCTTCCCGCGGGCGAACTCCATGCGATTATTGGTCCAAACGGCGCGGGCAAATCGACCCTGATCGGTCAATTAACCGGAGAGGTCGTGCCCGATAGCGGGCGAATCCGTTTTGGCGGCCAAGAGATCACAAGCGTTCCTGTCTATCGGCGCAGCCAGCTGGGCCTTGCCCGCTCTTTTCAGGTTACAACGCTGTTCCCGGACTTTACCGCGCTCGACAACGTTGCGCTTTCCGTGCAGGCGCACAGCGGCCACTCGTTCCGCTTCTGGCGAAAGGCGCGACGCGAAGCGCAATTGCGGGAACCAGCACAAATCGCACTTGCCAGAGTTGGCCTTGCCGAGCGCGCGGCAAGCCTGGTCGCCGACCTCGGCCATGGCGAACGACGGCAGCTGGAAATCGCCATGGCGCTTGCTGGTGGACCGCGGATGCTGTTGCTCGACGAGCCGATGGCCGGAATGGGACCGGAAGAATCGGCGCGGCTCGTGGAACTGCTTCGGGCACTCAAAGGCGCCATAACTGTGCTGTTGATCGAACACGACATCGATGCGGTGTTCGCCTTGGCCGATCGCATCAGCGTGCTGGTGTACGGTCGCATCATCGCGACCGGCGACCCGACCACAATTCGTTCCGATCCCGCCGTGCGCGAAGCTTATCTTGGTGAAGGTGCGGCCGATGGCTGAGAGCTCGAGCACCCTTCTTGAGCTGCGCGACGTGGTGACGAGTTATGGATTGAGCCGCGTCCTGTTCGGGATTTCGCTCACGATCGCGCGCGGGGAGATGGTTTCGCTGCTGGGCCGCAACGGCATGGGCAAGACGACCACGGTACGCTCGATCATGGGCTTAACCGCGCCGGCGGCGGGGTCCATTCGGTTCGACGGCGACGAGATCCGCGGTCTTCCGGCCTATCGCATCGCCAAGAATGGCATTGGTCTAGTGCCTGAAGGACGCCACGTGTTCCCAAACCTTACCGCTCGCGAGAATCTCGTTGCAACCGCGGCGAATTACGGTGGCACCAGCGAACCGTGGACGCTCGAAAAGGTAATGCAGTTGTTTCCTCGTCTTGCCGAGCGCGCCAGCAGCATGGCCAATTTGCTCTCCGGAGGCGAACAGCAAATGCTGGCGATCGGTCGCGCGCTTATGACTAATCCGCGTCTTTTGATCCTGGATGAGGCGACCGAAGGGTTGGCGCCGCTGGTGCGTGAAGAAATCTGGCGCTCGCTTGGGCGGCTGCGGGCCGGCGGGCAATCTATCCTTGTCATCGATAAGAATGTGAAAGCTCTGACCCGCATGGCTGACCGTCACTACATTATTGAACGTGGCCGCGTGGTGTGGGTCGGCAATTCGCAGGATCTGGCGCAGGCAACCGCCATTCAGCATCGATATTTGGGAATTTGACCGGAAATTGCCGCTGTCGCT
>Ga0306920_100001413_pt1 | contig 29752 bp, 33 predicted proteins | sample flu12Cox44000170_FD_204666 | JGI IMG/M metagenome (GOLD analysis project Ga0306920, IMG submission 204666) | Lab enrichment of tropical soil microbial communities from Luquillo Experimental Forest, Puerto Rico - flux4day.12C.oxic.44.000.170 (v2)... | ecosystem: Environmental > Terrestrial >... | reverse complement strand
GTCTCATGGCTCAATGTGCGCCCGTCGATTTTCACGAATCAGAGCGTAACATAACAGACCTCAAAAGTGTAGCTTAAGTTGTGGACTACTTAGTAACTGGTACTTCGTCAGGAGTTCACGCACCTCGATCTCGACGAGGTCGAGCAGCTCGGCGTCCTCCACGACATCGCACTTGTTCAAGAACACGACGATGCGCGGCACGCCGATCTGGCGGGCGAGCAGAATATGCTCGCGCGTCTGCGGCACGGATCCGTCGGTAGCCGACACGACAAGGATCGCGCCGTCCATCTTGGCAGCACCCGTGATCATGTTCTTCACGTAATCCGCGTGCCCCGGACAGTCGACGTGCGAGTAGTGCCGCTCGATCAGGGCGAGGCTGGCGACAACGTCGGCTGCCTGCGAGGTCGAGATCGTGCTGGCGCGGCCCGGCTCGCTCAGACCGCACCAGAGGTTTGAGGCAGAAGTGTATGTTCTGACCAAGGAAGAGGGCGGCCGACACACCCCCTTCTACCAGAACTATCGTCCGCAGTTCTACTTTCGGACCACGGACGTCACCGGCACCGTCGAGCTCAAGGAAGGAGCGCTGATGGTGCTGCCGGGCGACAATGCCGAACTGACGATCGAGCCGTACAAGCCGGTCGCGCTAGAGGAGAAGTCCGGCTTCGCCATTCGCGAGCGCAACAAGACAGTCGGCGCCGGCATCGTCACGCGCATCATCGCGTGATGGTCGAACGATGACATGGGGTGCGGTAAATTCTCCGCCCCCCAACCGGAGGACTGTCTTTGCTAAGGTTCCGTCGGGTCCATCTCCGTCAGAGCCTAGGATCAACTGGCTCGCTCTCGAGCGCCAGAACCGCGAACACCGGCTCATGGACGCGGCGCAACGGCTGTCGGGCGATGAAGCGCTGCAGGGCCTCCTTCCCAAGGAGGAATTCGCGGATCGCAAGCGAGCGTTTCCTGCCGAGACCGCGGCTGCGCAGGCGCGCCAAATGTTCCGGTGCGTCGTATTCCGGCCCGTAGATGATTCGGAGATACTCCGATCCGCGGCACTTGATGGCAGGCTGCACGAAGCCCTTGCGCCCGCGGGCAATGAAGCTGTGTGGCTTCACCACCATGCCTTCACCACCGCGTCCCGTCAGGTCGCTCCACCACCGCGTCGCGGCATCCATGCTGGCTGGCTCGGCAAGATCGACGAGGTGATGGGTCGTTGCCATCACGAGCTTGTCACCGGGCTCGGCCAGGCGCCCGGCCTCAGCCATGTGCCAGAGATGGTCCTTGTCCATATGCACAGCACCCTCGGTCGCCAGCAGGTGAAAAGGTGCCAATCGGTAGTCGTCGAGCGAAGCGACCGGCCAGCAATAGCGGCGGAATGCCTCCGCATATTTCGCCACGCGCGTGCGCCGCCCCTCGAAGCGAGCGAGGAGGGGCGCCAATGATGCATCGCGGTCGACCGCCTGCTGCAGCAGAGAGACCGCATGGCCGAGTCCCGAGCGCGCCGCGGCCCCAGTAGGTGCGAATTGCTCACGAATGAGGGCCTGCGCCTTGGCGGACCAGGGCATGATCTCCGCATCAAGGAGCGCCCAGGTGGTGGAATGGCGCTCCCAGAACCTGACCTCAGTCATTGCGGCGCGCACGCGGGTCAGGACGGCCTCTGTCGTTGCGCGGTCCTGAAAGAAGGCCCGGCCAGTCCGCGTGTAGATCATTCCGGTCTCGCCGCCGGTCACGCCGAAGCGGTCCCGTGCTGCATCCACGTCTCGGCAAACGATCAGCAGCGCCCGGGAGCCCATATGCTTCTCTTCGACGACGACCTCGCGTACGCCCTCTTCGCGATAGTAGGCGAACGCCTCGTCCGCATGCTCGAGTATTCCTTCGTGGCCAGTGGTCGCCGGCGGCGACATCGTCGGAGGCAAGTAGATCAGCCATTTTGGATGGATCGCAAACCTCGCCATCACCTCGAGGGCGGCCGCAGTGCTGCCCTCATTGATGGTGATGGTGCGGCCGGCACCGATCTCAATAATGCGCTTGCCCAGCACCAGCCCGAGGTCGAGCACATCATCGCTCGCCTGCTGAAGGCTGAGACCCTCTGGAGTGGCGGCGGCAAGAGGCCGTACCGGCGCGGCATAGACCCTGGCAGCCGGAACCTCGACCAGCTCCTTCTCTGGCCAGCGCAAGGCTGTGAGCTTGCCGCCGAAGGCGCAGCCCGTGTCGATGCAGATGGTGTTGTTCAGCCACTCCGCGTTCACGACCGGCGTGTGTCCATAGACAATGGTCGTAGTGCCGCGATACTCGGCGGCCCAATTGTAGCGTACGGGAAGGCCGAACTCGTCGGTCTCTCCGGTAGTTTCGCCATAAAGGCAGAACTCGCGCACGGCACGGGATGACCGCCCTATCATCTCCTCCTTGATGCCGGCGTGCGCCACCACCAGCCTGCCGCCAGCAAGCCACAGGTGGCCCACGAGGCTGTCGAGGAACGCCTTCATCTGCTGGCAAAACGCGGGCGTCTCCCGCTCCATCTGCGCCGTCGTTTCGGCCAGCCCATGGGTGAGCTTTACGTTGCGGCCGCTGAGCCAGCGCACGAATTTCACGTCATGATTGCCGGGAAGGCAAAGGGCACTTCCTGCAGTAACCATCGCCCGCACCAGCCTCAGGACATCGGGCGTCCTCGGCCCTCGGTCGACGAGGTCGCCGACGAAGATCGCGCGTCGTCCCTGAGGTGGGATAACTGTGCACTCCCGGCCTTCGCCATCGTCGAGCCAAGATACCAGGTAGCCCAACTTGGCAAGCAGCGCCTCCAACTCGTCGGCGCAACCATGCACATCGCCGACGATATCGAACGGACCGCCTATGTGCCGGGCGTCGGTCCATAGCCGTGTCCGCACCATCTCGACGGCGTCGGTCTCATCGACCGAGCGCAGCTCATGGACGTAGCGAAAGCCCTCCTTGTCGAGGCGGCGGATGTTCCGCCTGAGGCTCGCCATCTGATTGCGCACCACATGGGGTCCAAACTGGCGGTGGGGCCTCGCCTTGTTGCGCTCGAAGCAAATATTTTCGCCAGGATTGAGCACGATGGCGAGGGCGAGGGCATGATACTTCTTGGCGAGGCGCACGAGTTGCGCGCGATCCTCCAGGCGGACGTTGGTTGCGTCGATGACTGCGATTTTGCGCCGCTTCAGCCGCGTCTCGGCGATGAATTGGAGCAGAGCGAATGCATCGGCTGTGGCGTCCTGACTGTTCTCGTCATCTTCCACCATGCCCCGGCACGCATCGGAGGAGACGACCTCGGTTGACTTGAAATGCCGGTCCGCAAACGTCGACTTGCCTGAGCCGGACGCACCGACCAGCACCACCAAGCAGAAGTCGGGAATGGTGATCCTCACGGCGCACCCCGCTCGAAGATGGCCATCTGCGAGGGGGGCCCGAGCGTTTCGTCCTCATCGCCGACAGGCTCGATCCGGGCTGCGTAGCCGAACCGACGGGTGATCCCAGCCACCCAAGCCTGGAATTCGCCCCTAGTCCATTCGAAGCGGTGGTCAGCGTGGCGTAGTTGACCGGGCTGCATGTCTCTAAACCTGGCGTTATATTCGCGGTTCGGCGTCGTCACCACGACTACGCCGGGTTTGGCGAACTCGAAAACCACTCGCTCGACGGACGCCAGGCGATCGGGCTCGATGTGCTCGATCACCTCGACCAACGCGGCCGCATCGAACCCCTCGATGCGCTTGTCGCGGTAGGTGAGCGCGCCTTGCACGATCTTGATGCGCGCGCGCTGTCGCTCGCTGAGTGTGCAAAGGTGCAACCGCCGGGCTGCGATCTCCAGGTCCTGAATTCCGACATCGACGCCGAGGATCTCGGTGAACTGCTTCTCCGCCAGCAGGCGCCTCAGGAGTTTGCCACTTCCGCAGCCCAGGTCGACCACACGGCGAGCGCCCAACGTCCTGAGCACCTCGGCGACGCGGTCGAGGCGCGCCTCATGCAACCGCAACGGCCTTTCCAACTTCTCTTCGGCGGCGTTCTTGGCAAGTTCGACGACGCCATCGGCGTCGGCCGGGCTTTCGGCATCGATCTCGGCCTCGGCTTCGGCCGTGTCGGCTTCGGCGAGCCTCGCGATCGCCTCATTGGCCAGCGCGCGCCTGCGCCGCAGGTAGCGGCGGGCGATTAGCTCGCGGTCAGGATGCGCAGGCAGCCAGGTGCCACCCTTGGCCAGCAGTTTCTCGATCTCTTCGGTGTCGATGTAGTAGTGCTTCTTCAAGTCCAGCACCGGGATCAGCACATAGAGATGGTTGAGGAGGTCGACGAGGCGGCACGTGGCCTCCAACCGCAAGGTGATGTATGGGCTCGATCCCCAATCCAGCGTCGCCTCGTCGAGCGGCAGGCGCTCAACGCAAGTCTTGTAACCCAGCGGCACGAACAGACGCTCGATGAGGTCACCGCCTCGCACCGGGAGCGGCGTTACCAGCGCGGATAGCGGGATGGGCTGCTGCGCGAGGTCCGGACGCTGTCCACAGCGACCGCTGAGCGCCGTGCGCAGCGTCCTGGCGATTGCCACAGAGAGGAAAGACGAGGCCGCATAGGGCCGATCGTTGACGTACTGATCCAACAGCCCGCCATTTTTGCCGCTGCCGCGAACAAGGCCGACCGGATCGATGTCAAGGAGGAGGACAAACGTGCAACGCTCGTCGGTGGCCTTAGGGTAGAACATGTGTGCGCGGCCGAACGCCAGCTCCAGCTCATGACTGCGAGCCGGATTCTTGTGCAGCAGATAGCCCAGATCCGTAGCTGGCCTGTAGGTGGTTGTAATTGAAAGGAGCATTGCGGTAGATCGGGACCCCCGTCGCAGATGCAAGACTTGCGCTTCGCTACACTATTGCGATCTCTTATGCAGCTGGTCTTCGCCTCCGTGTGCGGCGTTGAAGCTCGTGGAGCCTGCCATCTGGCCGATGCTGGCGCGCCAGATTGACGCCTCGCAGCCGTGGGGCAAATGCCAGGGACTGGGTGCGGTACTCTACCGGCGATCGTGTCTGCAGAGCGACGTCGGCCACAACTGCCCGTGCCCGAACCGCAAGTTTCCCTGCTTGGGTCCGTGACTGGCTTTCACGTCGCCGCCCGAAGGCCTCCGCTCAGTGCGAACGGCTCGTGACCGTGTCGGCGAAGGCGCGCCTGGTGTTGATTTCAGACCTCTACGAGGGCGGCAACTCAGCCCCCAACGATGATAGTCGGTCAGCCTACCACACCAACCATGCCGCCGCCTTGGCCGCCTGGGCTCCTCAGGGTTCGCCTGCACGCTCGATCGGTTCCCCGAGCTGATGGCAACTGCGCTCAAGCGGGGCGATAGTCGGGGAGTGGGCAGCTTCACGAGCTATCGCGCTATCAGGACAAGCGGCTGCTAGGCTATCTACGGACGCTCAAGCGCGGCCATTTTCGATTCCCAAGCCCCAACCGTGGAGAAGGGGCGGGGCCCGGCGGTGGTCAGGGTCAGATGCGGCTAGCTCAGCAAGATGAACCCTTTTCGGCTACATTCCCACCGGGCTCGGCCGTGTTGTATCGGTTCGTCGGCTACACGATGATGTATTTCATTGCCGAATGCGATGAACAAGAGGCAGGTGTTTGCGCGAGCACCGTCATGCGCTGATCAGTCGAATGGTGATTGCGCTGCAGGAGGATTTGGGATGCCAGCAAAAAGAAAGCTGATCGCCAACCCGCCACCGTGGCCGAACGGGGCCAGATGCGCGGTAGCATTCACCTTCGACATGGATGCCGACAGCATCCTCCATCTCGCGCATCATAAGAACGCGAATAACCTTGTAGCGTCGATGTCTTCGCTGCAATACGGCCCTCGGGTCGCCATGCCACGCATCATTGCGTTCTACCGCGAGATGGGAGTGAAGCAGACCTTTTTCATCCCGGCCTGGTGCATCGAGCGGTATCCGGCGGCAGTTGAGGCTGCGCTCGCCGATGGCCACGAGATAGCCCATCACGGTTATCTGCATGAGCATCCCAACGAGCTCGCGCTGGAGCAGGAGGCTTATTGGTTCAAGCGCAGCATCGAGGTGATCGAGCGCTTCACCGGTTCGCGACCCGTGGGCTACAGGGCTCCGTCCTACAAGTTCTCTCAGAACACGCTCGATTTGCTTCTGCTGGAGGGGTTTGCCTATGACGCGTCGCTGATGGGCGACGACGTTCCTTATCGCCTGAGCAACGGCCGCGCCTCGCTCCTGGAGATGCCCAGCCACTACGCGCTCGATGACTGGGGTCATTACATGTTCAGTCGCGAGTTCGACTACAAGATGCCGATCAAGGCGCCCAGCCACGCAATGGACGTCTTTCGCGCCGAGTTCGATGCCGCATGGCGGTACGGCGGCATGTGGGTCTCGGTCTGGCATCCGTTCGTAAGCGGCCGTCTAGCGCGCTTCGAGGCCGTCGCCGATCTCATGGAGTACATGGCGGAGAAGGGAGGTGTATGGTTTGCACCGCTGCGTGACATCGCTGCGCATATCAACGGATTGATCGCGTCGGGTACTTGGACGCCGCGTACCGATCAGCTGCCGCAGTATCCTGGGCCGATCCCCGAGCTCGACCGTTAATTTTGCGGTTCACAAATCAGTCGGGATTTCAAGCTACATGCCTGGAAGAGGGCCAGGATGCAGCGCACGACGTTACTCTTGCTGCTGCCCAATGAAACCCCCGGGCTCCACCAATCTGATGGAGACGGAGGGGGGTATCGGCCATCTGAGGCTTCGGCCTGGCGAAAACGAACTCCGCGCAACGCAACGCCTATCGGTTGGCGCACTGATAGTAGCGGTCACGCCAGTAGGCGCTGCCTGTGGCCTGCCATTGCCTGCGCTCGTTGGCGCAGGAGGCGACATAGCCGGCAGCGGCGGCGGGCGCCGCCACCCAAACGCCATTGCGCCAGTGACCCCATTGACCGTTGCGATAGACGTAGCGACAGTTGACGTTTACGTTCCGATTGACATTGACGTTGCGATTGATATTCCGGTTGACACTCACGTTTCGATTGACGCTGACGTTGCGGTTAATGCTCCGATTGAAGTTCGCACTTCGATGCGCGTTTCGATTGATGTTCGCGCTGCGATGAACACTGGCATGACCGCGACCCGCAAAGCCGCCCCCGCGCCCAGCGTCAGCAGATGTAGCAAGTACCATCGTCAGGAGAGCGACGGCGCTCAGCAGCGTTATGGCCTTCTGCATGTTCGGCCTCCGGGGGAGCCCCGTTCAGGGCGAGTGTCCGCCACAAGGAGCCAAGCTCTAATCGAGGCTCTCCCGGAATTTGCGCGCAGCCAACCTGCGTGGCGGATGTCCGCTGATGCACAGCGCCAATTCCAGCGAGGTTGGCCAGGCCTTAGCGGGAGTGAACGTTGGGAGCGGCTGGAGCTACCCTGTCAGACCCGATGGAGGCCGCGTCATCGAGCTCGCCTTGTCATGTACCTGCCGCGATGAGGCGTGAAGACAAGCTGGCTCCTCGCGCTTCTATCGCTGTGGATGCCCGGGTGTTCGTTGACAGGCCGCCCTCCACTCGTCCCTGGTCATGTGGGTTTCGCGGTCCCACAACGCCAGGCAGTCCTGCAGAGGGGTGCCATGACGCGGCAAGGGGTCATTCGGACTTCCAGCGATCTGGGTCGTCACTGTGACGGAAGACCAGGGGGCGGTTGCTTTTGCTAAAGGCGCAGAGACTGCAGTAGCCGGCAGAGGCATGGGTTCGGAAACCGGCGTGGCGGATGCAGCTGCCTCTGTGACATGTGAGCTGACCGGGGGTTCGCGGATCACAGACGGCAAGCTCGGGTCGATGTCTGTCTCAGACATTTGAGGCGTCGGCGCCCTCAAGCTCCCCGTCGCACTAGGGATTGCAAGCTTGCGGGCGAGAACGTGATCATCTGGTCGACTGCGCGGCGCAATTAACGTAATGGCTAACAGCAAGCCAAGCGATGCAAAGAGTGTCGCTAGATACCATATGCTTGGAGATCTGAACATGAGATGAGTGCTGGTGGTTGCAACCATCTCACATCGCTTCTGAAAACATCAGACTGTCAATGGGCGAAGTATAGTTATCCCCGCATTCGGCCGAGAGCAGCCTCGCCACAGGCAGCCGACGCGAGCACACCAGCGATGAAGGAAGTCGCGGTGCAAGCCGCTATGAACTAATGGCGATTCGCGGTCATATGCAACTGAAGCGGTGCCCATGGTCCGTCGTGTGAACAGAAGATCGGCGCTTAACTTCGGTGCCTCAAGGCGCATCGCACGTACGACCAATGCTGCAGAACGCATGTGGACTGCGCTAAGCGCACCACAATCTCGCAGCACTGTAAGCACAACGCCTCGGGTCTCAAGACTAGCGATTGACTGCGAGATAAGCTGATGCTGGACCGATTGAGATGCACCGCAGGTCGAGGGTGGGAGTAGTCTTGAGGTTGGGAGGGGGCACACCTCCGAGCCTCAGTCAGGCCCCCACGCCGCGAACAAGGGAGCTGAAACATGGTGCAGAAGATCACGAAACTGCAAGTCTTTGTCCTTCGCGCTCCGGACGACGGTCGTCCCCATTGGGTCAGTCATTTCATTGCTCCAAGAGCGAGCGAGATCCTTGTGCGCCTATACACGAACGAAGGCATCGAGGGATTTGGTCTGGCTACCAGCTACGCGGGAGTCGGCCAGATTGTCGAAGCGTTTCGGAGCGGCATCGACGAGCAAATCCTCGGGATCGATCCATTGGCCCCCGAGCGGCTATATCAGAAGCTGTTCGCGTTGACCTCGCAACGGCTGGCCCATGAGAGGGGATGGAGGCGCGAGGCCCTAATCCGCATTTCTGCCGCAGTCGACATCGCCTGCTGGGACATCATTGGGAAGACGGCGGGCCTACCCCTTTATCGCCTGTTCGGCGGTTATCGCGACTGCGTGCCCTGTTATGTCACATGCGCTTACTACCGCGACGGCAAGGACCTTGCCGAGCTGCGTGACGAGATGCAGAAGCTCAAGGCTCAGGGCCATAGAGGGTTCAAAGCCAAGGCCGGCGGCGTCGCCCTTGCGGAAGACATGAAACGTCTGGAGCTTGTTCGCGATGTCATTGGCAGCGACAAGGATCTGATGATTGACGTCAACCGGGCCTGGGATCTGCCGACCGCCATCGAAGCCGCAGAATTGCTGCAGCCGCTTAAGCCGCGCTGGCTCGAGGAGCCTGTCCGGTGGGCGGACGATCGGCGGGAGCTGAAGCTGCTGTCGCAGCGTACCCGGATCCCTCTATCCGCGGGCGAGAGCGAAATGACAAGCTATGGTTGTCGGTCGCTGCTGGAGGAACAGGCAATCCAGATCCTGCAATTCGATTGCACGATGTTCGGAGGCTTCACCGAGGGCCGCAAGCTTGCCGCCGCCTGCGATCTCAACCATGTGCAGGTTGCGCCACATCACGACTGTTTCATTCACGCGCATCTTGTGGCATCGACCCCAGCCGGTTGCATTGTGGAATCTTTCACGGACCCAAAGCGCGATCCTCTTCAGGCCGAATTGTTCGAGAACCCCCCGAAGATTGCCGATGGTTGGTTGACGTTGAACGATGCACCCGGTTTGGGTTTAACCCTCGCAGCTGCCGCGCTGAAAAAAATATGGCGAGCGGATCCTTTGAGAAGCGCCTCTCAGCGGCAGCAGTCCCACCCAAAAAAGTGGCACAATGGAAGGTGGCTCAGGTTCGCTGGCCGCGCTCGCACGTAAATAAGATGGGTCAGGGGAGCCACTCCGCGGAGCGCATGCCGTTTGCATGGAGGGTCGCCGAAGGTAGCCAACTCCTGCAAGTTAGGACGGGTGAGGTGGGGGTGCCTTGAAGGCGAAGGCGGGGACGCGCAACCGAGATCTCTTCGAGTCTCCCCGCGGTGGTCCCAAAAGCTGCAGAGCGCAAGCACTGATGCGCCCCGGAGGTTCAAGACAGTCACATGCATGCTATTGACCTGCAGAGCGCACGCGGACTGCAGCGAGTTTCTCACTTTTTGTTAGTGGCACGATACTTGGCCCGCAGTCGCATGAGAACGTCTTTCTCCTCCTGCCTGGACAATTCTTTGGATAGGCGGACGTAAAAGTCGTCAATCCCGACAGCAGTCCTGGCAATGCGCGCAACCAGAGGCTTTGCTATAGGTCCTATAAATGGCAGAAGAGCGGATGTTATCCCCGCTATCTCGGCAGGCCAAATCGCTTCCGCCAACTGTACAGCAGCAACACCGCCATCCTCAAGAAGCACCTTCTCCGCCTGCTTCCGGAACAGAGTGACTTCTTTTTCCGACTTCAATGGCTGACTGAGCGCGGTTAACAATTGCTGTGCATCCATCGTTTCACCCGCCGCGCGCTTTACGAGAATTCTTGCAATCGGACCGAGCGACCGCGCCAGGGTCCGTTCAAGCTGAGCCAACGTCTCCGGCATCAACCGCTCAGCCATGGACTGGTTCGTTGACCTCGAAGTGCCGGCTCTTGGTATCTCGGTGGAGTAGACCGTAAGATCAAGCGATGGAGCATTATCGTTGTTATCCGCCTTCAGCGCACCTCGAACCTCGTCTAGAAACTCGCGCGCATTTTGGAAACGGTCATCCGGGTTGCGAGCCAGGGCGCGCTGAATGACACCCTCCCAAACCTCAGCGAGCTCCGGACGAATGCTCCTTGCCGGCGGCGGCGGCTCGTTCAGTCTCCGGTGAACCAGCTCATGCGTGTCGGCTGCAGTAAACGGCAGTTGCCCGGTCAGGAGCTGGTAAAAGACCATCCCTGCTGAATATAAGTCGCCGCGCGCATCATCTGGTCTCCCGATGAACCTTTCGGGCGCCATATAATTTGGTGTACCCAGTAGCGCGAACCGCCCCGAGCGCGTAAGGTCGAGGGTGTTTATTTGGGCAATTCCGAAATCGGCAACCTTAATCGAGGCTGGGCCGTTGCAAAGTATGTTGCTCGGTTTTATGTCACGATGAATAATGCCTTTCGAATGCGCGTGTTCCAGCGCAAGCAAGAGTTGGCTCATGATTCCGCAGACTTGGCGGAGAGGAAGGCGTGCACCCGATTTGATCACAGCTTCGAGCGTACCCGCCGGTACATACTCCATAACGATGAACGGTGCCCCATCTTCCTCCATATAATCGAACACGGTCACGATGTTGGGATGCAAACAGCGACCGGCCGAGCGCACTTCGGCCGCAAACCGCCTAAGCGTCTCGCTGTTCGCAGCCAGGTCGGTGAGAAGTTCTGGTTGAAGGGCCTTAATTGCTACCGGCCGATCTATCTGCTCGTCGTAGGCCTTGTAGACGATACCCACCGCTCCGCGCCCGACCACATGTTCAATACGGTACTTGCCGACACGATCAGGGTGAGGCTCCAGTCGACCCCGATCGGTTTGCGGCGGCGGATTTAAGGGACGCGTGTTCATGTTCCCTTTGCGATCCTTGCAAATCGTTAATGCTATGATGACTCAAGCATCTTCATAGCACTGTCCAGGCTACGTCGCATTCTATTGAATGATTTGGACAATGAGCCCACCTCGTCGGAAGCAGGGTACTGGTATTCGGGTGCCGATTCATCTCCCATGCTAACGATTTCCGCGGTTGTCGCCATCTTTCTGACCGGAAAAATCACCAGCTTGTACAGCATAAAATCCAAAAGCACGAGCAAACCCAAGAATATCCCGCTGGTGATCGAAATGAACACGATAAAACTCTTCCAAATCTTAGCATCGGCATCGCTCATGGGAACGGAAATGATCTGAGCCGCGACCGTCTCATTCATCTTCCACCCGAAACCATTCTTGGGGCCGTAGAGCGCGACTAAAGAGGGGGGCGCTTTTTCTGGCGTAGAATGACAAGTCAAACAATCGGCGTTCCTGATCACTAATGGATAGGTTGCAGTATAGAATGTGCCGTTTTCGGTGTTCCGGATCCGCACATCGCGTTCTATGGTCGGGTTCCGTCGCAGATTTTCAAGTATCTCAAGCTCCCAGTCTTTGGCTTGGTCCGACGGATTAGTCGGGTTTAGTGCTGCCTCTTTGTAGAAAAACTGTGGGTACCGTTCCCGGAAATTTCGAAACACGGTTTGGGCTGAGAAAGAGGGTACCGTCTGTGGAAGAAACTGGACAGTCGACTGATCGGCAAGAAGCGGTTGGATCTCTTCGGATGTATAGCGACGGATAGAGAGCGCTTGTGAGCGTAGGACATCGATCTGAGCTTGTAGCTGGTCGAGAGCTTCGCGGCGAGAGAGCTGGTAGAAGATGATAGAGGATAGGAGAAGCCCAAAAAGGAAGCAGGCCGCCAAGATTAGGTTAAACTTCAACTGTAGACCCACGGGCCTCATCTCCCAACCAGCAAGAACTGCTGAAGATGATGATGACTCCACCACGACCACTTCCGTCAAGGCGAGAGAGAGGATATGCTAACGAGGTCCCATACACGGCGATAGGGGCCTGCAAAAATTTGACGGAAATCAGAGGTTTACAGAGATTGAGGGTGGTTCGAGCAACGGTGGTTGCGCTCGCGCTAGTGCTATTGTTGTCCGTCCCCGCTGCTACTGACCGCGCACATGCGGATGGTCGGGTCGCTATGATACTGGCGGCTGAAGACTACCAGAACTTCAAGCGCTCGGAGATCGGGGTCAGCAAGGGCGAAGAGGTGGCAGAGTTCCTGCGTGCGCGCGGGTTCGATACAACCATCGCCGCCAATCCAGCGAATGCTGCAGCACGTGCAGCACTACGTGACTTTGCTGCGAAGGCGTCGAACGCCGACGTCGCAGTCGCTATCTTGATGGGTCATGGACTTTCGAGTGTAGGTCAGACCTTCTTCTTACCAAGCAATGCCTCTATTGATCGTTCTACCGATCTGCTTTCTCGCGGTCTTTCGATAACCAACATCGCGCAAATCGTGGGACGGGCCCAGGCGGGAGGGGTCTGCTTTTTGATGACCACTCCAAATTTCCCTAAACCCATTGACGGCATTGATGTGAAACCGCAGTTTGAAACGAATGCAGCAAGAAATGTTGCCGTCGCCTTTTCCAACTCCGCAAGAATCCCAATTTCACGAATAGATACAGCCGCGGGCCTCGCTGCAAACGAAGTCTTGAGCTTACTGCAAAAGCAACCAAACATCGACCTACGCCAGCTCATTAATGCCTGCGGATCTCAGCAACAAGGGTCGATCTATGGCGTAGCTGCGGCAGTGAGCTTGGCAGTTTCGGCAAAGGCTCAGCCTGAGGAAAGCGGAAAAGAGAAGAAGCCGACGGTTACCGCAACTCCGATCGGTCCAACTGAGAACTCCTCCGCCCTGGAGACGCTGGAGCGATTGCTTGATCCGCGGCAGGTGAAGCGAATTCAAACCCGACTAGCCGAGATGGGTCTTTATCAAGGTCCCATTGATGCGATTATCGGGGTTCTGACTCGAAATGCCATCAAGGAATATCAAAAGAGGATAGGAGTAGCGGAAACGGGTTTTCTTACGCCTGAGCAACTCGCAGCGCTGACCAAAGCGCCTTAGTGCTCGTGTGGGAATGGTTTCATCAAGATCATTTCATGAGATAATAACAAGGTAGCTACCAGGAGCGCGCAACGCGCCGGCGGGTGTTGAGGTAGACTGTTTTGGCACTTGGCTTGCGCGCACTGGGGACCGTGGTCTGCAACCTCGTGACCAGGCAAACGGTATCGTCTCGGAGGGGCGCAAGGGTTGACGCTTTTGAAAGTCAGCAGCGCTTTCAGCTCGGTGGATCAATCGCCAGTGATCGGTATCGTTCCGCCTGGTCGTGATTATCTCCGGCGCACGACAGCGAAGGAATAGGGAACCATTTCGGCGGAATTATAATGCCCCGCGAAAATGCCGTCGAACGTGGTTTTTTGCCCCACGGTCTTGGAAAGTTGGCAATTAACCTTTGACCCTCGGATGCGGTGTAAGCAAAAATCGATAAGCACGGCATAAACTCAGTGGTAGGAATGATAATACGAACCGAGTACAAATCGCAGGATCGTAATGTCTTGATATCTGCTGTTAATTGCGGATAAATCGGCAATCCCATCCATTCGTATTTTAGCCACTTTTTGGTCGGCTTGATAAACCACGGAACGTGCGGGCGGGCTGCTAGCCGGGACGTGCGCGCGGTTCCTGCAAGGCCTAGTCAGCGTCTCCCGGTTCAGCCTATGGTCCAAGCGGGGCTTACTAGGGTGATCCCATGCGCGGCTTTGGACGCATCATCGCAACTTCTACGTGGCTGATCTTGGGGTGTTCGGCGTACGCCCAGTCGCACTATGAGGCGTTAGGGTGCCAGGAGCTGTGGCGCGAACGGAACGCATTTTATGCGAGGAACGGATATTGCTTCACGGTTCCTGAAGCCGTGGCGGTCTTTGGCAGTGGGTGCTTTGCGCCCTATGGACGGCTCTCCGACCTGGAACAGCAGGAAGTGAACACGATAGCAAGCTGGGAGAAGGAGAAGGGTTGCGCTGGAGTTGCGAACCGCCCACCGCACGTCACCCTAGATGTCCCCATTGTGGTGGGCAAAAACAGAGCAGCGCTTGACGCCTGTGGTGTAGTTGGGCAAGTTGAGCGCGTTGATCCGCGCGGTGATGGTTTCTTATCGGTGCGTAGTGGCCCAGGGGGAAGCCCCTACAGAGAAATCGCGCGTTTGTTCAATGGCCAGCAGGTCTACATTTGCTCCCGCCGCGGCGCTTGGTATGGCGTGGTCTACAATTCTCCAGAGATTGCCACCGTTGATTGTCGCGTTGCAACCTCATGGGACGCACCGCAGCCATATAACGGCCCGTGCCCTTACGGATGGGTTCACTCTCGCTATGTGAGGCAAATAGCGGTGGACTCCCGGTGAGCGAACCTGCGCTGCCATCACCTACTCGATTGCGCACGAAGTGAGACATTCTGGGTCCCAGCACGACCGCTTCATGGATGCAAGCGAAACGTCCTATGCCTTGCGCACGGCTACATCAACGGCACAAAATGGCGGGACATGATAAGCTACCAGCAAGGATGCGGCGGTTGTCCGAGGAGACCCTACTGGTCGAACCCCAGGGTGTCATGTACAAGGGTGAGCCGACCGGAAGGGCTGCCACCGACACCGCCAGGGTCATACTCGAGCAAGCCGAGTGTGTCTCAAATTTGCGATAGCTTCTGACCATCGCCGGGCGCCTGATAGTCAAGGAAGATATTCGCGGTTGCGCCTCACCGTTGCTGTCACCTACTTCGGGACCTTTCTGGCATCGACCGCGAGCCCGTTCATGCAGGGGGTAATGCGACCTGGCACGCAAAAGGACATAGCACGCTCAAGATACGCGGGAATTCACTCACACAGGGTTTCGGAGCATGGTGCAGTCTAAGGCGCATGTCATCGACATGACTGGCAAAATCGTTCTGATTACTGGCGGTAGCCGAGGTCTTGGTCGCGCCATGGCGCTTGGTTTTGGCGACGCCGGCGCCGATCTCGTCATCGCAAGTCGCAGTCTTGAGGCCTGCCAGGAGGTCTGCCGCGCCGTGGAGGAGCGTGGCCGCCGGGCACTGCCCTTTGCGTGTCATGTGGGTCGATGGCAGGAGTGCGACGCGCTTGCTGACACCGCGTATGCTCGCTTCGGGAAAATCGATGTCTTGATCAATAATGCTGGCAAGTCGCCGCTCTACGACCGGCCGGTCGACATCAACGAGAAGCTATATGACAGTGTGCTCGACCTGAACTTGAAGGGCCCATTTCGGCTTACCGCGCTCTTCGGCCAGCGCATGGTGGATGCCGGCGGCGGTGCCATCATCAACATCTCGAGCATTGGGTCGATCCGACCGCGCAAGAACATCATCACCTATGCCGCCGCCAAGGCGGGGCTCAATGCGATGACGGAGGCCTTCGCCGACGCATACGGCCCGACCGTGCGCGTCAATGCTATCCTGCCGGGCCCCTTCTTGACTGATATATCGAAAGCCTGGGACATGGAGGCTTTTAACATGCGAGCGGAGAGCTCGATCGCACTGAAGCGCGGCGGTCAAACCGAAGAAATCGTCGCTGCAGCTCTCTACCTCGCATCCGACCACGCCAGCTACACGACGGGGGCGCTCCTGCGCGTCGACGGTGGCTCACACTGACGGCCCAGCACAGCACCCTGAGGACCTATTGCTATGATCCTCGCGGCGGGTTGCGGCGGCCTTCTTGGCTGATGCGGTGCGAGCGGCGGCCAGGCGATTATTTGAGGCACTGCCTCCAAGACGCCCGCTCTTGTGCGACGAGAACGTATCTTAGGCTTTCCCACGTCCAACCCGCTTTTCTTGCCGCCGTGGTCCTATTTTGATGATGGTAGTCGCGAATCTCAGGCATCCACCATTCCGCACGCGGTAAACCGCTGCTCGAACCTTTCCAGGCCTGGCGTCTGCCAATAAACGCTCGATAGCGGTATTGCTTGCGGCCGTTTGCGTCCCAGCCGGGGCTGCATAACAAATCCACACATTAGTGCAAGCGGGTGGAATAGCGGGAGTCTTGAATCGCTTCAGCGTGGGTGGGTCACCGGCCTTTTGCCGCCGGACTCACGTAGCGAAGGCTTTTCCCAGCGCGCAACTGCTGCGACATCACTTTCTACCATGGTTGCCAGAACCATGTGGCGACTAGGCCCAAGGAGAAGAGGATCAGGAAAATTCCCATGGCGACCTCGATGCCGCTGGAGCTTTGATAGAGGACGAGGGTCCCAACGATAGGGAAGGTGACGACAGCCATCGTCCGGAGGATCTTTCGCAGACCTTGCATGGTCATTTCGCCAATGTAGCTTGAACCCTACGATTTTGTGGGACGATCTCCCGCGCGAGAAATGCTAGCCACGACAATGGCGAGGGGACAAGGGTTCAAGGGGCAGGTAGCTTGGTCCGTGACACCGTTATCGACGATCTCTCGCACCGATCCTCTGTTGAAGGCGATGACAGGAGTGCCACAGGCCATGCCTCGATCATCGCATATCCGCCCTTTGCGGCCAAATTCGGCTTAAAGAGATTAAGTGGCAGCCCATGGTGAATCGTCGCGGCAAAATTCGGGTTGGAGATAGGGGCGCGCTGGGCAGTCGAGACGGAGGCTAGTGGCATTTACGGGGATGCGGCATAAAGCTGTTGCAGGTCAGTGAGATCCTGCCGTCCGTGCTGCGTGGTGAGCGTGCAATCCGCCTACCGCGACAGCACCGCGAAGTGGAACCGATCAAAATGGACGTGAATGACATCGAACTCCGGTCGCGGTGATGTGATGTGGGCGACTTCCTCGGCATGGGGGGAGAAGGACGTGGCAGTTCCGTTTCAACGCGATCAAACATACGACGCGTGACGGCAAGGTGTATCTCACAATGGATGCTACCAAGGATGAGCTGAAGGCCGCCCTGGGATGCGCTACGACCGCAATACGACGACGTGGATCCCGGATACCGGCGATAGCACTCGAACAACAACCAAGACGAATACGGGCAAGTAAGCAGCTCGAATAAGGACCGCTCAAATGGCGATAAAGCACGCTGGCATCAGCGCGATCAGGGCGCTTGCCCCCAGAGGCATGGCCAGATGGCGCCGCGCCACGTAAGCATTTGACGTGATTGAGCGCTGGCCATGATAAGCGCGCACACGGCCATCAACATACAAGAACCCCATGAGATGTCCGCGCTGATCGACACGCACGCGCGCTAGCTCCGCGCCCAGCTGCTCCGCACAATGCTGCGCGGCGAGCCGGGTGAGCCGGCGTCGCAGCGTCTTCACTTCAGGCGCGCGGTCGAGCCCCAGGAGCCTGCCGAACGCAGCCGGGTCTTTCTCCTTGAGATGCTCGGGCCGCTTGATGCGCAGCAGCGCCATGAGCAGAAGCGTGAGCAACGTCGTGCGCAGACCATAGAAGGCGGGACCCATGTCACGTAGAGCTTGCGGCTGATCCGAAACAGCCCGCTCTCGACCAAACAGGGCAGAGCCAATAGGACACCGGCACCGGGAACCGAGGACCCCCCGCCGAATAGCGGTGCGGCATCATCGAGCAGCCCCAGATAGGCGAGCTGGCGATCAAGGGTGCGATCGCGACGGCGTAATCTCGGCACCTTCGCGACGCGGGCGAAAGCTGAAAACACGAGCGTGCGCAAACGACGCGGGTGAGCGGCATCGCGCAGCGACGAACCGGTTGGCGCAGTCGCTGTGCGAGCCCGGAAGCGCTGCCCCGTGGAGTTCAGCCAGTCGCGACTTGATCTTGAATCTGCAACAACTCGGAAAGGGATCTGGCCGTTTGCACAATAGCGCTGCCCGCAAACGGCTCTAGCACAGGTGCGAACGGCTACCATCCCTATGATCATAGCGCCAGCCTTACGCACACTCCGGATGCTGCAGGCGGTCGTGCTTGCCTGGAAGATTGCGCTCGCCCAAATCTTCATCCGCACCAATGCGCTCGCGGGAAATGCTTGGGCTAGCGCATCGTCAAGTTCGTCTACGCACTGCCCTACGTCGTCGGCTGCTACCTGGCAGGCGTCATCTGCGTCTGGGATGCCCCTCTTTCGCCGCACATCGGGGGGGCGGTGTGCGCCGACGTCATGGCAGCGATCGTGAGCGGATCGTGGTTGAGCGAGTGGTGGCGCTGATGAGGCGACGGCTGCTCACGCCGGCTGATCAGTCACCGGAAGCAACTCGAAACCAAAGTGCATCCTGCCAGTCCACACCGGCGCCCGTGCGCTCCTAATGGTTGCGAGCCGCCACGCGACCAAGGCGGCTCGCTCGCCCCGAAGGACAGGACACCCGGTCAAGACGTCCAGGGGAGATAGGAGAGGCTCAGCCGACGTGTCGCGCATCACCTTGCCCAAAGGACTCAACGGGCGCCATCAGGTTGAATCCCAATTCTTCCCCGGGCCACTCTGGCACCGGGGTCTGCGGCGAGAAGCAATCTCGCGCCAGGCGTTATTGCAGGCCGTAATGAGCATCTTTAGCGTCTCCGGCTCGACTCGATCGAGGATCTGGCTGGCTTTCGCGGCGTGCCTCGCGCATTTGTCATTCCCGCTCTGCCTTTCACGCGTGGCTGCAGGGCTTTCCATGAACCGGCCGCGGCCGCCGCATCCGGAGGCCGTGTCTGGGGTTGACACGACGGCAAATGGCACTTGTGGCTGGTGCCATCATTCTCTCGAATCCACCTTTGACAAAATCAACTGGGATTGGATGGCCGACCACTTCCACATTTACCCAGCCTATTTGTGGGAGCTGTGCCGCCGGCATGGGCCTGGACGAGGATCTTTGACGCTTCCAGCCGCATCGCCGTCAGATTGCCGCGCACCGCGCTGACGAACTCAAGTGGTAACACTGGGGCCGCGCAACGGGCAGCTCTTTATCACGGAGCGCGGGCGGCGGGCGCGGTACGAGGCGTGGCTGGACAGTTCGGGCTGAGAAGCGCGGCGCGTTTTGAGCGGTACGTTGCGTGGCTGATCGCGAACAGTCGCAACCTACTGATGTCGTCGGATCCGGAGCCCGGCGAGGAGGTGCCCTCGCGGGCGATGATCCGGTGCCGCGTCAACCGCGAGCTCGTCGGCGACCAAGCGCGCCTTAACTCTTTCCCCCAAACGACGGCTAGTTGCCCGGCTGGGGTGATGTCGCTACATCGTGAAGCTGTGTCCGAGTTCCGCTTTATCCCGCCCTGCAGCCCCATCCCGGCCACGGAAGTGCCAGCCGGCGACGGGTGGCTGCACGAAACTCGGATGCAGCTTTCGTGACGGCGAGTGGGTGCCGGCCACCACGATGCCGGCAGCCGCAGCCGCGCAACCCTACTGACCGCCGAGTCCGACGCCATGCGGAGCGCGCTGGTGCAGCGCGCTGATGTCCTTGAGGGATGCACGGTAGGCTCAGACGAGGAGGCGGAGCTAAAAGCGATCGTCGACGCGATCGAGGCCTACGAAGCCAAGCGCTGGCCAGAGGGCAAGGTGCCGGGAGGGAAAGGATAGGCGGCGTGCTACCCGACAAACACCAACCAGCCGACCACGCCAACGCCGAGGGTCAGCCCGACGCCGACCATCAAACCCTAGAACAATCCGGTAGTGAGCAAGATAATTTTCTCACGCTCAGTCATGCCCGCACCTCGCTACGCACAAACGATACAACGTCTCGCCAAACCTGCTCAACATAAAGGGGTCCCCATTTCTGGGCGAGCGCCATCGCTACCTCTTCGCCTAATCGCGAGGACCAGCCGCCCGATTCTGCGCCGCATGTGGCGCTAAAGGCTCAAAGACGCCGAGCGGCGCTCGTTCATTTGTGCGCATAGGCTGACGGAACACCTGGGGCCCCGAGTTATCCGCACACGGCGCAGGGCCCTTTCGACAGCGGGACAATTACTATAAGTCGTACCCCCATGGATATTTCACGAAGACAGATCATCACAGGTGCAGCCGCGGTCGCAGCGGCCGCCGCTGTGACCCGCCCTGCCGAAGGCGCCGCAGAATCATCTCGAGTGGCTCGAACGCTGCGAGCTGGAGGCCATGGAAGACTTCCACTGATGGCCAAGCATTCGGACAAGGACCATTTTTGGCTCGCGCTGCTCGAGCACCGGTGGCCGATGGCACCTGACCCCGAGCCCGCGCCTGCGCCGAGGCGGTTCCCAGCTCTCGACGATCTGGACATGCTCACGCCCGAGGAGAGCTCTCACCCGAGCCCCGTTCCGCCCCGACCGGGTTGCAAATTTGTTAGCTGAGCTTTTTTCGGCCTTGAAACTTCTTTCTCTCGCAGAGAGATCGTCATTCCTCTCGCGTGAACAATAGGAGAATGCGATGAAACGCTTTGGGTCTGCTGCCCTTGCTCTCACCATCCTGGCGTCTCCCGTTTTCGTGTGGGGCACAGCGACCGCCCAGACGAAGATGGATTGCAGCAGACTGTACAAGGACTTCTGGGAGAAGCTCGATCGCGAAAAGTTTGCCAAGATTTCTGGCCACCAGCTGGCTGGTGTAAGCCGTTCGGCTCTACGCGCCTACGACGCTTGCCAGGCCGGCGACGCACAGGAAGCGAAGGAGCTCTTCGATCGGCTACACATGAAGCTGTTCTAGCTGCGAGAGGCTTACCGGTTATGAGCCGCTGATGCCAGACCAATCACACGCCGAACGGGGCGACTTCGCACAACACTACAAGCAACTACTTGGCAGCTGCTTTCGCCCAGATCTGCGTCCCTGTCGGGGCGGTCCCGACCTCCTGGAGGATGGCCTCACTTTCCGTCGTTCAGCCGTAGTGCGGAGCATCGCCCGGGATGATCACGACGCTGCCGGGCCTCAGGACTGCTGCCTTTCCTTCATTGTTTTCTGGTCCAATGCCCACGCGGATGGTGCCTGAGAGCACGGTTACTATCCGCTGATCGGGATGGGTATGCGGCAGTGCCTTCGCGCCGGGCGCAAATTTCACGAAAATGGCATACATGCCAGTGGCCGTCAGATTTCCAGCGGCGACCGCAATCGTGATCCCGGGAAACGGCGCCGGGTTCCACTTTACAGATTCCGGTGTAGCGGCCGTCGCGTCTATTTGTTGGGCCGCTGCCGGTATTGAACCAAGAAATGCAGGCAGCAGGAACGCGGTGAATGCAGCAGCAATCGTCCTGTGGGACATGAGGCCCTCCTTGTGCGCATGCAGATGGTTCGATCGCCGATTTGCTGGATAGCCTCCGTGCGGCTGAGCAAATCGCGGTGTCAGCTGGCTCGCTTCCGGCTATTTGCCGCGGCGAACGCCCTCGCTTCGCGGATCTCCGCGCGATCGGTGTCAGCGTTGCGTGTTAGCGACGCTAGCCTGCGGAAAAACCCGGCCGACCTCTACTTGTCCCCTGCCGCTTCGGCGGCTCGTGCGGCACAGTGGAAACCGCGCAGGCGTTCAGGTGCGTTTTTCATCGACGCTTCGTACTCGTTAAGCGCTGCAGCCGCCTGCCCTTGTTCCATCGGGAGGTCGGCGAGCAACTCGCGCATTGGATACAGTCGGTTCTCCATCGCGACGTGCTTTTCGCTGCCATCTTCCAGGCTGGCAGCAGCCCGCATCAATCTTGCCGCCTCCGCCCTGTCGCCTCAACCGTGCAAACCAAGCCTGTGCGGCGAGGATCTGTACCTCCACCTGCCCAACCCAATACGGTTGGTTGGTCCCCTCAAGCGCCGCCTTCAGCTCGCTCAACTTGTCGATGTCGACCTGTGCAGTGGCCAAATCTCCGCTACGCGCGGCACCGAGCGCCCGGGCAAAATGAATGATCGCCTTGGCGGGCGGCGCATAGACCGCGGTCGGCATCTGCAAGGCCGCGGCGCCGCGCCGGGATACTCCGTGTGGGCGCTACGCCGCAGGTGATCGAGAACCTGCTGGCGAATTTCTTGACCAGGTACCGCCGTCGCCACCCGGACGTGGAAGTCCATCTCATTGAGGACGGCGGTGTTCGGCTCAACAGCCGCCTCGAACGCGGCGACGTGCATCTCGTGTTGACGGCGGCTAATGGGCGCATTGACAACAGACTGCTCTATCCGATGCATGCGCTAGCGGCGCTGTCGCCGACGCACCCGCGGGCGCGCCAAGCCGTGCTAGAGGTCGCTGACCTAGCCGACGAGCCGCTGCTGCTGCTGCGTCGCGACTTCGGATCGCGCGAGTGGTTCGATGCCGCCTGCAGCGTCGCACATATCCGGCATCGCGTGCTGCTCGAGAGCGCCGCCCGGCACACGCTCATCGCTTTGGCGGCAACAGGCGACGGGATCGCGATCATTCCATCGAATGCACAAGAGCCCCGCGGCGCTGTTCGCGCAATGCCACTCATCTACCGCGGGGCATCGGTTGGGCGGTGGGCGATGATTATGCGCGCGACAGCTTTGCCCCCCAGCAACGGACCAGGCTCGGAAATTCTCTGTGATTGGCGCTTCGTACCATCTCCAGAAGTGTGGCCGCCGGCGCTGAGAAGTGCTAGCCATCTGCACTGGCAAACTGCTGGAGCGTGCGGCCCATGCGTCGCGGCGTCGTCTGGTTGATAGTCGGAGCGCCATTGACGTTGGTCGCCGTTGCCGCTGGGGCGGTTGCTGCCGTGCCAACGATGCGCCACATGGTCTCGGGCCTGTGGAACGTACCCGATCGCTTGCCAGCTCTGCCTGATAACAAACTGGTGCACTATCAGCCGGGGGCCGAGGAGTATGCTCGCGACGTCGCGGCGCTGCTCCCAGACGCTATCGCGCAGATTGAAGTCCTACATGGTCGACGCTTCGCGCATCCGGTAACGGTGGGCGTGTATGCGACGCCGGAAGCATTTGCGGCCGCAAACGGCCTAGGTTCTGCCGCTCCCGTGGGCGTCACGTTCTTGGGTCGGGTGAATTTGTCGCCTAAGCTGTTCTGGTCGCAACACGAGCGTCTCCCCGCAATTCTAACGCACGAGCTCTCGCATGCCCACATTGAGGCGTGGATCGGCCTAAACGGCTACATCCGCCTGCCAAATTGGTTCAAGGAAGGCTTGGCAGTTATGGTGTCGAAGGGCGGGGGTGCCGAATTGGTCAGCGATGAGGAAGCGCGAGCCGCAATTCAACGCGGAGAGCAAATAGTCATTGACGACGCTGGAAGCCTGCAAAAGTTGGTTGACGTTCGGCTTGAAAGAGCACCTGTAAAGAAAGCTCCTTGGTATCCAGTTGTGCTGGCCTACCGACAAGCCGGAATGTTTGTGACCTACCTTCATGACTCCGATGGGTTAGCTTTTGCTCGCATGATGAATGCCATCCTGGACGACCGCTCGTTCGTTGAGGCGGTGACCGTCGGTTACCACGAGGACATTCAGTCCCTTTGGAAAAGGTTCGCACAGATTAGCGCCCAGAGGAAATGACCGCTCAGCGTAAAGGACTGCCGTGTGGACCCGTCTCGCGCCGGTTCAAACACTGGTCCGCATCTCCCCAGATTCCTGCCGTGAAACCGCGGACGAGCCGCCACTCACACCAAGTGCCACTAACAGTCATCGATTACAGCCCTTGCGGAGCGCTTCGCCAGCGACGATCCTCATCCCATTCGGCCTGCCTGGCCTCTCCGCGTGGTTGCGCCGCAGAATGCGCAGATGCTCGATCGTGGCAAAGGGCTCCCATGTATCGGATTTTATGCGTCCTGATGGCAACAATCGCTTATGGGACAGCGGCTGCACACGGTCAGGCGCCGCATGCAGGCACGACCGCGATCACATTTCAATCTTCCATGTTCAGTGACTTTCGCCAGCTTCTGGCGCGGGAGGCCGCAACCGGAACCGTTACAGTCCGGGCGAACCTGAGCTTTCCGGAAGAGGAAAAGGATCGGTATCCGGCCGTCGTGATAGTTCACACGATTGGCGGCTATCGTGAAGCCAATGAAGGCTACGCCGCTGCCGAATTGCGCAAATCAGGCTTCGCCACATTGACCTACGACAGCTTTGCCGCGCGCGGAACGACGGGATTGGCAATGTCGGGGTCTCCTGGCTATTTACCTGCTGGCGTCGCGGATGCTTACGCCGCGCTGCAGCAGCTGGCGAGCGAGCCCAGGATCGACGGCGATCGAATTGCCATTGTTGGTTTTTCGTTTGGCGGTGAAGTGGCTCATCTGGCGGCATTTGAGTGCCTTCGATCGGTGCTAATTCCGGGTCAAGACCGATTTGCCGCGCACGTTGCGTTCTATCCCGCCGGGAACTTTGGCGCGATTGCCGAACGCGGCGCCTATACCGGGTCTCCGGTGCTGATGCTGCTCGGTGAGAAAGACGACAATTTGCCTGTGGCAAAGGTCGAGAGTTATCTGGCCTACACTCATGCCACGGGGAATCCCGCGCCGATCGAAACTGTGATCTACCCGGGTGCCTACCATGCGTGGACGGTTCCGAGCTTGGCTAACTTGCGTTTTTATTCGGAGTACGTCAGCACAAAGAAATGTCCGCTCATTCTGCTCGGGCCAAAACGACCAGTGTTCCTCATCGACGGTGAAGCAAAGCCGTTCGACCCAAGCTCCTTCGGTGCGTGCATGGGTGAAGCTCCGGGATATTCAATGGCATATGATGCAACGGTTCGAGCACAATCGATTGCTGATGCGGTGCGGTTTCTTCAGCGAAATCTCCAACCGTAGGGCATGTTGATCAACGTCAGTTAGATCGAATTTGAGGCGCGCCGTGCATCCAGATCTCATCGCACCAGTTGAGGTCAGGTCAGTTCGCGGTTTCGATCGTAGACTTCGAGGTGCAGGCCCGAGGTCCAGCATGCTCCGGTCTGCTCGTTGATGACCGCGTTGATCGGCTCGCACGCCTGCACCCAAACAGCATGGTCTGCTCGTGGTAGGCTGATGCGGTGAGCGATCGCCGGCCCGTCCGCGGTTTTCTCGGGCCGTTTGCGATCGAGGTTAGTCTCGAGGATGGATTTGACGGAGGTGAAGGAGCGCGTACCGAGCGCCCGGGTTGCGAACCCGCCCGGCTGGAATGCCCGAGAGATTATCGAACGCGAGCACGTGGGCTATTGTTGCGGTCAGCAAACCAACTCGACCCGACCATGGTACCGGTTTCGTGCCCGGTCCAGAAGCCGAACAAGAGTCCGCGCCTGAGCTTGTCCTTGCGGCGCGCGAATACCCGAGCGAGCTCCAGCATGCACGGATTTCCGGCGGCATTATCGAGAGTGCCCTCGCCGTACCAGCCATCCTGATGACCGCCAATCAAAACGAAATCCTGGCAGGCCATCGCCGGCAGCTCGCCGGTCGTCATCTGCAGGTCACGCCGGACGTTTTCGACGTTGGTACGCAAATGGACGCGAACGGGCCCTTTGCTGAGCTGATCGAGCAGATAGCCGCCGGCGATGCGGGAAATGCCGATGCAAGGAATGGTGGGCATTTCGGTCTTGGTCGTCTCAGGGGTTGGATTGCCCCAGGCGGGCTTCACCGAGCCCAACGGCAGCGACTTGTTCTCGGGTGGCCCCAGTTGCGCATGATCTGCGCGGTCGATCCCATCAGCGCGGCATGCGCTGCTTTTCGTGCCTTCCGGGGGAGTAGGACAGCTCGGAAAGCGTGATTTTCCCTGCAACATCCTTGCCCTCGTAGTCGGCGAAATGACCCGAGCCGACGTAGATGAGCTCACTGGACACGCCTTCGGGCGGCGCCTCAATGCTGTGGCCCAAAGAATTGGCCGGAATTGGCTTATGCTCGGGCGCCTGCATGGTGATCGACGTTCTCGCGCGGAAAGCTGACGAGGCCGGGGATGGTTTCAATCCGCGAGGTGACGCCGACCGATCTAAGCTGCGCGGCGCTGTACTCGGCCATGCGCGCGGCATTGGGCGAGCCCGCCGGCCGGGACGGCAAGGTGTCGACTATAAAGCGCACATGCTTGCGGATGTTGTCGACCGACAGCTCCAACAGGATCTGCTGCTCGGACATGGCTCGCCCTCGCATTCAACCGAATTCGCTTGTCGCAGTTTGCTTGCCGACTAAACGCCGAGCGCATAAGAGGGCCGGCGCGGATCGGCACCGCCCTTGAGCACGCCGCTCACCTTGTCGGTGATGATGGTGCAAACGGCGCCAGCGAGCCAGGTCCAATCCGGCCACCATTCGATCCTATGTCCGAGATCGGCAAGCGCGTCTCCCGTCGACCGCTCGATCCGGCCCTCCAGATTAAGCCGGCCCGGATGATAGGCATGCGGCTCAAATGAGGACGGGAAGCTGTAGGAAGCTGTGCGTGGTGCCTCGACCGCTTCCTGCGCCTCCATACCGAACAGGTGTACATTGAGGAACACCTGCAGCATTGCCTGCGTCTGCACGTCGCCGCCGGGTGTGCCGAACGGCATCGCCATCTTGCCGAACTCGATGGCGATCGCCGGATTGGGTGTTAGGCGCGGACGCTTGCCGGGCGCGACACCGGAGGGATGTCGGGGGTCACCCCAGTTCTGGCTGCCGCGTGACGACGGGATGATGCCTAGGCCGGGCACCACCGGGGCATTGTAGGAGCCGTCGCTCGGGGTTGCCGAGAAGATGTTACCCTGCTTGTCGACGACGCAGACGTAGGAGGTGTCGAGCTCTGGTGCCTTCCAGGAGGCCTCTTTGTGTGGTGCTCCACGACCACGGGTACATTCGGCACGCAGATTGCGCGGATCACCTGCGGGCGGCATCTCGGGCCAGGCTTGGTCAGGCCGAATCAACTTGCGGCGCTGGTTCGCATACTCGCGTGACAGCAGCTCCTCGATCGGCACGTCGACCACGCGCGGATCGCCGAAATAGGCCTCGCGGTCGGCGAACGCAAGCTTTACGGCCTCAGCAATGCGGTGCAGGTATGCGGGGGTGTTGTGGCCGAGCTTGCGCATCTCGGCGCCATCGAGAAGGTTCAGCGCTTGCAGCAGAGAAGGTCCTTGGCACCAAGGCCCACAGCCGTAGAGGCGGATGCCTCCGAACGAGGTCTCGACCGGCTCGTCGAAGCCGGAGCGGTAGTTGGCAAGGTCCTCTGGTGAGAGGAAGCCACCGTTCTCCTTCTGGAACGCAATGATCCTGGCAGCGATGTCGCCCTTGTAGAATGCCTCGCGCGCGGCCTCGAGGCCCGCTTTGCGTCCTTGCTTGCGTGCGACTGCGGCCTCCTGGTCGGCCATGTATTGCATCGTCGCGGCGAGGTCCTTCTGCACAAAGACCTCGCCGACTCTGGGCGGCCGGCCGTTGGGCAGATAGATCGGGATGCTTGAGGGGAATCGCCGGTATTCCGCCTCGTGCTCAGTGATGATCTCTGACATCAGCGGATAGACTGGGAAACCCTCGCGGGCGAAAGCGATCGCCGAGGCAGCGACCTCGCCGAAACTCATCGTTCCCCAACGCGCCAGCGCCGTGATCCAGGCGTCGGGTGCGGCCGGCACGACCGTGCGCAAGACACCGCTCGGGATGTTACCGTGGTAGTTCCTTTGGAAGTGGTCGGGCGCAATCGCCTTCGGCCACGTGCCGAGGCCTGGTACGGTGAGTATGCGATCCTCGGCTACACTATAGACGATGATCGGCGCCACCCCGCCGAAGTTCACATACTCAGGCTGTACCACGCCGAGCGCAATGCCGGCGGCCACGCCTGAGTCGATGGCATTGCCACCCGCCTCGAGAATGCGGAACCCCGCTTCCGCGGCAAGATACTGGCAGGCTGCCACCATGTGTCGCGTACCCAAGATCGTCGGTCGATGCGCCTTCATTCCATCCTCCGCGCAGCATTCGAGCGCGAGCATGTTGCATTAGGGCGTCCTTGACAAGGCACACAATTGCTGGTGCGCTCGGTGTCGGCGGCATAGCCGCCCGACACGATGACGTACAGCCGCTTCGTTGCGCCATGCAACGATACTCCGGGGCCGCGCAAACGTGGCGTTGATGCCAACCGCGAAGGATTACGGCTCCGCCCCGGCGCTCGAGGTCCGGAACCTCGCCAAGCGCTTCACGCCCCAATCGGCAATTGGCCCGCTGTCGTTCAGAGTGGAGGCGGGCGAGTTCGTCTCGCTACTCGGGCCAAGCGGCTGCGGCAAGACCACGACATTGCGCTGCATCGCCGGATTTGAGACGCCCACCACGGGGAGCATCCTGCTCAACGGCGAGCCGATAGAGTCACAGCCACCCAATCGCCGTAACATCGGGTTGGTGTTCCAGAACTACGCGCTGTTTCCACATCTCACCATTTTCGAGAACGTCGCCTTCGGCCTGCGCCTGCGCCGGATCGGCGAGGCCGAGCTGAATCAGCGAGTGGGCCGCGCGCTCGAGCTGGTGGGCCTGCCGGATCTCGCTCGGCGCTATCCGCGTCAGCTCTCCGGTGGCCAGCAGCAGCGCATCGCCATCGCCCGCTCGGTCGTGTTAGAGCCACGCATCCTGCTCTTCGACGAGCCTTTGTCAAACCTCGACCTCAAGCTCCGGCTCGCGATGCGCAAGGAGCTGCGCGAGCTGCAGCGTCGGCTTGTCAAGACCACGGTCTATGTGACCCACGACCAGAGCGAGGCACTGGCGCTCTCCGACCGCATCGTCGTCATGTCTAACGGCCGCATCGAGCAGGTCGGTTCACCGAGAGAGATCTACGAGCGACCGGCCAACGCTTTTGTTGCAGATTTCATCGGCAGCTCCAACCTTCTCGACGCAGTCGTAGTGCGAGTCGACCGCGATACAACGATCATTTGCACTGACCGCGGCGTGACGCTGTGCGCGGGCCCCACCAGGTATGTCGTCGGGGATCGCGTTGTCGCCATGGTGCGGCCCGAGCGCATCCTGCTCAAAGGCGCCCGCGAGGCAGCGGGCAACAACCGGCTGCCGGCTCACCTCAAGGAGGTGACCTATCTCGGGCAGGATCTGCACCTCAGCCTCGATGTCGACAGCGGGCAAGAGCTGGTCGCCCTGACGCTGGACAATGCCGCGCGCCGGCTGGCGCCAGGCGATGATCTAGTCGTGACGATTGATGCGACGGACATACTCCTATTGCCGAAATGAAGCCCGGCCCACAGCGCCAGCGCGCGTATTGGATCGCCTTGGTTCTGCCGCTGGCGCTCTATCTTCTCGCCTTCCTCGTTATCCCGTTCATCAACATCATCATCCTGAGCTTCTACACGCATTCTCCGACGCGTATCTGGACGCCCGACCTGACCACCGCCAACTATTCCGATCTGGTGGATGCATCATTCCTGGCGGTGCTGCTGCGGACGCTGCGGCTGGGACTTGTCTGCACCGTAATCTGCGTGCTGTTTGGCTACCCGCTAGCCTGGATTTCCACGGCTTGGGATTCGCCTGACATTTGCCGCCCTGCTCGCATTGCCGCACACGCATCCGGTTTGCCGGTGGCTATTCGATGAATCGCAGCGGCCGCCCATCCCACCACGGGA
>Ga0306920_100001412_pt1 | contig 29757 bp, 31 predicted proteins | sample flu12Cox44000170_FD_204666 | JGI IMG/M metagenome (GOLD analysis project Ga0306920, IMG submission 204666) | Lab enrichment of tropical soil microbial communities from Luquillo Experimental Forest, Puerto Rico - flux4day.12C.oxic.44.000.170 (v2)... | ecosystem: Environmental > Terrestrial >... | reverse complement strand
CGGTGCAACCTGGCCTTCTTCCCGGTGGAAAGGCCGAGCTGGTCAAGGTCTGGGCGCGGGTTCATGATGACCTCCGTTGCTGACAACGTGCCGACCTTGAGTAGCCATGGGTCAGCCGAGCGACGGCAGCGGCCGCTCGCCGGGCAGCCCGGTCCGCGGATCAGCGACCCACAGGCCTGCCCGGGCTGGCGCGGTCGTTGCCCCGGCCTGGTCGGCGCTGTCGGCACCCAGCAGTGCCGCTACCGTCGTCCCCAGCGCGTCCGCTAGCTCAACCAGGCAGGCCATCGTCACGACGGCGGGGTGTGTCTCGATAAAGGTGACGTAACACTCGGAAAGGCCCGCCTTGGCCGCGAGTTGCTTACGGCTCCAGCCAAGCTGTTGACGGCGGGCCGCGATCCGCCTGCCCAGGTCACCTGGGCCGGGTATGCCGTCGCCGTACATCTGCCCGCTCCTTCCGTATGTCCTGGTGGGTGCCAGGTGAGGAAGAATCTCTGTGTTAATGCTGTGCCGGGCCCGGGGGAACCGGCAGGGCCGCACGGCCTCCCATGGCGGGACCTTGGGCCTGAGGGCCCTTCCCTGTGGCCCCCTTTGTCAGTGCAGGTCGCGGCGGGCGAACAGGATTCCGCCGCACAAGATGAGGACAACGGCAACCGCCAGCACCGCGAGGGCGCCGGTGACGCGCAGCCCGTGTGCCAGGGGTTCATTGCCGAGCAGCAGGTAGAAGGGGGACAGGGGCCGGACGGGCCGCAGCGCGCTGGTGACCTGGGCGAGGCCGTTGATCAAGTAGGAAGCCACGGCGGCCAGCGCGGCCAGGCCGCGGGCCGCTGCGGCGCTGCCGGTGGCGGCGCCCGCGGCGATGGCCACCGCGCCGGCGAAGATGCCGAACAGCCCCAGCGCCGTGACGGCGGATGCGATCGCGGCCTCGCCCAGTCGCATGTCCATCAGCGCCGAGAAGATCCCCAGCGTGATGCCCGTCACGGTCATCAGCACCGCGATATTGACCACCACGGCGGTGAACCGCTGGGCGAGTACCAAGCCGCGGGATATCGGCGCGGACAGGGTGACCTCCAGGCCGCCAGCGGCTTCTTCACCGGCGATCGCGGCCGAACCGGCGGTGATCGCGTAGATCGCGATCAGGGCCGGCCCGAGAATCCCCATCAGCTCGATGCCCAGGTATCCGGCGGGGGTGCTGAGGTTGAGGGTGCCGCTGGCGGTGAACATGGCACGGTAGGCCTGTGGCAGGGTGTCGAACAGCTCGCGCCATTGGTTGTTGTCCCGGATCGATGGCCAGAACGCCGCGTACATCGCGATTAGCCCCGCAAACGCCGCGGCCCAGATGGCCAGTGCCCGACGGCCGCCGCGCAGCGCCTGGAGTCCGATCTCGGCGCGGCGGGACGCACCGGCCCGGGCGGCGGTGACAGCGCTCATTGTGAGGTCACCTCCCCATACAGGGCCACGAAAGTGTCCTCGAGGTCCTCCTCATGAGAATTCAGGTCAACCACGTGATACTTCCCCAGCGCCTTGATCAGGGGATCGACCACCCCCTGCATGCTGCAGCGAAGCAGGCAGCCATCCAAGCGCACGTCGGTGATGCCCGGCACGCCGGTGAACGCGCCCGGCGGAGGCGGCGTCCCGAAACGTACCTCCACCGTGTGGCGGGCCCGCTCCCGCAGCCCCGCGAGGCTTTCCAGCATCAGCAGCCGGCCTGAGCGGATAATCGCGACCCGGTCGGCGACGCGTTCCACCTCCGACAGCACGTGGCTGGACAGCAGCACCGCGGCCCCGGCTTCAACACGCTCCCGCAGAACCCGGTGGAACTCCTGCTGGACTAGCGGATCCAGCCCGCTGGTCGGCTCATCGAGCAGCAGCACGTCCGGATCGCCCGCGAGCGCGAGCAGCACGCCGGCCTTCTGGCGGTTCCCCTTGGACAGCTCGCCCACCGGCCGGTCCAGGTCCACGTCCAGCCGCTTGGCGAGGTCGGCGGTATCCAGGTCATGATCGTGGCCACGTAGCCGAGCCAAATGCCCGGCGATTGCCCGGGTGCTCAGCCGCGGCCACAGCCGCAGGTCACCAGGGAGGTACCCGGTGCGGGCGTGCACCGCGACCCGGTCCCGCCACGAGTCCAGACCGCGCACCTGTGCCGAGCCCGCGGTTGGCCGCAAGTACCCCATCAACAGCCGGAGCGTGGTCGTCTTCCCCGCCCCGTTCGGGCCGAGGAACCCCAGCACCTCACCCGGCAGTACCTCCATGCTCAAGCCGTCCAGTGCCATCACCCGGCCATACCGCTTGGTCAGCGACTCAAGCCGGATCACAGCACTCTGGGACTCCATCGCCTCTACCGCCTCTCCGGGAGGCTCTTGCTCCAGCACTCAGCATCAGTCGCGGCATCGCCGCCCAGTAGGCCCGTAAGTCCCGCGCCGTGGGCCAGACGTCCCACCTCTTGAGCCACGGCTTTGCCGCGCGGGAGCGGGGCACGGAATGATGCCGCCGGGGCAGTCTGGAGTCCCAATCCTTCACGTGCAAAGCCTTCCATCGCAATTTGGGGCGCCCTGGAAAGGGCTGTTCGTCCCGCTGTCCTGGTCACTGTGGGCGGACGACTGTGACCGGGCAGGGCGCATGGTGCAACACAGCTGTGCTGACGGAGCCGAGCCTCATCTGTGGCAGGCCGCCCCGCCCGCGGGCGCCCACCACCAGGAGCTGGGCCCGTGCCGAGGCCTCCATCAGCGCCCCGCGCGGGGCACCCGGCACGATCATGCGGCGCACCGTCACTGCCGGATGGTCGCGCTCGCATCGGGCCAGGGCCAGCTCGAACTCGGCTTCGGCCCGGTGCGCAGCCGCGAGGACCTCAGCGCTGTCGGCCAGCGCGCAGACCGCCAGCAACGGAACATCGCGCAGCGCCGCCTCGGTGAACGCGAACTCCAGCGCGGCCTGGGACGCCGACGATCCGTCCGCGCCGGCCGCCACCACGCCCTTTTCCTGGCCTGGTACGGGCCGCCAGCGCCAGCGCCCGCGCACCACGGTCACCGGCACACGGGCGTGCGCGGCGACCTGGAAACTGACCGACCCGAGCTGCAGCCCGGCCAGCCCGCCCCGTCCCCGCGCCCCCACCACGATCATGGCGGCGTCACCGCCGTTTTCACACAGCACGTGCGCGGCCGACCCGGTTGCCAGCAACGGCCGCAATTCCACCGCCGCGGCGGTCGATTTTGCCCGTTGCAGCCCAACTTCAAGAAGGTGCTCACCGGTGCGGGCGGCCAGTTCCGTCGCGACAGGGTCGCCGCCCGGTACGGGCGGCCACACATGGCACACGATCAGCGCTGCCCCCCGGGCCCGCGCCTCCCCGATCGCCCAGTCCAGGGCCTGCTCACTGCCTGGTGAGCCGTCGTACCCAACCAAGATTCCGTCTGCGCCGCCCATGGCAACCTCCCTGCCCTGGGTCTCGCTTTTCAGGATCACCGGCCCGGGCGGCGCGCGCAGGGGGCGGTGGTCCCATGCAATTGGGGCCAAGGTCACCTGCTGTCCGAAGGTCCTGGCCACGCGGGAAGATCGGCGATGGCCAGGACCCGCCAAGCGGCGACGCCAACCGTGGAAAGGACACGAAATTCGCGGACATGGCCCGCCGTCACCTCCCGCGCCAGGCCGGGTCACGTACTACGTTTCTTCTGGCACTCAGGACCAACGGCCCGCACCATCAGCTCGCCCCCCGGTGTGAGGTGACCTGCCAGCATGGCGAGCATGCCGCAGGCCGGGTCCGCCAGCGGGTTGCAATGCATCGGGTCACCCCTGGTTTCCGAAGGGCGTGTAGCCGGTGAGCGAGGAGATGACGGTGGCTGAGCTGGCCCAGTTGCCACCGGGTGGGGCGACGACGCGCCAGTCGTGGTGCAACCAGACGACCTCGACCCGGGTCGCGACCAGGGCGGTGGCACCGCCGGCGCCGGGACCTTCGGTGACGAGGTCCACCGTGGCGTCGGCGGGCGTATATGCGACGAAACGGAACCCGGCCTCGGCCGCGTACCCCCGCCCGGCCGGTTGGCCGGAGCGGACCGGCGAGGCTGCCCGCAAAGCTGCGTAATCGCTGGTGTCGGCGGCCAGCAGGGCATCCTGGTCAGGACCTGTCACCTGGTGGCGGATTGTCGGCCGGTAGATCGCCGGGCCCCACAGGGCGGCGGTCCGCACCCCGATGTTGACCGCGGCCAGCAGCGCCCCGCGCGGCGTGTCAGTGAAGCCCCAGACAAGGCCGCGCCGCGCATGACGGGGGCCGTCCTGGGCCGAGACGGGCAGCTGGATGCCATGAAAATCCACCCAGCGCAGATCAGTCCCGGCGGTTCCGATCCGGGGCCGCTCAGGTCTCGCGGTGCGAGCCGCCTTGACTCGACTCCGGTGGGCTGCCGGGGAACTGTGCCTGCCCGGAGAAACCGTGTTTGCGTGGCGGGCGTGGGTGCCGGTCGCGTGCGCGGTAGCGGCAGCCACGATCACGAGCGCGACAGTGAGGAAGAAGATGATCCGGCGGCACCTGCGCCGGCGCCAGCGGCGGTATTGCCAGTAATCCCAGCGGCTGAACATGGCGGCCGCCTCACATGAAGACGCCGACGATGCCGGACGACAGGGCGATCAGCGTCAGCCCGGCGAGCACCCAGGGGATCCCGGTCGCACCGTCGGCGGCCAGGTTTGAGCGGTTGCGGCGGCCGATCGCCATCATCGCGCCACACCCGATCAACCCGAACACCCCGGCGACCAGCGCGCCCCACTTCCACCAGGCCAGCAACGTGTTCACCGGCCCCGTCAACCCGGGCGGTGCCTTCGGGGCGGGGTTAGGCACACCGCCAGCCAGGCCACTCCCGGGCGGAGCCACGGCGAGTTCGTGGATGGCCAGTGCCACAGTGAGCACCGTCATCGCGAAGCCTCCAAGCATCAGATGGTTGAGTTCTTGCGGCTAGCAGCCGTTTTGATCTGCGCCACGGCGCGGCGAGCCCAGCGAGACACCGGCACCTCGGCCGGGTTGTTTGCCATCCGCAGGCCGAAGACGAAAGGAACGCGGATCACCGCGCCGACGTGGGCCTCCAGCAGCCTGAACCGGTGCCGGGCCGCAGCTGGCTCAGGCCAGCCGTCGCTGACCACGGCGAGTACCGCGACCCTGCCGCCTCGCCCGGTGACGGTGGTGACGGCCTTGGTGGCCTGGACGGCGGACCAGGCGGTGTTGCTGCAGGCCACCACGAGCGCGCGGCCATGGGCGAGGGTGGCGGGGTAGGGCGGGTCGGGCTCGGGCGGCATGGCGCCCATGTCCCAGGCGGGCCGCAACCAGGCCGCCAGCGTGGTGGTCCCGGCGCCGCCGTGCGCGCCCCAGATCACCAGCTCGCGGCGCTGCCACCCGGCCGGAACCCGGGTTGGCGGGAAGTCTTCCATGGGCCGTGGGTCGCTCGGCGTGGGGGCAGGCATCGAGGTATCTCCTGGTTCCAGGTAGCGGAGGGCGGTGGCTGGCATCGGAGCTCAGGCGCGGGCCCCGGCAGGCGTTTGGCTGCGTGGTTCTTCGGCGGTGACGCCGAGCAGTTCCAGCAGGCCTGCGGTGGGGACGCGGTAGGTCTCGCCGATGCGGATGACGCGGCAGGGGAACTGGTCGCGGCGGGCCAGGTCGTAGGCCTTGGTGCGGCCCAGGCCCAGGGCCAGCGCGGCGGTCATCAAGTCGACGCTGGCTGTCGCGCGCAACTGGGAGATGGTGACTGACATCGATGAGTCCTCTCGAGTTGGTCAGGCGGCGTGGGGCAGGTCGGCGGGGCGGGTGGCGACCACAACCCCGGCAAGGGACAGCGGGTCGATCTGGACGTCCTCGTCGGCCTGGGGTGCCTGGATGATCTGGCCGCCGCCGAGGTACATCACGACGTGGCCAGGGTTGGCGATGGTGCCGTCGGACCCGGCGGAGAACAGCAGGTCACCGGGCTCGATGTCGGCGAGAGGGATGGCGGGGCCGTCTTGCCGCCAGCCGAATGTGGTCCGGGCGATATGGATGCCTGCGGCGGCGTAGGCGGCGAAGGCCAGGCCGGAGCAGTCGTAGGCGTCCGGACCGTCCGCGCCCCACCGATAGGGCTTGCCGACCTGGCGCAGCGCGAACTCTATGGCCGCCGCTGCGGCGCTGGCCGGGGCTGGGACGGTGTAGCGAGCAGCCCAGGACAAGACCTCGTTGACGTAGGGCCAGGAGTGGTTGTAGGCGAAGACCGCCTGCCTGATCCCGGCCGGAGTGCCTGACGCAGCGCCGTTGGCGCACAACAGGGCCGCGGCGGTGTAGATCGCGTCACCCGGGTCATAGGTGCTGAGCTGCCCATCGTGGTCGCCATCGGTGGCGTACTGGGCGAACGTCGCTGGCTCGAACTGCATCGGTCCCTCGGCCCCGGCGAAGTTCGCGCCAGAGTGAACGCCAGGGGCGGTGGAACGGCCGTGGTCGCTTTCGAGCTTGCCGATCCCCGCCAGTACCCCCCACCGCAGGCCGAGGCAAGTCCGCGCCGCGCGGATGTAAAGAGCCAGGAAGGCGGGTGGAATGTCGGACATCGCCAGGACGCTCGGGCCGCCCGCCACGTTCGTGCCCGCGACGCTGCTCGTCGGGTCCGCGGTGACAAGTAACACCAGGGCCAGTGGGAGCACGACAGCGATAGCGGCGGCTGCGGCGAGCCACTTGAACACTGGAGTGCTCCCTACGTCAGGTACCGGTCAAATTCACCGGGCCCCGGGCGTTGCCGGTGCACAGCCCATGCAAACGGCACCAGCAACCAGCAGGTAGATGCCAAAACCCGCCAATGACGGCTTATTGTCAGCTGCAAGAGGGAGCCATTGGATCCGCGGGCACGTCGGCGGCCCTTGAGCTGCGGAACAGCTGCCGAGGCACATGAGACTGCTGCGGCCGAACGCCCGCCGCAGTGATGATCAGTCCCGGTCAGGTGACGGCAACCGATCACGGCAGGTACTGGCCTACCCCGCTGTGGGTGATCGTCTTCGTCGACATGCCTGCCGACCCGTTCGCTGGGTACTTCGACGAGGCTGATGAATCCCGGCGAGTCGGCTCGAATGTGCCTGCAGGTCAGCGTCCGGTGTGAGCGGCCCTGGGTCTGCATCCGGGAAGTCGCCTGCGACTGGCGGCTTGCCGAGGACTTTCGGCCCCTTGCCGTGTACAGGGGAGATCTTGAAATGTGGAAAGTGAGGCTGGGGGTTCGATCACCCTCAGGTTGACTCGCAGCATGTGAACCGTGGCGCTCTGATGAGGCAGGTGATTCTGGGCGTTACCAGGAAGCCGGCTTCGGAGGTGCGATACATCGTTACTGAAATTAGAAGTCGGGAATATCTTCAGAGTCACCTCTGAGAAAGGATGTAAAAGAGGCGGTGATCTGATGTCTAACTCGGTTTTCTCAAGAAATGATGGGTCATCTGATATCACTCCTGATTTCATCAGGAAGGTTGAAGATGAGCTATCTCGCCGGCTAGGAGAGCGAGTGATTGTGGGACTGGGGGATGGCATCGTCGCGGCCCGGGTTGATAGTGGGCGATCCACTGGGAAATCAGCGACTGTCGTGACCGGGGTAGGTCCGTTGCTGTCCCGGAAGCAACCGGCGGCCTGGGCGGACGTGCTCGAACGCAAAATCAGCGGTGAGCTCTCGGAGCGGGCCGAGGATGCCGAGCATCTCTTTGCGGAGATCCAGAAATCACCAAGCGCCGAGCAGACAGGCGCGATCGTTCTTACGCATGTCGACGATTACGATGACGAGTTCTTCGAGGCTCTTGCCGAGGTGATCGCCCGCGACAAGGCGGATCGTCGCTTCGCCCGAGCCGGCAAGTTCGAAGCGCTCCAGCAATACTTGCGAGAGGTACGCAGACGCGCCCGCAAAGGCGAGACGTCCCAGATGTGGGCAGAACTGGCCCGGGGTGCGGCACGGGAGCGGGACTTGGCGTCGCAGGAGTAAGACTTGAAAGAGCCTCTGGGCTGATTGCCCGAGCCATGAGACGAAAGCATCGTCACAGGTAAGGACGCAAAGCATAGAACGAAGGCCCACTGGAGGGCCTTCGTGCCTGCAGATCCCACACGCGCGATATGTGGGACGACCGATGAACCCAGTCCTGATCGTGTCTGATCCGGGCGCTACGGACGTGCCCGAAGACGGCCCATCCGCTCAGACGATGGCCGCCCATAGATCCCGAAGGCCCAGAAGATCTTGGCGCCTCCCCTGGTAAGGCCACGGGCCTTTGTACCTTGCTCAGACAGGTCCTTGGCCCCTGGCGGTTGAGCCCCGGATGTCCGATCCTGCGGTCAGCATCGGGGACACATCCCGAAGCAACCCGGAGGAGGTGAGCCCGATGTACGACAGGCTACTAATGGCGGTCGATCGTTCGGATGTCACCGAGCGAGTAGTCAACGCCGCCCGAGAGATGGCTTCGCTCTCGAAGGGCGAGGTCTGGGTGCTCCATGTTCAGGAGAAGGAAGTCATGCCCCGCGGCGGAGTCTTCGTTGTCGAATCGGCCGAGGAAGCACGGTCGGCGGCGGAGCACGCTGCGCAAGAGCTGGATGATGCGGGCATCAAGAGTCACTATGAGGTGCGGACCGCTATCCGTGGGCAGACGGCCCGCGAGATCGTGGCCATCGCCCGCGCCCACGACGCAGACGTCATCGTGATGGGTTCCCGAGGGCGCACCGGCATGATTGGCGTCATGCTTGGCAGCACCGCACACCAGGTGATACACCTCTCCGACCGACCCGTGCTCGTCGTTCGCTGACCCGCATCGTCACAAGATCGTCAGATACAGCTTGATGGAGCTGCCCGAAAGCTGGGCACGCAGCTCATGTTCCGGTGGGGGAGCGCGCCGAGGGCGCAGGCCGGGACGAAGGTCTGCCAACGGCTGGTCGTTGGGCACTGGGACACGGCCAGCCGCTGCCGGATGCTGATGCCGGGTAAGAGGTTCTGGCATGACATCGGTGGGCAGAGCATCCGCGGGGGCAGGACAGGCCTGCCCCCGTGGCCACTGCGTGCGTTTGGCACTGGCCTCAGCGGGGCGGGTGGCCGAGCGTGCGCGCTCGGGCAGTGGCCGGTCTCGCCGCCGTGCTGCTGGCTGTGAGCGCCTGCGGTGGCGAGCCCGCGCCGCTTGGTTCACCGACCACCCCGGTGCCCGGCGGGACGATGGTGACCAGCCCGGCTGCCGCGACCAGCGCCACCATGCCGCGGAGCCCAGAACCTGTGGCTACGCGCTCAGCGCCTGGTGCCTCCCCGGCGGCGCCCACGGTCGCCTTCGCGGGCCGCGCCTTGGTCCTCGATGCGGCCGCCAGGAGCCGGATGACCGGTGTGTCGTGGCGCCCCGGCTGCCCCGTCCCGCTGGCCAGCCTGCGGCTGCTGAGCTTGAGTTACTGGGGCTTCGACGGCCAGGTCCACCGGGGCGAGCTCATTGTCAACACGGATGTCACCGCGGCCATGCTCACCGCGTTCCGGCTGCTGTTCGCCGCTCGGTACCCGATCCACCGGATGCGGCTGGTGGAAGCATACGGGCAGCGACGAGCGGTCCATGCTGGCCGACAACACCTCCGCGTTCAACTGCCGCGGGGTGCCCGGCAGCACCGCGTGGTCCCAGCATGCCTACGGCCGGGCGGTGGACCTCAACCCGTTCGAGAACCCCGAAGTACGCGGCAGCCAGATCGACCCGCCAGCCGCCTCCGCTTGGGCCGGCCGGTCCCGGGCCGGGCCCGCGGTGATCCACCACGGGGACGCAGCGTGGCGGGCCTTCACCGCGGTCGGGTGGGCCTGGGGCGGTGACTGGTCCTACCCCCTGGACTACATGCACTTCTCCGCGAACGGCCAATAGAAAAGGGAGTACCCAAATGGCGGGTGACGGCTCATGATTCCTTTACCGAGGAATACCAATGGTCCCGGTGTGATCGTCACCGGCGCGACCGCATCAGGCGCCGAACCCTCCGTGGAGTCTTCGTTTCTTATCCCGTTGGCGGCCTTGGGGCTGCGGCCACGTCCCGCGGCCGCAGGACTACGGCTCTCATCGCCAGGCAGAAGGGAGGCGGGTAATGCCCGCCCAGGCGCTCACTACCACCGCCATCCACAAGATCCCGAAGACCCAGCCGCCGATCACATCGGTCGCCCAGTGCACACCGAGGTAGACGCGAGAGATGCCCACGAGGGCGGCTAGCATCGCGGCCACCGCCCAGACACTCGTCCGGGCTCGCCACGACCGCATCCGGATGCTGCACAACCACGCAGCAGCCCCGCACACTGCGGCCGCTGCCGCCGCGTGACCGGATGGGAAGCCGAACCCGTCCGCGGCGGCCACCGCGTGGGCCAGCGGCGGGCGAGCACGGCCTAGCGCGGCCTTGAAGACGAGGGTTAGCCCGATGACCCCCACTGCGGTCACCGCCATCATCACCGCTGGTGTCCACGACCGCCAGGCGATGCCGAGCAGCAGCCCGGCCGCGAGCGCGAGCACCGCCACGCCCACGGGGCCACCTACCGTACTGACCCCATCCATCACCACGGTCAAGCCCGACGTCCGGTGTGCGGCCACGAACGTGGCGACCGGATGATCGAGCACCACCAGGCCATGACCATCGGTCACATCATCGACTAGCAGTCCCAGCCCGACGGCAGTCAGCGCGACCACGGCCAAGCCCAGGACGAGCAACAGCGCCAGGATGCTCTCGCGCGAATTCCGCGCGGGGTCCTTCGGTCGGCGATCGTGGCCGGTGATCCGGGCAAGCCGCCCCGGCAGTTCGCCGACCCACCGCCTGGCAGCTTGCAGCAGATTCCGGTGGCCCACCCCCCAGGCATGCAGCACCACGCCGGCCAGCACCACAAGGGCGCCGATGATGACCAGCAGCCCGGCGACGATCCCGGTCAGTTCCACCGGTTACCCGCCGTGGCAGCCTTCGGAGGCCAAGCCGCCCTGGCGCGGCATCGCCGTAGACGAGCACACGTTCCGGGCCACGCACGCCGCCCAGCTCCTGGTGACACCTCCAGCACCGCCATCACCTCCACCCGCCGAGCCACCGGACGACAGCCTGCTGCCTGACAGGCCAGCGGCACCAAGGCCGATTCTGGCCGGGTCACCTGCAGGTGGGCAGGGTCACAAGTCCCGGCCATCAGCCCGGACGGCCGCAGTGCAGCGCAGTCGCGCTCCCGGCCAGCCGAATTGGTGCCGTCAGTACCGGGTCGGCGGGACGTTCTGCTCTTCCGCCGCGTCACTGGCATCGCGGAGCCTGGGCTCATGGAGCTGACGTCAAGCTGCGAACCGTCGAGTGAGCCCGCCCGCGAAGCTAGCGAGCGTGGGCAAGCTGCCGTTGCGCTGCATGTTGATGGCGCGCTGGCCTCTGGCCCGACTTCCGCTCAGGCGGCGGCGCGGCTCGCCGCTGGGCAGGGGCACGTCAGCCTCCTCCGCGAGATCCCGCGGCTGTGCGGGGACCTGCTCGCTCTGTCGAAGGGAGCTGCGCGATGACCGTCATCGACCCCACCCGCACCCACGTATCAGCCCCGCCCGCCGAGGGCGACCTGCGTGACAGTATCGCTGCCGGGCTGCGCCGATGGCCGTCCGCCGGGGTCGCGGTCGCGGTGGTTCGCGGCCGCCCAGCGGTGCAGTACTTCTGCCACGGCGTCGCCGACGTCGCCTCCGGGCGGCGGATCAGCGAGGACACCGTGTTCCGGATCGGGTCGCTGACCAAGACCGTCACGGCGGTCGCGGTGATGCAGCTGTGCGAGCAGGGCCTCGTCGACCTGGACGCGCCGGCCAACGACTACCTGCGGGCGTTCCAGCTGGTCCCGGCGAGCGCCGGGTTCGCCCGGGGGACGGTGCGGCATCTGCTCACGCACACCGCGGGTGTCGGCTTTTGGCGGCGCCGCTCCGACCTGCTCTTTCACCCCGGTGCCGGGGCCGGTGTCACGGCCCGGTCGGTTGTCCCGCTTCCGGAGTTCTACCGCAGCGGCCTGCCCGTCGACGTGGAGCCGGGGACGCGGTGGGCGTACAGCAACCACGGGTTCGCCGCGCTGGGTCAGATCGTGGAGGACGTCTCCGGCGAGCCGTTCGGCCGGTATCTGCGCGATCACATCTTCGGCCCGCTGGGGATGGACCACACCGGCCTCGCCCTGTCCCAGGAGCTGCGCGCGGGCTTGGCCACCGGGTATACCCTGCGCCGGCGCGGTCTCACGCCGGTCACGCCTCGCGAGGTGCCTGCCCCCGGCGGCGGCGGTGTGTACTCCACCCCCGCTGACATGGCGCGCTACCTTGCCTCGTTGCTGCGCGGCGGCGCGAACGAGCATGGCCGGGTGCTCACCGCCGGCAGCGTCCAAGAGCTGTTCCGGCCGCACTTCCAGCCCGACCCCCGGGTGGCGGGCATGGCGCTGGGGTTCGAGCCGCACACCGAGCGCGGCCGCGTCCTCATCGGCAAGGGCGGCACGATCAACGGGTTCCTGTCCGCCCTCGAGATGGCACCGGAGGACGGCGTCGGCGTCGTCGTCCTGACCAACACCGGCGGGCTCGACAACCGCGGTATCCCCGAGCCGCTCGCCACCGCGCTGACACGACGCCTGCTCGGCATGCCCGACACCCCCGTCCGCACCGACATCGCCCCCCACCCCGAGGTATGGGACGCGCTGCGCGGCTGGTACGCACCCGACGCCGGCCCGGCCACGAACCTGTTCGCGCAGGTCGGCTTTGGCGCCGGGCTCGAGGTGGCCATCCGGCACGGCCGCCTGGTGCTGAGGCCGCTGACCCCGGTCCCGGGCCTGTGGGCGGAGATGGTGCTGCACCCCGACGACCCCGAGGACCCGCGGGTGTACCGCGTCGAGTCCCCCCGCTACGCCAAGACCTGGCGGGTCGTATTCACCGATGACATGCCTCCGCGGCTGCTGCTCGACGTCATGTCGTTCCAGAAGCGGCCCGACTGGAAGAACCCGCGCCGCTGGGCCACGGGCATCGCGGCCGCCAGCGTCGCTGGCGCCATGATCCGGTGCCGCAGTAAGGGGTGATTCCCCTTGACGATGAACAAGACGGCGCCGGCCGGACAGCCAGTGCGCCCAGGCGCGCGGGCGAGGCTCCGGCTCGGCGTGCTCATCGGCAGCGGTGACCGTATTGGCGCGTTCGTTCTCTGCCGTTACGCGAGCGTGTGGAAGATCTTGATGTCGGCAACTACCGCCGACCGCGGCCGAACCATTCCGTGAGTGCTGGCAGAGTCAGGTCGTGGCCACCATGCGCTCCACGGCGGTGGCCGCCCGTCTAACGTCCGTCATGACGGGCACCGCACTTTCCTTCGGCCCGTGTTTTGGTGCCGCGGAGCATGCCGGTCTCCATGTAGTGGTGCAGCGGGTCACCGACGAAGAAGTCGAGGCCGCGGGCGACCAGCTTCGCGCCCGGCACGTTCAGCACCATGAACGCGACCGCCTTGGTCAGCGGTGGCGCGTCGGCGGCCACGGCTTCGACGGCTGCGGTGATGTACCCGGTGCCGCGCGATCGCACGATAAGCCTGGTCCGGTTGCCCGGTAGTGGCCGCAAGACGAAGGCTTCACCAGCGACCAGGTGTCGGTTCGGCTCCAGTTCGTGCACTGGCGCATACGCGCCTGCCCCATAGGGGACTAGGTCGCCGACCTTGAGGTCTTGCAGCTCGGGGTGGATGCGTGTCGCGGAGTGCTTCCCTTCGACGTACCGGGCGCGGAACATCATGCGCTCAACTCGGTCGTGGGTGTAGAAACCGGCGCGCGTGATGCCCATTTGCACGATCCACGGCCATACCCGGTCCGGGGGCGCGTCGATGGTAATGGCCCGGGTGGTCTGCACTCGCGGGTGCGGCACCAGGTCGTCACCGGGCAGCGGTTCGGTGGCCTCATTGGCGTCGGTGCCCCATTGCAGCATCGCCGGCCGCCATGCAAGGTAGGCCGCGACCTCGGCGCCCAGTGCAGCACCGGCCACCGCGTACCGCTTCCAGCGGTTCCTCACCGCCACCACCTCTCTGTTCTCTGCAGCGTTCGGGCTACCGGGGGGCCGATCGGGGTCAGCACGTCAAGCGCGGCTTCGAGCGTGGCCGCGGCGTCCAGGCACAGGTCCTCGCGGTAGCGCGGCCCGATGATCTGGACAACCTGAGGGAGCCCGTCCTCGACCCCGGCCGGCACCGCCACTGCGGGGAGCCCGAGCGCGTTCACCGCGATGGCCATGCGCATCGTGTGGATGGTTTCAGCGACCTTCCCATCAGCGAGGGGCTGTGCCGACTTCGAAAGGGATGTCGGAGCAAATCGGCGCGACGATGAGCGGGTGCGTGCGCTGGAACTGGCCCCACTGCCGCAGCAGCGTGTGCCGGGTCTTGAAGCTATCCATGGTCGCGACTGGGCCGGGGGTTGCCGCAAGCGTCGTAGAACTGCCCGAGGAACCGCTGGGTGGCGGCGTCGAAGGCGGTGAGGAGCGGAATCGCCGCGCGCCACTCCGGGGTTTAAGCACCGGGTTCACCGCGTCGATCCGGCGCAGGTGCGCCTCGACCACCTCCCGGACCGATGCCTGCCTGCGTTGGATAACGGCTGCCAGCTCGGTGGCACTCATCCGCCACAACTCAGTAGGCGCAGCTGCGATGGGGATGGCACTGCTCATATCGGTCGCCCCTCTGCGGCGGTAAGGAGGCCGGTGCAAAGTCGTGGCGTTACTGAGCCCGTCGCGCGGTGGCCGTGGCACACCTGGGAGTCGGACCCAGGGTGCGCGAGGGGTTGAACCCACGTGCCGCGCGGTCCCGTTAAGGGCTGCGAACCGTCGCTGTGCCGTTGTCGCGTCAGCAGGAGCTGGCTTGTGGAACCTTCACAAGCCAGGCTTGCGAACTTTCCGCGGCACCTGAAGGGGCTAAAGTCCTCATTCCATGCCCGGGCGAGGAAAGCCAGCACAAGTCGCCTCTTGATATTTTGGCCCTCCTACCTGATTGCTGAACTCCGGCCATGCCCGGGCGTATGGGGTACCGTGCGACAGCCAGCTGGGCTCCGCGCTGGCCTAGGCGGTTGCCACCTCAGCAACCAACCTCACGCTGCTCTACTTCGGCCCCACCGGCCCGCACCTCGGCGAAGCGACCAAGTCCGCCTCCGCTCGGCCGACACCGGCAAGACCTACACCTACGCCGGCACCTGGTGGCCGCCTCGCGCACCCAAGGGATGCGCGCGGTCCCTTGGGCACACCAACAGGACGGCCCGCTCGGGCCCTACTTTACGAGCAAGCATGATCGCGAGCGTTTGGGCCGGTCAGAGCGTTGCATTTCCCGTACGAGCCAACGTCAGCAAGATCACTGAGGTTCGGGAGGATGCTCGCGGCGCAGCCGCCCGCCTGGCCCGGCTGACTACGTGGCCGTCATTCTTTCGCCTCGTGCCATTCGAGGTGCGCCTGGTACTGGCGCACGCCTGGATGGAGCCAGTACGGGCCGCGCAGGCGCTGGAGGCGGGGCGGGACGTCACGGTAGTCGCGGCTGGGGTCATCACCGCATAGGCGGCAGATGACCTCGTAGGTGGGGTAGTCGTCGTCACCAGCGGCCGCACCGGTGACGCTGCGGGCGGGCTGGCGCAGCAGCACCACCGTCCGGTCCCGCTCGGGCGCCTTGGTGTCTGTCATGGCTGAAACCCCCTGGTCAGATGCGGGTACTTTGACGTTGGCCCGGCGCACGGCCACCAGGTAGGGTCAGTGAGAAGGTGACGGCGCGCATCTGCTCGCACATGGTCTTCAGCTGTACGTCGGTGGCGGGCCAGGGCCAGTGCATGAGCAGTGCCTGGCCGCGGGCGATCCAGGGATGTTCGCGGCGGAATGCCTTCTCGATGGCGACGATGTCGTCGGTGGACAGGAATTGCTGTTCGGGGACGATGCTGCGCCGGCCGACCTGTATCAAGGTGGCGGGCTTGTTGCGGATGTTGCGGTACCAGTCGCTCTCCCCCCAGACCGACACGACCGTAACCGTGCCGATGTCTGGCTGGTAGCGGTAGACCCACAGCGCGGTCCGGTAGGTTTTGCCGCTGCGGCGGCCCGCATGGGTGAGAAGGGCGAACCGATGGTCGAATAGCCAGCCGAGCCGCCACCGGTAGAGCCGGTCGATGAGGTGGCCTGCGCGGGCGACGAACCGCGGCCACCGCCGTGTGGCTGTTGTGTTCATGTTGGTGCTCCTTCACGTGCGGGAACCACCGCCTGGAGCCGCTCCAGAAGCGGTGGCAGGACGGTGGCTAGGTCTTCGTTGAACAGCAGGTGCACGCCGGAGTCGAGAACGAGCAGTTCCTTGCGCGGGGCAACCACCCGGTCGAAGACCTGGCGGATGTAGCCGAGCGGGAACAGCGGGTCGCCGCGGGCGGCGATCACCGTCACCGGGCAGGTGATGGACCCGTCCCGCATCCCGGCCAGGTCGGCGGTGAACAGGTCGGCCAGGAACCGCAGCGGGTAGCTGCGGCGGCCGAGCGGGTCGGTGTAGAAGTACTCGGCTGTTGCCTGGTCACGGCAGACCCGGCGGATGTCGAGGTAGGCGCCGAACGGCACCGGCACGGCCGGCGCCATCCGCGCGGCGGCCCGGAACGCGGTCAGGACTGCCGGGTAGGCACGAGTGAGCTGGCGCGGGAACCGGGTGATCTGGATGGTGGAGGGCAGCGCCGGGTCGAGGATATTGTGCGCGAATACCGCGTCGACCCGGTGGTCGGCGACGGCCAGCGCCATGGCCAGGATGCTGCCCTGGCTGGAGCCGACGATGGCCAGCGGCCGCCCGGGGAAGGTCTCGCGGATCCAGGTAACCGCATCACGGGCGTTTTGCGCCAGGGAGGCGAAGGTGAGCGGCCGGTGCGCGCGGGGGCTCTTGCCGTGGCCCTGGCCGTGCAGCCCGGCCGCGGTCAGCCCGGCGCGGTTGAGGGCATCGAGGAACTCTTCATAAAACAGCGGGTGCGTCATGGTGCCGGGCAAGAACAACACCACCGGCTTGTCGGCGGTCCCATCCCAGACCGACAACACGATCCGTGCCCCCGCCGAACCCAGGACAACCTCGCGGTAGGCCTCCGGGCGCTGCACCGCGTTCAGCAGCTTCTGCTCTGCACTGCGCATCGAGTTCCTCCTCCCCACGGAGGACCCTCATCCCTATGCTCCTGGGCCAAGGCGGCGGGTAGCAGGGCCGAAAGCCGACGAACGCCGGCCCGAACGGGCCGGAAACCCGCCCACTGCGGTGCCACAGCGGGCATGAAAAGCGGTAGCGGATGGTTGGCGGCCGGGCCGGCCGCTGCATGGGGGCGGCGGCGGTGAGCGCCAGCCCGCCGCCGCGGGCACACGGGGAGGATGGGTGGCATGGCGGCACGTGCGGTCGGCAGACGGACCGGCTGGCCGGTTCCTCGGCGGCGGGCCTGTGGTCGGGCGTCGGCGGCGGCGGTGACCGGTTCGCTGGTGGCGGGCTGGGTGCTCGGTGGGGCAGCACGCCGGGTCAGCGCGCGCACCGGCGTCTCGGACGGAGAGGCGTTTGGGCCGCTGCCGGGGGATGAGTTCATAGCGCACCCGATGGTGGAGTGGACCCGCGGCGTCACTGTGCACGCGGGCCCGGAGGGGGTGTGGCCGTGGCTGGCTCAGATGGGATACGGGCGCGGCGGCTGGTACACCCCGCAGTGGGTTGACCTGTTCGCCAACCGGTGGGTATTCGGCGTCAAGCACCCGTTTCCCGCCAGCGCCAGCCGGCTGCTCCCGCAGTATCAGCACGTTGCGGTCGGCGACCTGATCTGCGATGGCCCGGACTACGCGTCCTATTTCCGGGTCATGCGCGTGGATCCTGGGCGCGCGGTGGTCTACCGCTCGATCCGCCATCCGCGGCGCGGCAGCCCGATCGACATCGCCGACCCGGCCTCCCCGGGGCGCTCTGAGCAGCAATTGCGCGAGGCCGGCACCTACGTCGACTTCACCTGGGCCCTGGTCTTGAACGAGCTCCCCGCCCACCGGACGCGGCTGCTGGTGCGTACTCGCGCCAACTACTCACCGCCCGCCATCCGGGTGCTGGCACTGCCGCTGGGCCTGTTCGACGCCAGCTACGGAGTCGCGATGCTAAGGGCGATCGCCAGACGCGCCGAAGCCGCTAAGCCGGCGGGAACGTAGTCCCGCCCTCCGGGGCAGTAGTCCTGCAAGCCAAGCAGTAGCGGGTGTTCTCCCTTGCGGGCCGTCAGCTGTTGCCGGGACCCCACCCCGACCTACAGCGGGCAGACGCGCTGACTTAGCAGCGCGAAACCCAGCGCTACAGGGCGACCCGGCCATCTCTAGATCACCGGGGCAGGCCAGCACGTTCTCCTGACAGCGAAGGCCCCATGGGTGGCTGATCTCTATTCCCCGAATGCGCCGCGGCCCGGCGAGGGGAAGCACGCTGATCCGGCCGCATGGGCGTCGCGCCTGGTTACCGCAAAGACCGGCGGTCACGAGGGCCGGCCCGGCGGTCCGTTGCCCCATTCACGGGCATCGACCCTCAGCACCGAGAGTGATATCGAACCCGCCCGCGAAGAGGCTTCGCTCTGTGCGGCGGCCACGGTACGCCGAATGCCGTCCGGCGCCGCGTGGGCGGGGTGATCTGCTTGTTCCGTCCGCGTGATCGCCACGGCAAAGCGGTTCCTGGCAGCGGAGATCGGGTGATCGTGCCTGCTCCGGGCAGTCGGCGTGCGATGACCGGGCCGTCTTGTGTGACCTGCTGCCGGAGGGTTGGTGGTGCGGGCTGTGGATGTCGCTGGGACAGCCCATGGGGGCAGGGCCGTCGGTGCCGTGTGGCGGGACGTTCGTCCCTGTGATGCCGATTGCCCCCGGCTGATCCTGAAAGTGATAGCTGGGGGGCGTCATGACCTCATCACAGGACACCGCCGCCAGGAGCCGCCCACGTGAGCAATGGGCGGACAACCTCCGGGTGGTCGTCATCGCCGGTGTCATCGTCGCGCACACCGCGACCTCCTACGTGGTGGACATCCCCTGGTACTACGACGATGAGCGCACCACCGCCGGGGTCTGGCCGATGCTGCTGTCTCCTCCGGCGTTGCTCGGTGCCCTCTTCGCGCTGGGCCCGCTGTTCCTGCTCGCGGGCTGGTTTTCCGCCCGGTCGCTGGCGCACCGGGGGCCGGGTGGCTTTGTGCGCAGCAGGCTGCTGCGCCTGGGCGTGCCGCTGCTGGTGTATGTCGTGTTCATCAACCCGCTCACCGACTACCTGGGCCATGGCCGGCACGAGCACCGGAACCTGGTTTCCTACCTGGCCACCACGGAGGCGAGCGTGATGTGGTTTGCCGCCGCGCTGCTGGCCTTCTCCGTCGCCTACGCCGCGCTGCGATGTGTTCGTCCTGCGGCACAGCCGGGACGGTCGCTGCGGCCCGGTCTGCTGTCCGCCGCGGCCCTGGCGATCGCGGTGAGTTCTTTCGCCGTCTGGCAGCCGTGGCCGGTGATGGGCGACACGTTCTTGAACTTGAGGTGGGGTGAGTGGCCGCAGGGTGCCGTGCTGTTCGCCCTCGGCGTGCACGCGGCCGAGGCCGGGTGGCTGGATGACTTCCCGCCGGTGCTGGCCCGGCGGCTTGGATGGGTGGCCGCTGCGGGCGTGGCTGCTTTGATGACATTGTTGTTGTATCTGGTCCTGGCTCGGGGGAAGGACCAGGCGCTGGCGATGGGCGCCGACCCGCCCACGATGGCATTCGCGTTGCTGGACGGCGTGATCGCCGTCACCGGGACACTGTGGTTCCTGTCCTGGCTGCGGCGCCGGTGGCCTGCGCATGGCGTCATGCTGGCCAAGGCAGCACGGGCATCGTATGCGACCTACGTCATCCATCCACTGGTGCTCACCACGATCATGGTGCTGCTTGCGTGGGTAGCGCTGGCTCCAGAGATCAAGTTTGTGCTGGTTGCGGCGGCGGGGGTGGCCGCCTGCTTCACGGCCGGTTACGCGCTGACCCGGGTGCCGGGCGTCTCCAAGGTGCTCTGACCCAGCAGAACATGAGACCGGCCCCGGATCCGAAGCCCTCCAGGAGCCGTCGGCGAGCTCACCGGCCGACGGTGCCGTCGAGGTCTTCGGCGCGACCGGTGCCAGCGGCAGGGCCGTGGTCGGGGAACTGGTGCGTGCGGGCCGGAATGTACGGGCGGTCAGCCGCGGCGGGCGGGTGCCGAAAGGAGCGCAGGGCGTGGCCGACCCGCCCCGGGCGGCCGCCGCGGCGGCCGGCGCGTCTGTCCCTTATCACGGCGCGAGCCCGCCGTACACCAAGTGGCCGGAGCTGTTCCCCGCGTTGACCCGCTACATCTTGGGTGCCGCGGAGCCGAGCGGCGCCAAGCTTGTTTCGCCGACAACCTCTACGCGTACGGCCCGGTTGACGGTCCGCCGCATGAGGACCTGCCTGCCCTCGCAGGTGGCCGCAAGGGCCGGGTTCGGGTCGAGATGGCCGCCGAGCCGCTGAGCGCGCACCGGGCCGGGCGGGCGCGGGTCGCGATCGGGAGGGCTTCGGACTATTGCGGGCCGCACGGCACCGGGTCGACCGCGGGCGAAACGTTGTTCGGGGCTTGTCGGTGGACAGGTTGATCACACAGTTGGAGATCACCACATCCACCGACGCGTCCGGCAGCGGCAGGGCCTCGATCTGCCCCTTGCGGAACTCCACATTCGCAGGCCGAGTGAGGAAACCCCGCTGATCATGCCCATAGAGGGGGTGCGGGTCGCCTTTCCTGGCCTATACCGCGATCACTAACGGCATCCCCGCACCGCCTGGTGGCGACACATCGCAGTGAAGCGCGGCGCTACTTCCCCTTCACGCGCAGGAGCCTGGCGCGGAACAGGTGATAGAGCGCCGGTATCAGAGGTATCAGCGTGAACAGCGGCAACAGCTCGGCGTCGTGGTCGCCCTCAGAGTTGGTCGTCGCAACCAGCCACCACATCGCGAACATCGCTGAAGCAACCAGCGCGCTGATGATCAGCAGGCGAAAGCCGCGGCGCCGTTCATCCTGCGCGGCTGGCGCCCACGCAGGCTTTGGGGGCTTCTCCATTGTGGTGGGCATCTGCCTCACCTCCGAAATCCAATCCCAAGTCCGGTATGCACCCTCTCCGCCCCTCCCGCCAGGGACGAAGGTCACTCCTCCGCCACCCTTGGGCGCGCAGGAGGTACTAGGCGTTCGTGCCGCGCGGCTTAATGCCGAAGGCGGGCGGGGGTGGCGGCACCAGTGCCCCCGGCCGACTGTGTGGCCGTCCGGGGGCAGTTGCTGATTCGGTTAGCGGTGGCGCAGCCAGACGCCGAAGTCCTGGCCGCCGTTCCGCAGAACCGGCGCGTCCATCACCACGGGGGCCGCTGAGGTGGCGCTGGGGGTGTCGATGAATTCGTCGGCACGCCACGGGCCCAGGATGGTGCCGCTCCAGATTCCGTTGGCGGTGGTCAGGCGGGTGCCGGTGAACTTCCACAGCCGGATGTCGGTCGGCGCCGTGGTCACCTTGGTGTTGTCAATGGCTCCCATCACCCAGACCGAGCGGTAATTCCAGTTGCCCACTGTGACCCGCGCGGTTTGGGTGATGCCCTGGGTGAGGTCGGTGGCGGTGAAGATGTCGTGGCCTTTCTGGTCGTAGTAGATGCTCAGCTTCACCTGGTCGCCGACCGCCGGGCGCAGCCCTAGCACGCCAGCGTCGGTGCGTGTGCCGACGGCGCGGTAGGTGACGCTGCCGCGGCCACCGCCGGGGGTGACCGCGATCCTGGCGTACTGGGCGTCGGCGTTGAACTGGATCTCGGCCCGCATCCCGGCACCGTGCTTGGCGATGCTGTCCGGCAACGGTGCGGGCACGGTGATCGTGGTGGTGGCGAACCGGAACAGCTCGCCATAGGCCTCATAACCAGCCAGTTCGTTGGTGTAGGAATGCGGTATCGGCCGCAGCCACAGGCCGAAGCCGGCCCCGCCGTTCCGCAGCCCCGACGGGCTGGCAATCACGGTCCCGATGGAGTGGTCGCTGGTGGTGGCGATCCACGGCGTGGTGGCCCAGGGGCCGATCAGGGTGCCGTGGTGGCCGGTGTAGGTGGTCAGCCGGGTATCGGCGAACTTCCACAGCCTGGTGTCGGCCTGCGGCGGCGTGTACCTCCCTGCTGCGAAGCCGCCCACGAAGGCCCTGTTATAGACGACCTTGCCGGTGGGCATCTGGGCCGTTTGGGCAGTGTGCTGGGTCAGGTCGGAGACGGTGAAGTAGAGGTACTGTTGCCGGTCGTAGTAGATGCTCACCGCCAGCTGGTCCCCGACTCGCGGGCTGATCCGCAGCGTGTCGCGGCCATGGCCACCAGGAGAGCCGGCGGATGCCTCGATGCTGCCGGGCCCGCCGCCAGGGTGGACCACGATGTCCGCGTACGGATAGGTAGGCATGTAGCCCGACCCGAGCTGGACGATCGCGTCACCGCTGCCGGGCTTCGCCTGCGGCAGGATGCGCGGGGGCACCATCAGTGTGGTGGAAACGAACCGGAACCACCGCCCCTCGGCGGTGTAGCCTGCCAGTCCGGCGTTATAACGTGGCGGGCTCAGCGACCGTGCGGCCGCCCCCGCCTGGGCACCGGCCCCGGCAAAGCTGAATGATGTGAGCGCGATGCCCGCCGCCGCGGCGGCATACAACGCGCGTGTGATGCGCCTGCGCATCGGAAAACCCCCTGCCGTGCGGCCTGGGGCCAGATGACCCCGGCCTGGCATGAGCAGTGGCCCCGCGGCCGGTCCCAGGCCCGCTCTTCGCTTGCTCCGCTTCCTGCGGGCCGCTGCCCCAGGTACGCCAGGTCCGGGGTGGCAAGATCGCCCCCAGGTGACCTCGCCACCATTGTCATTCTCCCGGGACCTTGCCCACCCACCCAGGGCCATACGGCCCGTCGGTAAGGACAAACGGCCCGCATACAGGCTGAGCTCGCATGAGAAATGAGCTGAAGAAAGCTCACGCCTAACGGGACTCTCTCACTACGAGTACGACTATCAACCATCAACCGAAACCGCCCTGTCAAGGACTAAGCGGGACAGCACATTTGTTTTGCTTGGCTCCACTGGATCCTGCCGGGCTCATTTGATCGTTGACATACCGTAGACGTTATTACCGTGCCGTGTGTTGGTATATGAAAGCGGATCGGCAAGGCCGGCTTCTGGTCCTGGTTCGCGACCGATGTCTGCAGCCTGAAGGTGACCCAGTTCAAACCAGAACCCAGCTCCGCGACACCCTCGGATGCGATCACAGTGAACCTGCTGTGGGGACCGGCGATCGGATGCCTGGGCCCCTACACCAAACAATGGCAGCCGTGATGCCGTCGCCGGATCGGCCCGGGCTGTCGATGTCGCTGCCGGCCGGCCCGGCCACGGCCCGGGAGTGTGGCACTCGCCCGGCATGAGCCGGGGGATGAGCACGGATTAACCGTGGTGACGGGCGGTCAAAACCGGGGCCCTTGGCACGCGCTGGCGAAATCTAATGACTCTCGTCCTTATCCTGGTCGGCCAATCTCCCGGACCACCCTCTTCGGTGGCGCGCATGGCGGGAGGCACGGTGGTCCAGGAGATTGTCCTCCAAGAACGCCGCCCGGTGGCCGAGCAGCCAGGCGCGCATCTGCGCCGGATCGGCACGCTCGCGACGGGGCGGGGTTGCGGCGTTTGCTGTCATGTCCTTAAGGCCGGACCGTCCGGCCCGTCCCAGCCGTGCCGGAAGAGATGGCCTGGACGTGATAGTGGGTGCCCGGCTCACCGACCGTGGCTAGTCGAATTGGTCTGCCTCTTGGCACCCCAGTGGCGCGCCGCATGACTGGGGGGACGGATGGCTGGCCGGTTGGGGACCTTTAGCCCTGCTGGCGCCCCAGCTGGCGCGCGACGGTGATGGTGAAGATGGCCTGCACGGGCGGATGGTGGTTGTGCGGCACGCCCTTGCAAGGCCAGCCGGCCGGTGTGGCGCTGTGAGCGAGAGGTCATCCACTCGGGGCGGGTGCCGCGGCGGTGATCGTGGCGGCCGGGAACAGCCAGCTCTCGGCGAAGAGGGTATCTCCCGCCGACGATACGAGAGGGTGATCGGGGTGGCTGCTACAGGGGTGTACCCGGTCCGGGTCGATGCGTCGCTGGATGCGCCGTTGTCGCGGTGGCTGTGGCTGGTGAAGTGGCTGTTGCTGATCCCGCATTTCATCGTGCTGGGGCTGCTGTGGATCGCGTTCGTGGTACTCAGCGTGGTGGCGTTCTTCGCGATCTTGTTCACCGGCCGTTACCCGCGGGGGATCTTCGAGTTCAACGTGGGGGTGCTGCGGTGGACCTGGCGGGTGCAGTATTACGCGGTCGGCGCGTTCGGCACCGACCGGTATCCGCCGTTCACGCTGGCCGAGGACCCGTCCTACCCGGCGCACCTGGAGGTCGAGTACCCGGCCCGCCTGTCGCGGGCCTGGTGCTGGTGAAGTGGTGGCTGCTGGCCATCCCGCATTACATCGTCGTGGCGGTTTTCACCGGCGGCGGGTTGTGGGTGGCCTGGCGGGCTGGCAGCGACAACGCCAGCTGGAACTGGCCGGGCTTGATTGCGATCTTGGCGGTGATCGCCGCGGTGGTGTTGTTGTTCACCGGCCGCTACCCGCGGCAGATTTTCGACTTCGTGCTGGGTATGAACCGGTGGGTGCTGCGGGTCGCCGGCTACGCGGGCCTGATGACCGACGCCTACCCGCCGTTCCGGCTGGACATGGGCGGCCATGACCCGGCAACGGTGACCATGCCGCGGCCGCCGGCGCCCGGGGAAGGCCCTAGCAGCGTCACGGAGCGGCCCGGGCAGCCAGGCGAGCCCGGCCAGGCGGCCCCGGCCGACGAGGGCAGCATCACTGTTGGCCCTGGCAGCGGCGGGCAGGCAGGCCAGGACGACCGGGCCGAGGAACTACCCGGCTCGCCGGGTGGCGGGCGGCGCACCGGGTGGACGGGGGGCCGGATCGTTGCCGTGGTGGCTGGCGCGGTGCTGGTGCTGTGCTCGCTGGGGCTGCTGGGCGCAGGCGGCACGGCCCTGTGGGCGGACACCGGCGCGCGCCAGGGCGGCTATGTCGACCTGGGCTCGCAGACTTACCGCACCAGCGGGTACGCGGTGGCCAGCGACACGGTCGAACTGCACGCGGCCACCGGCGGCTGGGACGCGGCACGGGCGTTGTTCGGCACGGTCCGCATCCGCGCCACCTCCACCACGGCCGCGGCACCGGTGTTCATTGGGATCGCCCGGGCGGGGGCGGCGTCCGGCTATCTGGCCGGTGTCGCGCACGCCACCATCTACGGCCCGGCCGGCACCAAGGGCTGGTATGCCGAGCAGGATGGCACCGCCCCGGCGGCACCGCCGTCCCGCGCGAACCTCTGGGACGCGCATGCCACCGGGCCCGGCACCCAGACCGTGGTGTGGCCGGTGCGCAGCGGCGACTGGACGGTGGTCGCGATGAACGCCAACGGCTCACGGCCGGTCAGCGTGCGCGTCAACGTGGCCGCCACACTCCCGGCACTGCCCTGGATCGCAGGCGGCCTGCTGGCCGGCGGAATCATCGCCCTGGCCGGTGGCATCCTGCTCCTGGTGATCCCCATCCGGCGCGCCTCCCGCTAACCACCTCCCGGGCCCGCCCACGCGGGTCGACATCCGCGGCCTGCTCTCGCCTCAAGCCGGGCCACTTGTCTCACCGAGGCTTCCTGCTACGGCTCTCACGGGCATCCGCCGCTGCCCCGCCCCCGGTCACTCCTGTGCGCTGACCCGGGTGCGGAGGTTGTGGAACTGGCGGGTCTGCATGATGAAGTGCAACGGGTCCCACAGCAGGCCGACCGGCCAGGTGACCGCTCGCGGGCCCCCGCCACGCTTACGTATCACCAGGCGGGTCCGGCCGCCAGCGGCCGGGCGCAGGTGAAAGCCCCAGATTGCGTCCATGCGCGCCGGGGGCAGCGGGCCGGCCTGCGGATCGAGGGTGCGGAAGGAGGGCACCTGGTAGATCGACCGCAGCACCAGCGTGCGATTGGGCTCCAGGACCGCCACGGTCATCCAGTCCCGGCCGTGGGCCATCGAGTGCACCCGCTGGCCTTCGCGCAGGTCCTGCCACTGGGGAACGATGTGATCCGCGCTCGGCTGCCCGCCGTGGTCGAGCCTGTCCCAGCTGTACCAGCCTGCGCGGTCATATCCCATCTGCACCAGCCAGGGCCAGACCCGCTCGGGCGGCGCCGGAAGGGTCGTGGCCATGGTGGAGGAGTGGGCGGGATCGGGGATCAGCTCGTCGCCGGGTAGGCACCGCCGATCTTCCTCGCGGGTGGCGCCCCAGGTCAGCAGCCGCGGCCGGACCCACAGGGCGTAGACCGCCGGCACAACGCTCGCCGCCGCGAACCGGAGCAGGCAGGCTCCTGGCCGGTGCCCGCCCATGTTTCCTAGTCCCCCACCGCTGCCCCCGCCATGTGCCGGGCCCGGCCGGACCTGCTGCCGCCGCGGCTGCGGGCGTGGGTAGTGGAAGGCGCTGCGCGGTTGGCGGGTGGGGCAAGGCTGGCGGCGATGCCAGCGCGATCCCGGGATGCGCCCGGCGCCCGGCTCCGGGTGCATGGCGGTCACCTTCGAGTGCCTTGTGCCGGGCTGGGCGCGAGGCCGGCGGCCAGTGTGGCCGCCCACTCGCGCGCCCGGGCGGTCTCCTGCGGCTCAAGCCGGTCCTGCTTGGTCACCAGGAAGCTTTCCGGCTCTGCCACCAGGTCGAAACCGTGCGCCCGGAGCAACCGGGCCACTCCCTTGGACGCCCGGCCGGTCAGTGCGGCTGGCCCATGGATCCGGGTGTCGAACGCGGCCGCCTTGACCGGGTACCGGCTCAGCGATTCGAACCAGTCACGGAGTCCCGGGCCTAGCGCGCCCGGCTCGACCCCCAGGGGGCTGACGGGCTTGGCCGCGGCCTCAACGGCCGCCTTGCGCGTGGCCGCCCGGCTCATGCCGTGAGCGTGCGTCGGCCCGCCGACCACCACCAGGTCAGCATCGGCGAGAACCGCCGCGCTGGCTTGTGCCACTGGGACAACACTGACATCGAAGGCGGTCTTGAGCCCGGCTCCGATGGCCTCGGCAATCCCATGGGTGTTGCCGTACATCGACTCGTACACGACCACAGCCCGCATGATGGTCACCCCTCACCCTTCCGCTTGCTTCCAATCTCCAGGGTGGCGCGCTGGGCGCGGGCATCGGCAGGGGCGAACGTCACCAGACCAGCCGGCCAAAGGCCGCGCAGCAGAGGGCCCACCGGCGTCTCCGGCAGGCATCCCGCGCACCTGGGAACAGCACATAGCATCCCGGAAACTGCCACGGCCGCCGGGCCGTGGTTAGCCCGGTCGGTCGGGGCAGATCAGGACCTTGGTCTCTGCCGTCATCGGCCCGGTCTTCGCAGCGTCGGAGACAGGAAGATGTAGCAGGTGCCTGATGAGGAAACGGTTGCTCGCGGCGACGGGCGGTGGGCTGGCGATCGCCGCCGACGCGGGGATCGCCAGCCCGCCGCCGTCTGCTTAGCTGGCCGGCCCGTTGAGGCGGCGCAGCCCTTGGCCGGTGTAGATCTGCCGCGGGCGGGAGATCTTCTGCTCCGGGTCGGCGGCTGCTTCCTGCCACTGGGCCAGCCAGCCGGGCATGCGCCCGATCGCGAACAGCACCGGGAAGATGGCCACCGGGAAGCCCATCGCCTGATAGATGATGCCCGAGTAAAAGTCCACGTTGGGGTACAGCTTGTGGCTGGCGAAGTAGTCATCGCCCAGCGCGATCCGCTCGAGCTCGAGCGCGATGTCCAGCAGCGGGTTGCGGCCGGTCACCGTGAACACCTCATCGGCAATGTTCTTGATGATGGTGGCGCGCGGGTCGAAGTTCTTGTACACCCGGTGCCCAAAACCCATCAGGCGCAGCTCGCCGCGCTTGACCCGCTCGATGTAGGCGGGGACGTTGCCCACCGAGCCGATCTGGTGGAGCATCCGCAGCACCTGCTCGTTCGCGCCTCCATGCAGGGGGCCATACAGCGCCGCCGCGGCCGCGGCCGCGGCGCAGTAGGGATCGGCCCGCGAGCTGCCGACCACCCGCATGGCGCTGGTGGAGCAGTTCTGTTCGTGGTCGGCGTGCAGGGTGAACAGCGTGTCGAGGGCATGCTCGAGCACCGGGTCCGGGCGGTAGCGGGGCTCGGTCATCTTCCACATCATGTTGAGGAAGTTGCCCGCATACGACAGCTCGTCGTCGGGGTAGGCATACGGCAGCCCGGTCGCGTGCCGGTAGGCGAATGCCGCCAGCGTGGGCATCTTGGCGATCAGCCGGATCACCTGCTCCTGCTGACCCGCCCGGTCGGCGACGGCCTTGGCCTCCGGGTAGAAGGTGGACAGGGCGGCAAGGGTGCTCACCAAGATCCCCATCGGGTGAGCGTCGTAGTGGAACCCGTCGATAAACTTCTTGACGTTCTCGTGCACGTACGTGTGGTTGGTGATCTGACTGGCCCAGGCAGCGGACTCCTGCTTGTCCGGCAGTTCGCCCCGCAGCAGCAGGAAGGCCACGTCCAGGAACGAGACCCGGCGCGCCAGCTCCTCGATCGGGTAGCCGCGGTAGCGCAAGATCCCCTTCTCCCCGTCGATGAAGGTGATGGCGCTGCGGCAACTGGCGGTGTTAAGGAACGCGGGGTCATACGACAACAGCCCGAAGTCGTCGCTGGACACCTTGATCTGGCGCAGATCGATCGCGCGGATAGCGCCATCGGTGATCGGAAGTTCGTAGCTGCGGCCAGTCCGTGAATCGGTCACCTGCAGCATGCCGGTGGTGCTCATGGCTGGATCGCTCCTAACGGCCCCGGCACCGGGCAGCACCTGCCGCAGAGCCTACGGGCCCTCGACCCTCTGACCATAGGCCGCGCAGGCGGGCTTGTGATTGCCCATAAGGCCCTTACCAGCGGGACTTTCGCCACCCAGACCGATGGCAGGCAACCCACAGCCATCAGGCAGAATCCCGGCACCTGGTTACCAGCCGTCGATCACAAAAAGGCGCATACCCTGGCCTCGCACTGAACCGGCTCATGATCTGGCCCGATGGCGGCGGCATCTGGCGCATGCAGATCAATCCGCTTGGTGCGCCGAGGCCGCCCGCACAGGCCGATGAGAGCATGTCAACCATGCAGATCTGATGGACCTGGTCAGCGATCGGTGTGCTTACCGCCGGCCTGTCCGGCCAGCGGAGTTCATTCAAGAGGCGGCCGGGAGGTGCAGCGCGGACCTTTCCACTACGGAGATCATCATGGTTACGGTCGGAACTGACATGCGCGCCGAGTCGGCGCGCCTTAATAACCGAATCATGGTGTTTAGCCGCTGATTTGTTGCATTTCAGTCCACTTTCAAAGTTTGTGGGATCATATACTAATTAAGGTATAAGTATTCGTTCTGAAAATGCCTCTATCCACAGGAGCGAGCATGAGGCAAGGCTCCCTGATCCGACCCGCGGTGGCTTCGCGGTAGGGCACCGCGGACAATGGTTATGAGCCTGGGAGGTGATGGGTGCCTGGTCTATCGGATCGAGCAGTCGACCGGGCGCTTGTCGCTGTCGCTCATCCGGACGACGCCGAGTTCTGGGCGGGTGGCACGATCCCCTTGTGGACTGACGCAGGTACCGAGGTGACCTATTGCGTCCTGTCCGACGGTGATGCAGGCGGCTTTGATCCGGCAATGCCACGCAGCGAGATTCCGCAGATGCGTCGTGCGGAGCAGGCCGAGGCTGCTGCGCTGCTGGGGGTACACGACGTCCGGTTCTTCGGTTTGGACGAAGGCGGCTTCAGGCAGGGCCGGCGGGCGCTGCACGTGGACCTGGTGCGGGTGATC
>Ga0306920_100001410_pt1 | contig 29814 bp, 30 predicted proteins | sample flu12Cox44000170_FD_204666 | JGI IMG/M metagenome (GOLD analysis project Ga0306920, IMG submission 204666) | Lab enrichment of tropical soil microbial communities from Luquillo Experimental Forest, Puerto Rico - flux4day.12C.oxic.44.000.170 (v2)... | ecosystem: Environmental > Terrestrial >... | reverse complement strand
CTCGATCGATCCCAGCAAGCCCTGCCAACCGAGGATCTGCGCCGGTGTGACGGTGACCATCTCCACGAGCTGCTGGTCGGTGAGGCCGATCTGCCGGTCACTACTGAAGATCTGAGCGACCTTGAGCTCGTTGAGCAGGTTCTTGCTCGCGGTGGGCGACCAGTCGGACCCGAGGGAAACCTTGATGCCCAATCGCAGGGCCGAGGCGATGTCGGCCGTCGCGCCGTACAGGATCAGGTTGCTGAACGGTGACCAGACGATCGATCCACCGTGCTGGGCGACGATCGCGAGATCGTCACCGGTCAGGCCGGTGGCGTGGATGCCGACGAAGTCCGGGGTGATGGCCCAGGCGCCGTCGGCGGCCTGGAGATCGAGGAAATGCTGGCGGGCTGCTGACGTTGGGAGCCCTTCGGCCAGGTGGAGGATGCGGGCACCCTGGCCCGCCAGTGACTTGCGGAACGCGTCAACGTCGTCGGGCGTTACGTCGCCGATCTTGGGCCGTGCGGGTACCAGCCCGGGCGCATCCGGCAGCTCGGCGTTGCGGACGATGCCCTGGTACAGGTGCTTGATCGGTTCCGCCCGGAGCGTGATGCCTTGCGACGTGGTCGTGCCGGCGATGAGGCTCTTGCACTCCACGTACCGGATGGTCGCCCGGATCAGCTCCGGCACCGATGCGATCACGCCAGCGGGGCCGCTGACGTAGCGCCGGTACCCGAGCGTCCCCTGCCAGTCCTCCCGCTTGGTGTAGAGCCTGGGGATCGGGAACAGCGGCAGCGCGTTGTAGGCGAGGTGATTGTGAAGTTCGATCATGCCGGGGTAGATCGTCCCGGCGGTGGGGATCACCGGGGACCCGGCCTGCGCCGGAGGCCTGCCGCTGGCGGCCGTCACGTCGCTGATCGACCCGCCGGCGACCCACACGATGCCATCGCTGAGGATCGTTCGCGACGCATCCATGGTGACGATCCGGCCGCGCAGGCCGTATCGGGAGATCGGGTCGGCAGGCATGGTCAGGTGAGCTGCTTGTCGGTCACGCTGCCCCATCTCTTCGCGACCGGGATGTCCCATCCCGCACATCAGTGGCCTGTCGTGAAGGTCGAGCTTGAAAGCGGCTTTGCCCTTCTATGGTAACTCTGTTACTAAAGGCACGGAAGTGCGGGCAGGAGGGCAGGCCAACCGCACTCACCCGATGATCTCGGGCAGCCCGCAGCGGACGGCGAGGGCCGGATCGCGGTAGGAGACCAGGGCCGTGATGAGAATCTGGCCAGCTTCCTCGCCGAGTTGCAGGACCTGCAATCCGCTTGCCGCCAGCCGGCCGCGTTCATCTGGCTGGTAGTCCGCAAAGGCCGGCTGTCCGTTGCAGGAGCCCGGCCGCAGCTGTATCCCGTGCGGCCGGGCCGCGGCGAATACGGCGGTCTCGATGAATGTCGCGACGGCCTCGCGGCCGTCGAACCACGCGGCGAGCGGCGGCATGGAGAACCGAACGTCCTCGGCGATCAGCTCGACGAAGGCGTCGATGTCGGCCAGCCGCCAGGCCCGGACGTACCGGTCCAGGAACTGCTGGACCCGCGGATCGCTGATCGGCGGCTGCGGGGCAGCAGCGCCCCGGACTCGCTCCCTGGCGCGCGACAGCAGGCTGTTGACCGCCGAGGTGCTGATGGCGAGCGACTCGCTGACCTCGGCGTGGCTGAAGCCGAGCACGTCGTGGAGCAGCAGGGCGGCCCGCTGACGTGGTGCCAGGCGCTGCAGGGCAGCGACAAAGGCCAGGCTGACCTCCTCCCGGCGGATGACTTCGTCCTGAGGGCTGACCGGCCCGGCGAGCTCGTTATCGCTGACCGGCTCCACCCAGGCCAGCTCCGGCTCGGGCGGTGCGAGCGGCGCGCCGGGCCTGGCCGGAGGGCCGTAGCCGGCCGGGTCGCCGCGTGCCCTGCGTGCCCGCAGCATGTCGAGGCAGACATTGGTGGCGATCCGGTGGAGCCATGCGGCGAAGGTCCCTGACCCGTCGTATGTGCCACGCCGGCGCCAGGCTCGCTCCAGCGTGTCCTGGACCGCGTCCTCGGCGTCGGCGCCCGACCCAAGCATGCGGTAGCAGTGGCGGAAGACGGACCGCTGCTGCGGCCCGGCCAGTGCGGTAAACGCCGCCTCATCCCCCGCGGCCACCCGGGCGAACAGATCGGACGGCTTGGCGGCATGAGTCATTTGCTCCCCCTGTCATCGCGGTGCCCGCCGGCGGCGGGCCGCCGGAGACATGTCAGGCGGTCTGGCTGGCTACCCCGACTACCTGGCCCTGCGGGTCGGCGAACAAGCCGAAGGTCACGCCGGGCACCGACGTGGCGGGCTGGACGACCCGCCCGCCGTGGGCCGTGGCTGCCTCCAGTGTGGCAGCCACGTCTTCGACGCCGATGAAGAACGTCACCAGGGCCGGCCCGCCCTGCAGCGGGCTGATCCCCCCGGGCACCGCTCCCTCGACACCAGAGTCGATGTAGGTATAGCCGGGTACCCCGCCGTCCGGGTACGTCCAGCCGAACAGCTTTCCGTAGAACGACCGCGACGCGTCGGGGTCAGGTGACCGGATCTCGAAGTGGACCACGGGATGTCCCATCACTGCTCCTTTGGTAGGGGACCTCATATCCCGTATGACGTGCCGTGCGCGACGATCTCTCGGCCGGCGCGATGAATTTCCGGCTCAGCGGGACCGCCGCTGCTGGGCTGGCGGTCGGGGCGGCCGCGTGCTCCCCAACAGAGCGTTGCGACCATCCTTGGCATGTGCTAACTTGAATTTGCACGTGCAAGGAAGGATCTAGTGGACACCGCTGAGATGACCGGTGACCGGCTGCTGCGGGTGCTGGCCACGCTGGCCAACCCGCACCGGCTGCGGGTGGTGGCAGCCCTGGCCGAGCAGCGCAACTACGTCAGCCAGCTCGCCCGCGAGCTCGGCATCAGCCGGGCCCTGCTGCAGGTCCACCTGCGCAAGCTGGAGGCAGCCGGACTGGTCTCGGCTGTCATCGAGGTCTCAGAAGACGGGAAAGCTATGAAGTTCTACGAGGTGACGCCGTTCACCATCCAGCTGACACCCAAAGGCATCATGGCCGCGGCCACCACCCTCACCGCGGGCAGCGAGCCGGATTCGGAGGTGGGTCATGAGTAGCGCGGTCGCCGTCGCCTTCATCACCGTCGTCCTGGTCGTGGGCGGCCTTATCGGCTATGCGATCTACCAATGGGGACGGCAACACGCCATCCGCAATAAGACACGGGCCGAGCTGACCACCAGCGAGGAGTACCGGCGGCTGTCGGAGATGGCTGTCACCGCCCAGGAGCACACCGAGCTGAAACTGGCCGAGATCAATATGCAGCTTGCCCAGCTGCGCGACCAGTTGGACCAGGTGCAGAAAGTCCTCAGGGACGTCGAGTAGCCAGCCAGGGGAACCGGAAAGTGACCCGCCCGCACAGAAAGCCTCCAGACCATGGACTACGACTGTGATGAAGACCGTTTGACCACGGCCGGGCAGCTCGCCGGGCACGACCCCCGCGCCGCCGCCGCAGCTTGCCTGGCCATTGCGTGCGACAACGCAGTGGGTGATGAGGTGCGCCTGTCCGCGGCCGAGCTGCTCCCCGCGCTGGACCCGCAGGCCGCCGCCCAGGCTTGCCTGGCCATCGCCAGCGACGACGGGGTCGGTGATGAGGTGCGCCTGTCCGCGGCCGAGCTGCTGTCTGCTGCCGTCGACCGTTGACGCCCTCTTTGGCCAGGACGCCCGGTGAGCGTGTTCACCCAGGGCCTGCACGGCGTCGAGGATCGCTGTGCGGTCTTAGCGAAGAGGTGGCCATCGTCCACTGAGCGCCCTGGGGGGCAGCGACGGTCAGGCCGCGGCGGCGTGGAGACGTGACCGCAGGGTCGGCACACCTGGGCCGTCCAGCCCGGCCAAGTACGATACGCGGCCGGCCATGCTCATCACGAGCGCGAGGGTCGATCCGGTGACCAGGGGACCGGTGCCCATGGCAAACGGCCCGTCATCGGCCCGCAGTTGCAGATCGGCTGCATGGGTATGGCTGGCCACGGTGAAGTCGCGCCCGGCGAAGAAGTCGGCCACGGGCGTCAGCGCGTCGACGCTCGGTGTCTGCACCAGCCCCAGCGGCTGGCGGATGTCTTGGGCATGCACAACGACCTCGCCGAGGTAGGCCGGGGTGTGCGATGAGGGTGCGGTAGTGCTGGTGATGACGGCGCGAAATCGATCAAGCGTCTCAGCGGGGGTGCTGCCGCGGTGCTCGACCAGCCGCCGCTGGTTGTGCACGTCAGGGCGGAAACGCGCGCCGAACATACTGCGCAGCCACTGCCACTGGTTGAGGCTCGCCGCCGCGGTGAGGTGGGCGACGACCTGCTCGACGTCCCATTCCCCGCAGAGGGTGCCGTGCCGCCACTGCTCTGCGCTGAGGCCCGCTAGATCTTTCGCCAGTGCGGCGCGCTCGGTGTGCGCCAGGGCCCACAGGTGGTCGTCCTGCGTTCGCGCCATATCGCTCGATCCCTACCCATAGGTGACGTCGCTGCCAGGTAGACGTGCCTCGATCTCTGGAATCATCGCCGTACCGCGTGTGTCGGGCGTCGCGGGCCCGGCAGCCCGCGTGTGACTCACGTGGCGCCGGCCGGATCCCGGCCGGGGAGGAGGCGGGGGCCATTCGCCGGGACTTGCTGCTGCCAACCACGGCCACCGCCTCTCCGACCTCGCCGCCTCCCCGGTTACCTCCTCGTCTGATCTGAGCTGGGCCGTTCTGCCGACGCTTTGCAGCGGCGTGAGCGGGTGTGCGTAGCGGGATCGCAGCTAAGGCAGCGTGACCGTCGTCGTATCGTTGCTTGGGAAAATGAAGGGGGTCGGCTTAACGGTTGGGTCGGCGAAGAATTTAGTAGCATTCGCGGGGACCATGACCGTGAAGTGTCCGTTGCCGACGCCTTCTCCGTTGGTCCTGACTGTGCCTAGGCGCCCGTCGATAAGGTGGCAGAATCTTGGGGCGTTTTCAAACAGGAACACGTTGTACATCGCGTGCGGGCGAGCGCCCTTTAGGTGAACATTCATACTCACCGCGTTCCTGACTCTGTGGAAGTTTACGAAGCCGATAGGCTTAAGCGCCGGGTCTGATGCTCCACACGCCCCATTGGTCGCGAGAATCCGCGCCTTCGCGTTGTGCGCCCTAGTGACTGCCGATGCCGCGGCTGACACTGCGAACGCCTTTGATGCTCGACAGGCCTTATTGCTCGCAAGAATCCGCGCCTGCGTGTTGTGCGCTTTGGTGACTGCCGATGCTGCCCCCGGCGCTGCGCACACCGCAGTCATCAACCCGAGCATGAGTGCCGGGAGGATGGTGAAGGCACATAGACGTTTCCTCATAACTCCTCCAATAGGGTCCTGACCCGACACATAAGAAGGGTCTGCCCGCTCTGAGCGCCGGCGGGCGTGCAACATTTGGATAGCTTCAAAAGCAGTATATTCGTGCGTGACTTCGGTGACTGGCAGATAGAATTCCGGAGTGTTTGATCGATAATGCGTCTGCCAGAGCTTCACATTTGTCGCGGCTAGCGAGGAGGGCAACAACTGATACAGGAACGCCATTGGCGGCTTTACCGGGTCTGATCCAGTGCGGCACGCCACGCTCCCCGCCAGCAGCCTCTGCGTCGTCGAGATCCCCGGGTTCCCCTCGGGTATGAGCGCCGGACGGCGGCCCTGAGGTATCCCCGGTAACCGCCGCCTTGGTTTCCGGTCTACCCGGCGCAGCAGGGCAACCACCTTGCCCTGGATCTTTGCTCCGTTGCCCCGGATCGGCAGGTAAGCCGGGTTTTGCGGCATCAGCCAGACGTCCCGGCCATCCTTCACATACGTCTTAACCGTGCCCTCGACCTCGACCCCCTCGATCTCCGCAGCCACGATGTCGCCGTTTCTGGGCGGCTGGAACAGCTGGCGCACCACCACCCAGTCCCCGGAGTTGATCCCAACCCCGGTCATTGAGTCGCCACTGACCTGCAGGATGAACAGTCCCTCCGCACGCCCGACCACCTCCCTGGGCAGCGGCAGGTAGCCCTCGGACGGCCGCGGCTCCGCGAGGATCGGCGGGCCCGCGGCGATCTGCCCCGCAATCGGTACCCAGGCCACCGTCTCTGTCTTGGCATACGGGCGCGGATCGCCAGCTTCTGGCCCGAAGGGTGGCTCGCCCGGCAGCCGCGCCTCGACGGTGAGCGGGTGCCGCGGCTGGCGACGCAGATACCCCTTATCCTCCAGCTCGGAGTACTCGTAGTAAAGCGCGCTCAATGAGCGGCTTACCGTCGCTGCGACCTGGCGCATCGGGGGCGGGCGGCCACGTCGTTCCTGGGTGAGCCTCCGGATGGTGGTAAGAATCGCGAGCTGGATCGGCGTAAGGCGGGCATCGGGCTGGCTCGGCGGCCCTTCGCTGTTCATCCTGACGCCTCCGTCTGGATTGGTCGTTCTGGCCCAGTGCGCGGTTTGTCAAACTGCCTCATCGGCTCAGCGATCAGGGATGCTGCACCCAGCGCAATGATCATTCCCTTACCGGCGTAAAACCATGTATGCGGCGTAAGAGGCTGGCGTGCGGGGTTATCCATCCCAGGGCCGTCATCCCAAGCGGCTTCGGCTGGCCGGCCCTGGTCCGCCCACGAAAAGACGGCTGTGGTCGAAGAACTACGGGGCGGCCGGGACCGGCCGGGCTAGCGCGGCCCCGGCGCCAGGGACGACGGGCTCCTCCGCGAGCAGCGCGAGTATTTCCCTGGCCGTGGCCGTAGCGGCCGAAAGCACGGGAAGCCCCAGGTCCTGGCTTGCCTTGTCGATGACCGCCAGCGATGGCATCTGCACGCACGCCGACAACACCACCGCATCCGCGCGTACCAGGCCCAGGCCTTTCGCATAACCGATCAGCTGGGTCGGGTCGAGCCGGCCGACCTCGACGTTGTCGGCGACCTCCAGGCTCACCGAGTCCACCACCTCGATTCCGTAGGCGGCGAGATAGTCAGCGACCATGCCGGTGAGGGGTTTCAAGTAGGGCGTCACAATCGCCACGCGCCGCGCGCCGAGGCGCTGCAGGGTCCGGACAAGGGCGCCCGCGCTGCTGGTCACCGCCGTCGGCGAGCCGGCGGCGGCGAGCGCGTTCGCCAGCCGTTCCTCGGCGGCCTCATGCGCCCCCTTCCCCTCGGCCATGACGGCGATTAGGCACGCATACGCTACGACGTCGACCCTCGCGTCCGCCAGCTCGGCCGCGCAACGCTCGCTTTCGGCCACCATTTGCCGCAGCGACTCCGCGTCCACCCGGTGCAGCGCCGCCCGGCTGGAGTGGAACGTCACCCCGCGCGCCGCGGCCGCCGGATGGCGGCCGAGTAGCGCCGGCAGCTCCGTCTCCATGGTGACGTTGGAGCTCGGCACGATGAGCCCGACCCGATGCGGCGCCCTCATCGTCGGCCCGTCATAGATCCGCGAGCGAGGCCAGCGCCTGCTCGAGCAGCGGGGCGGCCAGCCGGCGCGCCTCAGGGACCCGGATCCGTTCGGCCATGTAGCAGTGTTTGGCCCGGGCCTGCTCGACGCTGCACTCGCCGTGGACCACCCAGTCCCTGACGACCTCTTGCAGGGTCTCGAGGAACGAGAGCGAGTCGGCGGCCTGCACGTAGTCGGCGCCGTCTATGCCGCCGAACTCGTGCAGGGTGATGAGCCGCTGGACCTCGGACAGCGAGACTTCCTCCTTCGCGCCGTCCTGTGAGTGCAGCCAGACCCCTACCACCTCGGCGGACCGCGACGCATGGGCGTACAGGTAGTGCGGGTCGTCCCAGCGGCACGTCGCCTTATCAATCGTCGGGCCGTTCGGGAACATCCGCTCGATGTCGTGGGTGACGACAGCGAGGCGGGCCTCGAGCGACGCGGCCGGGTCGAGGTAAACGAGCCAGTGCCGGGCCCGCACCAGGTGCCTGGCCTGGTTGTACGGGGCGATCCAGACGAGGACGCGCCGCTCGATTTCGGTGGCGGCCGGCACCTCCGGCGCGATCTCCATGACGCTGGTCATGCGGGTACCCTCCGCGCGGTCGCCGTCGCGGACCGGGTCGTGATCGTGGGGCGCTGTCATCAGCCGACACCGAGCCTCGACGCGAACGCCTCGATCTCGGCCACCGTCTGCTCGAGGTTGTCCCAGGGGATCATGTGACCGCTATGCGCGACGGCGGCCACGCCCGCCCTCGGGTTCACCCGTTCGAGCAGCGCAGCGTTAGCTGCGGTGACGACCGGGCTGGCGTCCCCGAAGAGCAACAGGGCCGGCGGTTCGACCTCCTGCCAGACCGGTTCGAAGGCTTCCAGGTGGAACCACGAGTAACTCTCCACGACGGCGACCTCGTCGCAGGTGCCGAGCCACTCGCCCCGCTGCCTCGCTTGCTCCTCGGTCCAGCCCGGGTAGTCCTCCTTCGCCTGCGGCACGCCCTGGCCCGCGCGGGCACCGTGCAGGCCGTTGATAAAGCGGTCCAGCGCCATGGGGTAGGGGCGCCGGCCCGGGCCGGACATCGGCGGGTCGATCGCGACCACGCCCGCCGACGAGCCGGGGAACCTCGCCCGGGCGCCCGCGACCACGCGGGCGCCCAGCGAGTGCCCCACCAACAGGGGCCGGTCGAGGCCGAACTGGCCAACGAGCGCCAGGACGTCCTCGGCGTAGTCGCCCGACCGGTGGCGTCCCGGCCCGGCCCGCTCGGACAGCCCACGGCCGCGCATGTCCAGCACGTAGACGTCCCCCGAGCTCGGCGATGCGGCGATGGCCGCGGCCGCGAAAGCGAACGCTCCGGCCGGCGTGGTAATACCCGGCACGACGACGACCGGCCGGCCATGCTGCCCCGGATGCCGGGCCGCGTGCAGCCGCAGGTCGCCCGAGCGGAAAAACAGGGACTCGGTCTCGCTGTCCGTCATGCGGTCCCGCTCACCTCCTGGGCGGCCACGTCGGCGAGGTCCGGCTGAGTACCGGCCGTCCTGCGGGCCGTAACGAGGGTGCCGATCAGGTAGACGATTCCTCCGCCCAGACCCGCCATGAGCCAGGACAGATCGACGCCTTGCACCGAGCTCTCGAGCGGGCCGGTGAACAGCGTCGTGGTCGAGAACATGAGGCCGAGGGCCACCCCGCACCCCCACGCGACGAACGCCACGATGTTGATCCCGCCCGTGTACCAGTACCGCCCACGGGCCCCCGGGATGGCGAATGCATGCAGGTCAAGCGGGGCGTATTGACCCTTGACCAGCAGGTAGTGAATGCCCATGATCACCATCCATGGGGTCGCGGTGGCGATCATGATCGTGACGAAAGACTCTAGGTTCGTGATGAAGTTGGTGGCGACAACGAGCAGGTAGGTCAGCCCGAGCACGATCGCGGACAGGCCGACCGCGATGTGCCACCGCTTCACCTTGTACAAGATCGGCCAGGCCCCGGCGTCCAGGGCGGCGTTGTAGAGCGACATGGCCGCGCTGGCGATGTTGGAGGCCAGCCCGAGGATGAGCAACATCGGGAGCACGAACCAAGCCGGTGACGTGGTCGTGATCCCTTGCACGAAGTTGAAGGCCTGAGCCGCGAACGCCGTGGCCGCGAACGCGGCCGCGACCATCGCGAGCCAGCAGCCAAGGAAGATCCCCGCGAAGCCGTACGCGCCGACCACCCGCGGCGAGGCGCTGGCCGGGATGTACCTGCCGTAGTCACCGACGAACGGCCCCCAGCTGATCGGCAGGGAGGCCGCCGTCGTCGCGGCGAGGAACCAGGTCGGCCAGAAGCTGCCGAGCAGATAGTGGCCGCCGGGGATCGCGTGGAACTTTGGCGCGAACGCGATGAACACCAGCAGTCCGACGATGATCGACACGATCGTGAGCGCCCGGTCGCCGCGCTCCAGAGAGCGGTGGCCGAGCACCGCCCCGACGCACGTCACGACGATGATCACTGCCATCGCGATGGACAGGGCACCGAGGCCCGTCGACGTGCCGAACCAGCGGTTGAACGTGTAGATGAGCGCCTGGGCGGAGGTGTAGACCAGGATCACGAAGAAGCCCATCGCGATGAACCACGTGATCCCCGACCCCAGCAGCCGGCCGCGAACGCCGAACGCGGCGCCGCTCGATACCTGGTTGTTGGTGCCGGTCTTCGGGCTTATCGGGGTGACCGCGAGGAAGACGAGCGACCCGACCAGGGAGCCCACGGTGATCGCCCAGAACGCCGCCCACCAGCCCAGGCCGAAGGCAATGGCGAGTGCGCCGAAGATCATGTTGCCGTAGCCGAACTGCGGCCCGAAGAACACGGTAAACAGCTCGTAGGGCTTGGACTTCCGCTCAACGTCGGGAATTATGTCGATGCCCCGCGTCTCGATGCGGCCGAAGTCATCTTTCCCCAACCCGGCGCCGATTGCGGCCCCGGCCTCGAGATTCTTCATCTCCCCTCCTCGGGGGTGCCGGTGCGCCGCGCCCGTGCGGAAGTCCCGCGGGCGGGCGCGGCCAGCGTCATGCTGGCGTTGGTCAACTGCGCGGTTTCATCTGCGGGTCGACGATCTCCCCGCGGTCGATGATCTGCTTGTCATCCAGGAACAGCGAGTAGCCGTGCAGCGGGATGTCTACGTGGCACGGCGAGGCGTTGCTGCCGCCCAGCTCCTGGTTGGGGCCGGTGGCGAACAGGACGTTGCCATAGAACGAACGTCCCTCCTGGCCGATCCCGCGGGTGTCCATCATCGGGGCCGACCAGCGGGCCTTCTCGTTGAGCCCCCAGCCGATGTGCGAGATGGCGTACCCCTCGGGGTCATTGAACTGGTCCATGTAGTCACGCAGCAAGCCGGCGTCCAGTTCGCCGGACATGTCGACAATCCGGCCGGCCTCGATCCGGAGGTAGATCGGCGTGCGCGTGTGGGACTTGAATGGGTAGATGATCGTCCCGGGCGCCAGGACGAGTGTCCCGTCGACGCCGTCGTCGTATGCGCCGGTGAACAGGAAGCCCGACGGCCAGTGGTCCCACCGGCCCGGCTCGTCGGTGTAGCCGTACTCGGTGATGGTCGGGTACTTGCCGAGCCGGTAAACGAGGTTCGACCCGTTCTCGTGCTCGATGCGCAGGCTCTTGGCCGCCGCGAGCAACTCGCCGGCGTACTCGACGCGATCGCGCAGCTGCGGGTCCGGAAGCAGGCGGGTCAGCACGTCGGTCGGTTCCACGGCGAGCAGGATGCGGGTGCCCGACGCCTGGATCTCCAGCTGCTCCTTCGAGAAGAGCATGAAAACGAGGTCGATGACGAGGGCGGCTTCCTTCAAAGCGGCCATCGCGGGACCGTGCCCGGTGAGCGGCGTCGTGCCGACCTCCCAGGTGGCAGCCCCCTTGCCCCGGGTGGCGGGCACGCGCACGTGGTAGGGCAGCGCGCCGAGTTCCTTGGCCGCCTGCATGAACGCGCCCGCGTGCCCGAGGAGCTCCCCCTCGGCGTCCGAGCTCAGGATGGCGACCGCCTCGCCCTCGTGGACGCCGCATAGCTTCAGCTCCTCGCGGCAGACGTTGACGAAGTCGTAGTTCATGGTTCAGTCCTCCTTCTGGGTAAGAACCGTCTCGACCAGGGCCAGATCGGCCAAGAAGCTGAGGTCATCAGCGGCAAGCCCGACGAACTGCACGCCCACGGGCAGGCCGTCGCCGCGCCGGTACGCCGGGACGTTCGCGGCCGGCAGCCCGAGCAGCGTCCACGGGCGGCACATGACCGGATCCCCGGTGAAGGCCAGGCCCTCGGGCGCGGCTCCCAGGGCGCTGGGGGCGAGCACCAGATCGGCGACGACCGCCAGCGGCGCTAGCAGCCTCCGCGCCTCCGCCCGCGCCTCCAGGGCCGCGAGGTACGTCGTGGCGCTGCACAGATCCCCCTGCTCGATGACCGCCTGGGCGCTCTCGGAGATCTGCGCCACCCGGTCCCCGAGGCGCGCACGCAGGTTCTTCGCTACCTCGACCGCCATGACGGTTCCGTGATGCGCAGGCAGATGCCGCCAGGACGGCGGCATCGGCATTTCCCGCACGTCCCAGCCCTGACCCGAAAGCCGTCCGGCGACGAACCGGAGCGCGTCGTGGACCTCCTGGTCACAGGCGCCCCATTCGTCCGCCGCGAGGACGGCGACCGCGGGCGGGAGACGCCGCAAGGGAGGCTGCCGGTCGCCGTCCGGCGTCGCGGTCGGCCTGGTCCGCAGAGCGCCGTAGAGCACCATGAGGTCGGCGGCGCAGCGCGCGAAGAGCCCGACGGTGTCCAGCTGCTCGGACAGGAGCCAGATCCCCGCGGTCGATGCCCAGCCCCGCGACGGCTTGAAGCCGTAGACGCCGCAGTACGCGGCGGGCCGCACGACCGACCCGGCCGTCTGGGTGCCGAGCGCAACCGGCACCATGCCGGCCGCGACGGCAGCGGCCGAGCCGCTCGAGGAGCCACCCGGCGTCCGGCTGCCATCGACCGGGTTGCGGGTGCGGGTGGGATGGAACAGGGCGAACTCGGTCGACTCGGTCTTGCCGAGGACCAGCGCCCCGGCCCGGCGCAGCGCCGCGACCACGTCGGCGTCGGCGGACGGCCGGTGATCGGAGAAGAGCGGGGAGCCGTAGGCCGTGGGGAGATCCGCGGTGTCGATCACGTCCTTGACGCCGACCACCAATCCCTGGAGCGGCCCGGCCACCCTGTCGTCGAGCTCCTTGGCCCGGCTTCGCACCGCGTCGCCGTCGATGACCCGGAAGGCGCCGATCGCGCCATCCAGTTCACGCACCGTCTCCAGGCAGCCCGCGGCGACGTCGCTCACCGAGGCCGCGGACGTAGCGACGGCCGCGATCGCCTCCGTGCCGGTCTGCGGCGGCGCGTTCACGGGGCCTCCTCTCCCGGCCGCCGGCTGGCGAGCCGGTCGAGGATGTGGCCGACCGCGTCCAGGTTCGGGCCCGCGGCCGCCGGGCGCGCGGTGCCAGCGGTTATGGGCCGGACCTGGAGCGTGAACAGGGCCTCCTCGCCCACCATGCCCGCGGTGGAACCGATCGCCCACTCCACGTCCAGGCCGCGGCCGAGCTTGGCCTCGAGGTCGCGCGCCAGCGCGAGGAGCGCCATGACCTGCTCCTCGCCGATCGACCAGGCCCGCTGGCGCCCGTCATCGATAGGAAGGGTCAGCACACTCCTGCCGCCTGGCGCCAGGCGGTGCTCGAACGGCTTCGCGCCGATCCGCGAGTCATGAACCTGGCCGGTGATCCGGTTCACCTCGAACAGGTCCGGGGTCACCTCGCCGCCGACGACGGCCTCGCCGAGCCCGTAGCTCGACTCGATGACGACGAGCGACCGGTCACCGGTGCGGGGATGCTGGGTGAACATCACGCCGGCGGCCCGGGCGTTCACGAGTTCCTGGACGATCACCGCCACGCCGTCGTCCGCCGTGTCGATCTGGCGCGCGGCCCGGTAGGAGCCGATCTGGGGCTCGAAGGCGGCGATCCAGCACTGCTCGACCTGCTCAAGCACCTCCTCGACGCCCGAGGCGCCGAGGTAGGTCCGGAACTGCCCGGCGCAGCTCGCCTCGGTCGAGTCCTCGATCGTGGCGCTCGAGCGGACCGCGACCGTGAGCGCGGCGCCGCGGCGGTCGCAGAGGGCCAGGTAGTTGTCCCCGATCGCTTCGCGCATGGCGGGGCTCAGCCCCCGCGCCCCGGACGACACGTAATCCCGGTAGGCCGCCGCGGTGATGACGAACGAGGCGGCGACGCGCTGGCCGGTACGCAGCAGCGAGCCAAGACCGACCGCCTTGCCGCCAACGCTGCCGACGTGCTCCGGCAGGCAGGATTCGGTGGCGACCACGTAACCCGGATCGAGGGTCGCCCCGGCCGGTGGCTGGCCGTGCAGGCCGGTCACAAGCTTGCCGCCTTGCCGTTCACGCGCCGGCCGCCCCGCTGCTCATGCGCCGGCCGCCCCGCTGCTCACGTGCCGACCGCCCCGGCCGCGGTTACCCCGGCCCGTTCGAGGATCGTCACGACGCCCGTGTTGCCATCGACCCGCAGCCGGTCGCCCGTGTGCACGACCTGTGTCCCAACCCCGGTGGCGGCGACCGCGGGCAGCCGGTACTCACGCGAGACGATCGCGGCATGCGACATGATCCCGCCGCCATCGGACACCGCCGCGGCGATGCGGGCGAACACGATCGACCAGCTCGGCGCCGTGAGCGGGCATACGAGGATCTCGCCGTCGATGAGCTCGTCCAGTTCCTCCACCCGGCGCACGACGCGGGCCACGCCCTCAGCCACGCCGGGCGAGACGGCGAGGCCGGCGAAGCTGTTGCCCACGCCGTCACCGTCCTCGGCGGCCAGCCAGCGGTTGATCGTGTCGCTGTTGATGCCGAACAGCGTCACGGTGATCGGCTCGGTGATCGTCTCCGGAGGCACGCCGAGGGCGGGCGGAGGGTTCCACTTCTCGAGCGCGGCGTGGATCTGGCGGCGCCGCGCGACCTCGGCGCGCCAGGTGTACTCGCTGCGCGTCGGCACGCCGAGCGCCCACCGCGCCTCGGCCTCGTAGAGCACCCGGTACACCTCGTACCGGTGCAGGAAGAAGATGTCGTCGTCGGCGTCGAGCAGTCCGGCGGCGACCAGGACCGCGCCCAGCTCGCGTGCCTTGTTGAAGAAGATCGAGTGGTGCCAGTGCTCGACGTAGAAGTTGTGGTTCTCGACGAACGGGAACACCTGGCGCGACAGCGCCAGCAGGCCGTCGAAGGCTGCCGCGTCCTCGTCGTCGAGCAGGTCGCGGTAGCCCCCCGCGAGGCGCTCGCGCTCCTCGCGCAGGGCCTCGAGCGGGCGGGACAGATCCTCACCGCGCTCGACGCGGCCCACATAGTCGGCCAGCGCGGCGAACGGCGGGCGCATGTCGTCGATCCAGGCGCGCTTGGCGTGACAGTAGCCCGAACCCGTCGTGTAGTAGAACCAGGGGTCCTTGACGGCCTCGAGTTCGTCAAGCCACTGGCGGCCCGCCTCGCTCCCCCGCAGCTCGGCGACAACCGCATCCGGCGCCGCACCCGATTTCAGCGCGCCGCCGACACCGAGTTCCACCGCGCGCGCGGCGAGCCTGCGCAGCTCGGCGTCGGGCCGGTACAAGATGACATCGATTCCCGCCACCATCCTCGCCACCAGGTCGTCGGTGATGGCGGGGAAGTGGCCCTTGCAGAACTCCAGGAACGTGAGGTAGGCCCCGTACGAGAGGTTCAACATCTCGAAGTGGTAGTAGGCCATCTCGTGCATGTTTTCCAGGTAGCGGCTGTACGTCGAGAGCAGGTCGAACGCAGTGGTGGTGCCGCGATGGCTCAGCACCGTCTCGGTGGGCTCGCGCTCCGGCAGCGGCTCGAAGCGGATGGCCTTCAGCCGCTCGATGCAGTCCTCGGCTTTCGCCACCCAGTTGCCGTAGATGTCGTCCCAGTGGTCGAAGTAGTGCCGGGCGCGCTCGAGGAAGACGGGCTCCCGCTCGGCGGCCATCGCCGGGTCGTCGATGACGTTCGGGCTCAGGTAGAGGTAACCGTTGACGATCCGATGCTCGATGCCGAGGGCGGTCGGCAGATTCCAGACCCGGGTCGTGTACTGGTTGAGGGAGACGAGCCAGCTCTCCGGCATCATCAGGTCGAACGGGTAGAGCGGCTCGGGGTTGTGCATCTGGTCGAAGAACCAGAGCTTCTGCTCGTCCCGCTCCCGGAGCTCGTCGCCGAACAGCAGGTACGACGGGTACATGGACTCCCATCCCTCCGCGCCCGGCGGTGTCTGGATGTCGAAGGGACTACGGAAGGATCGTTGGCCCTGGTTCATTCCCGCCCCTCTGGCTCGGCTCGCTGCGGGCTTGGTCCCGGCCCCCGGCGCGGTAGCGGCTGTGGAAGCCGCGGCGACGAGTGGGCCTTTAGGGCCATGGTTGATCATGATTGACGGCCTGGTCCGAAAAGGGAAGCCAAGTGTTCCGTGATAAGGAACGGCGTTCCGCCTACGGGAACCAGTGGGCCAATAGCCAGAGGGTGCCCCGAGCCGGGCTCGCGGACGGCCCGGGACGCCCCGGGGACCGCCCGGATCAGCGGTAGTCCGAACCGCTCCACCAGGCCGATTCGACGCTCATCAGCTGGATGGCAGCGGCCTTCACGCGCCGGGCGACCTGGCTGATATGCGTCCCCGATATGCGCGGCTCCGGCCCGGCGACCGAGATCGCCGCGCGGGCGACCCCGGTCCGGTCGAGCACCGGAGCCGCAACGGAGGCCAGGCCCGGCTCGTCCTCTCCGACCGAATAGGCGTAACCGCGCTCGCGGGTTTCGGCGAGGCAGCGCAGGAACTGCTCCTTGTTCCGGATGCTGCGGCTGGTCTTCGGCGTGAAGCCGGCGGCGATGGCGGCCGTGGCCACCGCCTGGTTGAACGCCGCCACCGCCTTGCCCGAGCTGGTGAGGTGTATCGGCCGGACCCGGGCCACGCGGGAGGAGAACCGGAGCCCGTGGTAGCTCTCCAGCCGCTCCACGTAGAACATCTGCGACCCTTCGGGCACCGCGAGGTGGACGGTCTCGCCGGTCTGCGCGCGCAGCGCCTCGAGCAGCGGCAGCGCGTAGTCGCGCAGCTGGTTACGGCTCGCCACCAGCTCCCCGAGCTCATGGAGCCGCACGCCGAGCCGGTAGTTGCGGGTCTCGGGGACCTGCTGGACGATCCCCTTCGCGGCGAGCGTCGTCACGATCCGGTGCGCGGTGCTCTTGGCGATGCCAAGCCGGCGTCCCAGCTCCGCCACGCCGAGCTCCCGTTCGGCCGCCAGGCAATCGAGCAGTTCGAGCGCGGTGGCGACGGAGTGAACGCCGCCGGGCGGCCGCCCGCCCGGTCCCGGTCCTTGCCCACCAGGTCCCATCAGGTCTCCCGCCCTCTCGGCGATACCAGGCTCCCCCGGGTGGGGCCCGCGACGGAGCTCACTGATCTTGCCCAGCCGAGCCGAACCCGAGCCGCTCCACCGCCAGCCGGCCGGCCCAGGCGACGTGCGATCGCATCAGCTCGCGCGCGTTCGTCTCGCTGCGGTCGCCGATCGCCACGGCGATGGCGCGGTGCTGGCGCCCGGCCTCGGTCATGTCGCCGCTGGTGTAAGGGATGCCCGACCGATAGGCCTCGGGGATGGCCGACACCTGGCGGACCAGCGCGTGCAGCCGCGGACTGCCGGAGGCTTCGGCGATCGCGTAGTGGAAGACCGTGTCCGCGGCGAGCTGTTCGGATGCGGGCGCGTCGTGCAGCTCGGCCATCCGGTCGCAGGCCTTGGCGAGCAGCTCGGCGACCTCGGGCGTGCCCCGGCTGGCCGCGAGCGCGGCCGATTCGGACTCGAGCACCGCCCGCAGGTGGTAGACATCGGCGACGTCCTCCGCCGTAAGCCGGAGCACGGTCGAGCCGCGATTGGGCTCCACCTCGACCAGCCCGCTCGTCGACAGCGCTATCAGCGCCTCCCGGACCGGCGTCCGGCTCACCGAGAACTGCCGGGCCAGGTTCTCCTCGCGCAGGCGGGTGCCGGGAGCGATCACCCCGCTGAGGATCGCCTGCCCCAGGCGCCGCGCGATCACGTCCGCCGTTCGCTCGCCCCTGACCGGCCCGCCGATCTCACCGCCGCCCGTCACTAATCGCCTCCTCATCCTGGCTTGACGGAAGCAAATGTATGCATGTATGCAATCTTAGGGCGACACTCTCGGCACACAAGGAGATCCCGTGGCGCGATCATGCGGCCGGGCAGGCCCGCAGCGGGACCCGGCGTGAAGCCGGCCCCGCTCGGCTACCACCGCGCGGCCTCGGTGGCCGATGCGGTCTCCCTGCTCGCCGCCTACGAGGGCTCCGCCCGGGTCATCGCGGGCGGCCAGAGCCTCATGCCGATGCTGAACATGCGCCTGCTGCGCCCCGACGCCCTGGTGGACGTCAACGGCCTGGGAGAACTCGCGGCCGTCCGGCAGGCCGGGGAGGCCACGGCGCTGGGCGCCCTGGTCCGCTATACCACGATCGAGCGCTCACCGATGATCGCCGAGCGGCTGGGGCTACTCCCGGAGGTGGTGCGGCACGTCGGCGACCGGCAGGTGCGCAACCGGGGCACGATCGGCGGCAGCCTGGCGCACGGCGACCCGACCGGGGAGCTCCCGCTCGCGAGCCTGGTGCTCGGCGCGACGGTGCGGGTGACCGGGCCGTCGGGCCGCCGCGACATACCCGTGGCCGAGCTCTACCAGGGCTCCTACGCCACCGTCCTCGAGCCCGACGAACTGCTCACCGAGGTTGTCTTCCCCCGTTCCCCGCCGTTCTTCGCCTTCTCCGAACAATGCCGAAGACATAACGATTTCGCGGTGGTGAGCGTGGCGGCCGTCGGTGACCGTGGGCCGGACGGCACCTGGAGCGGGGTCCGTATCGGCCTCGGCGGCGTCGCGGACCAGCCGGTGCTCGCCGCGGCCGCCGGGGCGGCGGTCTCCGGCACCAGGCTGGCGGACGAGTCGATCGTCAACGCCGCGCAGGCGGCGCTCGATGTCGTCGACCCGCCGTCGGATGTGCGGGCGTCCGCGGAGTACCGGCGCCATCTCGTGCCGGTCTACGTGCGCAGGGTGCTCACCGCCCTGCGGTCGGCTGGCAGCGCCTGAGGCTACCCGCGGGGCGGTGCGGAAAGGACGGGAGATGAAGCTGCACGAGGAGTTCGTCGTCGCCGAGCCGGTCGGCACCGTATGGAGGTTCTTCGAGCAGCCGGAGTCGGTCGCGGGCTGCGTGCCGGGTGTGGAGTACGTGAACGTTCTCGACGGCGACAACGTCCAGGTCCGGGCCACGCAGAGCGTGGGTCCGATGACCGCGACGTTCGATGCGAAGGTCACCGTGCTGGAGCGGGTCCCGGAGGAGCTGATCCGCTTCCGGGCCGCCGGCCGTAGCGTGCGGGGCGCCATCGGCAACGTGCGCACCGAGAACACCGTGCAGCTGCGCGGCTTCGCGGGCGGGACGAGCGTCAGCGTCGAGGCCGACCTGGTGCTCGCCGGGGCACTCGGGAGCGTCGGCCAGAAGGTCATCGCCAAGCAGGGGGGCAAGGTGACCGCCGAGTTCGCCGCCAACCTGCAGCGGGCGCTCCGGGGCGAGGCGCCCGTGCCGGTGACCGCCCGGCCGCGCGGGCCTGCGGCCGCCGCCCGCGCCGGCGACGGGGCCGTGGATGCCCCGTTCCCGCCGCTCCCGCCGGCCCCGGATCGCTGGAGCCGGGCCGCGGCCGTGCTAAGCGCGGTGTCGGCGGTGCTCAGCGTCGTGGTGCTGATCAGGCAGCGGAGGGCGCGATGAAAGCGGATGAGCTCGACTCCCTGCCGCTCGGCCTGCCCGAGCCGAACGTCGTCGTCTCCGCCTCGGTGAACGGCACGACGGTGACCGAGCAGGTCCCGGCCCGCCTGTCCGCGGCCGACTTCCTTCGCCACCGCCTCGGGCTCACCGGCACGCACGTCGGCTGCGAGCAGGGCGTGTGCGGCATGTGCACGGTGCTCGTGGACGGCGAGGCGGTCAAGTCGTGCCTCATGCTGGCCGCGCAGCTGGACGGGCGCTGGGTTGAGACGGTCGAGTCGCTCGCCCCCGAGGGGGCGCTCAGTCCCCTGCAGGAATGCTTCAAGGCCAGCCACGCGCTGCAGTGCGGCTTCTGCACGCCCGGGTTTCTCATGACGGCCACCGCGCTCGCGGGCGGGCCGAAGCGATCGCGCGCCGAGATCTGCGAGGAACTGGCCGGCGTGCTGTGCCGGTGCACGGGCTACGAGTTCATCGTTGACGCGGTCGAGGCCCATCTCGCCGCCGGAGCGGGGACCGTCGCCGATGACTGAGGTGACGTTCCCGGAGGCCCCGGCGCTGGCGGACCGGGACCCGAAGGTGCTCGGCACCGGCACCCCGCGCAAGGAGGATGACCGCCTGCTGCGGGGGGAAGGCCGGTTCACCGACGACGTCGGGCGGGCGCACACGGCCGAGATGGCGGTCGGGCGCTGCCCGTACCCGCACGCCCGGATCGTGCGGGTGGACGTCTCCGCGGCGCTCGAACTCCCCGGGGTGCTCCAGGTCATCACCGGCGCCGAGGCGGCGGCGCGGAGCGGGCCGATCCGGATCCTGCGCCCGGTGCCGGGCGCCCCCGCAATCCCGCACTACGCGCTCGCCGAACGGGTCGCGACCTACGAGGGGCAGCCGGTGGTGAGCGTCGCGGCGACGAGCCGGCACGTCGCCGAGGACGCGCTGGATGAGATCGAGATCGAGTACGAGCCGCTCCCCCACGTCACCGACGTCCTCGCGGCCCTCGCGCCGGGAGCCCCGGTCATTCACCCGGACGTCCTCGACTCCAACCTGCTGGTGAGCAACCCACAGGGCTCCGGCGACGCGGAAGCCCGCATGCGGGAGGCGGACGTCGTCGTCGAGGGCCGCTTCTTGGTCAACCGCGTCACCGGGCTGCCGATGGAGACCCGGGCGGTGCTGGCCGAGTGGCGGGCCGGGGCGCGGGAGCTGACCGTGTGCATGTCGACGCAGGTGCCACACCTCGTCCGCAAGCAGCTCGCCGAGTCGCTGTGGCTCGACGAGGGCGGCATAAGGGTGGTGGCCTCGGATGTCGGCGGCGGCTTCGGGCTGAAGCTGGGCATCTACCCGGAGGACGTCGTCGCCTGCCTGCACGCGATGTCGCTGCGCCGCCCGGTCAAGTTCGTCGAGGACCGCAACGAGCACTTCCGCGCCACGACGCATGGGCGCGAGTCGGTGCACGACTACCGGATCGCCGCCCGGGCCGACGGCCGGATCCTCGCCATGAGCGACACCTACGCGAACGACCTCGGCGGCCTGAATTCCCCGTTTGGTTCGTCGCAGCTATCGACGGTGGTGTTCAACGGGCCCTACAAGGTCGACGACGGGTTCGTCGAGCGCCGGGTGGTCGTCACCAATAAGACGCCGATCGGCGCCTACCGGGGATACGGGCAGCCAGAGGTCAACTTCGCCTACGAGCGGCTCATCGATACGCTGGCTAGGCGGCTGCGCATGGACCCGGTCGAGCTCCGGGCGATGAACATGGTCAAGCCCGATGAGTTCCCGTGGGTCAACCCCGTCGGCGCCGTCTACGACAGCGGCGACTACGAGCGGTGCCTGCGCATGGCCGCGGAGGCGGTCGATTGGGCGGGCCACCGGCGCACGCGTCACGGCCCGCGGCGCTCGGATGGGAGGTACCGGGGGATCGGCTTCTCCTCGTACGTGGAACGGACCGGGTACGCGAGCGGGAAGTTTCTCGCCGCGCGCGGCTCGGACTTCGGCGCCCACGAGGGCATCAACATCCGGGCCAACCGCTCCGGTGGCCTCGACGTCTACACCGGGGTCTCGAGCATCGGCCAGGGCAGCGAGACGGTCTTCGCCCAGATGTGCGCGGAGTTCTTCGGCTGTGACTACGACGCGGTCACCGTGCACGCCGGCGACACGGCGGCGTCCCCGCTCAACACCGGCTCGTTCGCGTCGCGGACGGTGATCGCAGCGGCCGGGGCGCTCCTGGACGCCTGCGCGCGGTTGCGGGCGAAGACGCTGCGGATCGCCGCGCATATGCTCGGGGTCGCCGACCCCGACCGGCTCAACGTCATCGGGCGAGCCGTGCAGCACCGCGATGACCTGACGCTCATGGTGCCGCTCTCCAGCGTGTTCCAGCGGGCGATCCTCGGCCAGGGCCTGCCCGAGGGTGAGTCGCCCGGCCTCGACGAGACGTCGTACTTCGACCCGCCGCACGCCGCCTACTCATTCGGGACGGCGGCCGCCGTCGTCGCCGTGGACGCGGATTCGGGCGAGTTCGACGTGGAGCGGTTCCTGATGGTGCACGACTGCGGCACCCCGCTGAACCCGAAGCTCATCGAGGGGCAGGTGAGGGGCGGGCTGGCCCAGGGCCTGGGCCAGGCACTCGCGGAGGAGCTGGTGTACGACCCGGAGACCGGCCAGCTCGTCAACGGGACCATGATGGACTACTTCGCCCCGACCGCCTGCGACCTGCCGTCCATTGAGCTCATGCACACCGCGGTGCCGTCACCCGTGACCCCCCTGGGGGTCCGGGGAGCAGGCGAGGTGGGCGCCATCCCGGCCGCCGCGGCGGTAGCCAATGCCATCTGCGACGCCCTGAGCGACTTCGGGGTCGAGCTCGACCGGCTGCCCATCACACCCGAGCTGGTCTGGCGGGCGCTGCGGGGGAAAGTGCTGGCCGGAGCTTGACCATTCCGATCGGCCGCACCGGCAGCGGCCAGGAGGCCGGGCTGCCCCGGCGCGGCGGCGCCGCGTCCCTGGAGCAGAGCGCGGGGCCACGGCTGAGCCGCGGCCTGGTACTGCTGCTGGCCACGACGTGTGGGGCGGCGGTGGCGAACAACTACTACGCCCAGCCGTTGCTGGACACGATCTCGAACGCGTTCGGCGTATCGGATGCCACGGCCGGGCTGCTGGTGACCGCCGGGCAGGCCGGCTACGCCCTTGGCCTGGCGCTGCTCGTGCCCCTCGGCGACCTGCTGGAACGACGCCGGCTCATCACCAGGCTGCTCCTGATCACGGCGGCCGCTGAGGCTGCGGCCGCGGCCGCACCTGGCATCGCCGTGCTGGCCAGCGCCCTCGCGGTCGCGGGGGTGACGTCCGTGGTCGCGCAGATCGTCGTGCCGATGGCCGCCTCGATGGCCACCGAGACGCAGCGCGGCCAGGTGGTCGGCACGGTCATGAGCGGGCTCATCATCGGCATTCTGCTGGCCCGCACGGTCAGCGGCCTGATCGCCTCGGCCGGAAGCTGGCGCCCGGTGTACGTCATGGCCGCGGGAATCATGCTCGTGCTCGCGGCGGTCTTGCGCCGGGCGCTGCCAGAGGTCAGGCCCACCGAGAGGATGTCCTACCGCGCGCTGCTGCGGTCGGTCCTGGACCTCATCCGGGAAGAACCGGTCCTGCGGCAGCGCATGGGGCTCGGAGCGGCGGCGCTGGGCTGCTTCAGCATCCTGTGGACGCCCATCGCATTCCTGCTGTCGGACCCGCCCTACCGCTACGGCACCGCCCTCATCGGCCTGTTCGGCATCGCCGGCCTGGCGGGTGCCGCGATCGCACCCGTGACGGGACGGCTCGCCGACCGCGGCCGCGGCCGTTACGCGACCCTCGGCGCGATCCTGGCCCTGCTCGGCAGCTGGGCCCTGCTTTACCTCGGCGCCCACTCTCTCGCCGCGCTGATAGCCGGCGTGGTCGTGCTCGACCTCGGCTCGCAGGCGCTCCACATCAGCAACCAGAGCGCCATCTACGCGCTCCGCCCCCGGGCCCGCAGCAGGCTCAACACCGCCTACATGGTCGCCTATTTCGTCGGCGGTGCGGTCATGTCGGCCGCGGCCTCGTTGCTCTACAGCGCGGCTGGGTGGGGCGGCGTCTGCGTGCTCGGCGCAGCCACCGCCGCAGCCGCCCTCTGCCTCTGGCTCGTCACCAGCCGGGACCGCGTGCCTCCGCCCATCGGCTAGAGCATCCAGCATCCGTCACCCGGGCGGCGCCGAGGAGTGAGGGGGGTTGCGGGTCAGGCCGCCGACTCGGCCTTCTTGCTTGCTGCCGCCGCCGTAACGGCTTTGGCCTGGTTGCGGGCGGCTCGGAAGTGTTGCTGGGCACCTTGCTTGGTGAGCCCGTAGCACGCGCCGATCTCGCTCCACGTGGCTCCGGCCTTGCGGGCGGCGTCGACCTGGGCGGCCTCCAGCTCCTCTGCGGCTTCTCGCAGGCGCCGGGCGGCGTCGAGCCGACTGATCGGCCCGTCGGCGGCGTCGAGTGCGCTGAGCGCAGCGAAGATCCGCTTGACCGGGCTCTTGGAGGCCATCATCACAGCGTAGCCAACAGCCGATGCCGGTCAATGATACGTTGACGCCTGGTCAACATTTCGTTGACCTGCCGGGTCGGGAAGCGGGGTGAGACGCGTGGCCAAGAAGAGCAAGAAGGGCAAGAAGAAGGGCAAGAAGGGCAAGAAGAAGGGGAAGAAGTAGCAGGTCCCCGCCGGGACGGCAGCGGTCCGGCGACGTGCCGCTGCCGCCCGCACGCCGGGACCCGGGCCGCTGAATCAGCGCCTGGGCTGTTGGGCCGGGGGGAGCAGGACTCGAACGTTGCTCATCTGGCCCAGGAACGCCTCACCAAGCCCGGGGCGGCGCGGCGAAATGTCGGTCGGCCGCGCGCTTCGTGGCCGACCGGCCGGGATCGCTTGCACGACGAATTCCTGTATCCGTGCCGGGTTGACCGGCGTGAGGTGGATCATGCACAGCAGCTCACCCCGCGCCCCGGGGATCGACCATGTCACGTCGGCGGACGTCGCCGCGGACACGATGTCGGTGACCGGGGCGGGATCGCCCAGCGGGCCGATCTCGCCGACCAACTGGCCGATCTCGGCGCGGCGTTCCTCCAGGGGGCGGTCGAAGTCGACGTTCTCGGCGAAGATCCGGTCAGCCAGCGCCTCATCCCAGTTGCGGATCAGTTGTTCGGCTGACTTCCGCAACTCCACGGTCTCTCGCCAGAGCACGATGGTTTCGGCGGCGGCGCTGTTCCTGGCCAGCACCCGTCCGAGTGCCTCAGTGGCCAGTGCGGAGGGTTCCCCGCGATGGCTGTTGGTCAAGACGACGATTCCGCTGCCGGAATCGGGATGCCAGCACATGAACAAAATAAAGCCCGGCAGGCCGCCGGCGTGAAACACAACGGTGCCGCGGCGCAGATCCATCGATATGCGCAGGCCCAGGCCGTAGCCGCCGACGCCGAAATACAGCCCGCCGCCGGCGTGCGTAGTGATCGACGGTGTCTCGACCGTGTGAATTCGCTGCAACTCGCGCCGCGAGCTTCGGCTGAGCGGCCCGTCGTCCCGCGAATTCGGTGCCCGGAAGGCCGAGCCCAGCCAGGTCATCCAGGTGGCCAGGTCGCGCACCGAACTCATCAGGCCGCCGGCCGCCGCGAAAGCGCCCGACGCCACGTGCGGGAACGGAACCCACCGGCCATTGGGATCAAGCGAATATCCGCTGGCCCGCACGATGTCCGCCGGGGCCGCGTTGTCGAACCACGTCGACGTGAGGCCGAGCGGCGCCAGCACCTCGTTCTCCACGAAGCGCTCGATGGGCTGGCCCACCGCCCGGGCGACCGCGAGACCGGCGAGCGTGTACCCGAGGTTGGAATACTCATAGGCGGTTCCCGGCAGGTGGCTGTACCGCAGGCCGCGGCTGACCTGGGCGAGCAGATCCTGTTCGGTCGCGTCGATGAACGGGTCGACCCATGAGTTGTCTTCGGTCAGGCCGCCGGACATGCTGAACAGCATCCCCACGGTGGGTGGCTGGCACGGGTCTTCCGCTGTCCCCGCACCGCTGAACTCGGGAAGCCACTTGGTGACCGGGTCCTCCAGCGAGAGCGCCCCACGATCGCGCGCCAGGAGCGCCGCGCACGCAACGAAGCTCTTGGACATGGAGGCGATAGGGAACACCGTGTTCTCGTCCGGCACGAGTCCCGCGTCGTTCACCACACCGAATCCGGCCGAGTGAAGCAGCCCTTCGGGGCCCGCCAGCCCGTACACCAGGCCGCGCGCCTGGCCCGCGGCCGTGTATTGGCCGAACAACGCGTCCAACTCGGTTTCGACCGGGACAGGGATGCTTTCATTCGACATGCAGTTCAGCTTCCTTCGGTGCGGCGGCCCGCTGCCTCGTCAGTGGCCGCGCTCGACGGGCAGAAACAGACGGGACGGCAGGCCGGCTGACCGGCGCCCCGAGGCGGTACGTCCCGGCTGCGGGCTTGACATTACGGATATCAGGAATCCCGGCCTCTGGTCAGTCCCTTCAAGACGACCAGATGCATCAGCGCCGTAACCACTCTGAGCTGTGCGAACGTCATCGCGAAGTGCTGTCTTAGGCACGTATTGGACATGATCATGCCTGTCTCCCCAGACCTTGCGGACGCTGGGGGTGATTGGACGGCTCGACCGGGGTACCCGCGGCCGTCTGGTGCTGGTTGATTGTGTCCATGACGATTCCCGGCGACTTGCCGCCGCGCTACGGTCCATGGGGCCCGGGGCGGCCGTGGAGGGGAAGGACCAGTGTCAGGAAGCACTAGAGACCACTACGAGCGCCTGGCGGCCAGCTACGACGAGAACTGGGCCGCCCACAGCGAGGCCTTCAACCAGTGGATGAGCGAGCGCATCCTGGAGCGGCTCGATCTGCGGGCGGATGATCGGGTCGTTGACCTGGGCTGCGGCACTGGCATCTTCAGCAATGCTCTGATCGCACAGGCCCGCGAGGTCGTCTGCGTTGACCCGTCGTCGAGCATGCTGGCGCAACTGCCCACCACCAGCGGAGTTCTCGTGCCCGTCCGCGCCTCAGCGGAACAGGTTGCGTCAGGGGCAGTCAGGCTTCCCTACGATCACGTCGATGCAATGCTGATCAAGGAAGCGCTGCACCACGTCCGCCACCGCGAGACGGTGATTGCTGGGCTGGCCCGCTTGCTGGCGCCTGGTGGCCGCATGCTGGTGGTCACGCTTCCGACGGTGATTACCTACCCTTTGTTCCGGCGCGCACTTGAGGTATTCACCGAGCATCAACCAGACCCGGCCAACATAGCCGCAGCGATGCAGGCGGCCGGGCTGGCCGTCACGGTGAGCTATGACACCTACCGGCGGCAGTTCGCGAAGGCCCGGTACATCGCCATGGTCCGCGACCGGCACATGTCGCTGTTGTCCAAGTTCGACGACGCTGAGCTTGAGAACGGGATCAGCGAAATCGAGCGTGAACACCCAGAACGAGTTCTGGAATTCGATGACCGGTTCGCGTTCGTGCTCGGGCGGCACTCGTGACAGCGGAGTCAGGCCGCGGAAGGGCGCGAGCCTTCATCGACCACGGCGATCGCCCTGGCAACGGTGCTTGATCTCAGTGGGGACGGGTCTCCGGATCTCCCGCTGTCAGTGCGGCATGGCGTGACCGCTCACGCAGACGGAGATACTGTCAGCGTGCCCGAATGCTGCGATCACGACGATTACCAGTCGGTCTTTTCCGGCCGCTTCGCTCGGCGGACCTCGAAGCGCTATCAGCGCCGCGGACTCACCCCCGCGGCGCGGGCAATCGTCGGCTACGTTGAGTCGCGCGGGATTTCGGGCGCTACGGTCCTGGAGATCGGCGGCGGCGTAGGCCACCTCCAGGTCGAGCTGCTTCGCCGGGGCGCCTCGCATGTGACCAACCTCGAGATTTCGCAGAACTACGAGGCGGAGGCCGCCCGCATACTCGACGAAGCTGGGCTGACTGACCGGGTGACGCGCCGATTCCTCGACATCGCTCAGGAACCTGACGCGGTGGTCCCCGCCGATGTCGTAATACTGCATCGCGTCGTGTGCTGCTACCCCGACTATGCGACGCTGCTGAGTGTCGCGGCCGGCCACGCCAGAAGAGCGCTGGCCTACAGCCATCCGCCAGTCAACGTTGTCAACCGGGTCCAGTTCGGCACCGAGAACGTCTACCGCTGGGTCACCCGCAACGACTTCCGGACCTTCATCCACCCGCCCGAGGGCATGGTCCGCGCGGCGGAAGCCGGGGGCCTGACCCTGACGTACCGCCGGCACGCCCGAGACTGGGACGTCGTGGGACTAGCGCGCTAACGGAGATCTCAAACCGCGCCACCGGCTCGACCCGAACCCGCATGTCGCGATTGGTGCGCGGCCACGTGGCTGGCGTCTCGGGCTGCTGGCACCGATATTTGGTGGCGTACGGTCGGTTCGGCGCTGGCTGGGACGGAGGGGACAACGGCGGTGAAGGTGATCGGCCTGCTCGGCGGTATGAGCTGGGAGTCCTCGATCGTGTATGAGCGGATCTTGAACGAGGAAGCGCGGCGGCGGCTGGGCGGGGTGCACTCCGCTGACCTGCTGATCCGCTCGTACGATTTCGCGGTCGTGGAACGGCTGCAGGCCGCCGGCGAATGGGAGCAGGCCGGGCGCCTGCTTGCCGACGGCGCCCGCACGCTCGAAGCCGCCGGCGCCGAGCTGCTGGTGCTGTGCACCAACACCATGCACCAAGTGGCCGACATGATCGGTGCTGCGGTAGGGATCCCGCTGCTCCATATCGCCGATGTCACCGCCGCAGCGGTCAAGGCGGCCGGGCTGGCGGAGGTGGGGCTGCTGGGCACCCGTTATACGATGGAGCGGGACTTCTACCGAGGCCGCTTGCAGGCCACCCACGGCCTGACCGTCCTCGTGCCCGAGGAGCCCGACCGCACCCTGGTCCACCAGATCATCTACGACGAGCTCGTCCAGGGCATCGTCCGCGACGCGTCACGCACCCGCTACCTCGAGGTCATCGACCGGCTTCAGCAGCGCGGAGCCGAGGGGATCGTTGCTGGCTGCACGGAGATCGAACTGCTCGTCCAGGCCAGAGACCTCACGCTCCCCTACTTCCCGACCACCAGGCTGCACGCCCTGGCCGCGCTCGACATGGCACTCGCCGGCAGCTGACCGACAACGCCGGGGACCTCGCCGCTGATGATGCCCAGAGCCAGCCGCTTCTGCCGCGAGCGGGGGCATCGCGGCCGTGTCGCCTGGCGGTGCCCGAGTCTTGTCGGTGGCGCGCCGTAGTGTCAGCCTGTGGCGCGCATCGGGATCTTCGAGTTCGGGGCGCCATTGTGGCGGTACCCGGGCGCAGATGGCTGGCATTTCGTGTCGCTTCCGGCCGAGGTCAGCGCGGAGATCACTGATATCGCCGCCGGAGCCCGGCGCGGCTTCGGCTCGGTGCGCGTCGATGTCACGGTCGGCGCCACTTCATGGCGGACGTCACTCTTCCCCGACAGCAAGACCGGAACGTATCTGTTGCCGGTGAAGAAGGCCGTGCGCCTGGCCGAGCACCTGGAAGCCGGAGGCGAGGTTCGCGCACAGCTGCAGGTCGTTGACCTATAGCCGAAGGCAGTACTGCCGTTCCCGAGCGTCGCTGGAAGGGCGCACTCATCTGCAAGTAGCGCGAGTACCGGGGGTGGCAGGGTTCCGGCGCAGGCTCAGCACGGCCTGCGCGGGCAGTCGCGTCTGATCTGGCTAGGGCCGCTAGGCTTGCCGTTGTGCCGCCCGAGGAACTGCCCGTCGCGGAATTCGCCTTTCCCGGGCCGCTGCGCGATCGGCTTGTCGCCGCGATCTTGTCCGGCACGAAAACCACGACGAGTGGGCTGGTGGCAGATTACGAGCATGAGGGCTCACCGCTGCCTTGGCCGGGGCTGCGCGAGGCAGTGATCGATTCGGCTGGCCACCGGGTCGCGGTGATCGAGACGACCGCAGTGCACGTAGTCCGCCTTGGCGATGTTGACCTGGCCCACGCCTTGGGCGAGGGCGAAGGTTACACCTCGGTCGCCGAATGGCGGGCGGGGCATGAGCGGTTCTGGCATTCGAAGGAGATGCGCGAAGCGCTCAGCGACCCGGCCTTCACGGTCGACGACGACACCTTGGTGGTCGCTCAAACGTTCCAGCTCGTCGAGAAGAGCACCCAGGCATACTAGCCACGACGTCCGCTCATAGCCGCATGGCGCGAACCTCAGCACCTTGAGTGCGACCTTGCCAGGTGGCAATCCGACGGGTCAGGGCGGGGCTGGTTTGCTGGCCCAGGCCCCGATACCCGGTAGGGCAAGACCGTCACCATCGACGCGGCCTGCCTCCACGTGCCTGTGGCACGGCCCCTTCAGTATCCGGCCCGGCCGTGCTGGGAACACTGCGGTGGCAGGCTGCCCGCCACGGCCAGCGCGGCGGACGGTCACGGGATGATTCTGATCGCAAGGCGCGTTGACCCAAAGGACGCGACATATCGTGTTGCCCGGGCAGGCCCGGGCCGTTGGACCGGCACTGGGCCGTAAGAGGTGAGCGTG